>Ga0180220_1000161_pt1 | contig 107756 bp, 115 predicted proteins | sample eDN5th37CBELigBY_FD_151335 | JGI IMG/M metagenome (GOLD analysis project Ga0180220, IMG submission 151335) | Enriched backyard soil microbial communities from Emeryville, California, USA - eDNA 5th pass 37_C BE-Lig BY (version 2) (version 2) | ecosystem: Environmental > Terrestrial > Soil >...
ATTTCATTTTCGATACATCTAGCTGCATAAGTTGCAAGCTTTGTTCCCTTCCCTTGTGAGTAGCTTTCAATCGCTTTTATTAACCCTATGGTTCCAATAGATATCAAGTCTTCTGAGTCTTCCCCGGTATTTTCAAATTTTTTTACAATATGAGCTACGAGTCGCAAGTTATGTTCAATCAACATGTTTCTCGCGTACTCATCACCTTCAGACATTTGTTGAAGATACTTCTTTTCGTCTGTTGCAGACAAAGGCTGTGGAAAGGCATTGTTTTTTACATAAGATACTAAAAACACTAATTCTTTTACAAAGAAACCTAGTGCTGTTATGAGCCCTGTCATACCCCCACCTCCACTTAAAACGTAATATAGGCAAGTGCCTATAAGTCATATGTATGATGAAGGGAGCTTGTTTGTGTCTGTACATATGAAAGAATTCCTTAGATTCTTTTTTGTTTTTATGTACATGTCACTATGTGAATTTTTTGGACGATGTTAGGTTAACAGCCTACGCGTTTACTAGGTTTCGTACATAGTTATATTGAAGAATGACTAAAAATAGGGAGGAAAAGTCGATGTATGGTTATTCACCATATGGGCCAGCGCCATATCCGTATACACCTGCAGCGAGCGGTTATGGTTATTGGTTTGCGTTTATTGTAGTATTATTAATTTTGTTGCTTGTCATTGGCGGAGGGTATTATTATTACAATCATGTTAGATGATAAATCAATCAAAATGAAAAACCTTCAGTATTCTCTGAAGGTTTTTCATTTTGGTCACATTTCCCCATCATAATTTTCTTCCGAATAAGGGAAATAAAGATAGAGGTGCTTCTAAACAAATGGTATAATAACATTCACTAATTATATGTTACGGCAAAGTATTTGAGAGAGTAGCGTAAAATCAGAATGGACAAAGTATATACGTGGATGATTAAAAAAAGCCGTCTGGCGACAGAGTAAAGCTTTAGGAAGAAGCTTTTAACACATGCCCCAAAGAACGGCGCTTAATTTCAATCATAATTAATTCTATAAAATCATCGTTTAGTTTCATATCGATCGCTTTGAAATAAGATTCGATTAATAATTCGTCAGAAAGTTTACGCATAAAGAATGGCCAAGTATTTGGCTCTACACCTCCTAACATTTGTTATGGTCTTATACAATATAAGACATGTAAAAATGTTATATTTTGTTATTAATTTTAATCTAACATGAATCAAAAGTAAGAACAACCGTTCTGTTATCCACAATTAACGGTGGATAAATTGTGGGTATAATGTTTATAAGGTGTGAAAAATGAGGTATTGCAAGGTGGATATTGTGTATAATATTATCCACAGCTGTTGAAGGTGGTCGGAATTTGTCGAAAAGTTTTTGTGATTTTTTGTGGTAAATTTTCATATACTTTAATTTTGTTTTGAAAGAATGATTTAAATTCGATATGATGTAAGATGGCAAAAAAATGATAATGAGGTGTTAAAAACTCATGCTACAGTTATTTTTACCTGGTGAATATGTGAAAAGTATTTATCATATATCTCCGCAGAAATTGAAGGAAAGTGGAATAAAAGGAATTATTACTGATTTAGATAATACTCTAGTTGAATGGGATCGACCAGAAGCTACCCCCCAATTAATTGAGTGGTTTAAAGAAGTAAAAGACCTTGATATGAAGATTACAATTGTTTCAAATAATAATGAAAATCGTGTAAAAGCATTTTCAGAACCTCATAATATCCCTTTTATCTATAAGGCTAGAAAGCCTATGGGAAAGGCATTCTTAAAAGCGGTTAAAGATATGAACTTAAAAAAAGAAGAAGTTGTTGTGATAGGTGACCAGCTCTTAACAGATGTATTAGGCGGAAATCGTAATGGATTCCAGACTATTTTGGTTGTTCCAGTTGCATCAACAGATGGATTCTTTACTAGAATTAATCGCAGAATAGAACGTATGATCATGGCTAATTTGAAGCGTAAAGGTATGATTCAATGGGAGGAATAAGACGTGTCTGAACAGCAATTTTCATGTATAGGGTGTGGTGTTTTAATCCAAACACAAGATCCTGGCAAGCTTGGGTATGCTCCAGAAAGTGCATTAGAAAAAGAGGATATTATTTGTCAAAGATGCTTCCGGTTAAAAAATTATAATGAGATTCAGGATGTTTCACTAACAGATGATGATTTTTTAAAGATTTTACATGGAATTGGCGAAACAAAAGGATTAATTGTAAAAATTGTTGATATTTTTGATTTCAGTGGTAGCTGGTTACAAGGAATTCAACGTTTTGTAAAAGGAAATCCAATTTTGTTAGTTGGAAATAAGAGTGATATCTTACCAAAGTCAGTGAAAAAGCAAAAGTTGATTAACTGGATGAAAAGAGAAGCGAAAGAATTAGGGTTAAAACCGGTTGATGTATGTTTAGTAAGCTCTGCAAAAGGTCATGGCATTAAAGAGGTAGCTGAATTAATCGATGAATATCGGAATGGACAGGATGTTTATGTTGTAGGCTGTACAAATGTTGGGAAATCAACCTTCATTAATCGAATGATTAAGGAAGTTGCAGGAGTAAATGATGTGATTACTACGTCACATTATCCAGGTACAACATTAGACCTAATTGAAATACCGCTAGACAATGGAGCATCTTTATACGACACACCTGGTATTATCAATCACCATCAAATGGCACACTTTGTGGATAAGCGTGACTTGAAGCTACTAAGTCCTAAAAAGGAAATTAAGCCGAAAGTATTTCAATTAAATGAAAACCAAACATTATATTTCGGAGGACTTGCTAGATTAGATTATGTATCTGGTGGAAAAGAAGCTCTTGTTTGCTATATTCCGAATGAGTTGAACATTCATCGAACTAAGTTAGAGAATGCTGATTCATTATATGAAAAACATGTTGGTGAGCTTTTAACACCTCCGAGAAAAGAAGACGTAGCGACATTCCCGGAATTGATTTCTCATGAATTAACGATTCATGAAGGAAAAACAGATGTTGTCTTTTCAGGATTAGGATGGGTGACGGTGAATAATCCAGGAAAAAAAATTGTTGCTTTTGCTCCAAAAGGAGTAAATGTCACTTTGAGAAAATCGCTAATATAATTGGGGAGAGTTGAGTATGGGGAACTTATATGGATTGATCGGATGTCCTGTTGAGCATTCAATGTCACCCGCTATTCATAATGATGCGTTTAAAGAGAAAAATATTGACGGATATTACCATGCTTTTCATGTTGAGCCAGAACGTTTAAAGGAATCTGTTGAAGCGTTAAAGCTATTAGGGGTTAAAGGATTTAATGTTACGATTCCACATAAAGTTTCTATTATTCCATATTTAGATGAATTGCATGAAACAGCTAAGATAGCAGGTGCAGTTAACACAGTAGTAAATGTGAATGGTCGATTAATTGGACATAATACAGATGGGAATGGTTATGTTGAATCTTTAAAAGAAATGATCAATAAATCAGTTTCAGATCATAAAATACTAATTATTGGTGCAGGTGGTGCAGCTCGTGGGATTTACCTTGCTCTTACTCACCAAGGTTGCAAGGAAATAGATATTTGTAATCGAACAGTTACAAAAGCGGAGGAGCTCATTCATGAATGCCCTTTTCCGAATAATAGCAAGGCTTTGACGATCCAAGAAGCAGAGGATCATATTGGTGGATATGACATTATGATCCAAACAACTGCAGTTGGTCTTCATCCATATACAGATCAAAAGCCATTATCACTAAGAAATGCTAATAAGTCAGCAATTGTAAGTGATATCATTTATAACCCAATTCATACAGCTTTGCTAAAAGAGGCTGAGGAGTTAGGTTTAACTGTTCATACAGGTGTGGGTATGTTTGTGCATCAAGCAGCACTTGCTTTTGAACTATGGACAAAACAAGCTCCATCAATTGAAAAAATGACTAAAATTGTTTATGACAAACTAGGAGGAACATCATGTTAACTGGGAAACAAAAACGTTTTTTACGTTCTGAAGCTCATCACCTAAATCCAATCTTTCAAGTTGGTAAGGGTGGAGTGAATGAAAATATGATAAAACAATTATCAGATGCACTTGAGGCACGAGAACTCTTTAAAGTATCTGTGCTTCAAAATTGTGAGGATGATAAGAATACCGTAGCTGAAGAGATCATCAATGGGACAGGTGCTGAGCTTGTTCAAATTATTGGAAACACGATTGTGTTATATAAAGAATCAAAAGAAAATAAACAAATTCGTCTGCCGAATTAACAAGTTAGGGGGAATAAGGAATGACAAAAAAAATAGGTATTTTAGGTGGTACATTTGATCCGCCTCATCTGGGTCACCTATTAATTGCAAGTGAAGTTCAGCATGCACTGCAATTATCAGAAATATGGTTTATTCCTAATCAAATTCCTCCTCATAAAATAGACGATCATTTTACTGAAAGTGAACATCGGCTTAATATGCTAAGGATTGCTGTAAAAGATCACGCAGACTTTTCAGTAAATACAATTGAATTAGAGCGAGAAGGTCCATCCTATACATATGATACATTAAGGTTATTACGTGAAGAATTCCCTGAACATACGTTTTATTTTATCATTGGAGCAGATATGATCGAGTATTTGCCAAATTGGCATAAAATCGATGAAGTTATTAAATTGGTTACCTTTGTTGGAGTAAAAAGAAGCGGATATCAAACAAAAACAATTTATCCAGTGGTTGAAGTTGAAATACCTCAATTTGAGGTGTCATCGACAATGTTAAGAGAACGTTTAAGAACAAGCGGAAATACTGACTTTCTTCTTCCAGTTGATGTAAAAAGATATATAGAGGAGAATCACTTATATGGAACGTGAGACAGCCTTAAAGATTGTAGCTGAACAACTAACTGAGCACCGCTATGTACATACACTAGGTGTGATGGAGACAGCTATTCATCTTGCTCAATTATATGGGGAAGATGTGAAGAAAGCGGAACTCGCAGCCATCTTTCATGATTACGCAAAATTCAGACCCAAAAAAGAAATGAAAAAAATTATTGAAGAACAAGAAATGCCGCGAAAATTATTAGAGCATAATAGTGAATTATGGCATGCACCTGTAGGGGCTTATTTGGTTAAAAAAGAAGTCGGAATTAAGGATAAAGACATATTACGAGCGATTAAATATCATACTTCCGGAAGACCTGATATGACCTTGCTTGAAAAAATCATTTATGTGGCAGACTATATAGAACCGGGAAGACATTTTCCAGGGGTTGAAGAAGTGAGAGAACTTGCAAAAACTAATTTAGATCAAGCTCTTTTAAAGTCTCTTCAAAACACGATCATGTTTTTACTGAAAAAAAATCAAGCCATCTATCCAGACACATTAAAAACATATAATTCTTTAGTATTAAAAGGAGGAAAAACAAGTTAATGACAGGTAGAGATATTTTGACAATTGTAGCAAGAGCAGCAGATAGTAAACGTGCAGAGGATCTAATTGCACTTAATATGAATGGGATTTCGTTAATTGCCGATTATTTTCTTATTTGCCATGGTAATTCAGACAAACAGGTACAAGCCATTGCAAGAGAAATGAAAGAACAGGCTGAAGAAAAAGGGATATCTGTTAAAAGGCTTGAAGGCTTTGATGAGGCGCGCTGGATTTTAATTGATCTAGGTGATGTGGTTGCGCATGTATTTCATAAAGATGAAAGAAACTATTACAATTTAGAGCGTTTGTGGGGAGATGCCCCAATAGAAGATCTTGTTAGTGAGCTTGAGCAATGATATATCAAGGCTTCGCCTATATTTATGATCAATTAATGAAAGATGCTCCCTATGAACAATGGGTGAATCTTATTGAAGAATCGATTTCACTCTATCATCAGGGGGCAACAACGATATTAGATGTAGGCTGTGGAACAGGAGAGATTGCTGTTCTATTAGCGGATAAACATTTGACGGTTACAGGTGTTGATATTAGCGAAGACATGTTAACTGTTGCACAAGCTAAAGCGGAAAGTAACAAACGAAACATTTTGTTTCTGCAGCAGGATATGCGTAACCTAACAGGGTTTCCTGAGCCCTTTGATGTAATCACAATTTGTTGTGATTCCTTAAATTATTTAGAGACGAAACAAGATGTGCAAGCTACGTTTCGTGCTGTGCATCAACAGCTTAAGAACCAGGGCCTATTTATTTTTGATGTCCACTCCTTACATAAAATTCATCATGTATTTGCAAATTCTACATTTGCCGATCAGGATGAGGATGTTAGCTTTATATGGAATTCTTTTTTAGGTGAAGAATCAAATAGTATTGAACATGATATGACATTTTTTGTGAAAAAAGATAAGTATTATGAACGATATGATGAGGTTCACTATCAAAGAACTTTCTCCGTTGACGAATATTCAACATGGCTAAAAGAAGCTTCATTTGAGATTTTAGCTACTTGCGGTGATTTTAATATTAATGAAGAGCCAAACGAAACGACTGAAAGAGTGTTTTTTATATGCAGGAAAAGGTGAACTCAAATAAAGTTCACCTTTTCTAAAAAAATTTGAAAAAAATAAAGGATTTTATCATTCCTTAAAAGAATTACTTATTTGGTATTTTACTAAACTGTTCTGATACTTCCTCAAGATCTTCGTAAAACTTCTTATGAGTTGCTTGAAATATCTTTTCAAACATATCTCCAACATTTTCTTCTAGAACCTTTATTCCTTTTCCAGTTACACCGCCTTTTACACACACCTTCTCTTGTAACGTAGGTAAAGTGTAGATTTCCGTTTCAAGTAATTTTCCCATTCCGATAATCATTTCACTAGCTAACACGACAGCTTGATCTTTGGAGATGTTCGTTTCAGCAACTGCTCCGTCAACAAATCGTTGAAGAAGGTAGCTGAAAAATGCAGGTCCACAGCTAACGATATCAGATGAAACTCTTGTAATATCATCTTCAATTTGTACAGGATTTGAAATCTGTTCAAACAACTCTTCAATGGTTCTTTGTAATTCCTTGTGGCATGAATTTCCAAATGTGAGTAATGAAACACCTGAAAAGGCTCGATTTGTAATACTGGGAATGGCCCTAGCTACCTGGCATTTAACAAGAGATTCTAGTTGATCAACATTTATTGGACTTGTAATTGACACGATGCATTTATTTGGTGTTAATAGATGATCTAATTGTTTTAAAAGGGGGTGTATATCTAATGGCTTTACACAAATAAAGACGATATCAGACCTCTTAACAACCTCATCTGCGGTCCTTAGTACATTTGTTTTTGGGTATATTTCTTTTATCTCTTCAGCTTTAGACTGTGTTCTGTTTGTCATATAAATGAATGAGGGTCTAATTGCACCCGACTCAATAAATGATTCAATTAAAATTCTCCCCATGTTCCCTGTTCCAATAAAACCTACATTCAAAGTATATCCCCTCCTTAGAATGCAATCCTCTCCTACACGATATGATTTGAAATGATAATTTATGATTATTTTAATAAGGAGTATAAGTATGAGCAATCTTCAACAATACAAAAAATGGATCATTATCATCGGTATCAGTGTATTAACCATTGGTTGTTTTTGTTATTACTTTATAAAGGAGCCAGCAACTTCTGAATTAGTAAAACTGGAAGAAAAAGATTCTATAGATATGGAACAAACGATTTCCTTAGAAGAAAAGGAAACTGAGCAAAGCGAGGATGAAGGTTCTTTGATCGTTATTGATGTAAAAGGTGCTGTACAGTATCCAGGTGTTTATGAGGTTGCTGAGAATGCAAGAGTATTCGAAGCCATCCAGAAGGCAGGAGGGATGAATGGGAAAGCTGATGAGTTAGCGGTTAATTTAGCTTCTCCTTTACAGGATGGAATGGTGGTTTATATTCCTTTTAAGGGAGAAACAAAAGAAAATCCTTTTATCAACCCAAATGTTATGGAAGATCCTGCACAACAAAAAGTGAATATTAATTTAGCAACTAGTGATGAGCTTCAAACTTTATCCGGTATAGGGCCTTCTAAAGCAGAAGCAATCATAGCATACAGAGAGGAAAAAGGGCCTTTTACCAAGATTGAAGACCTTCTTGAAGTAACTGGTATTGGAGAAAAATCACTAGAGAAAATACGAGAAAAGATCACAATTAAATGATTTCCATAAAAAGTTTGAATTGACGAATAATTAGTATTCTAGATACACTAAAGAAAGAAAATGTCGAGTAGGGGGATAACATCATGAGCCGTATTTCATGGGATCAATATTTTATGTCGCAAAGTCATTTGTTAGCGATGAGAAGCACTTGTACAAGATTAGCAGTTGGGGCGACAATTGTTAGAGATAAACGAATTATTGCTGGTGGATATAATGGATCAATTGCAGGCGGGGTTCACTGTTCGGATGAGGGCTGCTATGTTATTGATAATCATTGTGTAAGAACCATTCATGCTGAAATGAATGCTATCTTACAGTGTGCGAAATTTGGTGTACCAACAGCTGGAGCTGAAATTTATGTCACTCATTTTCCATGTTTGCAATGTTGCAAAGCACTTATTCAAGCAGGTATTAAAATTGTTTATTATGCAACTAATTATAAAAACCACCCTTATGCGGTTGAACTTTTTGAACAAGCTGGTGTGAAAGTTGAATATGTTAAATTTGAAAAGGCACTAAGTGAATCCGACAAGGATAAAGATGAATTAATCGTAAAGTTACTTAATAAGCTTTCAGAATCGAATGTAAATCACGATGAGGATGTACAAGCTCTTCGTAAGAAAGCAGAAACATTACTGCCATAAACTATACTCTAGGGATAGCCAAGTAGATGTAGAACCTCTATGTCATTCTGTATCTACTTGACTTATCTAATCTATACTAAAATATTCTTTAAATAGAGGTGTTGCTTATTAAAGGTCGTTTACTTTTCTTGGCAATTTCAGCTTGCTTAGCACTAACGATGTGTCGTTTTACTTTCCATCCACTCCCCTTATGTTTCACCTTTCTCTTTCTTCTTTATATTTACCGTAAATTCAAACCACTTCATCTATGTTTTCATTTCCTGATCATCTTTTTATTTATTGTTGTTTATATAGTGACAGAAAAGAATAATGACACAAGTCTAGCTGATGGAGAATATATTACTCAAAGCAAAATATTATCGATACCAGTTATTGATGGAAACCAACTAAAAGGAACAATAATAAACGAAAACAAGGAAAAACTAACATACCGTTATACAATTGAAACCACTGAACAAAAAGAAGCTCTAAAGAAATTAAAGCCAGGTGATCAATGTGTATTTAATGGAGAGTTACGAACACCGAAAGGTCCAACTATGCCAAACGCATTTGATTATAAACAATATCTTCATGATCATCATATTCACTGGCAATTTATAATAGAAAAAATTGAAAAATGCCATTCACCAGATCGTATTAGAGCCTTAACCTTCCTTTTACATATAAGATTGAAAGGATTGGAACTAATTGAACATCATTTTCCGTCTTCATCTGAAGGGATTGTACAAGCCTTGTTATTTGGTGAACGGAAGTTAATAGATGAAGAGGTTGAGAAGGGGTACCAAGCATTGGGGATTGTCCATTTATTAGCCATTTCCGGATTGCATGTCGGTTTATTAGTTGGAGGAATTTATTATGTCATGATCTATTGTGGAGCTACTCATGAGAGAGCAAGGTTGGTGTTTCTTTTATTGTTGCCCTTATACATGGTGCTAACGGGTGGATCTCCATCAGTAATTAGAGCATCTTTTATGGTCATTCTTTATTTTCTTATCAAAATGTGCCGTCTAAAGATACCAGCTATTGATGTTATTAGCTTTACATGCTTAGTTTTATTAGTTGTTAATCCTTATTATTTATTTCAGGTTGGGTTTCAATTATCTTATATTGTGAGTTTAGGATTAATATTGTCTTTAAAATTGATCAGCCGATATAAGAGTTTTTTAGCAAAATTAACAATTGTTTCCTCTGTTGCACAACTTTGTTCAATACCTCTTTTGCTCTATCATTTTTTTGAAGTATCACTGATTAGTTTACCTTTAAATATGATGTTTGTTCCATTCTACTCATTTCTAGTTTTACCGCTTTCGATTGCCGCAACATTTCTTATGGCCATATTTCCCCCATTAGGTACAATATTTGTTACTTTTTTAGATGCCATTCTTTCTCATACCCATCTATTCGTGTTAAACGTGTTAAAGCTGCCTTTTTCAACCTTGGTCACAGGGAGACCATCTGTAATTTTTATTCTCCTATATTGTGTAGGAACGTATTTTCTGCTCCTGGGATTAGAACAAAAACTCCCATTGAAAAAACTTTCTCATTCTGCATGCTTCATCGTAGTTCTATTTTTGGGACAAGCTCTTTTTTCTTATGTTAATCCCTATGGAAAAGTCATGTTTATTGATGTAGGTCAAGGGGATTCAGTGTTCATCCAACTTCCATTTAATAAGGGTGTTTATATGATTGACACAGGAGGAAGAATTTCCTTTCCGAAAGAAGAATGGGAGTTAACAAACAATACGTATTCAATTGTAGAGAGTATAACTGTTCCGTATTTAAAATCGATTGGGATAACAAAGATAAATGGTCTTTTTCTAACACATGGTGATGTAGATCACGTTGGTGAGGCAGTTGCCCTTATCAATCAGATAGAAATAAAGGAACTAATTGTACCTGAAGGTTTTGTAAGAGGAGAAGTCGAGGAAAAGGTGATAAATAAAGCAAAAGAAAAAAATATAAACGTAAAAGTTGTACGCTCGGGTAATCAAATAGTCTTTAAAGGTTTTCCTTTTTATATTTTATCACCACAGGAGCTAACAGATAGTAAAAATGATGACTCTCTCGTTTTGTGGACTGAGTTAGGTGGGCTGAAGTGGTTATTTACAGGTGATGCTGAACAAAGAAGTGAGGAAAAAATAATAGAAAAATACCTAAACTTACATGCTGATGTATTAAAGGTTGGACACCACGGTAGTAAAGGATCAACATCTGAACAGTTTCTCAATACTTTATCTCCTTCATTAGCTATTATTTCAGCTGGAGCTAATAATCGTTATCAACATCCTCATCAAGAGGTGATTGATAAATTAAAATATCGAAATATTACAATACTTAGGACAGACCTTCATGGGGGAATTTTATATGAATTTAAAGGAACCAGTGGAACCTTTTCGATTCATCCTCCATATGATGAAGTAAAATAGAAAAGAAAAAGAGACTGTCTAAAGCAGTCTCCTAGCGTAGTCAATCATGTTTATGTAGCAATTAATTTTACAACAGTAGCAATAATGAAGATTGTCGCGAAAAATCCAAATGAGACAACGAAACCTACACCTGAATCGACAGCATCATTACGCTTACTTTGGACGTTCTTTTCAAATTCGTTCACGTTTACCCCTCCTATATCATATTTAGTATAAGCGATTACACTAAAAAAATCTACATCATCTTCTACTTAACACGAAGGCTATCCTTTCCATTGTTGCCTTGAATACTCACAAATAATATAACCTTGATTGGCTACAATAATTTATAACATTGGGGTATCGTCGCGTATTCAGGTTACCTAGGCCCTGGATCGAGACGTTCACATAGATTAAAGGGGATCTGAGCTAAAATCTCAGTTCCCTTGCATTCATTTTATATAAAATGTTCATGTCATTGCAAATGGAGTTTCCTCTTCATACTTGCCAAAGTGGTGGTTTCATTTTACGATATATGAAGTGAAATGAACGATTGGAGAGTAAAGATGATTTTTAATGTGTGGAAGGATATTCAAAATAAGACATTGCATCCCATTTATATGCTTTTAGGTGAAGAGGCTTTTTTAATGCAAGAAACATTGCGTCATATTGTACAAGCTTCTTTACTTGAGGAAGAAAAGGATTTTAATTTATCCATCTATGATATGGAGGAGACAGCTGTTGAAACGGCTCTCGAAGATGCGGAAACTTTACCATTTATGGGAGAACGTCGTGTTGTGGTAATAAAAAATCCCGGTTTCCTTACAAGTGAAAAAAAGAAAGAAAAAGTAGAACACCGTATTGAAAAGCTTGAACAATACATACATTCACCTGCTCCTTATTCTGTTGTCGTATTTGTTGCCCCGTATGAAAAATTAGATGAACGGAAAAAAATTACAAAGCTCCTGAAAAAACAAGCAACAGTTCTTGAAATGAAGTCTCTTTCAGATGCTGATACAATAAAATGGATGGAAAATGTAGCCCATGAGGCTCATGTTGAACTAGAGAAAAATGCTATCCAGCAGCTGCTTATTTTAACAGCAGGTGATTTAATGGTCATTCACCAAGAGTTGCAAAAGCTTAGTATGTTTGTAGGAGAGGGTGGCTTAGTTACAGTTGATACGGTTAACCTTCTTGTTGCTAGGACACTTGAGCAAAATATATTTGATCTTATTGATCATGTTATTCATAAAAGAAGCAAAAATGCCTTGCGAATATTTTATGATTTATTAAAAAACAATGAAGAACCTATAAAGATACTTTCTTTATTAGTTAATCAATTTCGTCTTATTTTGCAGGTCAAGGAATTATCCACTGTCGGTTATGGTCAGCAGCAGATTGCTTCAACTGTAAAAGTCCATCCTTTTAGGGTCAAGCTGGCTTTACAACAAGCTAGATTATTTCAAACTGAAGAATTAGCTATGATTTTAATGGAACTTGCAGAGGCGGATTATGAAATGAAGACAGGAAAGAAAGATAAACAGCTTTTGCTGGAATTATTTTTATTGAAATTATTTAATCAGGCATAACAAAAAACGATCCTAACCGGATCGTTTTTTCGTATAAGAAAGAGTGTTTGTGTTAGCTAAAGAGCTACTTCACCATTCTTTCTTAAGATTATGCAGTTAATCCGCTAACACTTTTAGCTAAACGTGATTTGTAACGAGCAGCAGTGTTTTTGTGAACTAAACCGCTTTGTGCAGCTTTATCGATTTTGCTGTTTGCTTCAACAAGTGCAGCTTTTGCATTTTCAGCATCGTTGTTTAAAACTAGTGCATCTACTTTTTTAATAGCAGAACGCATTGCTGATTTGATTGCAGAGTTATGTGCATTACGCTCATTGCTAGTTTTTACGCGTTTGATTGCAGATTTAATATTTGGCATATCTTTCACCTCCTAAGAAGTAAATCGAGATCTATTTTACTCGACCATTTCCTTTACATGAACAAAAGATATTCTATCAAACAGCTACCCATATTGCAATACTAATGTAAAGGAAAATACATTGAAAGCCATTAAATTTTCTTTCAAATTGTATGGAGTCGAGTTTTTTTTAGAACAGACGATATGAAATAGCCGATTCCAATCTACTTTTTTGGGAATGTTTCCTTGTTTTAATGGCAAGGATAAGTAGTAGGAATGATATGGGAGGTAATGGAATGGGTGAGTCATTAGATTTAAGTAATTATTCGGTTCGAACAGATCTGGCAATTGAGGCAAGAGCGATGGCTCTAGAGCAAACAGAGGTTGAAAACAGATCTAATATAAGTGGAGTTATTATAAAGGAATGGGATGAAGAGGGAGTAGGTCTTTCATCTTTAGTGATAGATGAAGAGGGTTCTAAAATTGTCGGAAAAAAACCTGGAAAATATTTAACGCTTGAAGTACAAGGAATTAGACAAAAGGATACGGAGCTTCAAGAAAAAGTCATTGAAGTTTTCGCAAAGCATTTCAGTCAGTTTTTAGCAGATTTAAATATCCCTAAAGATGCAAGTTGTTTAGTCGTAGGTTTAGGGAATTGGAATGTTACACCAGATGCTCTGGGGCCCCTAGCGGTAGAAAACCTTCTCATTACAAGACATTTGTTTAAGCTTCAACCGGAGAATGTTGAAGAAGGCTTTAGACCAGTAAGTGCAATTGCTCCAGGTGTTATGGGATTAACAGGTATTGAAACAAGCGACATTATTTCTGGGGTAATAGAACAATCTAAGCCGGATTTTGTTATTGCTATTGATGCATTAGCTGCAAGATCTATAGAGCGTGTTAACACAACAATTCAAATCTCAGATACTGGTATCCATCCGGGGTCAGGTGTAGGAAATAAACGAAAAGCGTTAAGCAAAGAAACATTCGGTATCCCTGTTATAGCAATAGGTATTCCTACTGTTGTAGATGCTGTGTCAATTACAAGTGATACGATTGATTTTATTCTAAAGCATTTTGGTCGAGAAATGAACGAGGGCAACAAACCTTCAAGATCTTTAACACCTGCCGGATTGAGTTTCGGAGAGCGTCGTGTGTTAACGGATGAGGATTTACCAAGTGATGAACATCGCCAACAATTTTTAGGTATTGTTGGTGGCTTAGAGGATGACGAGAAACGTAAGCTGATTCATGAGGTTCTTGCTCCATTAGGACATAATTTAATGGTAACACCTAAAGAGGTAGATACATTTATCGATGATATGGCAAATGTCATTGCAAGTGGTTTAAACACAGCTCTTCATCAAGAAGTAGATCAGAATAATTCAGGTGGTTATACCCATTAACACTTTGTTCTACTTTCTTAGGCTTGTTCATACATTTTAGTAGACAAGCATAAGGAGGATTTTAGGAATGAAGCGTTCTACTACTAGTCGCAATATGATTGTTACCTTAAATGGGACAAGCATAAAAAAAGGAATTGTTGTTAGCTTCATTGTGTTGTTAATGACCTTTTTACTTTCGGGTATTTTAACATCATTAAAGCCGGAATATCGGTTAACATCTTCATCGATTCATGATTTAACAAAACATATAGATAGTGAAGCATTCTTGCAATTGCTAGGTGCGGAGAATCGTTATTTTGTTTCCGCAATGCCAGAGAAAGCTGAACCAATAAAACTATCATCTATTATGTTTAAAGTGGCTACCAGTATTAATCCAGATGATCCTCGCAGCTTATTAGGACGAGAATTACCGGGGTTTTCTCTTTTTGATAGTGAAATCGTTGTTGCCGGAGATGGGACAAACTATACAAATATGCCATATGAATCACCGCCGCCAACAGAGGTGATAGTTCAAGAAAGAGAAGCCTCAATTAATAAAAATGATGTTGTTAATGAAGATGATGGTGAGCCTAAAACACCGCCGACTTTAACAACAGGCGACAAAAAAGTTGTGTATATCTATAACACTCATAACACTGAATCCTATCTTCCTCTCTTAGAAGGTGAGGATGATCCAAATCGGGCTATACATTCCAAGGCAAACGTAACAATGGTTAGTGAATTATTAGGAAAAGCCTTAAGTGAAGAAGGGATCGGAAGTCAAGTAGAAACAACGAACATCCAAGGTAATTTAAAGCAAAAAGGCTGGAATTACGCTAAATCTTATACAGAGTCCCGATCGATCGTTCAAAGTGCAATGGCAAGCAATCGAGACTTAACATATATGATTGACATTCACCGTGATTCGCAAAGGAAGGATGTCACAACGATAAAAATTGGGGATAAATCGTACGCTAAGCTAGCATTTGTTATAGGTGGGGACAATCCTACATCCGAAAAAAATGAACAACTCGCAAAAGAACTTCATGCTCTCTTGCAAAAGAAATATCCCGGTTTAAGTAGAGGTATTTTTGAACAAAGTGGGAAAGGTGTCAATGGTGTTTATAATCAGGATTTATCCAATAACGCTATGCTTCTTGAATTCGGCGGAGTAGATAATAATTTAGATGAACTGAAAAACACAATAGCAGCAGTGGCGGATGTTTTTAGTGAATACTACTGGCAAGCGGAAAAGGTAAATGGTGACACAAATACTGAAAAAAAGTAAACATATTGTGAGGTAAGCAAGATGGTAAAATTTATGTTAAAAACTTTTATTCTTTGTTCTGTGCTTCTTTTTGGAGTGTTAATAGGGATGCAGCAAGCGAATCAAGGGATGATCAAAATGAAGGGCTATAATGATCCTGACTTTCAAGGAGCTTTCCAGATAGAAAGTGACAAGTCTGGTGATATAGAAGCATCAATCCTTGGAAATGAAGTAACAAGTCAAGATCTCCAGAAAAAACAAGAACAACTAGAACAAATTGAAGCTTTTAACATATTCTCTCAAATAGGTAAACAGTTCTCCAATATCGTTAGCAGTGGTGTTTCATCCATGCTTGAGATAGTAGCGGAATTAATGAATGGATTATTAGAATAATGAAATAGACTTTAAATTGCACGGTATGAATTGAAGCTTAAAATAAAAAGATGATGAAATAGCTGTCAGAAGAGTACATTATATACTGTATCTTTTGACAGTTTTTTTATGATCAATAAATAGATTATCCGTCACCTGCTTTATTATCCATTGAATGTTGATTTCTCAATTGATATAATGAGAAATAGTGTATTTGTAAGCTATGTAGGAGTGAAGACATAATATGAACAGAGAAGAAAAATTAAAAAGGCAATCGAGAATCCGGAATTTTTCGATTATTGCCCATATTGATCATGGTAAATCTACTCTAGCAGATCGTATTTTAGAAAAAACATCTGCATTAACACAGCGTGAAATGAAAGATCAATTATTAGATTCAATGGATTTGGAAAGAGAACGTGGTATAACAATAAAATTAAATGCTGTTCAATTGAAATATAAAGCGAAAGATGGAGAAGAATATACTTTTCACTTAATTGATACTCCTGGACATGTTGATTTCACATACGAGGTTTCCAGAAGTTTAGCTGCTTGTGAAGGGGCAGTCCTTGTTGTTGATGCTGCACAAGGAATTGAAGCACAAACACTGGCAAATGTATATTTAGCTCTTGATAATGATTTGGAAATTCTACCTGTTATTAATAAAATCGATTTACCAAGTGCTGATCCCGAGCGTGTACGTCAAGAGATAGAGGATGTAATCGGTCTTGATGCTTCTGAAGCAGTATTAGCATCTGCTAAAGCTGGAATTGGTATTGAAGAGATTCTAGAACAGGTTGTGGAGAAAGTTCCTGCCCCGCAAGGTGACCCAGAAGGACCATTGAAAGCATTGATTTTTGACTCCTTATATGACGCTTACCGTGGTGTAGTTGCTTACATCCGTGTTGTTGAAGGTACGGTTAAAGTTGGGCAAAAAATCAAAATGATGGCTACTGGTAAAGAGTTCGAAGTAACTGAGGTGGGAGTATTTAATCCAAAACCAGTACAGTTAAAAGAACTAAATGTCGGAGACGTCGGCTTTTTAACAGCTGCTATTAAGAACGTTGGAGATACTCGTGTCGGTGATACAATTACAGATGCTAAAAACGGAGCAACTGAAGCTCTACCAGGATATCGTAAATTAAATCCAATGGTATTTTGTGGGCTTTATCCAATCGATACAGCTAAATACAATGATTTGCGTGAAGCATTAGAAAAGCTTGAATTAAACGATTCATCTCTTCAATTCGAGCCTGAAACATCTCAAGCTTTAGGTTTCGGATTCCGATGCGGTTTCTTAGGATTATTACACATGGAAATTATTCAAGAACGTATCGAGCGAGAATTTAAAATTGATTTAATTACAACTGCTCCTAGTGTGATCTATGATGTTTATTTAACAGATGGGGAAAAGATCCAAGTAGATAACCCTGCAAACATGCCTGATCCACAAAAAATTGATCATATAGAAGAACCATACGTAAAAGCGGCAATTATGGTTCCGAACGATTATGTTGGTGCAGTAATGGAGCTTTGCCAGAAAAAACGTGGAAACTTCATCGATATGCAATACCTAGATGAAATTCGAGTGAACATTAACTATGAAATTCCATTGTCTGAAATTGTCTATGATTTCTTTGATCAATTAAAATCTAATACAAAGGGATATGCGTCCTTTGATTATGAATTAATTGGTTATAAAACATCAACATTAGTAAAGATGGATATCTTATTAAATGGCGAGAAAATAGATGCCTTATCATTTATTGTGCATCGTGACTCTTCCTATGATCGAGGAAAAATAATTGTTGAGAAGCTTAAAGAATTAATTCCTCGACAACAATTCGAAGTACCAATCCAAGCAGCAATCGGTCAAAAAATTGTTGCGAGATCAACAATCAAAGCCATGCGAAAAAATGTCTTGGCAAAATGTTATGGTGGAGATATTTCACGTAAACGTAAGCTTTTAGAAAAGCAAAAAGAGGGTAAAAAGAGAATGAAGCAAGTTGGTTCAGTAGAAGTACCTCAAGAAGCATTTATGGCAGTACTTCGTATGGATGAAAGCTGATCTTTTTCATATAAAACGAGTTCATGCTATACTGAACCCTACAATACAGAAATGAAACGAATGCCGCAGCGAATGTCTGCGGCTTCTTAATTAGAAGGTGAAATAATGATTCAATCAGCATACATTCATGTCCCCTTTTGCCATCATATTTGTCACTATTGTGACTTCAATAAGGTGTTTTTTAAACAACAGCCGGTAGATGAATACATTGAAATGCTTATTAAGGAAATGCATCATAGCAAAAAAATAAGTGGTGAGTACTCCCTTAAGACCATTTTTATTGGCGGAGGTACCCCTACTGCGTTATCAGCAAAACAGTTAGACCGTCTTATGGAGGGAATTATATCAGAATTACTTCCGACAAATAGGCTTGTAGAATTTGCAGTTGAAGCAAACCCAGGAGAGCTGACACAGGAGAAGTTATCTGTATTGAAAAATGCTGGTGTTAATCGCTTAAGCATTGGTGTTCAAAGCTTCGATGACGAGCTATTAAAGAAAATAGGACGTGTTCATAGAACGGAAGATGTGTTTAGAACAGTTTATCAAGCTGAACAAGCAGGCTTTGATAACATTAGTTTAGATCTTATGTATGCTCTTCCAGGTCAAACTGTAGAGCAATTCCAAAGGACGCTTGAAACTGCTTTTACATTGAATGTAAAACATTTTTCGGCATATTCTTTAATTGTTGAGCCTAAAACTGTTTTCTATAATCTTATGCAAAAGGGCAGATTATCTTTACCACCTCAAGAGCAAGAAGCCATAATGTATGAGCTGGCAATGGAAGAAATGGAAAAGCATGGGTATAAACAATATGAAATTAGCAATTATGCAGTACCTGGATATGAAAGTAACCACAATATCACATATTGGAATAATGATTATTACTTTGGATTTGGTGCAGGAGCACATGGGTATGTAGATGGTGTTCGAACTTCGAATATAGGACCCATTAAGAAATATATAGATAAAGTCAGTGAGTTCGGAAATGCTTATCAGTCTCAACATCAAGTGAGCAAGGAAGAGGCAATGGAAGAGGAAATGTTTCTTGGACTCCGTAAAGTAGCAGGTGTTCAAAAGGAAAGATTTTATAAGAAGTTCTCTATAACTATTGAGCAAAGGTTTGGCGAGCAAATCCATCAATTAGTTAATCATGGCTTGCTGGTTGATACTGAACAGTCTGTTTTTTTAACTCAGAAGGGTAAACTATTAGGGAACGAAGTGTTTCAAGAATTTTTGATTTCATAAATTTGACTGTATTTAATAATTGACAATTTATTTTGGTTTTGATAACTTTTTATATATATTTAGCACTCACACATATAGAGTGCTAACAGAGGTGATGAATAATGCTTACAGATCGCCAATTGTTAATCCTTCAAGTAATAATTGATGATTTTATTCATTCAGCTCAGCCTGTAGGTTCTCGATCATTAGCGAAAAAAGACGATATAACGTTTAGCTCGGCTACAATTAGGAACGATATGGCTGACTTAGAAGACCTTGGATTTATAGAAAAAACCCATAGTTCTTCTGGACGTGTTCCTTCGGAGAAGGGATATCGCTATTATGTGGACCATTTATTATCTCCACAGAGATTAACGAAAACAGAAGTATCACAAATCAAATCCATTTATGCTGAGAAAATTTTTGAGTTGGAAAAAGTTGTTCAAAAATCAGCGCAAATTTTGTCGGAATTGACAAATTATACATCGATTGTACTCGGGCCTAAAGTGAATGAAAATCGTTTGAAAAGGATACAAATAGTCCCGATTAATCATGATACGGCTGTGGCCATCATAGTGACGAATACCGGCCATGTTGAAAACCGTACAATTACGTTCCCGGGATCATTAGACCCTAGTGATATCGAAAAAATGGTTAATATTTTAAATGAAAGATTAGTTGGAGTTCCTTTAGTTGAGCTTCAAGATAAAATTTTCAAAGAAGTTGTTACTGTTCTTAAAGATCATATTGAAAACTATGATATGCTGTTAAAGATCATGGCAGGCACGTTAAAACTAGAATCAAATGAGAAGATCTATTTTGGCGGTAAGACTAATATGCTTAGCCAACCAGAGTTTTCAGATATAGGCAGGATCAGATCGTTATTAACAATGATTGAACAGGAAAAGGAATTATATGGCCTTTTGAAAAGTAATAATGCTGGAATAACGATCAAAATCGGTAAAGAGAATGACAATTCAGCGATGGAAAACTGCAGTTTAATTACCGCGACCTATTCATTAGGAGAAAACCAACTAGGTACAATTGCTGTTTTAGGTCCAACTAGAATGGAGTATTCACGTGTTGTAAGTTTATTAACTCGAATGACCCGTGACCTATCTAAAACCCTTACTGAATTGTATCATGGAAGATAAGCTTGGTTATATTGATAAATGGGTGGAATATCTTGTATTCCATCCGATTCCTATGCTTACTAAATAAAGAATATATATGTGATTTCTTTAAGGGAGGTGAAACATTGTGTCAAATGAAAAAAACGTTGTAGAACAAGAAGAAACAGTAGATAAACAAGATACTGAAGAAGTTGAGGTTGAAGTAGTTGATGCAGAAGATGTTTCTGTTGAAGATGCAACAGATAATGCCGATGAAACAACTGCAAAAATTGCTGAATTACAAGCTAAACTTGATGAAACAGAAAACAAAATGCTGCGTACTCAAGCGGATTTCGATAACTTCAGACGCCGCACGCGCTTAGATCAGGAAGCTGCTCAAAAGTATCGTGCTCAAAGTATTGTTTCTGACATTTTACCTGCTCTTGATAACTTTGAAAGAGCGTTACAAATAGAAGCGAATAATGAACAAACAAAATCATTATTACAAGGGATGAATATGGTTTACAATCAACTAGTTCAAGCCCTGCAAAATGAAGGTGTAGAAACGATTAAATCTGTTGGTGAACCATTTGATCCACATCTACATCAAGCAGTTATGCAAGTTGAAGATGAAAACTTTGAACCCAACACTGTAGTAGAAGAGTTACAAAAAGGATATAAACTGAAGGATCGAGTGATTCGACCTGCAATGGTAAAAGTAAATCAATAAAATAATACTTACATATTAGGAGGTTCTACTTAATGAGTAAAATCATTGGTATCGACTTAGGTACAACAAACTCATGTGTCGCAGTTTTAGAAGGCGGAGAACCGAAAGTAATTCCAAATCCGGAAGGTAATCGTACAACACCTTCTGTAGTTGCTTTCAAAAACGGTGAACGTCAAGTTGGTGAGGTTGCTAAACGACAAGCAATCACAAACCCAAATACAATCATTTCTATTAAACGCCATATGGGTACAGACCATAAGGTAGAGGTAGAAGGCAAGAATTATACTCCACAAGAAATTTCAGCTATTATTCTTCAACACTTAAAATCATATGCTGAAGAGTACTTAGGTGAGCCTGTAACTAAAGCAGTCATTACTGTACCAGCTTATTTCAATGATGCAGAGCGTCAAGCAACAAAAGATGCCGGTAAAATTGCTGGTCTAGAAGTTGAACGTATTATCAACGAACCAACTGCAGCAGCTTTAGCTTATGGTTTAGATAAAACAGACGAAGATCAAACAATTCTTGTTTACGACTTAGGTGGCGGTACGTTTGACGTATCTGTACTTGAACTTGGTGATGGCGTATTTGAAGTACGTTCAACAGCTGGTGATAACCGTCTTGGCGGTGATGACTTTGACCAAGTAATTATCGACTATTTAGTGGCTGAGTTCAAAAAAGAAAATGGCATTGATCTTTCGAAAGATAAAATGGCATTACAACGTCTTAAAGACGCTGCTGAAAAAGCGAAAAAAGACCTTTCAGGTGTAACATCTACGCAAATTTCATTGCCGTTCATTACAGCTGGAGAAGCTGGTCCACTTCACTTGGAAGTAAGCTTATCCCGCGCGAAATTTGATGAGTTATCTGCTGATCTTGTTGAAAGAACAATGGGTCCAGTTCGTCAAGCACTAAGTGATGCGGATCTATCAGCTAGTGAAATTGATAAAGTTATTCTTGTAGGTGGATCAACACGTATTCCTGCTGTACAAGAAGCAATCAAAAAAGCTCTAGGTAAGGAACCACATAAAGGCGTAAACCCAGATGAAGTTGTTGCACTTGGTGCATCAATCCAAGGCGGAGTTATCACTGGAGATGTGAAAGACGTTGTCTTACTTGATGTGACTCCATTATCACTTGGTATTGAAACAATGGGCGGTGTATTTACAAAGCTTATTGAGCGTAATACGACAATCCCAACAAGTAAATCACAAGTATTCTCAACAGCAGCTGATAATCAAACAGCAGTTGATATCCATGTTCTACAAGGTGAACGTCCGATGGCAGCTGACAACAAAACATTAGGTCGCTTCCAATTAACAGACATTCCACCAGCACCACGTGGTGTACCACAAATTGAAGTATCGTTTGATATTGATAAAAATGGTATCGTAAATGTTCGTGCAAAAGATTTAGGTACAAACAAAGAACAAGCCATTACAATTAAATCAAACACTGGTTTATCAGACGATGAAATCGAACGCATGGTTAAAGAAGCGGAAGAAAACGCTGATGCGGATAAAAAACGTAAAGAAGAAGTTGAACTTCGTAATGAAGCTGATCAACTAGTTTTCCAAACAGAGAAAACATTAAAAGATCTGGAAGGAAAAGTAGACGAAGCTGAAGTAACTAAAGCTAACGAAGCGAAGGATGCTTTAAAAGCTGCGATCGAGAAAAATGATCTAGAAGAAATCAAAGCGAAAAAAGAGGCTCTTCAAACGATTGTTCAAGAGCTATCTGTAAAGCTTTATGAGCAGGCCGGGCAAGCTGCACAAGCTCAACAAGGCAATGATGCAGGGAACAAAGCTGACGATGTTGTCGATGCAGAGTTTGAAGAAGTAAATGATGACGATAAAAAATAAGTCAAACTAAGGTGAAAAGTCAAAGTCAGGGTAGGTCTTGACTTTGACTTTTTTTGTCAAGGGAAAGAGCTTGAGTTATACCAATAACATTATGTTGCTTTTCCTCTCTTTAGAGTGATACAATTTACCTTATGTGAGAAAATCGGGAGTGAGAATTTATGAGCAAGCGTGATTACTATGAAGTCCTCGGGTTAAGTAAGAACGCAAGTAAGGATGAGATAAAAAAAGCTTATCGAAAGCTTTCAAAAAAATATCATCCAGACATTAACAAAGAAGCTGATGCTGATGCAAAATTCAAGGAAATTACAGAAGCGTATGAAACATTAAGTGATGATCAAAAGAAAGCTCATTATGATCAATTCGGTCATACTGATCCAAACCAAGGATTCGGTGGTGGTGCCGGATTTGGTGGAGACGGCTTTGGATTTGAAGATATTTTCAGCTCAATCTTTGGCGGCGGAACGCGTAGGAGAGACCCAAATGCACCAAGACAAGGTGCTGATTTACAATATACAATGACATTAGATTTTGAAGAGGCAGTTTTCGGGAAAGAAACAACAATTGAAATTCCTAGAGAAGAAACATGTGAAACATGTAATGGTTCTGGTGCACAAAAGGGAACGAAGCCAGAAACATGTACACACTGTGGTGGAAGTGGACAACAAAGTGTTGAACAAAATACACCATTCGGCCGCATTGTAAACCGACGTGTTTGTCATCACTGTGAAGGTACAGGCAAAATGATTAAGCACAAATGTGGAACTTGTCGCGGTGCTGGAAAAGTAAAAAAACGCAAGAAAATTTCTGTGAAGATTCCTGCAGGTGTTGATGATGGTCAACAATTACGTGTTTCAGCCCAAGGTGAGCCAGGAGTAAATGGCGGACCTCCAGGTGACCTTTATGTTGTGTTCCATGTAAGAGATCATGAATTCTTTGAAAGAGATGGCGATGATATTTATTGTGAAATGCCATTAACATTTGCTCAGGCAGCCCTTGGTGATGAAATTCAAGTACCAACATTGCATGGAAAAGTAAAATTAAAAGTACCTGCTGGAACGCAAACTGGTAAAAAGTTCCGTCTGTCCGGTAAAGGTGTGCCAAATGTAAGAGGATATGGACAAGGTGATCAATACGTTATTTTACGTGTCTTAACACCTACAAACTTAACAGAAAAACAAAAAGAACTCTTGAGAGAGTTTGCTGATATTAGCGGTTCAAAGCCTGATGAACATGAAGAAAGCTTTTTTGAAAAGGTAAAAAGAGCCTTTAAAGGTGACTAATAATTGATATTATTATTTAATGGTTTAGGATTGGAGTTGGTAGATATGAAGTGGTCAGAATTAAGTATTCATACAACACAAGAAGCAGTTGAGCCTATTTCAAATATCTTGCATGAGGCTGGTGCTAGTGGTGTAGTAATTGAGGATCTTGCTGATTTAATGAAAGAACGGAGTACGGCACTTGGCGAAATCTACCAACTAGATCCAACCGATTATCCTGAGGAAGGCGTAGTTGTTAAAGCCTATTTGCCTGTTAATAGTTTTCTTGGTGAGACGGTCGATGCGATAAAAGCAGGAATCAATAATTTATTGCTGTTTGATATTGATCTTGGAAGAAATCATATTACAATCAGTGAAGTAAATGAAGAAGAATGGGCTACAGCATGGAAGAAATATTATCATCCGGTAAAAATTTCTGAAAAGTTTACGATTGTTCCAACTTGGGAAATTTATGAACCTGTAAGCTCTGATGAGTTAATTATTGAATTAGATCCAGGAATGGCATTTGGAACAGGAACACACCCTACAACAGTTTTGTGTATTCAAGCTTTAGAACGATCAGTTCAAATAGACGATACCATTATTGATGTCGGTACAGGTTCTGGTGTTTTAAGTATTGCTGCAGGATTACTTGGCGCGAAACATATAGAAGCTTATGATTTAGACCAAGTAGCTGTTGAGAGTGCAAAACTAAATGTGAAATTAAATAAGGTTCAAAACGTTGTCAATGTTTCACAAAAAAATTTATTAGATGGTGTCGAAGGACCCGTAGATTTAATTGTATCGAATATATTAGCTGAAATCATTGTTCGTTTTATTGACAAGGCATATGAGGTATTAAAAGAGAATGGTACATTTATCACGTCTGGAATCATCCAAAATAAAAAGCAGGAAGTAAAAGAGGCTCTTATGAATGCCGGTTTTGTGATTGAAGAAACAATGGTTATGGAAGATTGGGTAGCGTTTATAGCAAAAAAGAAGTAAAGAAAGAAGGAGTTCCTTTTGCAACGATACTTTATAAATGAAGTGAAAGCTAATATTGGGACAGCAATCCATGTTACCGGTGATGATGTCCATCATATTTCTCGTGTATTACGTATGCAAGCAGGACATAAAATTATTTGTTGTACAAAGGATGGCTTTGAAGCTCTTTGTGAAATTGTTGAAATTACCAATGACCAGGTTCAATGTTTTATATTAGAATGGATAACAGTGAATCGTGAATTACCTGTATCTATATCCATTGCGAGCGGGTTGCCTAAAGGGGATAAGCTTGAATGGATTATTCAAAAGGGCACCGAATTAGGTGCTTCTTCATTTATCCCTTTTAATGCTGCTCGTTCAATTGTAAAGATTGAATCAAAGAAAATCAGCAAAAAGCTTGAACGTTGGAATAAGATTGCGAAGGAAGCTTCTGAGCAGTCTTACCGAAATAATATCCCTGAGGTTTTAGAACCTTGTGATTTTCAAAAGGTAATAGAATTAGCAAAAAGCTATGATGTAAAAGTTGTAGCTTATGAAGAATCGGCAAAACAGGGTGAAAAGAAAAATTTAGCTAAAGCCTTCGAGGAATTAAAAGAGGGCGGCTCACTTCTTGCGGTATTCGGACCGGAAGGTGGTCTTACAGAGAAGGAAATTGAAAGATTAGAGCAAGCTGGTTTTCATATATGTAGTTTTGGACCAAGAATTTTAAGAACTGAAACAGCGCCATTATATTTATTATCAGCTGTTTCATATTATTTCGAACTATCGAGGTGATGAATAATAATGCCTACAGTTGCATTTCATACATTAGGTTGCAAGGTAAATCATTATGAGACAGAAGCTATTTGGCAGCTATTTAAAGAAGCTGGCTATGAGCGGACTGAATACGAACGAGTTGCGGATGTATATGTCATCAATACATGTACAGTGACAAACACTGGTGATAAAAAAAGTCGCCAAGTTATTCGACGTGCAATACGGAAAAATCCAGATGGAGTCATTTGTGTAACAGGGTGTTATGCACAGACTTCACCAGCTGAGATTATGGCGATTCCAGGGGTAGATATTGTCGTTGGTACTCAAGATCGCGTAAAAATGCTTGAGTATATAGAACAATTTAAAAAAGAAAGACAACCAATAAACGGTGTTAGAAATATCATGAAAACACGTGTGTACGAAGAACTTGATGTTCCAGCTTTTACTGATCGTACGAGAGCTTCATTAAAGATTCAAGAAGGTTGTAATAACTTTTGTACATTCTGTATTATCCCATGGGCTCGTGGATTAATGCGTTCACGTGATCCGAAAGAAGTTGTTGCCCAAGCACAACAGCTTGTTGATGCTGGTTATAAAGAGATCGTATTAACGGGAATTCATACAGGTGGGTATGGTGAAGATTTAAAGGATTATAATCTAGCTATGCTATTAAAAGATTTAGATGAACAAGTTAGAGGGTTAAAACGTATTCGTATTTCTTCTATCGAAGCAAGTCAAATTTCGGACGAAGTTATTGAGGTTCTGCAGAAATCTGAAAAAGTTGTCCGTCATTTGCATATTCCAATTCAATCTGGCTCTGACACAGTATTAAAGCGTATGCGCAGGAAGTATACGATGGAGTTTTTTGCTGAACGTTTGGATCGCTTAAAAGAAGCGTTACCAGGCTTAGCCATTACATCTGATGTTATTGTTGGATTCCCAGGAGAAACTGAAGAGGAATTTATGGAAACTTATAACTTTATTAAAAAATATAAGTTTTCTGAGCTTCATGTATTTCCTTATTCTAAGCGTACGGGAACACCTGCTGCAAGGATGGATGATCAAATTGATGAAGAAGTTAAGAATAACCGTGTTCATCGCCTAATTGAGCTTTCAAATCAACTTGCGAAGGAATATGCTTCTCAATTTGAAGGTGAAGTATTAGAGGTTATTCCCGAAGAGAGATTTAAGGAAGAACCTAATGAAGATTTATATGTTGGGTATACAGATAACTATTTGAAAGTTGTTTTACCTGCACAAGAAGAAATGGTTGGAAAAATTGTGAAAGTAAAACTTACGAAAGCTGGCTATCCTTATAATGAGGGTCAGTTTGTAAAAGTTATGGATGATTTGGATCAACCCGAAAAAATTCGGTTAACATCATGATAGAAAGAAGGTTAGCATCTAAAGTGCTAGCCTTTTTATTTTACTAGCAGACGGCAATAAATTGTGATAAAAAGTAAAGTTAGAGCACAAATTAAATTTGTACTCGTTTTTATACTAAAAAAATGTTAAGATGTAAGAGGTCGGACAACTATTAAAAGGAGACGATACATAATGTCTAAAATAGCGAATATGATTGACCATACTGCTTTGAAAGCAGATACAACAAAAGATGTAGTTGAAAAGCTCTGTCAGGAAGCAATCGAGTACCAATTTGCATCGGTTTGTGTAAATCCAACTTGGGTTGAGACAGCTGCTAGTCTATTAAAGAGTTCAGATGTGAAGGTTTGTACAGTTATTGGATTTCCATTAGGGGCGAATACACCTGAAACGAAAGCGTTTGAAACTAAGGATGCCATTGAAAAAGGGGCAACAGAAGTTGATATGGTTATAAATATTGGGGCGCTAAAGGATAAAAATGATGATCTTGTTCTGCGAGACATAAAAGCAGTCGTTGATGCAGCAAAAGGGAAAGCTTTAACGAAAGTCATTATTGAAACGAGCTTACTTACCGAAGAGGAAAAAGTTAGAGCATGTGAACTTTCAGTTAATGCAGGGGCTGACTTTGTTAAAACATCTACAGGTTTTTCAACAGGTGGGGCTACTGTTGAGGATATCGAATTAATGAGAAAAACTGTAGGTCCAAATATCGGTGTAAAGGCTTCAGGAGGAGTTAGAGATACAGAAGGTGCAGAGGCTCTTATTAAAGCAGGTGCAACGCGTATAGGAGCAAGCTCAGGGGTAGCTATTGTAAAAGGAGAAGTATCTACATCAGATTACTAAGAGGTAGCTTCTATTTGCCAAATTGGTCATTATGTACAATCAAACAATTGCCTTCAACATAAAATAAACTTAAGATTCAAACTTATTAAGAAACCTATATCTTTTTATGATATGAGTTGACCTGTATTATTCATTATATTATAATGTCAAAGTACATGTTTATCTGTAGACATGTTTTATTTACAAGATGTCGATTGGTTGTATTCGGAGGGAGGGAAAGAGAATGTCAAAAACGGTCGTTCGTAAAAACGAGTCGCTTGAGGATGCTCTTCGTCGTTTCAAACGTACTGTATCAAAAAGTGGTACAATACAAGAAGCTAGAAAGCGCGAATTCTATGAAAAGCCTAGCGTAAAGCGTAAGAAAAAGTCTGAAGCAGCTAGAAAGCGCAAATTCTAAAAGAGGGTGTACGTATGAGTCTTCTTGATCAATTGAATCAAGATATGAAACAAGCGATGAAAAACAAAGAAAAAGATAAATTAGTTGTCATTCGTATGGTCAAGGCTGCTTTACAAAATGAAGCAATTAAACTTGGCAATAATGAATTGTCTGCTGAAGAAGAATTGACTGTTCTTTCTCGCGAACTTAAACAACGCAAAGACTCCCTCCAGGAATTCAAAAATGCTGATCGTTTGGACTTAGCTGAAAAAACACAAGCAGAAATCGATATACTTGTCGATTATATGCCTGAGCAGCTTTCCGAGGAAGAAGTTTCTGAAATTGTAAAACAAACAATTGCAGAAGTGAACGCTACTTCAAAAGCCGATATGGGGAAAGTCATGGGAGCACTTATGCCCAAAGTAAAAGGTAAAGCAGACGGAAGTCTTGTTAATAAGCTTGTGCAACAGCAGCTATCATAAATGATATAAAACACCTTGCTAAGTGCAAGGTGTTTTTGCTATCTGAAGAAATGATGAAAAAAAACAGAAAGAAATCGTATACATAAAAATAAAATGAAACTATTTGTTTTTCTATTCGTATTATTATTATCTGATAAGCTATTCTATGGTAAATGACTGATTTTAGCATTGTATAGTTCTAGGTGCAAAAATCAAAAGGTAAGTTTAACAGAGATATCTATGAATAGAGGGGAGGGAAAAGGGTGAGAAAACAGTTTTTTCTTTTTTTGATTGGTTTTGCTTTTATCCTAAGTTTTTATCAAGGGTTTCAAGCAATTGTTAAAGCTGATTCAAATCAAAAAGTGTACGTTATTCCAGTCGAAGAAACTGTTGAAAAAGGACTCTCTCAATATATAAAGAGAACCATCTCGGATGCAAAAGCCCAAAAAGTAGATCATATTATTCTTGAAATTGATACGCTAGGTGGTGCAGTGGATGGAGCGATGGAAATTGCTGATACTCTTCGATCCAGCGAAATCCCGATAACAGCCTATATTAATAGAAGGGCCATATCTGCTGGAGCTTATATTGCACTAAATGCTGATCAAATTTATATGGCACCAGGAAGTCAAATGGGTTCTGCTGCAATTATTACCGGTGATGGAAATGCAGCTGATGACAAAGCTCAATCCCTGTGGTTATCCGAAATGAGGGAATCAGCTGAACGTAATGGTCGTGACCCGAAGTATGCATTGGCCATGGCTGATAAAGATGTTGATATACCTGAATATGGTGCTGGAAAAGGAGACTTGCTAACACTTGAAACAAAGCAAGCAGTCGAAGTAGGCTATGCGGAAGGAACGGCTACTGATTTAACTGACTTGTTAACTGAGCTAAACCTTCAGGGAGCATCAGTAATTGAAGCTGAGGAAAGCTTTGCTGAAAAAATAGCTCGGTTTATTACCAACCCGGTTGTTGTACCGATACTTTTATCAATAGGAAGCCTCGGTTTAGTTGTAGAGCTTTATTCTCCAGGCTTTGGGGTCCCAGGTTTTATGGGGATTAGTGCACTGCTTTTATTCTTCTACGGTCACCTGGTAGCTGGCCTTGCCGGAATGGAATCCATTATCCTCTTTATATTAGGGGTTATTTTCATCATAGCTGAATTCTTTGTGCCAGGCGGTATATTAGGTATTCTGGGATTTGTTAGCATCATTGGTAGTTTGTATGTTGCTTCAGGGAATTTTGTTCATATGACGATATCATTATTGATTTCTTTTGCTGTAGCAGTAACAGCATCTATCCTATTAGTAAAGGTGTTTGGAAAGCGTATGAATATCTTTAAAAAGCTAATATTGCGTGACTCAACAAATACTGAAGGCGGTTATGTTTCAAATGTTTCCAGACATGAGTTAGTAGGCTGTGAAGGTATTGCTTTAACTACTCTAAGGCCATCTGGAACTGCAATTATTAATGATGAACGTCTGGATGTTGTAACTGAAGGTGGATATATCACAAAAGGGGAAAAGGTAAAAGTAGTAAAAGTTGAAGGCTTACGTATTGTTGTGAGAGAATTAAACGATTGAAATTTAAGAAATTAGGAGGAATGTCTCAATGGATGCATCTGCCATTTTATTAATCGGACTTGTTATTCTAGGTTTAATCTTTTTAGGGATTTTCTTTACGTTCGTGCCAATTGCACTGTGGATTTCTGCTTTAGCAGCTGGTGTAAGAATTAGTATATTTACTTTAATCGGAATGAGATTACGTCGAGTTATTCCGAGTCGTGTTGTAAATCCGTTGATTAAGGCTCACAAAGCCGGTCTTGATGTTACAACAAACCAACTTGAAAGCCACTATTTAGCTGGCGGTAATGTAGACCGTGTCGTCAATGCATTAATTGCCGCAGAACGTGCAAACATTGAATTAACATTTGAGCGTTGTGCTGCTATCGACTTAGCAGGTCGTGATGTATTAGAAGCTGTTCAAATGAGTGTAAATCCAAAAGTTATAGAAACACCATTTATTGCCGGTGTAGCAATGGATGGTATTGAGGTAAAAGCGAAAGCAAGAATTACCGTAAGAGCAAACATTGAACGATTAGTCGGTGGTGCCGGAGAAGATACAATTATTGCTCGTGTTGGAGAAGGGATTGTAAGTACAATTGGTTCTTCAGATAATCATAAAAAAGTTTTAGAAAATCCAGATCTTATTTCTCAAACAGTTTTAGGTAAAGGATTAGATTCAGGAACAGCATTTGAAATTCTCTCGATTGATATTGCGGATGTTGATATCGGTAAAAATATTGGAGCAGAATTACAAACTGAGCAAGCCGAAGCAGATAAGAAAATCGCACAAGCAAAAGCTGAGGAAAGAAGAGCTATGGCTGTTGCACAGGAACAAGAAATGCTTGCCCGCGTTCAAGAGATGAAAGCGAAGGTTGTGGAAGCAGAGGCACAGGTGCCACTTGCTATGTCTGAGGCACTTCGTTCAGGAAATATTGGTGTAATGGATTATATGAACATTAAAAATATTTCAGCTGATACAGAAATGAGAGATTCAATCGGAAAAACAAATAAAGACCAGAACGATCCTGATCAATATTAAGAGTAGTAATGATAAGGGGATGGAAGGTATGACCAAAAATATTAGCTTCATCCCTTTTCCTCATAAAAGGAGGGAGAAATCATGGATTTAATGGATATTTTTACCAATCCGATTGTTTGGGCTTTTCTTGTTTGGTTGTTTTCAAGATTTTTTACAAGTAAAAATAATGAAGAAGAAACTAAACCTAAAGCACCGAACCAGCCTAAAAATCGGCCTGATCCAAGGCAGAACCCGAGACCAAATCCAAGGCCAGTACCAAAGCCTGTGATGACAACTGTTGAAACAAGGCAAAGAAGAGAGGATAAAAAACCCGCTCTTCAAACGGTACAAGAGGCTTATGAAAAGATGAGACAACGTTCTGTAGAACAAGAAAAAGAGGTAATGGCAGTAAAAGAACAGCCTAAAAAAGAGCCTGTAGTGAAGCAAGAAAGTTTAATTTTAGTTAATCGTAACGTTAGTCAGCATCATCTTGTAATTGATCAAAATAAGGCTGCACAAGGTGTTATTTGGAGTGAAATATTAGGTCCTCCACGTGCTAAAAATCCACATTATACCAAAAGAAGAAGACATTCATAACTTCTCAAATAATCCTGTTATAAGACTCCGATTTCTCTCATACATATGAGATGAAAGGGGGTCTTTTTTTATGGCAAAAAAATGGCGCCAGCAATTTACTCGATGGATCACTAACACAATCGAACTACCGCCGGATGTCATGATGGATCTTCCTAGAATTACGATGGTTGGACAGCTTCACATTTACATAGAAAATCATCGTGGACTCCTAAAATTTACTGATACTGAGCTTCGCCTCTTGCTTAAACAAGGACAATTATTAATTAAAGGTGAGGCCTTTGTCATAAAGACGATCCTACCGGAAGAAATTTTGCTCGAAGGAAAAATTATTCAAGTTTTATATCTCGATGAAACATAAGTTTTTTTCTAGGATTCAATGTCATCATAAAGCTAGCGGTAAAGGGTCATGGGGCTTGTTCTCTAGGTGTCTGCTGTGGATCATTGGATATAAGTATCACAGCAGACAAAAAAATAGATGTTTGAGTGGTTTACAAGGGGGAGAAGGATGAAGAATCAATGGACTAGTTATTTATTTGGTGTTGTTAAAGTTAATATCGATGGAAGAGGAACAGAAAGATTTTTAAACGATTGTATGAGAAGTAATATCATTGTTTGGAATGTAAAAAGAAGTAAAGATAATGGTCTATCTTTTTTTATTCGCCTTCAAGATGTACATGCCCTTCGCTCTGTAGTCAGGAAAAATGATTGTAAATGTCGATTTGAAAGAAGAGTTGGTTTTCCTTTCTTAGTAAGAAGGTCTTGGAAAAATAGTGGATTTGTTCTAGGTTTAATGGCTTTTTTAATCGTTATATTTGTATTATCAAATATGATTTGGGGAATTAAGGTTGAGGGTGCATCGCCTGAAACAGAACATTTAATCAAAAAAGAATTATCAAGAATTGGTGTGAAAACAGGTAAATTTCAATTTTTCGTTGAGAACCCAGATGATATTCAAAAGTCACTGACTGATAATATTGAACAAATAACATGGGTTGGAGTCGAATTGATGGGAACAACCTACCATTTAAAAGTTGTAGAAAAAAACCAACCTGAAGAAGAAGATTTAGTTAGTCCAAGGCATATTGTAGCAGAAAAAGAAGCGGTTATTACAAAAATGTTCGTTGAGCAAGGTCAGCCACTAACAACCTTAAATGAACACGTAACAAAAGGACAAGTTTTAGTGTCAGGTTTAATCGGTAAGGAAGATGAGCCAAAAAAAGTTGCTGCAAAAGCGGAAATCTTTGGAGAAACTTGGTATAAATCAACGATTACAATTCCCTTAAATACGACTTTTCATGTGTTAACTGGGGATGCTAAGATTAAGCATTATCTTCAACTAGGTTCTTTAAGAATACCAATATGGGGGTTTGGGACAAACGAGTATAAATCGTTTGAAGTGGAAGATGATGTTTACGATCTAAAGTTCTTGAATTTTACGTTGCCGATTGCATATGTAAATGAAACGTATCGAGAGAATGAAGAAGTCACGAGGAAATATACAATCGAACAAGCTAAGGAAGCAGCATTAGATAGAGGCCGAAAGGATATTGAGAATAAATTAGATGAAGAAGAAAAGGTAATTGGAGAAAAAGTTTTGCACCAAACGAATGAGAATGGTAAAGTTAGGTTAACCGTATTATATCAAGCAATAGAAAATATTGTAAAAACCACACCAATTGTTCAGGGAGAATAGAGAATGCCAGAAGAATTAGTGACAATGAATCAGCAAGTAGAAAATCCAAATGAGGCAATAGCTCTTTTTGGAAACCATGATCTTCATTTAAAAAGAATTGAAGAAGAGTTAAATGTATCCATTGTAACAAGAGGAGGAGCAGTATTTGTTTCAGGAAGTGCTGAACATGTACAACTTGTAGATGAATTATTGAAGTCTTTACTCCTTATCATTCGTAAAGGGATAACTATTAGTGAACGAGATGTACTCTATGCCATCAATATGGCAAAGGAAAAAAAGTTGGATCAACTTGAGAATCTTTATATTCAAGAAATTGCGAAAACGGCTAAAGGTAAGTCCATTCGTGTCAAAACATTAGGTCAGCGCCACTATATTTCTGCAATTCAAAATAATGACCTTGTTTTTGGAATTGGTCCCGCAGGAACAGGGAAAACCTATTTAGCTGTTGTGATGGCAGTGAATGCTCTAAAGCTTGGATCTGTAAAACGAATTATTTTAACACGGCCTGCCGTAGAAGCGGGCGAAAGCCTTGGATTTTTGCCTGGTGATCTTAAAGAAAAAGTTGATCCATATTTAAGACCGTTATATGATGCATTACATGACGTGTTAGGTATGGAACATACACAACGGTTAATTGAACGTGGGACGATTGAAATTGCCCCTTTAGCGTATATGAGAGGGAGAACACTTGATGATGCATTTGTTATTTTGGATGAGGCCCAAAATACGACCCCGGAGCAAATGAAAATGTTCTTAACCCGATTGGGATTTGGTTCAAAGATGGTCATTACAGGTGATATTACACAAGTGGATTTGCCAAAAGGAGTAAAATCAGGCCTATCAGTTGCGAAAGATATTTTAACAAATGTAAGTGGTTTGTCCTTTGTTCATCTTGAACAATCGGATGTTGTTAGACACCCGCTTGTCGCTAAGATTATATCTGCTTATGAAAATTCAAAAGATGGATCGTGACCCGGGAAAGCTTAAAACGGGTCACTTTCTTTTTCATAATTGATGTTAAAATAGATAGTATGCTCATTCGTTATTCAACTTTGGCGAGCAAATATGAAAGTGCTTGCAAACAGTGCTTTTTTTGTCATATTTTGTCTTAATAGTTGAACATTTTTCGATAAAATTGAATAATGGAATAAGAGCTGTTATAAATGCCTCTTCTTAGAAGGTGCTCAAAGGGTGGTGTAAAGTTGAAAAAAAAAACTCCTAATTCAAAAGAAGTTAAAAAAATGAATGTATTTTTAGAGAAATTAAAAAACTACCGATTTTTACATATTTTTTTATATGGGATCTTAGCTGTCGTGTTATTTGTTGCTTTGTATAGTAATGTTAAGCCAGAAACACTAGATATCGAGCTTTTTACTGTTTCTGATCAAACGATCTATGCTCCATCAACGGTTGAAGATAAGGTGGAAACAGATAGGAAGCGTCAAGAGGCATATGATTCTGTAGAGGATCAATACGTCCTAAAAAAGGAAATTACAGAAAAACAGGTAGACCTTATTTCTTCGATTTTTGACACAGTAATTGAGGTTCGAAAAGAGGAAGCTGCAAATTCGGAGTCCAGCACAACTCCTTTAGAGGAACAAGTTAAAAAAGTACAAGATAAATTAACACCGTCGATAAACAAAAAAATTCCTGGTGAAACATTTCTTCCTTTACTCGAAACAACAGATGATGAAGTTGTCTTAGCAAAGGATGCGGTAGTAACAGCTGTTAACAATATCATGAGTAAGGAAATTCCGATTGTCCAGCTTACGGAAGCAAAAAAGCAAGTAGAGGAAGAGCTGCAATACACCTCACTCCGAACAGAAGTAATGGAATCTGCAACATTTCTTGCTCGGTTCGCGATAACACCAAATTATGTGTTCGATCTATCCGCTACTGAAGAACAGAGACAATTAGCCATTGACGGTGTAAAAGTAGCTCAGATTAAACAAGGCCAAATTCTTGTTGAAGAGGGGGAGCTCATTAATCGTGAAATTTACAGGAAATTAGGCTTAGTAGGATTGCTTGATGATCAACAATCGATAAAACCTTTCCTTGGACTTGGTATATTTGTGCTCCTTATTATATCAGGTGTTGTGTATTTCTTTGAAAAGAAAGATAGCCCAATTTCGAAAAAAAATAATTTTTTGTTATTATATTGTTTAATATTTGCTATTACCATTCTTCTTATGAAAATTATTAGCTTGTTTCAGAAAATTGATTACACACATATTGGCTATATTGTTCCGGTCGCCATGGGAGTCATGCTTGTGAAATTGTTATTAAATGAGCGGTTAGCAATTTGGACAAGTATGATTTTTGCAGTATGTGGAAGTGTTATCTTTAATGAAGGAGTAACAGGCAGTTTTAACTTTTCAGTAGGGATATACTATCTCTTTGGGTGCTTGGCAGCGGTTTTATTTTTAGGAGAACATAATCTTCGTTCCAAAATTCTTCAAGCTGGTTTATTTGTTGCAGGTGTTAATATTCTTGCGTTAACTGCTATAATGCTAATTAGAAATGGTGGCTATTCAAATGTTGAAATTAGCTCCTACTTCATTATGGCCTGTGTATCTGGACTTGTGTCTTCAGTATTAACAATAGGATTCATGCCTTTTTTTGAAACAGGATTCGGGATTTTATCAACGATGAAATTAATTGAATTATCAAATCCAAATCATCCGTTACTTAGAAAAATCTTAACCGAAACACCTGGTACATATCATCATAGCGTCATGGTTGCAAACTTGTCTGAGTCAGCATGTGAAGCGATTGGCGCCAATGGTTTACTTGCGAGGGTTGGTGCATACTATCATGATATAGGAAAAACAAAACGGCCTCAGTATTTCATAGAAAATCAAATGAATATTGAGAATCCGCATAATAAATTATCAGCACAACTTAGTAAAAACATTATTATTGCTCATGTAACGGATGGTGTTGATATGTTAAGAAAGCATAAAATGCCTAAAGAGTTTATCGACATAGCCGAGCAACATCATGGAACAACTCTATTAAAGTATTTTTACCATCAAGCTAAACAATCAAATGATTCTATTTATGAAGAAGAATTTCGATATCCTGGCCCAAAACCACAAACAAAAGAAATAGCTATTATATCAATAGCAGATAGTGTAGAGGCAGCAGTACGGTCTATGAATAATCCTACACCTGAAAAGATTGAAAAATTAGTGAGGTCCATTATTTCTGATCGCTTACAAGATCATCAATTAGACGAATGTGACCTAACCTTAAAGGAATTAGATATTATTGCGAAATCATTTTGTGAGTCATTAAAAGGAATTTTTCATTCACGAATTGAGTATCCAGAATTAACTAAAAAACAGAAGGTGAAATAATGAGATTATCTATTGATAGTCATGATGAAACAAATGAATTAACAGAAGAACAAATAAAAACAGTTGAAGACCTTTTGCAATTTGCGGCTGAAGTGGAGGATGTATCTCAAGGTGCAGAGCTTTCAGTTACATTCGTATCAAATGAACGTATACAAGAAGTAAACCGTGAATATCGAGATAAAGATCAACCAACAGATGTCATTTCTTTTGCTCTTGAGGAGATGGGAGAGGGAGAAATGGAGATTATAGGGGGAGACCAGCCTCGTGTGCTTGGAGATATCATTATTTCGATTCCAAGAGCAAGGGAGCAGGCAGAAGAATATGGTCATTCATTTATGAGAGAGCTCGGCTTTTTATCAGTACACGGCTTATTACATTTATTGGGTTATGATCATATGACAGAATCGGAAGAGAAAGTGATGTTTACAAAACAAAAGGAAATATTAAATAATTATGGACTTAAAAGATCTGAAGAAGTCTGAGTGGAAGCGATTTTATAAAAGTTTTCAATATGCCTGGAATGGAATTGTATTAACATTTAAATCAGAACGAAACTTTCAAATACATGTAGCAATATCATTTATCATGTTTATAATCGGAAGCGTATTAAGTTTTTCGAAAACAGAATGGATTATTATTTTATTTCTGATAGGTGGTATGCTGGCACTTGAGCTAATCAATACGGCAATAGAGCATGTGGTGGATATGATAACAAGTGAATATCATCCGCAAGCAAAAGCCGCAAAAGATGCAGCTGCAGGAGCAGTTTTGGTTTATGCAATTCTTTCCGTTATAATTGGAATGATGATAGTATCAAATCATCTTTTTGCTTCTTAAAATGAATTAATTTCAAGAAACATGTAAAAAGGTCGAACATCATTTTTAGTCTATTTTAGTTGATTTTCGAAAATTCTTACAATTAAATTACAAATGCAGAATTAGGCGTGAAATTACTGTGAAAATTAGGTAAAATAAAGAAGAGATAAAGTCATTCGCCAGCAAAGAAAGGAAGAAATTTTAGTGAATATTGAACAACTCATCAATGAAGCAAAGACAGCAAGAGAAATGGCTTATACTCCCTACTCTAAATTTAAAGTAGGAGCGGCTTTATTAACTCAGGATGGCAAAGTTTACAAGGGATGCAATATTGAAAATGCTGCATACAGCATGTGTAATTGTGCTGAAAGAACAGCTATTTTTAAAGCCTATTCAGAAGGTGATAAAGACTATTCTATTATGGCTGTTGTTGCTGACACTGCTCGACCAGTCCCTCCATGTGGTGCTTGTCGTCAGGTTATTTCAGAGCTTTGCCCGAAAGATATGAAAGTTATACTAACAAACCTCCATGGTGATATTACAGAACTTACAGTACAAGAATTACTACCAGGAGCATTTTCAGCGGAGGATTTACATGAATCATAATCAATCTTACAAATCAGGATTTGTTTCAATAATAGGAAGACCTAATGTGGGAAAATCTACTTTTATCAATCGGGTAATCGGACAAAAAATTGCGATAATGAGCGATAAGCCGCAAACAACTCGAAACAAGATACAAGGAGTTTATACGACAAACCATTCCCAAACTATTTTCATCGACACACCAGGTATTCATAAACCAAAGCATAAACTTGGTGATTTTATGATGAAGGTAGCACAAAACACTTTGAAAGAAGTCGATTTAATTTTATTTATGATCAATGCTGAGGAAGGGTATGGCCGTGGAGATGAATTTATCATTGAGAGGCTAAAACAAACAAATACACCAGTATTTTTGATAATTAATAAAATTGATCAAATTCACCCCGAGCAATTGCTGCCTTTAATTGAGCAATATAAGGAACTTTATCCGTTTAAAGAAATTGTCCCTATTTCCGCACTACAAGGAAATAATGTCGACACATTATTACAGCAAATTGAAGCCTATTTACCAGAAGGTCCGCAATATTATCCGGAGGATCAAGTAACTGATCACCCTGAGCGTTTTATCATTACAGAATTAATACGCGAAAAGGTATTGCACCTAACAAGAGAGGAAATTCCGCACTCTGTAGCTGTTGTCATGGATACACTTGAACGTAGAGAGAATAATTCTGCAATCTATGTTGGAGCAACAATCATAGTTGAACGTGATTCACAAAAAGGAATTATCATTGGTAAACAAGGAAGTATGCTTAAAGAAGTAGGGAAAAGAGCAAGAGTTGATATTGAGGCACTCTTGGGATCAAAAGTGTTTCTTGAATTGTGGGTTAAAGTTCAGAAGGATTGGCGAAACAAAGCTTCACAGCTTAGAGACTATGGTTTCAGAGAAGATGAATACTAAAAATAGATTATATTCATCTAATCCATTAGCAAAAATTGTTTAACATGAAATGATGAAGAAAAGGTCAAGATAACGGTAAAGAAATTGGATTGATGCTTGCTAGTCTTAACAACTGAAAGGTGGGGTTTTATATGTTGGATTTTACCTGGAAAGTTTTTTCGCAAACAGGTAGCATTGATACTTATCTTCTTTTTAAAGAACTAGAAAAGGAGAATGATGAAGGACCCGATTCTCAAGACGATGAACTAGCTGAAATAGATTTTCCAATTTCCTGATCTTGCCTGAACCTTTGAAAGGTGAGGGGTAAATTGCTTCAAAAATGTGAAGGAATTGTAATCCGTTCAACCGATTACGGTGAAACAAACAAAATAATTACACTATATACAAGAGAACTAGGAAAAGTTGGGGTTATGGCAAGAGGCGCAAAGAAACCTAATAGTCGCCTAACGTCTATCACCCAACTTTTTACTTATGGAACCTTTTTATTCCAAAAATCGAGTGGTTTAGGAAGCTTACAGCAAGGAGAGACCATACAGTCGCTAAGAAGTATTAGAGAAGATATATTTCTAACGGCTTATGCATCATATATTGCAGAGCTTTTGGATAAGAGTACAGAAAATCTAGAGAGAAATCCATTTTTATTTGAACTATTAATGCAAACTCTTACCTTCTTAGATGAGGAAGTTGACCCTGATATTTTACTTTATATTTTTGAAATGAAGATGCTTCCAGTATTAGGACTTCATCCTCAATTAGATTGCTGTTCAAATTGTGGTCATAAGGATGGCACCTTTCACTTTTCAATAAGAGAAGGAGGATTTTTATGCCACAGGTGCTTTGAAATCGATCCCTATCGTCTAATTATAACCCCTACAACTGTAAAGTTGCTTCGACTTTTTTTCTATTTTGACTTAAATCGGTTAGGAAAGATATCTGTTAAGCAAGAAACAAAAAATGAACTTAAAATGGTCATTCAAGCGTATTTTCAAGAATATTCCGGTTTAACCATAAAGTCTAAGCGATTTCTTGATCAAATAGATTCATTAAAAGGAAAGCTTTAGTTAAGGGATATTGACATCGATTAAAAATTCGATTAAGATGCAAATATAATTTAACATTGTTGTGTAGATGGAAAGAAGTACTTGCGAAAGATTCAATGAAAGCGACCTTAGGATGGTGAAAGCTAAGGATTGAACCGTAAGGAAAGGCATTCCGGAGCAAATTCTTCTAAAGTGGCTTATACATATAAGCAATTAGGGTGGAACCGCGGGTTAGCTCTCGTCCCTATGTCAATGATCTGACATAGAGATGAGAGCTTTTTTGTGCTTTATCTATTGTCAGGTTTAGTTTGTCAACAAGTATTATTTAATAACTATGGAGGTGTTTGAATATGAATATTCAAAACATGATTTTAACGCTTCAAAAGCACTGGTCTGATCAAGGTTGCGTGCTTATGCAGGCGTATGATACAGAGAAGGGTGCAGGGACAATGAGTCCGTATACATTTTTAAGAAGTATAGGACCTGAACCATGGAAGGTTGCCTATGTAGAGCCATCTAGAAGACCGGCTGATGGTCGTTATGGAGAAAACCCTAATCGACTTTATCAGCATCATCAATTCCAAGTCATAATGAAGCCTTCACCAGATAATATCCAAGAACTATATTTAGATTCTTTACGTGCCTTAGGAATAAATCCTTTAGAGCATGACATACGTTTTGTTGAGGATAACTGGGAAAATCCTTCTTTAGGATGTGCAGGCCTAGGCTGGGAAGTGTGGCTTGATGGGATGGAAATTACTCAATTTACGTACTTCCAACAAGTTGGTGGTTTGGAATGTAAGCCTGTATCAGCAGAGATAACATACGGAATTGAAAGGCTTGCTTCATATATTCAAGATAAAGAAAATGTTTTTGATTTAGAATGGACAGATGGTTATACAATACGTGATATTTTCCTAATGCCAGAATATGAACATTCTAAGTATACGTTTGAAACCTCAAATACTGAAATGTTATTCGAATTGTTTTCGACCTATGAAAAGGAAGCTATGAGACAAATGGACGAGGGTCTTGTTCATCCTGCATATGATTATGTGTTAAAGTGTTCTCACACGTTTAATCTTCTTGATGCAAAAGGGGCCATCTCTGTTACAGAGAGAACAGGCTATATTGGCCGCGTTCGAAATTTAGCTAGAAAAGTAGCCAAGACATTTTATGACGAACGCGAAAAATTAGGTTTCCCAATGTTACAGGAAGGAGAAAAAGGTCATGAGTAAAAAAGATTTATTACTAGAAATAGGTTTAGAAGAAGTACCTGCACATTATGTAACACCTGCGATGAATCAATTTGCTGAAAAGCTAACTAAATGGCTAGAAGAGAAGCAATTATCTCATGGAGAGGTAAGAACCTATTCCACTCCACGAAGATTAGCTGTTCTTGTCAAGGATGTGTTAGAAAAGCAACCAGATATTGAAGAAGAAGCGAAGGGGCCAGCAAAGAAGATCGCGCTTGATGAAAACGGAAATTGGTCAAAAGCAGCAATTGGCTTTACAAAGGGGCAAGGAGCTTCCGTTGAGGATATCTATTTTAAAGAAATCAATGGTGTTGAATATGCTCATGTTCAAAAATTTGTACAAGGCCAAGAAGCAAAGGAATTATTAGCAGAAACACGTGATTTAATTACTGGACTTACTTTTCCTAAAAACATGCGTTGGGGCAGCCAGGAATTACGATATATTCGTCCAATTAAATGGTTAGTCGCGCTCTTTGGTCAAGATGTTATCCCATTTGAAATAGCTGGTGCTAAGACGGATTCCTATAGTTACGGACATCGTTTTCTAGGAACGAAGGTTGAGATCGCAGCACCTTCACTGTATGAGGCTGCATTGTTAGAGCAATTTGTTATGGCTGATCCCGTAAAACGTAAAGAAGCAATTAGTCAGCAATTGGTTGACTTGGAAAATGAGAAAAATTGGGTAATCCCAGTGGATGAGGATCTTTTAGAAGAAGTAAATAATTTAGTTGAGTATCCAACCGCACTTTATGGAAAGTTTGAACAAGATTATTTAGCATTACCAGATGAAGTGCTTGTCACAACAATGAAGGAACATCAACGCTATTTTCCTGTTCGAAATAAAGAGGGACAATTACAGCCATTCTTTGTTACAGTTCGTAATGGGGATCAAAACCATTTAGAAAATGTAGCGAAAGGGAATGAAAAAGTATTACGCGCAAGATTATCTGATGCAAATTTCTTCTATCAAGAAGATCAGAAGTTAAAAATTGAGGATGCAGTGATAAAGCTAGATAAAATCGTTTTCCATGAAGAGTTAGGAACTTTAGGTGAAAAGGTTAACCGTATTGTCAATCTTTCAAAACGATTAGCAGATAAATTACAGGTCAACAATGATGAAAAGGAAAATGTTGAACGGGCAGCATCCATTTGTAAGTTTGATTTAGTTACTCATATGGTATATGAATTTCCTGAGCTACAAGGGAAGATTGGAGAAAAATATGCCCGCTTAAGTGGTGAAAAAGAAGAAGTTTCTGTGGCTATTAACGAACATTATATGCCTCGACATGCTGACGATGCTGCACCAAGTTCAAACGTAGGGGCAATTGTTGCGCTTGCTGATAAATTGGATACTATCGTTGGATTTTTTGCCATTGGAAAAATTCCAACTGGCTCTCAGGATCCTTATGCACTTAGAAGACAGGCAAGCGGAATACTTCAAATTTTACTCTCAAAAGAGTGGTCAATATCATTAAAAGAATTATTCAAGCTATCATTTAGTCAATATCAAAACAAAGAATCAGAAAAGGCAACCGAGGAGTTAATTTCGTTCTTTAAATTGAGATTAAAATATCGTTTAGCTGAAGAAAAAATCCGTTATGATCTAATTGATGCTGTGTTAGAATCATCATTGATTGAAGTAAATTCAATAGTATTTCGTGCTAAAGTATTACAAAACGCGTCAGCTCACCCAGACTTTAAAGAAACGATTGAAGCTCTTGCTCGTGTCATGAACATCGCGAAAAAAGGCACAATTAGCGAAATTAATAGTGAACTGTTTGAAAATGATTATGAGACATCATTATTTAATGCTTACACTGAAACTGCTCGGAAAATGGATTCTCTAAGCAACGCAGGGGAAATGTACGAAGCACTTGCATCATTAAAACCAATCATCAACGAATATTTTGATCATACGATGGTTATGTCAGATAATGAAGAGATAAAACAAAACCGATTGGCGCAGATGGTGAAATTATCTCAACTTATCGAATCGTTTGCGAAAATGAATGTTATCCTTGTAAAATAAAAGGATATTTTTAGGATGAATAGGGACTGACAAAGACGTCAGCCCTTTTTCTATAGGTAGAAAGCTTAAAATAAAATCCTTTTCAAAAAGTGAGTAAAGTATATAATTAATTTATCAGCTAAACAAAATCTTTGGTATGTTTGTTGAAACGGAAATTTCATTTTAACAGTATCACGATACTAGAAATGTTTATCTCTTTATTATAAAGTGTTGATTAACCATAAGTTTAACCATTTGATCGAGTTATGTTTTAAGTTGGACGAAAATGAATATGTAAGGCGGTGAGGAAAATAGAACTGAATAAAAGGCAGGAGCAAATTGTTGAAATTGTTAAAGCAAATGGGCCAATCACAGGAGAACAGATTGCTGAGCAATTAAAGTTAACGAGAGCAACACTTCGTCCGGATTTGGCGATATTGACAATGTCCGGTTATTTAGAGGCAAGACCAAGGGTAGGATATTATTTTACAGGTAAAACAAATACGCATTTGTTAACAGAACAACTTAGAAAGCTTCAAGTAAAAGATTATCAGTCTATTCCAATAGTCGTCAGTATCAATGTGTCAGTCTATGATGCGATCTGCATGATGTTTTTAGAGGATGTAGGAACATTGTTTGTTGTAGATGATCACTCTTATTTAGTTGGCGTTCTTTCTCGTAAAGATCTATTACGGACGAGTATTGGCAAGCAGGAACTAACTTCTATTCCAGTGAATATTATCATGACAAGAATGCCAAACATCACAGTATGTAGGCCTGATGACTACATAATAGATGTTGCAAAAGTATTAATAGAAAAACAGATTGATGCTTTACCTGTCGTTAAAGATTCTGAAAAAGGCTATGAAGTAATTGGGAGAATCACTAAAACAAATATGACAAAAATATTGGTTAGCTTTCTACAAGAATAAATAGCTAGCGGGAAGAGGGGTTAACATGAGCTATCAATTGATCTATGTTCTGTCAGATTCAGTTGGGGAAACAGCTGAATTGGTTGTAAAAGCAGCAGCAAGTCAATTTAATGGAATTTCTTCAAACACAAAAATTAAACGGATTCCTTATGTAGAGGATAAAGGGACTATTTTGGAGGTTTTGTCTCTAGCTAAGGAGGATAATGCAATTGTTTGTTTTACTCTTGTCATCCCTGAATTAAGAGAATACCTAATTGAAGAGGCAAATAAAAAAGGTGTTGTTTATTACGATATTATAGGACCTTTAATTGATAAAATGGAAACATCCTATGGAATCGCAGCTAAATATGAGCCTGGGCGAGTTAGAAAATTAGATGATGATTACTTTAAAAAGGTAGAAGCTATTGAATTTGCTGTAAAATATGATGATGGTCGTGATCCAAGGGGAATATTAAAAGCAGATATTGTGTTAATTGGGGTTTCGAGAACATCTAAAACACCTTTGTCACAATATTTGGCGCATAAACGATTTAAGGTCGCAAATGTACCAATTGTGCCAGAGGTTGAGCCGCCAGAAGAGTTATACAAAGTATCACCACAAAAGTGCATAGGGCTTCGAATTATGCCTGAGAAGTTAAATAATATTAGAAGAGAGCGACTAAAATCTCTTGGCTTAAATGATGAAGCCTTTTATGCAAACATTGATCGTATAAAAGAAGAACTTAACTATTTTGATAAAATAGTGGGTAAAATTGGCTGTCAAGTAGTAGATGTGTCTGACAAAGCAGTAGAAGAAACAGCTAATATTATCGCGAATTTTATGAATAAACAAAATGGGTAAGGATGAAAGGATGGCAATTCCAGGTCATCCTTTTCTCTATCTGGATTAAGTTGATTGTTTTGATGAAAAAATAATAGAAATTTTGAAACACTTATATTATAATAAAAAATTGTGATAAAAATACTTTTTTTAGGTTTAGAACTTGACATATGGGAATAAACTATTATTTGTAAACTGTCAAGAGAACGAATAAAATAATTTTCGACAAAAAGGAATTTAAGGTCTTTCTCGCGAATAGTATTCAGTACAAAAGTATGTAAGGTAGAAGGAAATTTCGGAGTGATGTAGAATAGAGAATTATGGCGAAAAAACAGTGAGGATTTTTGTCGATGCTGATGCATGTCCTGTAAAAATAGAGATCATGCAAATTGCTAATAAATACAAAACTGATGTTGTATTTGTTGCTTCTTATAACCATACTTCAGATAAAACCTATGGCGGACAGTGGGTATTTGTTGATACTGGAAAAGAAGAAGCTGATCTTTACATAGTTAACCATGTCCATACCGGGGATATTGTTATTTCACAAGACATTGGTTTAGCAGGCCTTTTAATCCGAAAGGGTGTTATTTTTATTACGCCAAGGGGAAAACAATATTCAGAAGCAAATATTGACACAGCTCTTCAGTTTCGTTATTTATCTGCAAAGGAAAGACGCAGTGGTAAATTCACGAAAGGTCCTAAAAAATTTACAGATGATGATACTTTGAATTTTATCACAACATTTGAAAAGATTTTGTCGAAACATGCAGGAGATCTTAAATAAATATCGAATATCTGTATTACGGGGTTGTTAGTATGGGAAATCGAATTCCCGAGGAATTAATCGAAAAAATACAAAGAACTTCTGACATTGTTGATGTAATAAGTGAATATGTTCAATTGAAGAAACAAGGGCGTAACTATTTTGGATTATGTCCGTTTCATGGAGAAAAGTCTCCTTCGTTCTCAGTTTCATCTGATAAGCAGATTTTTCATTGTTTTGGCTGTGGTGCGGGTGGAAACGTTTTTTCTTTCCTCATGCAGCACGAAGGTTACTCATTTATTGAAGCTGCTCAACATCTTGCTGACAAAGCGAATATTGACCTGCCAGCTCTACCTTCAATAGATCAGGGGCAAGGGCCAGCTGTTTCTAAAGACACAGAAAAGATGATTGAGGCCCATGAGCTATTGAAAAAATTCTATCATCATTTATTAGTAAATACAAAGGAAGGTCAGCAAGCATTAGACTACTTGTTGAGTAGAGGGTTTACTAAGGAAATTATTGATACATTTGAAATTGGTTATTCATTAGATTCCTGGGACTTTGTAGCAAAGTTTTTAGAAAAGCGGGGATTTTCCTTATCCTTAATGGAGGAAGCTGGGTTATTAGTTAAAAAAAATAATTCAAATGAAGAATTTTTTGATCGGTTCAGGAATCGAATAATGTTTCCAATTATGGACCACCACGGGAATACAATTGCTTTTTCAGGACGTGTACTTGGGGATGAAAAGCCAAAATATTTAAATAGTCCTGAAACGAAAATTTTTAATAAAAGTAAGCTGCTTTATAATTTTCATCGTGCAAGAGTACATATTCGTAAAAATCAGCAGGTTGTACTGTTTGAAGGATTTGCTGATGTTATTTCTTCTACTAGGGCGAGTGTAGAGCAAGCAATTGCTACCATGGGAACTTCTCTAACCGAGGATCAAGCAAAAATAATCCGAAGGAATGTATCTGAAGTTATTATTTGTTATGATTCTGATTCCGCAGGAATCGAAGCAACGATTAGGGCTGCAAAGATTCTTAAAGATGCTGGTTGTAAGATAAAGGTTGCTATGATCCCAGATGGATTAGACCCTGATGACTACATTAATAAGTTTGGATCTGAGAAGTTCAAGCATGATGTAATAGGGGCCAGCGTTCCGATTATGACATTTAAAATGATCTACTACAGGCGAGGGAAAAATCTTCAAAATGAAGGAGAAAGGCTGCAGTATATTGAAAATGTCATTAATGAATTAGCACAATTAGATAATGCAGTTGAAAAGGAGATCTATTTAAAACAACTATCCTCGGAATTTGACCTTTCGATGGAAGTATTAAAGGAGCAGATTCTGCAAAAAGAAAAGCAGAAAAGCAGTCAAAGACCTCCTCAACAACAAAAAAGAATACAAGAACAGCCTAAAAGAAAGCCGATACAGTCAAAACGACTATTACCAGCTTTTCACACCGCTGAGAGAATGCTTATCGGCCATATGCTTAGAAGCAAAGAAATGGCAGAAAAGGTTCTGGATAGACTTGGACTTCAATTTAATATTGAAGAGCATAAAGCAATTGTTACTTATTTATACGCTTTTTATGAAGAAGGAAATGAAGAAAATGTCAGTTCATTTCTATCGAAGTTACCGAGTCCTGAATTACAACATATTGTGTCCAACATTGCGATGATTACCTTAAATTCTGAAGTAAGTGAAAAGGAACTTTCAGATTATATAAAACAGGTGTTGAATCATCAAAAAATGTTAATGATAAAAGAAAAAGAAGTAGAAAAAATTGAGGCTGAAAGAAACAAGCAGTATAAAGAAGCAGCCCAAATCGCAATGGAAATTATTCAATTAAAACAAGCTCTAAGATCATGATAAGTAAGCTAAAAATAAACGATTATTTTGTAGCATGAAGTTATAAAAAACACATCGTGTATGTGAAGAGTACTTGCTAAACAGTAATCCGATAGCTTATCTTACGATGGTAAGTTTGGAAGGAGGGGATCCTATGGCTGATAAACAAACCCACGATACTGAAGTAACCTTTGAACAGGTGAAGGAACAGTTGACCGAAATTGGGAAAAAGCGAGGAGTTTTGACATATGAAGAAATTGCTGAACGTATGTCTAACTTTGAAATTGAATCAGACCAAATGGATGAGTATTATGAATTTCTTGGTGAACAAGGTGTAGAATTAATTGGTGAAGCCGGTGATGATGCGGAGGCAGATCCAAATATTCAAGATCTTGCAAAAGAAGAAGAATTTGATTTGAATGATTTGAGTGTACCTCCAGGAGTTAAAATTAATGACCCTGTTAGAATGTACTTAAAAGAAATAGGCCGTGTTGACCTTCTATCAGCTAATGAAGAAATTAAATTAGCTAAACGAATAGAAGAGGGCGATGAAGAAGCTAAACGCAGACTTGCAGAAGCAAACTTGCGTCTAGTGGTTAGTATTGCTAAACGCTATGTCGGCCGTGGAATGCTTTTTCTTGATTTAATTCAAGAAGGTAATATGGGATTAATGAAAGCCGTTGAAAAATTCGATTATGAAAAAGGGTATAAGTTTAGTACGTATGCTACATGGTGGATACGTCAAGCAATTACTCGTGCTATTGCAGACCAGGCTCGTACAATTCGTATTCCCGTTCATATGGTTGAGACCATTAACAAGTTGATAAGAGTTCAGCGCCAATTACTTCAGGATTTAGGAAGAGAACCAACTCCGGAAGAAATTGGAGAAGACATGGAACTCACACCTGATAAGGTTAGAGAAATTCTGAAAATCGCTCAAGAGCCAGTTTCATTGGAAACTCCAATTGGAGAAGAAGATGACTCTCATTTAGGTGATTTTATTGAGGATCAAGATGCGACTTCACCATCTGAACATGCTGCATACGAGCTATTAAAAGAGCAGCTTGAAGATGTCCTTGATACATTAACAGACCGTGAAGAGAACGTGTTACGTTTGCGTTTTGGGCTTGATGATGGACGAACAAGAACACTTGAAGAAGTAGGTAAGGTATTTGGTGTTACACGTGAACGTATTCGACAAATTGAAGCAAAAGCACTTCGTAAATTGCGTCATCCTAGCCGCAGTAAACGTCTTAAAGATTTCTTAGAGTAAGATAAGGCGGACGAATGTCCGTCTTTTCTACTTAATTTTAAACTTGTTTCATAAAATGAATGCTAAAATTCCATTTACAAGCCTTCTATTCCTTTTTACAATAAAAGAAAGCAATGATAAGGATGGCTTTTATGGATAAAGAAAAAAAAGAAATAATTATTAAGGAAATTCGTTACTGGAAAGATAGTAAGCTACTTCCAGATACATACTGTGATTTTTTACTTGCTTTATATACAGAAGGAAATAACAATAGTAAAACATCATTTCCTTCCCCAAAAAAGTTGAATGGGCATATAATTTTGATTGGAATTATTTTTGTTTTATTTCTAATTAGTGCTCTTGTCACCTATTTTACTGAATTGTCTTTTGTTTTGCAAACAGTTACAACAGGTTTTTTTCTTTTAGCCTCAATTGTTGTTACCGCTTTCTTAATTAGGCGGAAAGGATCTTATCAAATAGCTCTGATTATGACTTATATTCAGCTCTTGATAGTTTCTCTTTCGTTTGTTGAGTATACAACGGAAGGGAATCATTTATGGGTTGCTGCTACAGCTGTAATGAATTGCTTACTGTGGATAGTCACAGGGAAACTTTTTCGAATTTTTTATTTGCTGATTAGTGGTGTAATTACAATGCTAATATTAGGAGTTACAATCATTATTTAATAGCTTTTTGCAATGTCAATACAATATAATGGTTATTCAAAACTCTTGTCTGTTTTTTGTCTAAACTGTGAAAAACTTGGAGATGTTAAAAGATAGGTCTTTTCCTTAGTGGAAAATTACAGTAAAATAGAGGTTGTTTAAAAAAAATTGTACTTATGTTGATTATCCAGCAGTACCGGGCAGCAGAATTAAACCTTATAACCAGAAAAAGAAATTGAATTATCGGAGGGAAGCTGCTCGAACATGTACGATAATTCTTGAAGCATTAATAGGTGAATGATGGATCCTATTAATGGAAAGGTTTACTATTTACATAAGGGAGGTTACATGATGAATCGCAATCCACTAATTCCATTTTTATTAATCGCTGTTCTAGGAATCGGCCTTATGTTCCTTTTATCATTTAAAGGTATCGGCGATCATGAAGAACTAGCAAGCGGCGGGGAAGAAGAGCCAAAGACTGAAGATGTTGCAAACGCTACACCTGAAGAAATTTACCAACAAAACTGTATTTCTTGTCATGGAGAAAACTATGAAGGCGGAGCTGGTCCTGCTCTTGTAGGTGTTGGTGATAAAATAGGCGTAGATGAAATTAAAACAACAATTCAGCAAGGTAGAGGAATTATGCCAGGCGGTCTTGTTCCAGATGAAAAGCTTGACGAAATGGCTGAATGGGTTTCACAACTTAAATAATTTAAAAATAAAGAAGTCCTTTGCATCTGTGAAGGACTTTTTTTATACTTGATGAATAGGTCCTTTATTGGAAAACCTAGAGTGTATATTAATGAATTGTGGTGAAATGATGAACGAATTAAAATTATCTAAAAGATTAGAAACAGTTGCAAGCTATATACCGGAGGGTGCTGTTTTTGCAGATATAGGCTCAGATCATGCTTATTTACCGTGCTATTCCATATTACAAGGCAGAGCCAAGGGGGCGATTGCTGGTGAGATTACGGAAGGACCATATGAGTCAGCCAAGAGCCAAGTGAAAAAATGTGATCTTATTCATTCGATATCTGTTCGTAAGGGGGATGGATTATCTGTTCTGCGTGAAGAGGATCAAATTGATTGTATAACAATCGCAGGTATGGGAGGATCTCTTATTAGTAAAATTTTAGAAGAGGGATCAGCTAAGCTGTCAGGAGTCAAACGTTTAATTCTACAGCCAAATATACATGCAATATCGATTCGACAGTGGTTAGTCGATAATGGATGGGAGCTAATAGCGGAAGAAATTATCGAAGAAGATCATAAAATATACGAGGTTCTTGTGGCTGAAAAGGGTGAACCAAAACGTCCTTATGTTTCGTATTCTTTTGAAGCAGGTCTACTTTTAGGTCCATTTCTATCAGAAAAACGTTCGGAAATCTTTGTAAAAAAATGGACGGGTGAATTAAACCACCTAAAATCAATCATTCAACAGTTAGAACAAGCCGGCCATACATACGAAAATAGCGAAAAATATCAAGAAATGATCAAGCAAATGAAGCTAATAGAGGAGGTACTATAAAATTGGCAAAAATCCCGAATGGCTATGAAATCATTCAATTATTTGAACAGTTTTCCCCAAAATCTCTTGCTGTAGAGGGTGACAAAATAGGTCTTCAAATTGGGACACTTAATAAAAAAATTAAACAAGTCATGATTACATTGGATGTTGTTGAATCAGTTATAGATGAAGCGATTGATAAAAAAGTAGATTTAATTATCGCACACCATCCACCTATCTTTAGAGCGATGAAAAATATGATAACTGATACAGCATACGGCAAGATGATAGAGAAATGTATCAAACATGATATTGCGGTTTATGCTGCGCACACTAATTTGGATGTTGCAAACGGTGGTGTCAATGATTTATTAGCAGAAGCATTGCAATTGAAGGATATTGAAGTATTTATCCCTACTTATGAAGACCAATTGAAGAAACTTGTAGTGTTTATCCCTTCAACATATGAAAAAGAGCTAAGAAATGCACTAGGTCAAGTTGGTGCAGGTCATGTTGGTGAATATAGCCATTGCTCATTTGCAACAGAAGGTGAAGGAAGCTTTTTACCTCTTGATAAAGCTAATCCGTTTATCGGTGAAAGAGGTAAGGTAGAGTATGTTACTGAATCAAGAGTTGAAACAATTATTCCTGCATCCATACAGAAAAAAGTAATTCAAGCGATGTTAAAGGTTCATCCATATGAGGAAGTCGCTTATGATATTTATCCATTAGATCAAAAAGGACCAATCATGGGGTTAGGCCGAATAGGCTTAGTAGAAAACGAAGTAAGTCTTCAGGAATTTGCTGAACATGTTAAGAAACAGCTTCAGGTTGAAAAAGTGAGAATGGTAGGTAATCCTGCTAGCAAAGTTAAAAAAGTTGCTGTATTGGGTGGAGATGGAAACAAATATATTCAACAGGCAAAAATGAAGGGTGCCGATGTATATGTAACAGGTGACCTATATTTTCATGTGGCACAAGATGCATTGATGTTGGATTTAAATGTGATTGATCCTGGACATCATGTGGAAAAGGTCATGATTGATGGTGTATCTAAAAAGTTAGGGAAACTATGTGAAAAACATCGTTTTGAAGTGAATGTATTTGGATCACAAGTTGACACCAATCCTTTTACCTTTGTATAAAAGAATATAATATGATGAAAAGCCTTTGGATATTGCATCCAAAGGCTTTTAAATGTGCGCCCGGCATGGGTTTTAGTCTATAGGGTGTAAGTCCCGAGCCACGAAGGCAGTAGTAATGGTTAGCTTAACGCAAGGGTGTCCGTGGTGACGCGGAATCTGAAGGAAGCGAGCGGCAAACCTCTGGTTCAAAGAATTTGATGAGTGGATTAGAAGAAGACTTCGTATGATTGAATGGAAACAATGGAAAACCGATGACAAGAGTAAGAAAACTTAAAGGTCTAGGTGTCCCTGACCAAAAGGCATACGAATGGGGAAACTCCAGAAGAAATATTCGAGAATAGCCTGTAGTCCAATTCTAAACAAAACCCTCGATAACTCTTATTGGAGTAATCGAGGGCTCAAAAGTCTATATCAAAGGAATGAATTTCTACGTCAAACTTAATTGAACCGCCGTATACCGAACGGTACGTACGTGGTGTAAGAGGTCGGGGGTTAGTCACCCCTTCCTACTTAATTAATTTTTCACTTTTACTTTAGGTAGTATTTTTGATAATGGGACTTTATGATCTATATCCCAAGTTGATTCATCTTCTGGATTGTATTGCTCGAGAAATTGAATGACTTTTTTAGTAATCGGAGTTGGTGTAGACGCACCTGCTGTAACAGCAACTGTTTGAACGTCTTTAAGCCATTCAAGTTTAAGCTCGCTTAAATCAGATATACGATAAGCTTTTGTACCTGCAATTTCTTCAGATACTTGTGCTAAGCGGTTTGAGTTATTACTTTTAGGGTCACCCACAACGATTGTTAAGTCAGCATCTTTTGCTTGTTCAGCAACTGCTTCTTGACGGACTTGAGTTGCCAAGCAAATTTCACGGTGTACTTCAACATGTGGGAATTTTTCTTTCACTATCTCCATAATATCAGCAACATCCCATTGGCTCATTGTTGTTTGATTTGTCACAATGATCTTTTTATTTTGAATGTCAAGCTGTTTTACATCGTCCAATGTTTCAACAAGATGTACGATGTGTGGAGCTACACCGACTGCTCCTTCTGGTTCAGGATGACCTTTTTTACCAATATAGATAACATGATATCCTTGAGCTTCTTTCTCGCGGATAAGGTCATGTGTCTTTGTCACATCAGGACATGTGGCATCTAAAGTAACAAGACCTTTTTCCTTTGCAATCCGTCTTACTTCAGGAGAAACTCCGTGAGCTGTAAACACGATTGTACCATGATCTACTTTTTCTAATATCTCTAATCTGTTTTTACCATCAAGTGTAATAATTCCATCTTCTTCAAATGCATCTGTTACATGTTTATTATGAACGATCATACCTAAAATATAGATGGGTCTTGGCAGGGATTTATCTAAAGCAGCGTTCTTTGCAATAACCATGGCATCAACAACACCATAGCAATATCCACGTGGTGCGATTTTAATTACTTTCATTAAACTGCCTCCTTAAGAGATCAATTAGGAGCAGGAGCATAGTGAAATATTGTCCTGTTTCCACTCAAAAAAGCCGTATTAAACGGCTCTTTCCTCTAATAATCTCTTAATATTATAACGAAGAATAGGAAATATTACAAAGAAGAATATTAGATATACATTTTAGGTTGTGAACTTTTCGTTGAAGGCTTTCGCTTTTTACTCATAGTAGGTGTTGTAGCATCATGATCCTGCAATTCTTCCTTTTTCATAGGGCGGGTTGATTTTACTTTTTTAGTTACTTGGGTTTTGTTATGTTCGCTTTTTGCTGCAACTTCTTCATTTGAAGTAGAAACTGCTTCTTCTGGTGTTGTATCAGAGTCATCACTACTACTATTTAGTTCACGATAAATCTTAATCATGGCTGGTAAATTTTTGACAAGCGGTCCATATTGTTGGACCATAGGGGTTACTTGCTGAGCCATCCCTAGAACACGTTGGACATTTCCTAGCATCCCTGAAATATTTGATGGATTCATTAGTCCTTGTAGTCCTCCAGAAGCCCTTGTTGCATTCGATACTGCATTAACGCCTCCGATAAATCCTTGGGGGTTACTTGTAGCAGCACCTTGTGATCCAGGCAAAATGCGGGATAATATTCCTTTCAAACCACCGCCGCCTGCACCTCTTGGTGTCATAGGTGCACCAAATTGTGGACCTCTACCCATGAAAGGTCCAGGCACACCTTGTTGTCCCATTGGAATTTGACCTTGTGGAGGGAAGAAACCTCTAGGATTCATAGGAGGCATCGGTCTTTGCTGAAACATATTATTCCTCCTTTCATAATTCGTTCCTCTATCCTAGACTATGCACAACAGGTTAGTTTGGTTTCTAGAGTGTTCTATTTAATAAGATGATATACAATTTGTGCAGTTAAAGCGATAGGGTGTCAGGTTTGTAACTGAAACAAGTGAATTTAAAACATTAGAAAGTATTGTATTCATTTGTGGCCTATTGCCCGAGACTGTCCATGGTGCTTGCGCTTTCGTTCTAATAAGGTATAATCTAATGATGGACTGATAAAGTTGTCGAAATGAGCAAAAGGAAAGCTTTATCAGAAAGGAGAGATACGGATGGAACAAACAAAATTTGAGCGTTTTTCACTAAAACCTTTTATTATAGAAGCATTAACAAAAGAATTGAAATTTTATGAGCCGACAGAAATTCAAGAAAGGTTAATGCCTTCCATTCTAAAAGGAGAAAGTGCGATTGGACAATCGCAAACTGGTACAGGAAAAACGCATGCTTATTTATTGCCATTACTAAACCAGGTAGTACCCGATAGAAAAGAAGTACAAGTCGTAATTACTGCACCTACTCGAGAGTTAGCAACTCAAATCTACCAAGAGGCAAGTAAGATTATTGCTTATTCACCAGATGAAATCACAGCAAAGCTGTATATTGGAGGAACAGATAAGCAACGAACAATCGAAAAATTAAAAACACAACCACATATTGTTGTAGGGACACCTGGAAGAATCAATGATCTAGTTAAAGAAAATGCATTAATTGTTAACAAAGTTCGTTCATTTGTTGTTGATGAAGCGGATTTAATGCTTGATATGGGTTTCATCAAGGATGTTGATATGGTTGCTGGCCAAATGCCTGAAAACCTTCAAATCTTAGTTTTTTCTGCAACCATTCCAGAGAAGTTAAAACCTTTTTTAAAGAAATACTTAGAAAATCCGAAATTTACACATGTTGCTCCTAAACAAGCAACAGCAGCAAAAATAGAACATATTCTTGTACCTGCAAGGCACCGTGATAAATTAAACCTTGTTTATGAGATGTTAATTGATTTTAATCCATTTTTAGCGATTGTTTTCACAAATACAAAAAAGAATGCTGATGCCGTTGCAGATGCCCTAATAGAGAAGGGACTAAAAGTTGGTAGAATACACGGTGATTTATCCCCGCGTGATCGTAAAAAAATGATGAAACAAATAAATGACTTAGAATACCAATATGTGGTAGCTACAGATTTGGCTGCACGTGGTATCGATATTAAAGGGGTCAGTCATGTTATAAATTACGAAATCCCAACAACAGAATTGGATTTTTATATTCATCGTGTAGGACGAACAGCGAGAGCAGGAAGCTCAGGTATCGCCGTTACTTTATTTGAAATATCTGATGAAGATGCACTAAATAAACTAGAAAAACTCGGAATTGAGTTTATTAATAAGGACTTTGTTGGCGGAGAATGGAAAGATATAGATGACCGTAAACGTCGTCAAAATCGAAAGCGTGTGACAGATGAAGTTGATGCACTAGCAAAAAGTATTGTTCAAAAACCAAAGAAGGTAAAGCCTGGTTATAAGAAAAAGATGAACCGAGAAATGGAACAAATTAAAAAGAGAAAAAGAAGATTAACGAAGAAGCAAAAATAGGGGGAGTACTTATGTTGAAAATTGGTTCGCATGTTTCAATGAGCGGGAAGAAAATGTTACTAACTTCAAGTGAGGAAGCTGTATCCTATGGAGCAAACACCTTTATGGTTTACACAGGTGCTCCTCAAAACACTAGAAGAAAAAAGATAGAAGAACTGAACATCGAAGCAGGACAAGCTCATATGAAAGAAAATGGTATTGAGGAAATTATTGTTCATGCACCTTATATCATTAATATTGGAAACACAACAAATCCAGCGACATTTGAGCTTGGGGTAAACTTTTTACGTTCTGAAATTGAAAGAACAAAGGCGATTGGTGCTAAGCAAATTGTTCTGCACCCTGGGGCACATGTAGGAGCTGGTGCTGATGAAGGAATACGAAAGATTATTGAAGGTTTAAATGAGGTATTAGACCAAGACCAAGATGTACAAATTGCATTAGAAACAATGGCAGGGAAAGGGTCTGAATGTGGTAGATCCTTTGATGAATTAGCGAAAATTATCGACGGAGTTACTCATAATCAGCACTTATCCGTGTGCTTTGATACATGCCATACTCATGATGCAGGGTATGATATTGTAAATGATTTTGATGGAGTACTAAAAGAATTTGATTTAATTATTGGATTAGATCGGATAAAGGTTTTGCATATTAATGATAGTAAAAATCCAATGGGTTCTAGAAAGGACCGTCATGAAAACATTGGATTTGGTCATATTGGCTTTGATGCTCTTAATCGGATTGTCCACCATGAACAACTAATGGATATTCCTAAAATTCTGGAAACTCCTTTTGTTGGGGAAGATAAAAAATATAAAAAGCCGCCATACAAATTTGAAATTAATATGTTTAGAGAAAAAACTTTTGATGAAGGATTATTAGAAAAGATACTCAATCAATAATACTTTTTACATGGGAACTACTTATAAATGTAGTTCTCTTTTTATATGATTGAAAGGGAAAAATGATCAAAAAAAAGAGGAAATCCAAAGATACAATTGAACATCCTCTTCATCATAAGTATGGTTAATTCGTGAATTTCTGAAATATTTGATTTACATGTTGAGCTGTCTGCGGAGAAGTAATATTTGCGATTTGAGCAAGGAGCTTTTTCCTTTCATTCACATTAAAAATGTTTATATTTTTTCCATGCATTGCTTTTACAACTTCAGCAGCTTGGGGACGTTCTATTGATATATTAAATTGCTTCGCATATTGCATTAGTTCCTCTACAGATATGTTGTTAAGCTTTTGATTGATGATTTTTTGAAATAAGATCATTTTCAAACCTCCTCTAAAACAATGTATGGAAGGTTTAATCAAAACGTGCTGTTTTTTTAAGCAGCCATTTTACTTTACAATTAATAAAGTTTCCTGTACAATTTTCATGTTATAAAAGTCTAACGTATTAAAAATCATTTATAAATCGTAACGATTCTTAAATTATAAAGGAAGATGCAAATGAATCAACCGATCGTAGAAATAAAAAATCTAAATTTTACCTATGAGCGGCAAAGAGTGATTGAAGATATAAATTTAACAATAGAACAGGGAAGTTTTCTAGGTCTTGTAGGTCCAAACGGATCTGGGAAAACAACTTTATTAAAATGTTTATTAGGTTTATTAAAACCGCAGCAGGGAGATATAAAGTTGTTTGGTCAACCCATTCAAAAGTTCAAAAATTGGCATGAAATCGGCTTCGTTTCACAAAAAGCAAATAGCTTTAATACGGGATTTCCAGCTTCAGTTTTTGAAGTAGTGTCCAGTGGTTTAACATCGAGACTTGGGCTGTTTAAATTTATGAATAAGCAGGATCGTACAAAAGTCTATGAAGCGATTGAAGCTGTTGGATTAGGTAACTTTGCTAAACGCAATATTGGAGAAATGTCTGGTGGTCAACAGCAAAGAGCCTTTATTGCAAGAGCGATTGTAAGTAACCCAAAATTATTAATTTTAGATGAACCTACCGTTGGAGTTGATGCTCAAACGGTTCAAAACTTTTATGATATGTTATTATCCTTAAATAGGGATTTAGGTATCACTTTAATTCTGGTAACTCATGATGTCGGCACGATTACGGACAAAGTGTCTCATGTTGCCTGCATTAATAAGCATTTGCATTTTCATGGGAATTCCAAAGAATTTGAATCACTTAAGGATGATGAGATGTCCGATTTCTACGGACACTCCTTACATGTGTTATCACATGATCACTCCCATTAATGGAGGATTTACAAAATGTTAAGCAGTTTATTTCAATATGAATTTTTACAAAATGCATTTATTTCTGGAATGCTCATTGGGTTAATTGCCCCTTTGTTAGGTGTATTTGTTGTTGTTAGAAGAATGTCTTTAATCGCGGACGCACTAAGTCATGTGACATTGGCTGGAATAGCTGCTAGTCTACTGCTGGAGAAAAAAGTAGCTGCCTTTGCAGGTATCAATCCGCTATATTTAGGCATGACCTTTTCAGTAGCTGGATCTCTTTTTATCGAAAAACTTAGATCCGTATATAAGCATTATCAGGAATTAGCCATACCAATCATTTTATCTGCAGGTGTCGGAATTAGTGTTGTATTTATTTCTATTGCTGATGGCTTTAATACAGATTTATTTAGTTATTTATTTGGGAGTATAAGTGCGGTAAGTCGAGTGGATATGTATGTGATAGCTGCGATCACAGTTGCTGTAATTCTTATCATCTTTATTTTATATAAAGAGCTTTTTCTATTATCGTTTGATGAAGAACATGCTGTAGCTTCGGGAATTAGCGCAAAAGTTATTCACTTTATATTTATATTTATGCTTGCTCTAGTCATTGCCGGATCAATGAGAATAGTTGGGATATTACTGGTTTCTTCTCTTATGACTTTACCTGTTGCGGCAAGTATCAGAATTGCTAAAGGTTTTAAACAGACAATTTTCTTTTCTGTACTATTTGGTGAAACATCTGTTATTATTGGATTATTCCTAGCCTACTATTTGGATTTAGCACCTGGCGGAACAATTGTCATCTTATCTGTTCTTATTCTTATCATGACGATTATATGGACTAAATTTACAAAGGGGAAAGTTTCATGAACGTGCAAGAGGCTCTTGACTTATTAAAAGAGAAGGGTTATAAGTACACAAGTAAACGAGAAGAGATGCTGCAGCTATTCGCAGACCATGATAAATATCTAACAGCTAAAGATGTTTTAGAATTTTTGAAACATGATTATCCAGGACTAAGTTTCGATACAATTTATCGAAATCTTTCTCTTTTTGCTGATCTTGGGATATTTGAAATGACTGAGTTATCTGGTGAAAAGCATTTTCGGTTTACATGTGATACAAAACATCATCATCATCATTTTATTTGTTTAAAATGTGGAAAAACAAAGGAACTCCCAGGTTGTCCAATGGGGAACCTTAAGGAAAGTCTAAATAATTATGATATTAGTGGCCATAAATTTGAAGTATATGGAAAATGCCCTCAATGTCAATAAAAAGAAAAGGAAGACTTCATTTTTTATGAAGCCTTCCTTTTTCTTATATTGTTATTTCAGACCATTGTTGAACCCATTCCTTTGCCTCAAGCCAATCATTTACTCTAATAACCCCTTTAGGAACAGGATCCTGGTTATAAGGAGTATTAAATAATATAACTGGTATGCGATGTTCTTCATTAATCATACAGGCATTATCGTGCTTGTCCTCAAAAAAAATGGAAATATTATTTTCTTTTACAGCAGTTAGTTTATCATGACTGCCTATCAATTCAATATGGTGATAATAAAGATCTTTTTCCTTAAACCATTGATGTGTAATCTCCATTAAATGTTTCCTTCTGGCGCTAATAAACGTTAATTGATGTTTATCCTTCCACTCATCTAAGACCTCTTTTGCATACAAAGCTAAAGGTGCTTCTTTATAAATAATAGGCTCAAACTCATCCATCCATTTCCAAAAATCTTCCTCAGTAATATTTAAAACTTTTGTTAAATCGTACTGTGTTAAATCTTGATATTTTAAGGATTTTTTAAATGACTTATTTAAATATGGCACAAATGTTTTTGGGTCTGTTACCGTTCCATCTATGTCGATTCCTAGTCGCAGCATTCTCTATTCTCTCCTTCATAAAAGTCATAATATCTAGTGTACCATATTGTATTTTTAAGCGAACAGAAAAGTTTTACAGTTATACTTTTTGACTCTTTGTTCATAATAAGAATGCTCCTTTATTTTAGAAAGGAAGGGATCTAAATGGCAGACGAAAATAAGTTCAGTGAACGAGATCGTTTTGACAATCCTGATTATAGGGGAATCACGCCGCTAGATCGAGAAATAGAAACAGATTATGAAACAGAAGCAGCAGCAGAAATTGCAGCCCCTGTAAATGCAGGGAAAACATATGATAGAGCTAATACTGATGATGATTTAGGTGAAAGAGTAGGCGAGGGCAGAGGGATTGGATATCTAGCCTTAGCATTGTCAATCATTTCACTATTTATCTTACCTGTCATTTTGGGAGCAGCAGGTATAATTGTTGGATTTATTGCCAGAAGAAGAGGAGCTCGTGGTACAGGAGCTTGGGCAATAGGGATAGGAGCCGTATCGATTATTTTAGGAATCTTTATCATGCCGTTCTTTTAGAATTCCCGACAAATCCAAACTGGGGTTGACCTTATTGGTCAATCCCAAATTATTGTTACATTTTTCATTAAGTTTAACATGTATAGTGGAGGATTGAGCAAGATGGAGTCCAAGAAAAACCAATCTTTACATGATCCAGTAAAGTCAAGCCAGCTAGATGATGATGCCTATAAAGCGAATATGGAGATTCAGGACCGTTTTTACGAAAATAAAAGGATTGAAGATGATATTGATATTTCCTTATCCGATAATAGTAATATTGGTGCGGTATTATTACCTGAGGAAAAATAAAAAAGGTGACTCAAGTGAAAAGGGAATCCACATGATGTGGAGTAACCTTTATTTTGAGTCACCTTGCTTATGCGTTTGCTTCAGCTTTTTCTGCAGCTTGCTTTGCATAATGCTCTTCAGCAATTTTATCAATTTCCTTTTTTAATTCCTCAACCATTGTTTTTTCAGGAACCTTACGAACAATTTCTCCTTTGCGGAAAAGCAGACCTTCACCGCGAGCACCAGCTATACCAATATCAGCCTCACGTGCCTCACCCGGCCCATTAACAGCACAGCCTAAAACAGCTACTTTAATCGGCGCTTTAATTTTTGCAATATATTCTTCTACCTCATTTGCAATGCTAATTAAGTCGATTTCAATTCTTCCGCAAGTTGGGCACGATATCAATGTAGCTGCATTCGCTGCTAATCCGAAAGATTTTAATAGTTCACGGGCAACTTTCACTTCTTCGACTGGATCAGCACTTAAAGAGACTCGTACTGTATTTCCTATTCCCTTACTAAGAATTGCTCCTAAACCGGCTGCACTTTTAACTGTCCCGGCAAATAATGTTCCTGATTCCGTAATGCCTAAGTGTAATGGATAGTCAAATGCTCTAGACGCTTTATCGTATGCTTCGATTGCTAAATTTACATCAGATGCCTTCATCGATACAATAATATCACGGAAGTCTAAATCCTCTAGTATTTTAATATGGTGAAGAGCACTTTCAACCATGCCATCTGCTGTAGGGTAACCGTACTTCTCTAAAATTCGTTTCTCCAAAGATCCGGCGTTAACACCAATCCGGATTGGAATGTTACGCTCCTTTGCAGCTCTAACTACTGCTTCTACTTTTTCTTTTCTTCCTATGTTACCCGGGTTAATTCTAATTTTATCTGCTCCGCCTTCAATCGCTTTTAAGGCAAGTTTATAATCAAAATGAATATCTACAACAAGCGGTATGTTAATTCTCTTTTTTATTTCAGAAATTGCATTAGCTGCACGTTCGTCAGGACATGCAACACGTACAATTTGACAACCTGCTTCTTCAAGACGGTTAATTTCAGCAACAGTCGCCTCAACATCATGGGTTTTCGTAGTTGTCATACTTTGAATGACTACTTCATTATTACCGCCAATTGTTAAATTACCGACTTTTACAGGTCTAGTTTTGGTACGATGTATGATTTCACTCACGTGTAAATCGCTCCTTAAAATAGTTTAAACATATCATGATTCTTCTAACTTTATGATACTTGAGTTTCTTTCTTTTTTCTAGTAATTCTACTTTCCAACCTCATTTTACAGGGAGGCTTATGAAATGACAAGGGAGATCTATTGTTTATATTCAGGAAACAAGTAAGAAGTTCCAACCTGAATTTCCTCTGCTTTTACACCAGGATTAAGGTTTTCGAAATCTTTGACCAGCAGATCAATTGAAATCGGGAGTGTACCATGGTATTTCTCTGTAATTGATAAAACAGTATCACCTTGTTTGACTGTCTGTTCATAATAAGATCCTTGTTTATCTTCAATTTTATTACCAGGTACAGAAGGTGATGTTTGATGTACAACGGTTTTTTTATTCATAACTGGAAGTGTACCAACTTGCAAATCATAGTAAATAATGTAACAAATAAAGAAACATAGGAGTAAGATTGAGAATCGCTTCATTTTAGCATCCTCCAAAGAAATGATTTTATATATTGAACCTATGCTTGTCCCATTAAAATATGCCTGATTTTTTATGATAGTAATATACCTCGTTGTACCAACTGTTCATCATGAAAGCCTGTTAACGATCTTGCTCGATTTAACATCTTCATCTATTCTGTTCCTTAAAATGGACAATCTTAAGAAAATTTGTTTTCATTTAGAAAAAATCCTTTTTAATTATGAAATAAACAAAAAACGCGGAATTTTCCGCGCTTTTTTGTTTACTATTAGAAATTTACAAATTATTTGGTCATTGGATACATACTACTGTATCTAGCTCCAGTACTTTTTTTATGGAGCAGCAACCTTCTTTTTAAGTGGTGGAATCTCTTTCAATGCGAGGTAAAGTACAATTAAATGAACAAACCAATTCAGCAAAAATCCACTTGGTACAACTACCTGCAAGCTATCCATGATGATAAAGAATACGGTTGCTAATGTTGTAGAATATGCTGCGATAACCCATAGTTGTTTAAAATTAACTTTACGTTGTAGACTGTTTTTAAATGCTAAACCAAACAATGCTAATACGGTTATCTCGATAAATTTGACAAAAGCACCGAACAAATACATAACAACGATCAAAATAGTAAGAACGATTGGAAGTAGTTGGTTGAATTGAGATGAAATCTCTATGATATCCTCTTTGGAAATGGACATATTTAATAGGGAGTATTCATAGGTTTGAGCTTGCCCATTTGCTGCAAAGACAAATTTATCTGCCAGAATCCCAATTGCATTTTCTTTTGTTTCTATTTCTTCTACTCCATAAGCGCCAGTATCATCTAAAATAACGAAAAATCCACCTTTTTTTATTTCAACTGGTTTTTCTGAATCAGTTGTTAGAGTGCCATTCTCAATCGTGAAAGAAGGTAGGTCATCACTCAGTGTTTCATCAAAAGTTCTTATCCCATCAGTTAAGCTATTAGAAAAGTGAATAGCAGTCGGTAAAGTGCTTAGTAAGGATAAGATGAATACGTATAGGATTGTTTTACCTATACCTTGAAAACGAAAGGTCGAAATCATTTTTGGAGAATAAATACTTACATAAAGTTGCTTAAATATATTCATGATAAGAAGACACATCCCTCTAAAGTTTACGTTTTATATTTTATATCTGAAAAAAGAATATGACAAGGAAAGTAGAAGAGATCTTGGTCTTAATACATAAAAATTTGATTTGTAAAGATTTTATAAAATTTTCGTAAATAATTTCGAAAAATCTCTTTACAAAAAAACAAGATTTCGTTAATAATTGTAAGGGTTGTAGATGTTTGTCGACAAAAGACGAAATGAGGAGTTGGAAATTTTGGAACTAGATATCCAGAAGATGATATTTGAATTCATTGGTGGATTAGGGATTTTCCTATTTGGAATCAAGTATATGGGAGATGGTCTTCAGCGATCTGCCGGCGATAAATTGAGAGATATTTTGGATAAGTTTACGACAAATCCGATAATGGGTGTTTTAGCAGGTATTATTGTGACCATATTAATTCAATCCAGTAGTGGAACTACTGTTATAACGGTTGGATTAGTTAGTGCAGGATTTATGAATCTTAGACAAGCTATTGGTGTTATTATGGGGGCTAATATAGGAACAACGGTTACTGCATTTATTATCGGTATTAAAGTTTCAGATTACGCGCTACCTATAATTGCTGTAGGAGCATTGTTATTATTCTTCTTTAAGAATAAAAGAGTACATAACCTTGGGCAAATTGTTTTTGGGTTTGGTACATTATTTTATGGACTAGAGTTAATGGGCGATGGAATGAAACCACTCAGAAGCTTAGAAGCATTCCATGATTTAACAGTTAGTATGAGTAGTAATCCTTTACTAGGTGTATTAGTTGGAACAATCTTTACGGTTATTGTTCAAAGTTCTAGTGCAACTATTGGTATACTTCAGGAGTTATTTGGTCAAGGTTTAGTAGATATAAAGGCTGCTTTACCGGTTTTATTCGGAGATAACATTGGAACGACAATTACAGCTGTGTTAGCATCGATTGGAGCATCTGTAGCAGCAAGAAGAGCAGCTTTGACACATGTTATCTTTAACTTAATCGGTACTACAGTATTTTTGATTTTTTTACCGTTATTTACAAATTTCATGTTATTTTTACAAAGTGCATTAAATTTAAATCCAGAAATGACGATTGCATTTTCTCATGGTACTTTCAATTTAACTAATACACTTATTCAATTACCTTTTATTGGACTTCTAGCGTTGATCGTAACAAAGTTAATTCCGGGTGAAGATTCAGTTATTGAGTATAAAACAAAGCATTTAGATCCAATTTTTATAGAGCAGTCTTCTTCTATTGCACTAGGGCAGGCAAAGGAAGAAGTTCTACGAATGGGGCAATTTGCTACAATTGGGCTTGAAGCTGCAAGAGATTATCAAGCAACATATTCTCAAAAAAATGCAGATACAGCAATGCAGCTTGAAGATGCGATTAATAATTTAGATCGAAAAATCACGGATTATTTAGTCCTTATTTCTAGAAGTGAAATGTCTACAACAGAGTCTGAAGAGCATAGCATGTTAATGGATACTGTTAGGGATATCGAACGAATTGGGGATCATTTCGAGAATGTAGTAGAATTAGTTGGTTACCAATTAACAAATAAAGTGAAATTAACTGATTCAGCGAAAAAAGATTTAAACGATATGTTTGAATTAACTATTCAAACATTAAAAGATGCAATTACAGCTCTTGATGACAAAGACACGGCATTAGCATCAAAAGTACTAAAGTCTGAAGAGCAGATTGATAAAATGGAAAGAACATTACGTAAAAAGCATATCATGCGAATTAATGAGGGAAGTTGTACAGGTTCTGCAGGTATTGTTTTTGTGGATATTATTAGTAACCTTGAACGAATTGGTGATCACTCTGTAAATATTGCAGAAGCTGTATTAGGATATAGAGACTAAACTTTAATTGAATAAGATAAAATGAAAGCAAGGAACTTCTCCTTGCTTTTTATTATGAAAGTATAAAATTAGAGAGTACCACAGCAGTTAACGCTGTGGTATTTTTTATTATTTTATATTAATACTGGGGAAAAATACGAAAAAATAAGAAGAATGACCGATTGACGGGTTTTATTCTTAACACTGGCTTAACATTTCAATGTTATAATTAGTCGCAATTACACGAGATATGGAGGACTCGGTTTGGGACAGAAATGGGCGAACTACTTAAAAAAGATATCAATACATAAGATGAAGTTTCACTCGAAAAAACGTATAAAGATCAATAAAACTGCAAAGGAAAAGCTACCAATACCTAATGGTTTTGCAGATAAAGTTTTTTCTAAACTTAACCTTCAAAATCGTTTATTGTTTTTATTTATTTTTCTATTGATTATCTCTATTAATATTGTAGGAATTAGTTCCTATTTAAAGGCAAAGGATACAACAATTGAGACGATTGAAAATCGTATAAGTCGTGAATCTGAAGTTATGGCATATGTTGCTAAAAACTTAAAGTTCTTATATGTAAGTGATGACTTATACTTTATGCAGCAATTAGAGATTAGTATTCGTGATCAACAACGCCAGTTAGAAACAGACGGAATCCAATCACATTTATTTTATTATGCTAATGACGAAATTAAACCATTTAAAGTAAGTAATAAATCAAACGTCTCTTTTACAGATACTTTTAAAGAAAAGATAGAAAATGAAGAAAAAGCTGTTTTTCATCAAACAATTAAAGGTGAAGACTATACAATTGCTGTTATAAAAATGGCAGAGATAAATGGGAAATACCTTTTAGTCGTTCCGACATCATCTTATCTGGGACCAGTGAATGAAATGGCACAATTTATGATCGTTGTAATGGCTGTGAGTTTAATCATTTCAACTCTGCTTTTAATCTTGTTTGTTCGGAGTCTAACCAAACCTCTTAATGACCTGCGAAATGTTATGACAAAGGTACGTGAGGGGAATTTAAATGAAAAAGCTTTAATTAATACAACGATTCCAGAGCTACAATCACTAAAAGTAAGCTTTAATATGATGATTGAACAGATGAGAAACGTTATAAATGAAATAAATGAAACAACAACCGAGCTAGAAACAACCGGAGAAAAATTGAGCCATTCTTCAGAAGATGCGCTTTCTTATAGCCGTCAGCTAATTGAAGCCATTAATGTTGTAAAACACGGTGCTGAACAAACAGCAAGTAGTTCAGATAATAGTGTGAATGGATTCCAATCAATGAAACAAAAAATTGAATTATTAATCGCTGGTATGAATATGGTGTTTCAAAGTTCTGAAGATATGAATTTATCCGCTAAGCGCGGAGAAAAGAACAACACATATTTAATCAATACCATCAATAGCTTTGAGCAAGATTTTGAACATATGACATCAACAATTCAACAAGTAAAGGATCATTCTTCTTCCATAACAAATCTTGTAGGTTTAATAAAAGGCGTTGCTGATCAAACGAAGTTATTAGCTCTTAATGCTACAATCGAGTCAGCAAGAGCAGGTGAAGCAGGAAAAGGATTTGCTGTTGTTGCGAACGAGGTACGTAAACTAGCAGAACAATCCTCGTCTGCTACTGTAGACATCTCAAAATCAATTACTGAAATGGAAGAAGTAACGATTCGAGCGACAAATGAATTTGGTGATATGCTGATGAAAATAAGACGCTACCTAGAAACAGCGAACGATTCAAAAGCATCTTTTGATGAATTAATGAATGAAATTGCTACTGTGAGTAAGAATCTTCAAGGAATGCAAGGAGAGCTACAAGGTCTAAAATTGGTCCTCCCAGACCTTGAAGAAAGAACCTTAAACTTTGCATCAATCTCACAAGAAACCCTTGCTAGTACAGAACAAATGCTTTTAACAAGCGATGACCAAATACAGCAAGTGGAAAGCACTCATGAAATTGGTTTACAATTAAAAGGGTTATCCAATTCATTATCTAGTATTTCGAAACAATTTAACGTGAACTAAAGATGGTTTGTTGCGTATAAAACTAAATGTTTATACAATCAAGACAGTTAACATATTATCTCTTTATATCTGGTTACTTCACAAGTGTTCAACTCTAATTGTATATATTGGTGATTATGGATCATTTACAAGAGTACCTGTACGATAAGAGCCTCTGTCTTTCAACTCCATTTAAGAAAATATAGCGAGGGGGTTTTTGTGTTATGCAAATGCTTTACTGGTCCGTTATCATTCTAATGTTTGTTGTTGCTTATATTGGACTTATTTATCCAATCATCCCAAGTGTTCTCTTTATTGTCGCTGGATTTTTAATATACGGATTGTTCTTTGAATTTACTGAACTGACGTGGATGTTTTGGGTTATACAGGGATTCTTTATTGCTTTGTTATTCGGAGCGGATTATCTAGCAAATCTGTTAGGAGTAAAAAAATTTGGAGGCAGTAAAGCCGCTATTTGGGGAAGCACAATCGGCCTTTTAGTTGGTCCTTTTATTATCCCATTGTTGGGGATTATCATCGGTCCATTTATTGGTGCTGTTATTGCAGAGCTTTTATTTCATAAGAAGGACTTCAAATCAGCTCTGCATTCAGGTTTTGGTTCTCTATTAGGATTTATTTCAGGCGTATTTGCAAAAGGACTTATTCAAATGATGATGATTGCGTATTTTCTCTTTCAGGTTTTAAGATAGAATTTTCTTTTGCATACAATTTATTTTTTGTGAGAAAACTGTTAATTGTGTTTGAGTGCTTTTCAATTGAAAGTATAGGACAATTTTGGTAATCTAGAAATTGAAAAGCTTAGATAGGCTTTTAGCTTTTAACATTTACATATATCAAGGAGGAATAATCAATGGCTTTTGAATTACCGCAATTACCTTATGCGTATGATGCACTAGAACCACATATTGACAAAGAAACAATGAATATTCATCACACAAAACACCACAACACTTACATTACAAATGTAAATGCTGCTTTAGAAGGTAATGCTGAACTAGCAGCTAAAAGTGTGGAAGAGTTAGTTTCTAACTTAGACGCTGTTCCTGAGGCTATTCGTACAGCAGTTCGTAATAATGGCGGTGGACATGCAAACCACAGCTTATTCTGGACGATCTTATCTCCAAACGGCGGTGGTGAGCCATCAGGTGAACTAGCTGAAGCAATTAATGCTAAATTTGGTAGCTATGATAGCTTCAAAGAGGAGTTTGCTAAAGCTGCAACAACTCGTTTTGGATCTGGTTGGGCTTGGTTAGTAGTAAACAATGGTGAATTAGAAGTAACAAGTACACCAAATCAAGACTCTCCTTTAATGGAAGGAAAAACACCAATCCTAGGTTTAGATGTGTGGGAACATGCTTATTACCTTAACTATCAAAATCGTCGTCCAGACTACATTGCTTCTTTCTGGAATGTAGTAAACTGGGATGAAGTTTCTAAGCGTTTTAGCGCAGCGAAATAAGATAAGTATAATTACAAAGAGCAGAGGGTGGCTCAAAAGGTTGTTACATGACGACTTTTTGAACACCCTTTTCATTTTGCCTAGGATAGATCAAAGAGCGGGACAATCCAACATATTTTTGTATAAGTGTTGTGGTTTTGTGGTAACTTCATATGACAAAAGGGACGGTTTATTTGTTTAATTATGCAATAAAAGGCTGATCCAAAGGTCTTATTATCTAGACTTTTGGGTCAGCTTCTTTTTTTGCCTTTTTTCATCAAATGACTAATTACAAATATAAATACATATCTACAACCCGATAAGACAAACTATGTACTAGAAGTTGAAGGGGAGTAGTTCTTATGTCAAAAATGAAGAAGATAATTGGTGATGTAGATGTAAGTAAGGATTTAGTTTTATTATTAGTGATTGGAGGATTGTATTCCCTAAGTATTGCTCTTTCCAATACATTTGTGAACGTTTACTTATGGAAGCAATCCGGCAAGTTTATTGATTTAGCTATTTACAATTTATCAATCGTGGTGATGCAGCCTCTAACCTTTATCTTTGCAGGGAGGCTAGCTAAAAAAGTCGATCGAGTAATCGTATTAAGGCTCGGTGTTATTTTTTTAGCTTCATTTTTCTTAATTGTCCTTATGATAGGAGGATCTGCTGCAAAATTCCTTATTTTATTAGGTGCAACATTAGGGATCGGATATGGATTTTATTGGCTAGCATTTAATGTGTTAACATTTGAAATTACCGAACCTGAAACGAGAGATTTCTTTAATGGGTTTTTAGGTGTGATGAATTCTACAGCAGGGATGGTTGGGCCTATTGTTGCAGGATTCGTTATTTCGAGATTAAAAAACTTTACAGGTTATACGACAATCTTTACAATTTCTCTCTTATTGTTCTCAGGTGCAGTAGTACTGAGCTTTTTTTTAAAGAGAAGAAAAGCCGAAGGAGCTTATTTATTAAGACGAATACTTCATGAAAGAAAGAATAATAAAAATTGGGGACTTATTACAAGAGCGCATTTTTTCCAAGGTTTACGCGAAGGGACTTTTGCTTTTGTAATTGGTGTGTTTGTTTTTATCACAACAGGTAGTGAATTAGCATTAGGAACTTTTGGTTTAGTTAATTCAGCTGTAGCTTTTCTAGGTTATTATCTGGCAACAAGAGTGATCAAGAAGACAATGCGTAAACGTTTCATTTTAATAGGTGGGACGTTATTGTATTTTTCTATCTATTTAATTCTTTTTGATTTGACTTATCAAAAGTTACTTTTATATGCTGCACTCATTGCTATTGGATACCCTATGTTACTCGTTCCATATATGTCGTTAACGTTTGATGTAATAGGAAAGGCTTGGAGCGCTGCTAAAGCTAGAATTGAGTACATTGTTGTAAAAGAGATTTTTCTTAATTCAGGAAGAATTGTTTCAATATTAGGGTTTATCATTGCTGTTTCGTTCTTTGATGAAAAACAAAGTATTCCAGTTTTACTTGCAATAATTGGTGCTGGTCACTTCGTTATATACTTTTTTGTAAAAAATGTTCAACTAGAAGAAAGTGAAAAAAGTATTGATCAGACCGGTCGTAAACCAGTTTTAAAGAACAATATAGTTGATGGTGATAGTAGTGGGTAATTGTATATAATTTAAATCCATTGCTGAAAATAAAACATGAATAATGTTTTTGGTACTTAATGCCCATATTTTCGCAAAATATGACAAACTCCATCAAGAATTTACAAAACCTTTACATTGCGTTAAAACGTTATTAACACTCAAGCGTTATTCTATTATTCGTAGGACAAACAAAACACTCTTTAGGGGGAATTTGGCAATGAAAAGCTTTAAGAGCCTAATATTACTTTTAGTAATGGGAATTTTAGTAGTATTCTCAGCTGCTTGTGGCGGTGGAGCGAATACAGAAGATGAAACAAACACTGGTTCAGGAGATGCTACTGAAGAAGAGACAGCTTTAGAAGGTAGCGTTGTAATCGATGGATCTGGTACAGTTTATCCTTTCATGGCGAAAATGGCAGAAAATTATATGACTGAAAATGAAGAAGTTTCTGTTGAAGTAAGTCGTGCAGGTACTTCTGCTGGTTTTAAAAAGTTCCTAGTAGCTGAAAACGGAACTGATTTCAATAATGCATCACGTGAAATCAAAGATGAAGAAGCTGCATCAGCTGAAGAACTTGGTGTTGAATACAAAGAATTCCAAGTTGCTCTTGATGGATTAACATTCGTTATCAACAAAGAAAATGATTGGGCAACTGAAATGACTAAAGAAGATGTAGTAAAGATCTTCCTTGCTGAAGGTGGAGTAACAAAATGGTCTGATATTAATCCGGAATGGCCAGATGAAGAAATCAAGCCTATGGGTCCTAACGAAAATCATGGTACAAACGAATTCATGTTTGAAACAATTATGGAAGAAAAAGATTTCGTTGACTCTGTAAACTTACAACAAGAATATTCTACTCTTGTAGACCTTGTTTCTAAAGATAAAAATGCAATTGCGTTCTTTGGATATGGTTACTACGAAAGCAATAAAGATAAATTAAACGCAGTATCTGTTGACTTTGGTAACGGTCCAGTTGCTCCAAGTTTAGATACAATTGGATTAGATGAAGAAGCTGCTTACAGTCCATTCACTCGTCCGGTATTCACATACTTAAACGTTGGATTGGCGAAAGAAAAACCTCAAGTTCTTGATTATGCAATCTACACTATGGAAAATGCTCAAGATGTTGCTACTGAAACTGGCTTTGCTCCTTTAAAAGATGAAGTAATTCAAGAGTCAATCAGCTATTTAGAAGGATTAAAATAATCATTCTTAATGCTTTTCCTAACTGTTTGGAGATGAGAAGTTTTGCTTCTCATCTTCTTAAGTGTTTTCCTCTAATAAAAATATCTACTAAAATATTTCACCTCTCATATTATTTGGAGGATGAAAGGGGTTTTCGATCTTGGATAATAAAGAAAGCATCCGTGACATGATTGAAAAAAAGAGAAGCTCTACAAACCTAACATCTGTCACAGAAAAGCTTATACCTAAATTTTTGTTAGTTATAGCTACAATATCAATTCTTACCACAATAGGCATAGTTATTACTCTTTTAACTGAAACAATTAATTTTTTTAGAGATGTTCCATTTTTAGACTTTTATACTGGTACAAATTTAAATCCACTAGGTGAAAATGCAGAGTTTGGTGTACTGCCATTATTAACTGGAACAATTATTTCTACAGTAATTGCGATGGTTGTCGCCATTCCAGTCGGATTAATGGCTGCTATCTTCTTAAGTGAATATGCTTCAGATAGAGTGCGCAGAATATTAAAGCCAATACTTGAAATCCTTGCTGGTATTCCCACAATCGTATATGGTTTCTTTGCTTTTACTTTTGTAACACCATTATTAAGATCCTTTATTCCAGCATTAGACCCAACTAATATTCTAAGTCCAGGACTTGTAATGGGTATTATGATTATTCCTATGGTAGCTTCACTCTCTGAGGATGCTATGAGTTCTGTACCGAACTCGATGAGAGAAGGTGCTCTTGCTCTTGGTGCAACCAAACTTGAGGTAACTTGGAAAGTTGTTATTCCTGCTGCTATTTCTGGTATTATTGCTTCTTTCGTATTGGGAATTTCTCGTGCTATTGGAGAAACTATGATTGTCGCAATTGCAAGTGGAAGTAATAAGAACTTTACTTTTGATATTACACAATCCATGCAAACAATGACCGCTTACATCGTTGAAGTAACTGGTGGGGAAGCTCCTGCAGGTTCAACTATTTACTACAGTTTATACGCTGTTGCAATGACATTATTTGTATTTACACTCATAATGAACCTTGTTGCCCAGTATATTTCTCGTAAATATAGGGAGGAGTATTAATTATGAAATATGTAGATGTTGAACAAGTGCAAAAGAAAATGGGGTCACGTTTGTTTGCTAATAATCTTGCAAAAGCGTTATTCCTCTTAGCAACTTTGTTCGGGTTAGTCGTTTTAGTAACATTAATTTACCGTGTATATACAGATAGTATCGGATGGATTGATTTTGAATTTATTACGAATAAACTGTCAACAACTGCAGAACGAGCAGGAATCATGGGAGCCATTTCAGGTACTTTATGGTTAATGGTTGTTGTTGCTCCTGTTACAATGTTTTTAGGAGTCGGTACAGCAATTTATCTAGAGGAATATGCGAAAAATGGAAAATTAAAATCTATTATTCAAACTAATATTTCTAACTTAGCCGGTGTTCCATCAGTTGTGTTTGGTATCTTAGGATTGACTGTGTTTGTACGTAACTTTGGATTAGGGAGTGTTGTCCTAGCCGGTGGTTTAACCATGTCTTTATTGGTACTTCCAATCGTTGTAGTTGCAAGTCAAGAGGCTATTCGTGCTGTTCCGCAATATCTAAGAGAAGCATCTTACGGTATGGGAGCTACTAAATGGCAAACAATTAAAAACATTGTCCTACCAGCGGCAATTCCTGGTATTTTAACTGGACTTATCCTTTCCCTTTCAAGAGCTATAGGTGAAACAGCACCACTAGTTGTTATTGGAATTCCAGCACTGTTAATTCCGCTTCCGGATGGAATCTTTGATAAGTTTACAGTTTTACCAATGCAAATTTATTATTGGACGGTTGACTCAGCGCTTGTGGCAGAATACGCAAATCTTGCTGCTGCAACAATTGTTGTACTTTTAATCGTATTATTCTTAATGAATTCAATTGCAATCATTATTAGAAATAAGTTTCAAAATAGATTTTAATTCTTTGGGGGTTTTTAACTATGGCAGTTTTATCCGATAGCGAAAAGAAAAATGTAACGACTTTTGATAAAGCCGAGACGCCAGTGGAAAAGAAGAAAGTTGTTTATGATACAAAGGATTTAAACTTATGGTACGGTGAGGACCATGCTTTAAAAAACATTAACCTTTCTATTCATGAAAATGAGGTAACTGCGATTATTGGACCTTCTGGTTGTGGAAAATCAACATTTATTAAAACGTTAAACAGAATGGTAGAATTAATACCGGTTGTTCGTATATCAGGGGATATCAGATATAGGGAAAGCAGTATATTAGATAAAAGCTATCAAGTTGAAGATTTAAGAACAAGAGTAGGTATGGTGTTCCAGAAACCTAATCCATTTCCTAAATCAATATATGATAACATAGCTTATGGTCCTAGAATTCACGGTATAAAGAATAAAAATATTCTAGATGAAATTGTTGAGAGAAGTTTACGCGGAGCAGCAATTTGGGATGAGGTTAAGGATCGATTAAAAGAAAATGCATATGGTCTGTCTGGAGGTCAGCAACAACGTCTATGTATTGCTCGTTGTCTTGCGATTGAACCAGATGTTATATTAATGGATGAACCAACATCAGCGCTTGACCCAATATCTACTCTTAAAGTAGAGGAATTAATTCAAGATTTGAAAAAAGATTATAGTATTATTATTGTTACACATAACATGCAACAAGCCGCTCGTATTTCAGATAAAACAGCGTTCTTCTTAAATGGGGAAGTTGTTGAATATGATGTGACTGATAAAATCTTTTCAAATCCAACTGATAATAGAACAGAGGACTATATAACAGGTCGATTCGGTTAATCTAAAAAGAAAATGATCGTGCATGTCCAAGGTGCACGATTTTTTCTTTTATATCAATTATTAGTTATGAAAGCGTTGTATTGGGGAAAATATAATTATATGTACATAGGAGGTAATGATTGTGAGTATAAGAGAACGGTTCGATATTGATCAGCAAAAATTGAGAGATAAATTAATTGAAATTGGAAGTCTTACTGAAGTAGCTCTTAGCAAGTCAATTGATGCGTTAGAAAATCAAAATATAGATGAAGCCCTTCAGATTATTGAAGATGACTATAGGGTAGATGATCTAGATGAAGAAATTAATGATTTAGCAATTCTATTAATTGCAAAACAACAGCCTGTTGCGACTGATTTGAGACGGATAATTGTAGCTATAAAAATATCTAGTGACATTGAAAGGATGGCTGATTTTGCAGTTAATATTGCTAAGTCAACCATTCGCATTGGTGATGACCCGCTTGTCAAACCAATAGAAAGTATTAGAAAGATGCATGAGATTGCCTCGAAAATGCTCTCGCTTTCTGTAAAAGCTTATAATGAAGAGGACCTCGTGCTAGCAAAAGAAGTAGCTGATATGGATGATCAGGTTGATGAATTATATGGGGAAACGATTAGAGATATTTTAGACCTCATGTCTACTAAAAAAGATAGTTATCAACAACTTATTCAGCTGGCATTCATTTGTCGTTACATTGAAAGAACAGCTGATCATGCAACAAACATATCTGAAAGTACTATGTACTTAATTAAAGGACAGAGGTATGATTTAAATTCATAAATGACATTAATCATGTATATTAAGGATCTACTCAAAAAAAAACAGCTAAGAAATATTTCTTAGCTGTTTTGCTCTATCTTGTTATTGCTTCTGCAAGTTGTTGGAAGGTCATTCCTTTTTGAACCTCGAATGTTCCTAACTGTACTCTTGTATGGTAATTATTCTTAATTAAGTACTGATCAAATTCAAAGGAGTCGGAAATAATCGCATTTTGTTCTAGTAAATTTGAAACCTCATTAGTTGTCATTCCAGCTTTTATCGTCACATTATACTTTATTACTTCTTCTTTTGGTTCTTCTTTTGCTTTTTCTGTCGCTTGTGTTGCTTCTTTATTCTCAGATGTTTTTTCTTGCGGAACTTCTTCTGATGCCTTCTCGGTTACCTCTGCATTTTTTGATGCTAGTAATTCTTCATATTCGTCAATTGAAATGGCTGTTTGTTGTTTGCTAGTTAAAAACTTCTCTACTTCATTTTCTGAGAGTTCTTGTTTTTCAGCGTCTGCCTCTGCTTGTTGAGTACCTGATAAAAGATAGGTTCCACCAAGTACAGAGGTTGCTACAATCATGCCTGCTGCAAATGCCTGAAAGCCTGTCTTACTCATGTTAATACCCTCTCATTCTTTTCAACGATTAATTTTACTTCCTCTACAGTAGTTGCCTCTGACAATGCAATAGCCTCAAGAGACATTCCTTGACGATATTTAGCAAGTATACGTGTAGGGTTACCTTTTTCATCGTCTTGGAACGAGTTATTTTGTTGTTTTAGTGGTGTGTCATTTTGTAGTAATTCTTCTTCCACAATACGCATTTTCTTTTTTAACTTGTAGATCTCCTGCATTGCGGACAATTGAAGATGATCTAATTCTTGTTCAAGTTCTTTTACATTGTCGCGTTGGAAGAAAGAGATACCGATAAGCGCAATGCTTATAATAAACAAAATGATAATCATTATAGTCATATTTTTCACCTTCTTTGATTATTTCCCTCTACCTTTATATCATAATTCTTCATATGAAAGAAGTGATATTTTGTAGAAATTGTTGTTTTTTGACGATATTTCTTTTTTATTAAAATCAACAGACACAATTTCAATCATGTTAAGATAAAGAGAACATGATGACGAAAGAAGAGGTAACATATGAGCTCCGAATTATTTGTAAATGTCGAACGATATATAATACGAAATCATTCGTCTATTTCTGTCGATCATCTTGAAATTATTCTATACCCGGAACATATTATCATCTCATGGAACATGGTTAAGTCTACTCAAAAACTCTTAACAGACATTCTTGGTGAGGATTTTCATGATTTATTATTTATCATTAACTTGTTTAGAGTTCAAAAAAAGGCAGAAATGTTTACTTTATATATAAATGGAAGTAGTGGAACAATAGAACTTCCTTCACTATTACATGGTAGATATCACTGTGAATTAGTTGCCCATAATTCACAAAATGAAACCATTACAATTAGAAAATCTAAAACGGTCTTTATATTAGGTAATGAAAAAGAGTCAAGAAATGGAATGTGGAAGGAAATATCAGAATCTAATAAAAATACTTGGTTAACAGCTTTTTCAGGGTACACAGTATATGAATAAAATCTTAAATCATAATGGGAAAACGATCCTGCTTCTTACAACTGAATTCCATGATCAGTTGTTCGGGGGACTTGGAAGGCATGTAAATGATCTTGTTCGAACTGGTTCTAGGGATAAAATAACGTTTATAGTGATGACGATCTCTCATACAGGAAAAGAATCATATTCGGTTGAAGAAGGTATTCATATATTTCGTTTACTTCCTTGGCAAGAGAAATCAGAAGATGTATCGGATTATTTTCGAAACCTTAATTTCCGATTTATACAATTTATTCTTCAAGATCTTCACCTGCAATTTGATGTTATTCATGTTCATGATTGGTTTTTTGCGATAACGGGTTGTCAGATAAAAAAGCTTTTAAAAAAGCCTCTTGTCTCTACATTTCATTCGACTGAACTAGAACGAAAGCAATTTAATAACGGAAAAGCCATTCCTCAAATTTTAGAGTATGAAGACCAGTTGCTTCAATTCTCAGACCATATCATTGTATGTAGCGATTATATGAAAAATATTTTGATAAAGCGAAGGTCAGATCGAAATAAATCTATTTCAGTGATACCAAATGGTATTATCATAGAAGATTTTAGTAAGACCCTAAGTCGGGACGATGCTTTAAAAAGATTTCCTTTCATAAAAACACCTTTTTTATTGGGAATGGGAAGATTGGTGAAAGAAAAAGGGTTTCATGTTTTGATTGAGTCATTTTCACAAATACACAAAAATCATCCAACCTTAAAACTTGTGTTAGCAGGTATGGGGCCTTATGAAAGTGAAATTAAACAAATGGTAGACTTAAAAGGATTAGAGTCAAAAGTGATTTTCGTTGGATTTCTAAATGAACTAGAACGAAACACTCTACTTTCTAAATGCGAAATATTGGTTGTACCGAGTTTGTACGAACCTTTTGGTATAGTTGCATTAGAAGGAATGGTCTCTGCAAAACCAGTTTTAGCGTTTAAAACTGGAGGATTAACAGAGATACTCCAAGGTTCAGATAGAATGATCGTCGAACAAGTGTCAAGCTCGAACTTGGCAGATAAGTTACATTATTGTCTCCATCATTCAAAAGAAATGGAAAAGATTGCTGAGCAGGGGTATCAGGCTGTCATTGATAATTATCAATGGTTATCGATTATTAAAAAAACAATCGCGGTGTATAATAACTTGGTCTGTAAATGATATTTCTGCAAAGTATTTAAAATATAATAAAATACTTGTGGAATTTGTTTAATAAAAATGATATTATATTAAAGTCTGATTTGTTTTATAGTTTTTTATGTTTGGAGGGAAAGAAACATGCGTGTAAATATTACATTAGCTTGCACTGATTGTGGCGAACGTAACTATATTTCTAAAAAGAATAAACGTAATAATCCAGATCGTCTTGAGCTTAAAAAGTATTGCTCAAGAGAGAAAAAAATGACAGTACACCGTGAAACAAAGTAAGCAGTAGGATATTTATTCCTACTGTTTTTTGTTTATAACCACATTTAAAGGAGGCTCCTCAATTGAATAAAAGCCAATTAAGACAACTGGTAAAAAAACAATTAGAGGAATTGAATGACGATACTTTTGCAAAGGGTTGCGCGGAAATACATAAGCACCTTTTTTCACAATATCATTGGAACAAAGCAAAAACGATTTCAGTAACTATCTCTCGAGGCAGAGAAATTGAGACAAAGAATATTATCAAAAAAGCTTGGGCAGAAGGAAAACATGTTGTCGTTCCTAAATGTTACCCAAAGACAAATGAAATGGTTTTTCGCAAAATTGATACATTTCAACAGGTAGAGACAGTATTTTTTGGTTTAAGGGAGCCAATTGTTAGTAGAACGGATTCTGTAGAGCCAGAAGATATTGACCTCATGATTGTCCCAGGTCTTTGTTTTGACCGGGAAGGGTATCGTATTGGATACGGTGGCGGTTATTATGATCGTTACTTAGAGCGGTATCATCAGGATACGATTTCATTGGCATTTTCCTTTCAATTATTTAATAAGATACCAAGAGAACCTCATGATATTCCTGTCCAAGGACTTATTACAGAGCAAGGAGTAGTAAAGTAAATGTTGGTATTTGGTATCATTTTTATTATTTGCCTTTCTTATGCTGCATGGAAATCGAGAACCTTAACAAAGAGCGGTATGATAGGAGCGATGATTGTTGGTTCGGCTATTTTGATTGGATTTTCATGGAAGGGCCTTCTTATACTCGGTTGCTTTTTTGTCACCTCAAGTTTATGGGGGAAAATAAAATCAAATCAAAAAGACTCTTTACAGGATCTGTTAAAAAAGCAAGATCAGCGAGACATTGTTCAAGTGTTTGCGAATGGAGGTATTCCTGCTCTCATAGCAATTCTTTCATTGTTTGATCATAGTAATTTGATTGATTATTCAATGTTGTTCAGTATTTCTTTAGCGGCGGCTAATTCAGATACTTGGGCATCAGAAATTGGGACATTAAGTAAAAGCCATCCGAGAATGTTATTAACTTTTAAGAAAGTTGAGAGAGGTACGTCAGGAGCTGTCTCTTTATTGGGTACATTTGCAGCTTTAGCTGGAGCTTGTTTCATAGCAATCGTGGCTGTTTTTTTGTTTGATTTATCTTTTATGAATCTTATTATGATAAGTGTTTTTGGTTTCCTCGGAAATCTTTTTGATACGATACTAGGTCAAACAGTTCAGGTTAAATATAAATGTAGGGTTTGTCATAAAGTAACTGAAAAGAAAATACATTGCAGATTTCAAGGGTTGAAAATAAATTCAATTTCTTTTTTAGATAATGATGCCGTAAATATTTTATCTATTGTATTAACAACATATTTAGCATTGCTGATTCTATAGTGCATGATAATTAGAAATTGAAATAAAAGGATAAAAATTGCATTTCCTACTAAAGATATATTTAGGAGGGATGATGATGAGACGATTAATTGTACTTATAGCTGGTTCATTTGCTATTTATCGTTACCGATATCGCATTGTGAATTTTGTGTTAGGTAACCCACAGCTACGGAGATACTTTATTAATTTATCAATGAGAATACCGTTTATTCGAGACCGCTTTGTTAATCGTGCTTTCCATTGATTTTTGTATTTTAAGCTGACGTTCATAGAAATGTCAGCTTTTTAATATCCTCGTAAAAGATAAAACAGTTTTCTTTCTAAACATTTCCGGGAATTGATATAATAAAGAAAAATAAGACGGAGCGGATTATATGGAGTTTGAACAGGATTTTGTCTATTGGTCATTAATTGATCAATTAGTTGTGGATCAAAAATATACGATTTTAGCGTTATCCCAAGATGGTAACGAAATGATCCTTCAACCTTTTCGAAAAAAACAATATTCTATGATTCGATTGAGAAGGGCAGATGTTGACTGGGGAAACACACTTGCTGTTGATATCGAACAAGCAGGGAGGAGATTTGAACAACTATTAAAAAGTGGTGTAAGAGGCCCTATTACTATTTTAAATATTTATTTTTCACCTTTAGCACCAGTAGATGATTATCCTGAAGTTTTTTTGAACGGATATAGTGGGGGACGAAAAGGAAATATTGATATTACCTCGATGATGATAAGAAATGAAAATCTCGAAGAAGGTTTGGAAAAGATTCAACAAGCCTTGAACATTCATTTAGATGTCCATAGAATTCATTCCGATAAAGAAATAAAAGAGGAAGACATTAAGCTGATTCGCAAAAAAGTGATTACACATCAGAAAGAATTGAGAGATGAAGAAAGGAAATTATTTCAAAATGGGAAACCATTCTTCACTAATATTTTTCTGGCTCTGCAAATCCTTATGTTTCTTTTACTGGAGCTTAAAGGAGGAAGCACAAATACTGACACATTAATACAGTTCGGAGCGAAGTTTAACCCGCTTATTTATGAAGGAGAATGGTGGCGTTTTGTTTCGCCAATCCTTTTACATATTGGTTTTTTGCACCTGCTTATGAATAGTTTTGCTTTATTTTACATAGGACCTGCTGTAGAACGAGCATATGGGAAATGGAAGTTCTTTTTCATTTATTTAGTTGCGGGTATATCAGGATCAATCATGAGCTTTGCTTTTAGTCCTTTTCTATCTGCAGGGGCATCTGGAGCTATTTTTGGGTGTTTTGGTGCTTTGTTATATTTAGGTGTGTACAATCGAAAAGTATTTTTTAGAACAATGGGTTCCAACTTACTCATTGTAGTAGGGATAAATTTAGCTTTAGGTTTTGTGATTCCTAATATTGATAATGCAGGACATATTGGTGGACTAATTGGAGGCTTTTTAGCAGCTCTCATCGTCCAGCTTCCTCATCAGAAAAAAATACTCATAAGGTTAATTGGCATGATTGGAACGATTGTTCTCTTATTTTGTTTATTTCAGTACGGTATGAACCAAGCCAAGGAGCAGTACTCTGAATATGTCGCTATAAAAGGGCAAGAACTTATTCAAAATGAGAAGTTTGAAGAAGCTTATACGTATCTTGAGGAATCTATTTCTGCTGATCATACATCAAATGATATACTATTTTTAGTGTCAGTAGCTGCCATTCAGTTGCAAAAGTATGATGAAGCAATCGAATACTTGGAGAAAATCATTTCAGATGATGACAGCTACCACCAAGCTCATTATTACTTGGCCCTTTTATATGCTAATCAACAGAATATTGATCAAGCAATTGAGGAAGTAAAAAAAGCGTTAAAATATGATCCAAGTAATACAAAATATCAAGCATTAGAAGATGAAATGACTCGTTAATGGGTAATTTTTTGAATAAATTTAAATGGAGTTCCATCTTCAGCCTGAACAATAACAATTAAATGAGAATGATCTTTTGCAAAAAGAAGGAGAGGCATTGTACTACCAACTGGTTCGATGATCTTACCTTCTTTTGTTTTTAGTCCCATAAAATAATTTTTATACAAGCCCTCCCACAAACTGCCAATCACTTCTTGGGACTTCTCTTTAGACAATCCTGGTAATGAGTTTGTTTGATAATGAACTAGTTCAACTAAGGGGATCGGAATGTACTTCCTTTTATCAATTTGGAAATGTTGAATTAAATCATTCCAGCTAAATTCTAAATGCTGATCACTTACTTTATCTAGAATATCCTTCCACTCTTGTTCTTCTTCTGTTTGAGGAGTTTTAAATGAAAAGAGCTTTGAAAATTCCGAATCGATCACATATAGGTGGTCACTTGACATTCCTTGTACACTCCTTATTTGATCTTCATTCAAGTGAACTTCCCCGTAATGTAAACTAATTGCTTCATAATGACTGCTGTCTTCTCCACTCACTTTCTTGAACTGAGCTAGTTTTTGGCTTTGGTCTTCCCATTCTGATAGAGTTTCAACTAGTTTACCGTCTGAAAAGAGAAGAGATAAGTCTTGTCTTAGAAAAGCTTCTTTGTCAGTAAAGGATGTTACATCCCATTCAATAATATATTCATCATCATCCTTGTTTTCAACGAATTGTAATGAAGTAGAAGCTTTCGTAAATGAAACTGTATCTGTTATAGGAAAGAAAATAATACTCTCACGAACATTTTGGCCCTTTGAAAAATAAAGAAACGCAGAGGTGAATAAGGCTAGAATGATAATTAAAATCCACTTTTTATTCATTTTAATCACTCCGAGAAGGACAGGTTGCTAAAGTGTATGATTTATGGGATGAATATATGAGTATAAGCAGGAAAGAAATTATTCAGGTATGTTTTACCAATATTTCGTCAAAGATGAGTAACAAATCGTGAAGCGAAATGGAGTAAACATATGTCTAATGAAGTTGAAAAAAAAATAGCGACGAAAAGTTTACAAGAAAATACTGCTTACTTAAATGAACGCCTAGGGGTTAAAAAAAGCTTTGATGTGATCCAATTAGATCTCGAGTATGCCGGTCGGGAAATGGCCTTATTCATGGTTGATGGGTTTGTTAAGGATGACATTCTCCATTATTTGATGAAATATTTATCTGAGCTCACTCCAGAGCAGCTGGAAGAACATACCCTAGAAAAATTACTAAAAACGTATATTCCATATGTAGAAATTGATAAAACAGATGATTTAAATACAGTAGTGCATACAGTATTAGCAGGACCAACTGCTCTTGTCGTTGATGGTATAGACCAAATTATTTTAATTGATGCTCGTACGTATCCTGTTCGTGGTCCACAAGAGCCTGATATGGAACGCGTTGTGCGTGGATCAAGAGATGGATATGTCGAAACGATTGTATTTAATACTGCTTTAACAAGGCGCCGAGTGAGAGATCGTTCACTAAGAATGGAATATTTACAGGTAGGTAGGCGTTCCAAAACAGATGTGGTTGTTTGTTATTTAGAAGATATCGCTGATTTGTCACATGTAGAAGATTTAAAGAAATCTTTACAAGCAATTGATACAGATGGACTGCCGATGGGGGAAAAAACAATAGAAGAATTTATTTCTGGAAGACATTTAAACCCCTACCCTGTTGTAAGATATACGGAAAGACCAGATACAGCAGCGGCACATCTTTATGAAGGACATGTCATTGTTTTTGTTGATGGATCACCAAGTGCACTTATTACCCCAACGACCTTTTGGCACCATTTACAACATGCTGAGGAATATCGAAATAAGCCAGTTGTAGGAGCTTATTTGCGGATTGTTCGATTTATAGCTGTATGGGCGTCTATATTCATTTTACCTCTTTGGTATTTATTAGCACAAAATCAGGAGTTGTTACCGGATAATTTAAAATATATCGGGATAGAAGATCCTGGCAAAGTTCCATTACTAGTTCAATTTTTGTTGATTGAACTGGGGATTGATGTATTAAGGATGGCTGCTATTCATACGCCTTCTTCTTTAGCTACGGCATTAGGATTAGTAGCAGCATTAATGGTAGGTCAAGTAGCAGTTGAAGTTGGGTTACTCACAAATGAAGTAATCTTGTATTTGGCTATTGCTGCAATTGGTACATTTGCAACCCCAAGTTATGAATTAGGCTTGGCAAATAGGATATATCGTATCATATTACTGATTTTTACAGCATGGTTAGGCGCAATTGGTTTTGTTGTTGGATTTACAGGTTGGATTATTATGCTTGCTCGGATGAAATCATTCAATGTTCCATACCTGTATCCTTTCATTCCATTTAATTATAGAGCTATGCGGGATGTACTATTTCGCTCTCCAATGCCGTTAAAAAACAGACGTCCGCCATTCTTGCACCCGCAGGACCCGGATAGATAATCACAATACACTAAAGGCTAGCTCAATTTGAGCTAGCCTTGTCTATCTCCGATATTATGCTGCTTTTTCGAAAGAAATAGGATGACCTTTATGTTTTTTCAATTGTGTTAAGAACCAAATGAGTACGGCTAAAAAGATAATTGCACCGAAGATCATTGATGTTTGATAAGAAAGTTGGAATCCTTCAGGTGCGTAAAAGATATAAGATCCTGTTACAGCTGTCATAAATAACGCTGGAATTGAAGATATCCAGTGAAACTTTCCGTTTTTTAATAAATACATAGCTGCTGTCCATAACATGACCGTTGCTACAACTTGATTTGTCCATCCTACATAACGCCATAAAAATGTGTAATCCATTTGTGTTAATAAATATGTTGGAACTACAACAGGAATAGTCATAAGAATCGTCTTGATTTTTGAATCAAAGTTTCCGAATTTACTTAATAACTCGACAAGCATCATTCGAGACGAACGTAAAGCTGTATCTCCTGTTGTAATTGGTAAAATAATAACCCCTAAGATTGCTAATATTCCGCCAAATTGTCCTAAAGTGGTTTTACTAATTTCGTTTACAACGCCAGCTGTTCCTCCTTCGGCAAGTGCGCCTTGTAATCCGTCTGGCCCTCCGAAAAATGTCATACCAGCCGCAGCCCAAATTAATGCGATAATTCCTTCTGCAACCATTGCACCGAAAAACACTTTTCTTCCATCGCTCTCTTTCTTAAGTGTACGAGCCAAAATCGGACTTTGTGTACTATGGAAGCCGGAAATAGCACCACAAGATATTGTAACCATTAATAAAGGCCAAATTGGGATTTCTCCTGGATGTAAATTTTCGAAAGTTAGATTTGGTATGGAATGATCCATAAAGAATAAGGCAAAACCAATAGATATAGCCATAATAATTAAGATTAAGCCAAAAATAGGATAGATCTTTCCGATCAGTTTGTTGATTGGTAATACTGCTGCTAAAACAAAATAAACAAAGATAAGTAGTAATGATGATGAATAGCTTAATGGAGTAAGCTGGTCAACCAACTGAGCTGGACCTGCTGTAAACGCAGCTGCAACTAAAACCATTAAAACAATAGATACAATATTAATAATTGTTTTTACTGAATTTCCTAGATACCTGCCGACTAATGTTGGGTATTGCTCACCGCCATGCTTGATTGAAAGCATCCCAGAAAAATAGTCATGTACAGCACCTGCAAATAAACAACCTATCACGATCCAAATAAATGCTACGGGACCATATAAAGCTCCCATAATTGCTCCAAAGATAGGTCCGAGCCCAGCGATGTTTAAAAGCTGAATTAAGGAAGCCTTCCACCAACTCATTGGCATATAGTCAAGACTATCCTTTTTTGCATATGCCGGTGTGATTCGCTGATCATCTATTCCGAATACTCTTTCAACCACTTTTGAATAGACTAAATATCCAATAATTAATATGAAAACAGATAAAATAAATGTTACCATTTTATGTTCCCTCCGTAATCCCGATGTAATAAGTAACACTATTTTAAACTTGTATCTAATAAAAAACAATATATTTTTTAGAAAAAATAAATTATTCAGAAAAATACAAGAATTACTTGTTATCATTAAGAAAAATGAATCCGCTTTATAGGCAGACATTATAAGTTTTAATATATTAAAATACATTTGGAGAGAAATAAAAAAAATATATTAATCAAATATTCCATTTAATTTTAAACGTTTTCTTGACGCTTGGTTGTTTTTCTTTATACTTTATAGTAGTACTAAATTAATAGTGTAAAAGTATTTTTCAGAAGTAAGTAGGTGACCATTTGAAAACCATTTATGATGTACAACAACTGTTAAAAAAGTTCGGAACGATCATATACATTGGTGACCGTATAGCTGATTTGGAGCTGATGGAGGAAGAAATAAAACAATTGTATCAATCTAGTCTAATTGAACCAAAGGATTACCAAATGGCTATCCTTCTTTTAAGACAAGAAATCCAAAAGCTAAAGCGGTAGAATACAAAGGAGATGATACTATAGGTCATCTCAAAAAGAAATGTGAAAACGTTTGCTATAATACATATATAATAGTAGGAAAAGGTGATTTGAATGAATGAGAAATGGTTAGTGGGAATAGATTTAGGTGGAACTACAATTAAGATGGCATTTATTAATTATTATGGTGAAATTGTTGAAAAGTGGGAAATTCCAACCGATAAGACAGGAAAAACAATTACAACAGATATTGCAAAAGCAATTGATACAAAACTTGAACAACTAGGTCTTACAAAGGCTAAACTTGGCGGTATAGGGATGGGGGCACCTGGTCCTGTCAATTTAGAAAAAGGTTTAATTTATGAAACTCCAAACCTAGGATGGGTGAATTTCCCTTTGCGTGATCATATTGAATTAGAAACAGGGTTGCCTGCTATTATTGACAATGATGCAAATATTGCTGCACTAGGTGAAATGTGGAAGGGTGCAGGAGATGGAGCGAGAGACTTAATCTGTGTAACACTTGGCACAGGTGTAGGTGGAGGGCTTATCTCAAATGGAGAAGTCATTCATGGTGTAAATGGTGCAGGTGGAGAAATTGGACACATCACTGTAGTTCCAGAAGGCGGAGCTTTATGTGGATGTGGAAAAACTGGGTGTATTGAGACTATAGCCTCTGCAACAGGCATAGTAAGAATTGCTAAAGAGAAACTTCAAACTTCAGATCAAGAAAGCACTCTTAGAAATAAATCAGATATAAGCTCAAAAGATGTATTTGATGCTCTCGAGCAAGGTGACGCACTTGCTGAGGAAGTAATTGATTATGTTACGTTCCAACTAGGTCTTGTCCTTGCAAATATTTCTAATGGATTAAATCCAGAAAAAATCGTTATTGGTGGCGGGGTATCTAAAGCAGGAGATCGCCTTATCTCAAAAGTGGATCATTATTTTAAACGATTTGCTTTCCCGCGAGTGGCAAAAGCAGCTACTATATCAGTTGCAACACTTGGCAATGACGCAGGTGTCATTGGCGGGGCATGGCTTGTGAAAACAAAGCTACTGAATAAATAATGAAGAATAAACAATCATCCATAAAATGTTTAAAATAGGGACATAGTAAAAAGGAGCCTCATTTGATGAGTGCTCCTTTTTATTATTAGGGATTTTGTAAAGAAAATGTAAATAAAAATTAATTAATTTTCTGAATTTTTACACTTTATATCAAAACGAAACTTTTTAGGTTTTGAAACGTCTAATAGTAGGGTATAGAGAATAAGCTAAACATTATAATTCTATCAGGCTATTGTAATGACAGTATTAAAAAGCATTGATTTTTTGTAAATAAAGTATTAAGATATGTTTTAGTTGTTCAACATGTAACCTAATAATTGGAAAACATAAAAGAGAAAAGCGTGATTGTCCTGTGGATGAGGAGGTAGTAGATGTGCGCAAGAAATCTTTTTCGAAAATTTCGTTTTTACTTTTAGCAACGTTATTTCTATGGGTAAAAACATATATTGTCTATAAAACTAGCTTTGATATTAAAATTGAAAATTTTACACAAGAGTTCATTCTGTTCATTAACCCATTAAGCTTTTTATTATTACTATTTGGGTTTGGGTTATTTTTGAAGGAAAAGAATCGAAACCGTTATATTTTTGGAGCAAGTATCTTTGTAACAGCCCTTTTACTTGCTAACATGGTGTTCTATCGTTTCTTTAATGACTTTTTAACAATTCCTGTATTATTTCAGACAAGCAACATGGGAGATTTAGGAAGCAGTATTACGAACCTATTTCTACCTAGTGATTTATTAATGTTTGTTGATATTGTGATTTTATACTGGTTATTAAGAAAGCCAACGTTTAGAACATCATCAGTTTTAACAAAAAAAGAAAAATTAGCTTATTTCCTTTTGGTTGCATCCGTTTTTTTCTTTAATTTAGGATTAGCTGAAGCAGAGCGTCCACAGCTTTTAACACGTTCGTTTGACCGTGAAATGCTTGTGAAAAATATAAGTGTATATAACTTCCATATTTATGATGCGGTTTTACAATCTAAAACATCTGCACAACGTGCTTTAGCAGACAGTGATAGCTTAACTGAGATTGAGAACTATGTGAATGCAAACCGTAAAGAACCACAAGCGGATCTTCATGGGGTAGCAGAAGGTCGAAATGTCATTTTATTATCACTTGAGTCCTTGCAAAGCTTTGTGATAAATGAGCAATTAAACGGAGAAGAAATAACGCCATTCTTAAACGACTTAATCAATGAAAGTTATTATTTTGAGAACTTTTATCACCAAACAGGCCAAGGGAAAACATCCGACTCAGAATTTTTAGTGGATAATTCATTATATCCATTAGGACGCGGTGCTGTATTCTTCACAAATAGTAATAACGAGTACACAGCAACACCAGAAATTTTAAAAGAACATGGATATTACTCTTCCATTTTCCATGCGAATAATAAAAGTTTTTGGAATCGTGACTTGATGTACCAAGCATTCGGGTATGATCGTTTCTTCGATGTTAATGATTATGAAGTAACAGAAGAAAACTCCATTGGTTGGGGATTAAAAGATATTGATTTCTTTGAACAATCTGTTCAGCATATCGATGAATTACCACAGCCATTTTATACTAGATTAATCACATTAACCAATCACTTCCCATTTGAGCTTGGGGAAGAAGATCGATTCATTGATGAATTTGATTCAAATAGTAAAACATTAAACCAGTATATTCCAACAGTTCGATATATGGATGAAGCTGTTAAACATTTCTTTGAGGAATTAAAGAAAACAGATGTTTATGAAAATTCAATCATTATTTTGTATGGTGACCATTATGGAATCTCAGAAAATCATAATGTGGCCATGGAGAAGTTCTTAGGAAGAGAAATTACTCCATTTGAGACGATTCAATTACAACGTGTACCATTTATTGTTCATATTCCAGGGGTTACAGATAAAAATCCTAAAACATTTACAAAAGTGGCAGGACAAATTGATATCCGCCCTACGATTATGAGCCTACTTGGAATTGATACGAGTGATCACATTCAATTTGGTACAGATGTTTTTTCTGATGACAAATTATCATTTACTGTACTAAGAGATGGCAGCTTTATCACAGAGAATAATGTTTATACAAGAGGCTTCTGTTATGACAAAGAAACAGGTGAGCCAACAGATCAATCTGTATGTGATCCATATATGGAAAAAGCAAAACAAGAATTGAATTATTCGGATGAAGTTATCTATGGGGACTTACTCCGTTTTTATGGAGATAATAAAGCTGAAGTAGATACTAAAGAGACAATAGAAAACAAAAAAGATTAATGAAGAAGGGACTGGCTACATTTAGTCAGTCCTTTTCTTATCAATTTAATTATTCTTAAGTAATGTATAACAAATGACCAAGGCTAACATAGTCTATAGTAAGTAAATAGATTAATGGAGGTTCAGGCTATGATCATTTGCTTAAATAAAACCATTTTACTCAAAGAACTTTCAGAACACTTACAGCTAGATCGTCAGCTTATAATGGATTGTAATAAAAATATGAAGTTTCAAAAGAAATTTGATGCTAATACAAAATTAGAAGTACCCATGAGTTGTATTCAAAGAATAAAAGATCATTCTTTATTTCATATACCAGAGAATAAAGGTTCGATAGATGATCATTATCTATATACAAATAAGCCTTATGATTCTGAACTCCTATATGAGGACCTTGAGAAACTAGAGATTATGTATCCTTTTATTAAGAAGAATGTGATTGGTTATAGTGTATTAGGGAAACCGATAATTGAATTGAAAATAGGGAATGGCCCAAAAAAAATTCATATGAATGGATCTTTTCACGCTAATGAGTGGATTACAACAAGTATTATGATGCATTGGCTACATGAATATCTTGAACTTTTATGTAAAGAGTCGTCAATGCAAAATCAAAACGTGTTAGACCTTTATAATAAAACGACAATTTCCTTTGTTCCAATGGTAAATCCAGATGGCGTTGATCTTGTATTAAAGGGATTACCTGATCAAACTGATTATGAAGCAGCACTTTTACAAATGAATGATTTAAGTATTGATTTCTCACAGTGGAAAGCTAACATTAGAGGGATAGATCTTAACAATCAGTATCCAGTTAATTGGGAGATTGAAAAGAAGCGGAAAATACCAAAAACACCGGCTCCACGAGATTACCCCGGTGATGCTCCACTTACAGAACCTGAAGCAATTGCACTTGCAAAATTAGTAGAGAACTCAAGTTTTGATCGGGTCCTGGCGTTTCACACGCAAGGGGAGGAAATTTATTGGGGGTATTTACGTAAAGAACCAGAGGAAGCTGAACACATTGTCAAAGAGTTTGAGAAACTTAGTGGTTATAAAGCTGTGAGAGATATTGATAGTCATGCTGGATTTAGAGACTGGTATGTGAATAAATGGAGAAAGCCTGGTTTTACAATTGAACTAGGTAATGGAGTAAACCCTCTTCCATTTGAGCAGTTTGATGATATTTTTAAAAAGAGTAAAGGAATCTTCTATTCAGCACTTTATATGTGAAAAATAGTAAAAAGGATGAGTGTCTAATTTTGTATATTAAGGCATTCATCTTTTTTGAAATTTCCAGAAGGTGTAACTAAGTTTTACCCATTTGGACACGTTTTTTACATGGCTTTTTAATAAAGAGTATGTTACGTTAAGTGAGGAATCTTACCGAGAGGTTATTTAATAAATTAAGAGAAAATTGAAACGTTTTTTGTTTAAATACGTATATTTAAATAAGAAACGATATATAGTTTTAATGATTTTAAGGAGAGCTAGGTGAAAAAACGTTGATGAGATTAACAAAAATTTTTTCAATCATGTTGTTAATCGAGCTTCTTTTGTCAGGGTGTATTCCATCTCATCAACAAGAGAATAGTCAAGAGCTACAACCAAATAAAGAGCGGATCATTTCAGAAAAAGAACCGGAAAATCAGCTCAATGAAAAAAACATGAAGCTTCAATTAAAGGTAAAAGAAGAATTATTTCATTCAGTAACTGATTGGCTAGACGATGAAACAGTGTTTTATATCATAAACAATGCTGAGGGATCTGAAATACATACATACAACCTCTATACAGGAGAATCACAAATATTTTATAAATCAGATGCTCCAATTGTCCAAATGGAGGCAAATGAAGATAAAAGTTTGTTTTTAGTCCATACAAGTCCATCAAGCTACGAGGCAGAATTACTCTTTTTAAATCGTGATGGAGATATTCAGTACCAGACAAAGCTTGAATCATTTGAACTTTCATTTACATGGAATCAATTCAATCATCATCAACTTATTGTTACAAGCTTTAAAGAGGATTGGTCGTACCAGACACAACTGATCGATATACAACACAGACAGATAATTGAAAATCCAATAGACATCCCATTTATCCAATGGGTAAGTAATCAGAAAGTGTCTTATTTAAAATGGGATCAAGAAGAACCTTCCTTGACAGCACCATTATATTTACATAACCTTGAAGATCAGTCTGAGACAATGATTTCTGAAAATGTTGTAGCTAATACTAATTTTAAAAATCTATTAACAACAATTGAATTAATTGACGAAACTGGTACAGCCGTTGTTCGTTTTTATGATATTGAAGACCAAAAAAGGATAGCTGAAATGCCTACACGATTGGTTGCTCTTTATTCTGATTGGTCTATTCCTTATCATGATTTTAATAGCACAGATAATCTGTATTACATGTTTGAGGTAAATGAAGAGAAAAATGATTATTCCTTAGTTTCTTTTTCACCGAAAACGAGTGAGAAAATGATCGTTATTGAAAGCATTGAGAATTTTCCAATCAAACTTTCACCAAATGGAGAATTCGCCCTTTATGGCCCAAGATTAGAAAAAATCATTGATCTAAAAAATAAGACAATAAAAGAACTAATTTCATTGAATTAAATGTGAAAGGACGATGTTAAGATGGCAATTGTAGACATAACGGTAATCCCAATAGGAACAACAACGCCAAGTGTTAGTGAATATGTAGCTGATATTCAACACATTTTAAAGAGGTTTCAGGAAGAGGGGAAAATAAAATATAAATTAACCCCAATGAATACGATCATTGAAGGAGAACTTCCTACTCTTTTTGAGGTTATAACAGCAATACATGAGACCCCATTTCATAAAGGAATACAAAGGGTTGCAACAAATATTAGAATCGACGACCGAAGAGATAAAACTACAACGATGGAAGGCAAGCTTGCAAGTGTTGAAAAGCACATGAAATAACGAGTAAAAAACCCCTTAGCAGCTGCTAAGGGGTTTACATTTCTTATTAATGCGCTGTAGGAAATCCATGATGGATAAATGTCATTACAGCAAACCATCCGAATACAGCTAATGTACCAAATGCAAAGAACGCACCAAGAAGGTTCTTGTCTTTAAGTGAACGAATAAGTCCGAAGATCGCAAGAATGGTTACTAGCGCGAAAATAATAACTAAGCCCATTAAAAAGCCCCCTTACTCTATGTAGATCATTTTTAAAAAGCGTGTTTGTTTGAAAACAACAATACTAAATAACAAGTCCTTCTAATATTTTAATCGGTTTCATAGCGTTTGTCGAGTTTATTTTCCATATCTGTCAGATTGCAACCATTGCATGATTATCTTAACCATTCTTATTCTTTTTTAAGCAATTATGAGATTATCAACATTTGTTAGAATAGTGTACAATATAATCAATTGAAAAATTGGAGGAATGAATGATGAAATGGAGACAACTTCCGTTAGGTCCCTTACAAACAAATTGTTATCTTTACTTTAATGATAAGAAAGAATGCTTAGTCATTGACCCGGGTGGCGATGGAAATAAATTAATTAGCATTCTTCAACAACAACAATTAAAACCCATCGCGATCCTTTTAACTCATGCTCATTTTGACCACATAGGTGCAGTAGATGATGTTCGAAAGCAATGGAATATTCCTGTATATGTACATAAAAATGAAAAAGAATGGCTATCTGATCCATCCCAAAACGGATCGCAATTCTTTATGGCTGGAGCAGTTTCTGTATCAGATCCAGATGAGCTGATTAAAGGAGAAGGTAGGTTAGAAATAGGAAGCTTCGTTCTTCAAGTTTATGAAACACCTGGACATTCACCTGGAAGCGTTTCTTTTTATGCTAAAGAAGCGGACGTTGTGTTCTCAGGAGATGCCTTATTTGCTGGAAGTATTGGTAGAACTGATTTACCAGGCGGGAATCATGACCAATTACTAAATAGCATCCATAAAAAACTTCTTACTTTACCAGAAGAAACAATTGTTTTATCAGGGCATGGACCTGAAACAAGCATAGAACAAGAAATGGAAACAAACCCGTTTTTAAATGGATTTTAACATCAAAAAACAGGCAGCAATACTTGACAGCTGCCTGTTTTTTGATGAAATTAATGTCCCATATTTTGTCCTGGAATCATCATAAATGTTGTCCAGTACGTAAATCCGACAAAGAAGATCGTGAGGTAAGCACCAAAAATGTAAATGTACATGCGCTCGGATAATTTTAAGTAAGATAAGAAGACAAAAAATCCAGTTTGTCCGAAAAAGAGTAAGGAAGTAGTCTTCATGTCTCCAAGATAAAACATTACTGCGAAGATTCCTGTCCAGAAACCTAATACTCGGAACATACGATCCATATGTATCCCTCCTTTGTTGACTTTGCCTCAAGCTGAAAATGAGTCATTAATACAAAAATCTGATCTTAAAAGTGCACAAAAATCATCTTCATAAAGATCGCTTTTGACAAATAATAGTATGACATACAAGTCCACCACTCTAATTATTATAATGTACCCATTATATAATTGTAAATAGCGTTTACAAGCTAGTATTCACAAACTAAAGAGAAAATAAAGATGGGAAAAAAATGTTCAATTGAAATTTAGATTAAAAATGATCTAGATGGTTAAAAAGACGTTTGCTAATGATTGCAAACGTCTTTTTAAGAAAGAAATTTTGTACTTAGTTTTTGCGTCTAACTCCTCGAGGTCATAAGACGAATTTGGAATTGAAGACAAAGAACACTTCTATTCCAAATCGTCTTATACTTGCCGGGATTGATTAAGGAGCTTACGCTTTTATTAATTAGCTGGGCTAGCTGGATTCGAACCAACGCATGACGGAGTCAAAGTCCGTTGCCTTACCGCTTGGCTATAGCCCAATGTTCCTCATTTGATGGTCAGGTTAAAGTATCAACCTTTCTCGTAAATTATTATGTGTAATTTTCCATTATCTATACAAAATAATGAAAAATTTGTTACACAAAATACAAAAATTTTAGTATTAGCCATGGCAAATTGTCATTATCGTGATGTGCGAACTCTGAGAATGTTTTGTACAATGATTTTATCTTAAGGGAAGGAGTAATCAAGGTGCAATCCATTGAACTGATTAGTGAGCGTATTATTGAAGAAGCCTGCGCGTTACGTGCATCAGATATCCACATCATACCAAAGGAATATGAGACTCTTATACAGTTTAGAGTTGATGATGATTTAATTGAAAAGCATTCTATGAAAAAGGAGATTTGCGGTCGCATAATATCACATTTGAAATTTCTTGCCTCAATGGATATTGGAGAAAGAAGAAGACCGCAAAATGGGGCTTTGTCTCTTTCAACAACCAACATTAATGTTCATTTAAGACTTTCAACATTACCCACTATTCATGAAGAGAGTCTCGTGATACGAATTCTGCCTCAAGAAAAAATACCACCTATTACTCACTTATCTTTATTTCCTGCTACCACAAACAAACTACTGTCTATCTTAAACCACTCACATGGATTAATGATTTTCACAGGTCCAACCGGATCAGGCAAAACGACAACATTATACTCACTCATCCACTACGCAAAGAGACATTTTAATCGAAATATCATCACTCTTGAAGATCCAGTTGAAACAAAAAGTGAAGAGGTGCTGCAAGTTCAAGTCAATGAAAAAGCCGGCATTACCTATGCAGCTGGCTTAAAAGCAATTTTAAGACATGACCCAGACATCATTATGGTTGGAGAAATAAGGGACCGGGAAACAGCTCAAATTGCTATAAGGGCTAGTCTAACAGGACATTTGGTACTCTCGACGATGCATACAAGAGATGCGAAAGGAGCCATATATCGCTTACTGGAATTTGATGTGAGCCTTTCTGAAATCGAACAAACGTTAATAGCAGTTTCAGCCCAAAGGCTAGTTCAACTAAAATGTCCTTTTTGTGAAGGTAATTGTTCTCCATTTTGTAAAAAGCTTAGACAAAAAAGACGATTAAGTATTTATGAGTTACTGTATGGAAGAAATCTTACAGCTGTCATAAAGGAGGCAAAAGGAGAAATAAGTGAATACCATTACCCAACGTTAAAAGATGTGATTAAGAAGGGGATAGCTTTAGGGTACCTGTATCCGAATTCGTATGATCGATGGGTATTTCATCATGAAGAATAAAAAATGGACATTAAAAGATCAAACAATGATCCTTAACAGATTAAGCTCCTTGTTAGACAAAGGATACACATTAAATGAAGCACTAAACTTTATTTATTTAAATGAACATGGATATAAAAAAGCAGACTTATCCCATTGTCTAAAACAGCTTTCATCTGGAAATACGTTTCGGTCAGCTCTTAGTCAACTCCATTTTCATCGTGATGTGATCAGTTATCTTTATTTTGCAGAACAACATGGTGATTTAGAATTTTCATTACGCGAATGCAGTGATATATTACAAAAAAAAATCACGCAGTTGGACAAGCTTGGAAAGTTATTACGGTATCCAATCTTTCTTTTATTCACAGTGGGGATCATCTTGTCAATTGTTCATTTTTTCATAAGTCCACAATTTGACCAGATGTATCAATCGATGAATATTGAAACAAGTTTCTTCTCAATTTTTCTCGTTGTTACTTTTTCAACTCTAAAATGGTCTGGTTTTCTAGTTGCAGGTCTATTCATCGCATTATTAGGTTATTACTTTTTTATTTTTCGAAAGAAGACGATTGAAAAACAAATGCTGATTCTAATAAAAATACCGATTATAAAAAGACTTTTTATGATTCTACATAGTTATTTTTTCTCTTTACAGTTAAGTAATTTGTTAAAAGGGGGAATGTCTACCTTTGAGAGTTTAAAAGTATTTCAAAATCAGGACCTATTGCCGTTCTTTAAAGTGGAAGGAACTCATTTAATTAATAGGCTAAGTGCTGGGGAACAATTGCACACAATTATTGAAAAACGGGGCTTTTATGAAAAGGAGCTCCCATTAGTAATTTTACATGGACAAGCAAATGGACAGCTCTCAAGAGAACTTTATACTTATAGCCAACTCATTATAGAAAAGCTGGAGCAAACAATTATTAAAATAATAACCTTTATTCAGCCAGCTATTTATGGATTTGTTGGTGTTATTGTCTTGTTGGTCTACTTATCAATGCTGCTTCCGATGTATAAAATGATGGAAAATTTATAGGAGGGTCCAATGAAAAAAGAAACAGGTTTTACATTAATCGAGAACCGTTGCACAAAATTTCTCAGTAAAATAAAACAAAATAGTGAATTCGGGTTCACCTTAATAGAAATGTTAGTCGTACTTCTAGTCATCTCAGTTTTATTGCTTATTACAATTCCTAATGTTACGAAACATAATCAAGGTATTCAAAAGAAGGGGTGTGAAGGATTAATAAATATGGTTCAAGCCCAGGCAACATCTTATCATATTGACAACCAGAAAATTCCAACATTACAAGATTTAATCGATGAAGGATATTTACGCGAACAACCAATATGTCCTAATGGAGATAATGTTGTCATTTCTTCTACTGGAGAGGTTGGAATCTAAAGGTGAAGCTTGAGGGTGAAAAAAATGGTTTTACCTTGATAGAATCGATTTTGGTCCTATCGATTGTAAGTATTATGAGCTTTGTTCTTATTACTAATATTTTGCCGATTTACAATCAAAAAGTAATTGATACGTTTTTGCATCAATTTGAAAAGGACATGATGTATGCCCAGCAATATGCGCTAGTAAATGAACAATTAACTTATATTATTTTTGTACCAACCGAGAATAGATACTCCATTGTAAGAAATAGGGTAAGCGAGCCACTTGTAAAAAGAGAATACAATGAGGAGATAACTATACAGGCTACAAACTTCTCAAATCGGATTGGCTATAATGGAAACGGATCGATCCAGAAGGGTGGGACTATTTATATTTCATATAAAGCACAAACGTATAAGGTGGTATATTATCTTGGAAAGGGTCGATTTACTATTCAAAAATTGTAGGGGATTTTCCTTAGCAGAAACTCTAACAGCCTTTAGCATTTGGTTGTTGGTCGTTACGATTTTAATACCACAGCTTGTTTTATTAACACAAGAACGCGCTAACACAGAGCAATCTTTAACAGCAATAAAATTATTACACGAAAAAATACAATGTGTATCCTTTCAAAATAATAATAAGACAAATGAAACGATTATTCGGGACAATATAGCCTACAAACTCATATGGAAGGAGAATATGTCGGATAAAAAAGCCTGCTTGGAATGGACAAATTATTATAAAAAAACTAAATCAATTTGCCTTCTTGTGCCATAATGAACGGGGGTATACAATATTGAATTTGTTACTTACCTTCCTCATATACATCTTCATTATTTCATCAATAACAATCGTGTTTCACTTTTTAGTATCGCAATCCAAACATCCTAATGATTTAAAACCATATGAATGGGAGCTTTTTGTTATTCAGCTCCATCGAGAAATCAAAGAATCAAGTGATATTACGGTCAATGAGTCAAACATTACATTTATTAATAAACAAGGCCAAAATATTAGTATCAATAAATACAATAATCTAATAAGAAGACAGGTTGAAGGTCTAGGTCATGAAATTATGTTATTAAAGGTTAAGGCTGTTTCTTTCAAACAAAGTGATTCAGGTTTAGAATTATCTGTTGTTAGTGAAGCTGGAATAAATTATTCACATATTTTCCGTTCGTATAAGGAATTAGTAGAATTATGAAAAATCAAAGAGGATTTATTCTTCCTAGTGTTATGGTCATTGCCTTATTTTGTTTATTGATCGTAGCGCATATTTCAACACTTTTAATTAGCGAAAAGAAATTTTTTGAAGAAACGAAGCAATACTATCTACTTGAAAACTTAATGAATGCTGCAGTAAAGAAATCATTAAGTGACTTAAAAAAGGGGGAAGTAGAGGTTGATGATCCTACTATCTTTCATACGAATTACGGCTATTTTTCTTATACAGTTTCAACTAGTGATGAAAGGATATATGAGGTTCAATTAATATGTCAAACCAATGAAAATAAAGAATATACAGCATTATATCGATTTGATCGAATAAAAAATGAAATCATATTCTGGTCTGAATATTAAGAAATATGGTATTGTAGAAAGAAAACATGGAGGACCAAGGTGTTGAAAGCAATTTATTTAACAGGTTTTATGGGAGCGGGCAAGACGACTGTAGGAGAACAGCTAGCAGCTGAAATGAATCTTCCAGTCCTAGATACAGATCAAGAAATTGTGAAGAAATTAAATAAAAGCATAAAAGAAATTTTTGAACAACAAGGTGAGCGATTTTTTCGACTTGAAGAAACAAAAGTATTAAAAGAACTTCCAACTGAAAATTTCATTATTACAACAGGTGGAGGCATCGTCATAAAGGAAGAAAACAGAGCCTGGATGAAAGAACATGGTCATATTGTCATGCTGCACGCTCATATTGATACAATTTATGAACGAGTTCATTCTGATCAAAATCGACCCCTAGCAAGCAAAAAATCAAAGGACGAGCTATATCAACTTTACAAATCTCGTGAAAACTTCTACAAAGACTGTACAATGTTAATCGAGACTGATCAGAAGAATATTGAAGATATTGTGAAAGAAATCATTACGCGACTAAAAGAAAACGAAATTGGAAATAGATAGAGGTAGAAACCAATTAATAATTGAGGTGTATTGCCTTGTCTACAAATGACTATGTAAAATATGTAACACAGCAACTGGTTAAATACATGGATACCCCAAAAGAAACAAGAAAACAGCAAAAAGAAGAACGGAAAAATCAAGATTCTTCAACAGCATACTATAGCAACCGCTGGTTCGGTGTATTGCCATTTGCCTTTAAACTTTTTATGAATAAAAGAAAGCAACACTAACTAAAGGCATTAACAAAAAAGCTGACAATGACTATGTCAGCTTTTTATGCTTCAGGAATAACTTGTATCTTTTTAATTTCACCAGTTTCTGAATCAAAAGTAATTGTAGTGTAAACGGCAAAGTCCTGCATACCTTCACGCAATGTTAACCGATATTGTTTAACGGTAATATCCTTTTTCTTTTTATCCCAAATTTTTTGTGAAAACAATACCTGTGATAGCGGATATCGTTTTTTTGTTTCCTTTACAGCAACATCCTCCCACGTTTGTTGAGAAACTGCTTGAACCTCAGGAGAAAATGAAACCTGCATCGTCGTAAATCCGAATAAAGCAGTAAGAAGAAATATCCATTTTTTCACGTATGAACACCATCCTTACTACATATTTTTACCAAAGGAAATAAATTCATACATCGGAATAAATGTGATACTTATTAGTCATTTATACTTTTTTATAAAAAAATAGGTGATTCTGATAAACTAGAAGGGGATACAACAAAAATAATATCCATTCAATATCATTTACCATTGTACTTTTTATTTGATTGATGACAAGCCTGATTATGTTTATCATGTAAGGAGGGGGTATTCTTATGGAAGGTTTTATTTTATTGATTATATTTATTACATGTTTATTTATTGTTGGCGCACTGGTTATAAGTAGTAAATCCAAAAATAATACTAAGGACCGAAAAGAAAATTCTACTTTTATTCCTCCAAATTTCATTGGAGACTCTCATAACAAGAATGATCATCATGATTCATCTGATGGACATGGTGGAGATTTTGGAGGAGGAGATGGTGGCGGAAGCGGCGGGGATTGAAGCAGCATCCATCATCAACTGGAAGAATAAAAGGTCGTCATAAGACGGCCTTTTATTCTTCAGAGGTTCCACCTTGTTGAAGAAATGCTTGAATTTGATCAAATGATAATCCAATCTGTTTTGCTTCTTGAATTAATTCCACCCATTCACTATCAATCTGATTTTTGGTGTATTGCTCTTTCACTTCCGTCATTCGGCTTGTCCTCCTGAATAAGGGTGTTTTGGTTTTGATCATTAGCTTCTTTCCACTTTCGAAATTTGAGGTAATCACGAAACTCTCTAAAATCATTCTTACTCATGCCTTCTTCAATTGCTTTATGTAACAACTTACTCCACTCATCATCAAAAACAAACTCATTTGAGTGATCAAAAGCAGGGGATGATCCTAATAAATCTTCTACCTCTATTTCAAGAGTTAAAGCTATCTTTCTTAAGAATTGAAGAGAGGGATTTTTTTGCACATCTCGTTCAATGTAGCTTAAGTAAGATTTTGATACACCTGCTAGCTCAGCTAATTCACTAATCGAATATCCCTTCTCCAGCCTCAACTCCCTTAATCGTTCTCCAACCATGCTTTGGTCTCCTTGTCATCTATTGTTACAAAATTTCCCTCCATGAAGTTCATTATATGAAACAAATCGTTCTTAATAAAATCAAGGAATCATATGTAAATAAGAGATATTTAAAGAATAATAGAAAGAAACGTTCTTTTTAGCGAAAAAATGGTAAATTTAAGAGTTTTTTAAATTTTAAAAATTAACATATATTTGTAGTGAGTATAATACGCTTATTTTATGCACAGCAATGAATCTTTAATACTATTTAGACAAACATAAAACTATAAACTATTAAAGTCAGAAAAATACATAAAATTCATTAAAAAGGATTGACTTGTTCTTTATAGTGAACTATCCTATTTTTAGAGAAAAAAATATGAGGTTATTTACATAGGCGTTCTTAATTACGAAAAGTAGGTGGGAAATGTATGTCTAGCTTTCAAAAGCTTGATGATAAACGTTTAAATGAATTTAAGCAGCCAAAAGAAATCGATTTGAAAGAAGTTTTTATGATCATCAAAAGGTACTTATGGATAATCTTACTTATTACGATTATTTCAACTTCTGCTGGTGCCTTTTACTCTGTGTCAACATACAGTCCTTTGTATCAATCAACAGCCAGAATTATTATTGGGGCTGATAATACATTTATTACAACATTAAAAGTGATCATTCAGGATTCTACTGTGTTAGAGAAAGTTGTGCAAAAATTAGACCTTCCTTATTCTGCAGAGTCTCTAAGTGGAAAAATTAGTGTTGGAAGTATAGAGAATTCTCAAGTCGTAACGATCAGTGTTGTTGACTCTGACCCTCGGCAAGCTGCGACGATAGCAAATACTGTTGCTGAAACCTATAAAAATGAGATTCCTAAAATAATGGATTTTAAGGATGTTAGATTATTATCAGAAGCAAAGGAAATTCCAATTCCTATTAACGAAGATCAAGACAGAACGATAATTATTGCTTTTATAGGAGGCATTGTCATTGGGATTGGGCTTGCATTTTTACTAGATTCTCTAAACAACAGTATTAGAAAAGAGTATGAAGTAGAAGAACTACTCAGTATACCTGTTCTCGGAACAGTGAATAAAATGAAAAGGAAGAATATGCAGAAGAAAAAAGGAAAGATAACAAGTTTTGAACAAAGGAGTGAGACATTTGGTTCTTAAACTAAACAAGAAAAAGGTTCTGAAGGAAATGACAAAACGCCATTTTGTTACATACACTAACCCTAGTTCAGAAATTGCGGAGCAGTATAGAACAATTAGAACCAATATTCAATTTTCTTCCATAGATCATAAGTACAAAACATTAATTATTACATCACCATCTTCATGCGAGGGGAAAACAACATCAGCCATTAATTTGGCGATCTCAATTTCACAACAAGGTGAAAGAGTATTATTAATAGATGCAAATCTGAGGAAACCTAAATTACATATTTCTTTTAACCTAAAAGACTCTTATGGTCTAACGGATGTGTTAATGAGGAAAGTTGAATTAGAGGAAGCTATTTTTCAAACTCAAATTGGTAAATTGGATTTGTTAACCAGCGGTATTATTCCATCGAATCCTACGGAAATTATTGGGTCAGATGCAATGAGATATTTTATTAAAGATATAAAAGAAGAGTATGATACGGTCATTTTTGACTGTCCTCCAGTACTTGAAACAACTGATACGAAGCTATTAGCTAGACAATGTGACGGAGTTATTCTAGTAGTAAAGAGTGGTAAAACGGATAGAGAAAAGGCTGTAGAAGCAAATCGATTATTGCATTTAGTAAGGGCAAAAGTTTTAGGAGTTATATTAAACGAAAGAGCCTAGTTTTTTCGCTTTGTGTTCGTTATTAAGAATATATTCAGGCGATGTCTCCTTGCCATTATCAAAGGAGGCACTCGGCCATGCTGTGGGTAGAAATACCTTAGACGCGTGTCGTCAATAGTATGGTGTGAGGAAGGGTTAGATGCCCTATTAAATTAAAATAATCACGTATAAATCTTAAATTTCGAGACTTATAAGTGATTATTTTAATAAAGGAGCTGAACCTATGAAAGAATTTGATCGCTTTCCTAAGGTGATGAAAAAGCTCGTGCGATACATAAACCAGGATGCATCATTAGAACAGCTTGAGCAATTCAAAAAAGAGCTTGATTATGCAATCAAAAAAAGAACGATTATGTTAAAGAAAACAACAGAAAATTAAATAAGGAGGTGAGGGCCATTGTCATATCGGAGTCGAATTTGGTTACTTATTGGATTAGATTCACTAATTGTCTTATCGACCATTTATTTTAGCAATGCATTAATAAACCCGAGTTTACAGGCATTAACTCTTTCTGTTTTTGTGATCTCAATAACATTATTGTTTAGTCATCATCTATTTTCTTTTTTATTTAAGCTTTATAAAAAGGCCTGGGAATATGCTAGTATTGGTGAACTCATCATTATATTTAAAGTCATAACTTATACGATTATCGTAACAGCAGTTGTCCAACAAATTGTTCAAAAACAAATTGATTTTCGTATATTAGCCATAACATGGATGATACATCTTCTTTTAATAGGTGGTTCAAGATTTCTTTGGAGAATTTATCGTGATACATATCTGAAACATGCAATAAATAAAAAACGCACTTTAATCATCGGTGCGGGTGCAGCCGGAACAATGGTAGCAAGGCAGCTTCTTCAAAACCACGATGCAGAACTTATACCTGTAGCATTTGTTGATGATAATGTGAACAAGCAAAAGTTAGATATTTTAGGCATTCCTGTTATAGGGGGTGTTAATGAAATAGAGAAAATCACAAAAGAACTTAACATTGCAAATATTGTTATATGTATTCCATCTTTAAGTAAAAAGCAGCTCAATCATATTTTTAAAGAATGTGCTAAAACAAATGCAAAAACACAAATGATTCCAATGCTCGAGGATTTAATGACTGGTAAAGTATCTGTTAATCAATTTCGTGATGTTCAGGTTGAGGATCTTCTTGGACGTGATGCGATCGAACTCGATATTAATAGTATAAGTGAGTATGTGTCTAATAAGGTTGTACTTGTTACTGGGGCAGGTGGTTCAATTGGGTCTGAAATATGCCGGCAAATTTCTACATTCCATCCCAAAACATTAGTTTTACTTGGACATGGCGAAAATAGTATTTATACAATTGAAATGGAGTTAATAGATTCATTTAAAGATACTGGGATCGAAATCAAGACAGAAATTGCTGATCTTCAAGACTTTGACAAACTCTTAAAGGTAATGGATATTTATAAACCTCATGTGGTCTATCATGCAGCAGCACATAAGCATGTACCACTAATGGAACGAAGTCCTGAAGAAGCTGTGAAAAATAATATCATTGGAACTAAGAATATCGCACAAGCAGCAAGTGTACATAATGTTGAGACCTTTGTCATGATCTCAACGGATAAAGCTGTTAATCCAACGAGTGTTATGGGCTCCACAAAACGACTTGCTGAAATGCTTATTCAACATTTTGATCAGATTAGTTCAACAAGATTTGTTGCTGTTCGATTTGGTAATGTGTTAGGAAGCAGAGGCAGTGTTATACCTCTTTTTAAAAAGCAAATTCAAAATGGAGGTCCTGTTACTGTTACTCACCCCGATATGGTACGTTACTTTATGACAATTCCGGAAGCATCAAGGTTAGTGATTCAGGCAGGGGCCTTAGCAAGAGGCGGCGAGATTTTCGTTCTTGATATGGGTGATCCTGTGAAAATTGTAGATCTTGCAAAAAACTTAATAAAGTTATCAGGTAATAATATTGATGAGATAGGCATCGAATTTACTGGAATGAGGCCTGGTGAAAAATTATTTGAAGAACTTTTAAAGAAAGATGAGATTCATGAAGACCAAATTTATCCGAAAATCTATATTGGAAAAACATCGCAACTATATATAGAAGAAATAGATTACATTATTAATAATTTTAGATTGCTAGAACGAGAGCATTTAAGAAACATGCTTTTAGATTTAGCTAACGAGCGAGTAAGTTATCAAAAGAAATTAGTGTCAGTTTAAAGGAGAGTGCAAAGGTTGAAGGTTAGAAAGGCGATCATTCCTGCAGCAGGATTAGGAACAAGATTTTTACCAGCAACAAAAGCAATGCCAAAGGAAATGCTTCCGATAGTAGATAAACCAACAATTCAATATATTATTGAAGAAGCGGTAGAATCAGGGATTGAAGATATTATTATTGTTACGGGGAAAGGAAAGCGGGCGATTGAAGATCATTTTGATCACTCTTTTGAATTAGAACACACTTTGTTAGAAAAAGGGAAAATGGAGTTATTAAGTGAGGTTCAAAAGGCATCCCAACTTGTAGATATTCATTATATTCGTCAAAAGGAACCACGTGGGTTGGGGCATGCGATTTGGTGTGCGCGTAAATTCATTGGTGATGAGCCGTTTGCTGTTCTTCTTGGTGACGACATTGTCAAAGCTGAAAAACCGTGCCTAAAGCAAATGATTGAACAGTATGAGAGATACAATGCATCGATCATTGGAGTTCAACATGTAAAAGATGAAGAAGTATCGCGATATGGAATTGTAGATGCAATGGAAATTGGGGAAAGGTTCTATAATGTTAGCAATCTAGTCGAAAAGCCAAAGCAAGAAGATGCACCTTCAAATTTAGCCATTATGGGACGTTATATCCTAACCCCGAAGATTTTTGAAATGCTAGAAAAACAACAACCGGGTTCTGGCGGAGAAATTCAATTAACAGATGCAATCGCAACATTAAATCAATTTGAAGCCATTTATGCGTATAACTTTGAAGGGAAACGTTATGATGTAGGAGAAAAAATGGGCTTCATCCAAACAACAATTGAACTTGCTTTACAGCGGGAAGATCTTAAACATGATTTATTAGACTTTTTATGCAATGTCATTGAAAAAGAAGTAACAGAGATTTAACACCCTTACCATTGGGTGTTTTTTTCATGTTCAAAAAAGGGTGAAAACAATGGCAAATAAAGTATTATTCTGTGCTACCGTTGATTATCATTTTAAAGCCTTCCACCTTCCTATTTTGAAGTGGTTCAAAGAAAAGGGCTGGGAGGTTCACATTGCAGCAAGTGGAGAAATGGATCTTCCATATGTAGATCAAAAATATAATATACCTATTCAACGCTCACCATTTCAAACAAAGAATATTGCAGCCTTTCAAGAGCTAAAGAACGTTATTAACAAAAATGATTATAATATAATCCACTGTCACACACCCATGGGCGGAGTTCTTACAAGGCTAGCAGCAAAGCAAGCAAGAAAACGTGGAACTAAGGTATTTTATACAGCACACGGTTTTCATTTTTGTAAGGGAAGCCCGGTCATGAATTGGCTGCTATACTATCCGATTGAGAGGGAGCTTGCCAGGCATACAGATTGCTTGATTACGATCAACGAGGAAGACTACAATCTAGCGATTTCACATCGATTTCGGGCAAGTGAGATTGAGCATGTTCATGGTGTAGGAGTAGATACATCACTGTTTAAGCCTATTGATAAGGAAGATAGGTGCAAAAGAAGAGAAAGATTTGGATATAAAGAGGATGACTTCTTGATGTTTTACGCAGCTGAGTTCAACAAAAATAAGAATCAGCAATTTTTAATAAAGGCGTTGGCTAAAATTAAAGACTCAATTCCAAATGCAAGACTCTTGTTGGCAGGTGAAGGACTACTTCAAGATTCCTGTAAGAAATTAACTTCTGAACTAGGTGTGAAGCATATGGTGGATTTTTTAGGGTATCGAAATGATATTGTAAACATCCTTCCGATGTGTGATATTGCTGTTGCTTCAAGCTTACGAGAAGGCTTGCCTGTTAATATTATGGAAGCGATGGCGTGTGGGTTGCCGGTGGT
>Ga0180220_1000162_pt1 | contig 107657 bp, 93 predicted proteins | sample eDN5th37CBELigBY_FD_151335 | JGI IMG/M metagenome (GOLD analysis project Ga0180220, IMG submission 151335) | Enriched backyard soil microbial communities from Emeryville, California, USA - eDNA 5th pass 37_C BE-Lig BY (version 2) (version 2) | ecosystem: Environmental > Terrestrial > Soil >...
GTCTTCCTCGAGATCGCGGAGCGCAAGGAGAAGACGCGGATGCCGATCGTCCAGCTCTTCCGCAAGCACACGCTCCTCGTGATCATCGCCGCGCTCGTGTTCGCCGGCAACAACGCCATCGGCTACATGACCACCGGCGGCTTCGTGCAGCGCTACGCGACCGACCCCGGAGGCTCGCTCCAGATGGACCCGGCCCCGGTGCTGTGGGCGGTCACGGGCTCCGCCGTCACGTGGCTCATCTCGACCGCGGTCGCCGGCTGGCTCTCCGACAAGCTCGGTCGCCGCACCACGTACATCATCGGCTGGATCCTCCAGCTCGTCGGCGTCATCACTCTGTTCCCGCTCGTGAACACGGGCAACGTGTGGCTGCTGTTCGCGGGTCTTGCGATCCTCACGATCGGCCTCGGCTTCACGTACGGACCGCAGGCGGCCCTGTACGCCGAGCTCTTCCCGGCCTCGATCCGCTTCTCGGGCGTCTCGATCTCATACGCGATCGGCGCGATCCTCGGCGGTGCGTTCGCCCCGACCATCGCGCAGGCGCTCGTGCAGGCCACCGGCTCGACGGAGTCGGTCACGTGGTACCTCGCGGGCATGACCGTGATCGGCCTCATCGCGACGCTCCTGCTGCGCGACCGCAGCGGAATCCCGCTCGGCCCCGAGCACGAGGCGGAGCAGGCCGCGAGCCCGATCTACGGGCTGTCCAAGGCCTGACGCGCACACGCGGATGCCCCGACCCGTCGCCGACGCGGGTCGGGGCATCCGTCGTCCCGTCGATGACCGAGTCGGATTGCCGAACCCCGCGTCGGGAGACGTCAGGAGTTCACGCGCACGATCTCCTGCTGGTACGGCGCGATGACCTGGGTCGACACGCGGCAGTCCAGCACGAGGAAGCGCCGCTCGTCGACGGGCTCGGCCGCCCACGACGCGAGCCGGTCGAGGTCGTCGATCGAGGTGACCGCGACGCCCTCGGCTCCCACCGCCGTCGCGAGGGCGGCGAAGTCGAGCTGGGGGATGAGCATCGGCTCGCGTGCGAGGCCCTTGAGCCCGTAGAGGTTCACCTCCGCGCCGTAGGCGGCATCGTTCCACACGACCGCCATGCCGCGTCCGCGCGCGACCCGCACAGCCGTCTCGAGGTCGGCGAGGGCCATGAGGCCGCCTCCGTCGCCCGTCGTGAGCACCACGGTCGACTCCGCCTTCGCGAGAACGGCGCCGGGCACCGACGGCCACCCGAGCCCGATCGACTGGTACGCCGTGCCGACCATCATCATGCGGTCGGGCGAGGCCACGGGCCAGTACATGTTCGCCCAGCCGATGAAGTGCCCGCCGTCCGATACGACGACGCGGTCTTCCGGCAGGAGCTCGCCGATTCGCGCGGCCACCGTGCGCGGGTCGAGGCGGCCGTCAGGCGCGACGCCGTCTCCGCGGTCGTATGTGCGCAGCGCCTGGACGTCGACGGACTCGCGCCAGCCCGAGGGCGTCGCACCGAGGCGCGAGAGCTCGTCGACGAGGGCGCGGGCGACGGCATCCGCGTCTCCCCGGATGAATCCGCCGATGTGCGGATGCGTCGCGGTCTGCGACGTGTCGACCTGCACGACCCGGGTGCCGGGGGCGAACAGCTCGCCGAAGCGCATCGTGAACTGGTTGAGCGACGCCCCGAAGACGACCGCGACGTCGGCGTCGCGCACGAGCTCCATCGCAGTCTCGGCGCCGAACCCGCCCGTCACGCCGAGGTCGTACTCGCCGCGCGGGAAGATTCCGCGCCCGAGGGCGGTGGACGCCGTGATCGCGCCCGTCGCGTCGGCGAGGGCGCCGAGCGACGCACCGGCGCCCGAGATCCACGCACCCCGTCCGGCGAGGAGGAACGGGCGCTCGGCGTCGGCGAGCTCGCGCGCCAGCTGGGCGATCGCCGCCTGGGCGAACGGACCCGTGGGCGTCAGCGGCTGCGGAAGGCGCGGCTCGGGAGCGGCCGGCACGGGGCCGGCGTCGAGGGTCGCGACGTCGTAGGGGATCGCGAGCACCGTGGGGACGCGATAGGTGAGGGCGTGCTCGACGGCGATCGCGGTGGTGGCCGCCGCATCCGTCCGTCCGACCGTGTAGGTGCGCGCCCCGACGCCCGACGCGAGGGCGATCTGGTCGACGTCCCACGGGCGGGGGCCGGACGTCGGCTCGTCGCCGACGACGAGCACGAGCGGCACGTGCGCCTGCACCGCCTCGGCGAGGGCGGTGAGCGTGTTCGTGAAGCCGGCGCCGTACGTCGCGGTCGCGGCGGCAAGGCGACCGGATGCCCGGTGGAACGCGTCGGCCGCGACGACGCCGCCCGCCTCATGGCGCACGGCCGTGAACGACACGTCGGTGGAGCGCTCGAGCGCATCGAGGAAGTACGCGTTGCCGTTGCCCATGACCCCGAAGACCTCGGAGACGTGGCGGGCGAGGGTGTGGGCGACGTGGGCGGAGACGGTGGGCATGCGGAAGCTCCTCGAGACAAGGACGGATGTCAGGCCGTATGTGTCTCGCGCACCCCGTGAGGCGGCTGCGTGCCCATTTTTCGAGCACCGGCGGCGGCTGCGCCGCGCCGGACGGGTACGAGTATAGGACGGCGCGGAGGCGTGCTTCGCACGTGCCGAACTCCGGAGAAGCCGGATGCCGCGGGGCGCGGTGCCGCGGATTCACGCGGGTGCGGGCGGCGCTGAGCGCGATTCTCCGGAGTTCCGCACGCCCGGCACCCACGCCCGGCATCCGCGCCCGGCATCCGGGCCGTCGGCTCAGGCGCCGTCGGCTCAGGCGCCGAGCGCCTCCCGGATCGCGGTGGCCGACTTCGACAGGCGTGCCGCGATGACGTCGGGGTCGGTGGGGCCCGTCACGTGCACGACGGCGATCGCGGCGGGGCGGTGCGAGCGGAGTCGCAGCGGCACCGACACGGCCTGCACGGTCGGGATGACCTCGTCGTGGCTCGTCGCGTAGCCGCGCTCCGCCGCCTGCGCGATCTCGGCGCGCAGCGCGGGCGGCACCTCGACGGGCCACTCCGACTCCGGCAGCGTCGACAGGATCGCCTTGCTGGGCGCGCCCACGAGGATGGAGTGCCGCGCACCCGGCCGCTGCGCGACCGAGGCAACCGCGTGGCGCGGCTCGACGCTCGCGAGCGTGATGCACTCGTCGCGATCGAGCACCGCGAGGAAGCACGTCATGCCCAGCTCGTTCGCGACGGCGGTGAGCTCGGGGAGGGCTTCGGCCTGCAGATCGTGGGCGACGCCTGCGGCGAGCGCCGCCATGCGCGCGCCCAGCTGCACGCGCCCCGACGCATCACGCGCGACGACGCCGTGGTCTTCGAGCGTGCGCACGAGCCGGTACGCGATCGAGCGGTGCACCCCTAGGCGCGCGGCGAGGTCGTCGATCGAGAGCGGGCCCCGCGCGTCGGCGAGGATCTCGAGGATCCGGATGCCTCGGCTCAGCGTCTGCGACGCCGGCGCCTGCCCGTTCGATCCGCTCATGTCGCTCCCCGTGCCCTCGTGATCATGCCGAGATCGCTCGAGTCGCCGCCGCGGGGTCGAGGGCGCCGTCGTTCGTGCGATCCCGGGCCCTCTGGCGCCGCCGCAAGCGCGCGCGGGAGGCCATTGCGCCGGGGCATCCGTTTCGTATACGATCTGTTCAATAGTAGAACTGCGCGTTCGAATATAGAACACGCAGCGCCAAACCACAAGACCTCGACGCTGAGGAGAATCCGATGCAGTTCCACCACCACGGATACGTCTCGGGCGAGCCGCGCGTGCAGCCCGCCGCCGGGACGGGCATCGACCGTCCGGCAGAGCTGCCCGACGAGATGGACGTGCTGATCGTCGGATCGGGCCCCGCCGGCATGCTGCTCGCCGCCCAGATGTCGCAGTTCCCGCAGGTCACGACCCGCCTCATCGAGCGGCGGAACGGGCGGCTCGAGCTCGGTCAGGCCGACGGCATCCAGCCGCGCAGCGTCGAGACGTTCCAGGCGTTCGGATTCGCGGAGCGGATCATCGCCGAGGCCTACAACATCGCCTACATGAACTTCTGGGGACCCGACCCCGAGAACCCGCGCAACATCGTCCGCACGACGCGCACCGAGGACTACGGATTCAAGATCAGCGAGTTCCCGCACCTCATCGTGAACCAGGCGCGCGTGCTCGACTACTTCGCCGAGGCCGCCGCGTTCGGACCCGCCCGCATCACACCCGACTACGGCGTCGAGTTCCTCGGCCTCACGGTGCATGACGAGGGCGAGCACCCCGTCGAGGTGCGCGTGCGCCACGTCGCCGGCGCCCGCGAGGGTGAGGAGCGCACGATCCGCGCGAAGTACGTCGTCGGATGCGACGGCGCCCGCAGCCGCGTGCGCGACGCGATCGGACGCAAGCACGTCGGCCGCTTCGCGGCGCACGCGTGGGGCGTCATGGACATCATGGTCAACACCGACTTCCCCGACTGGCGCACGAAGTGCGCGATCAACTCGGCGGCGGGCAACATCCTGCTCATCCCGCGCGAGGGCGGCTACCTCTGCCGTGTGTACGTCGACCTCGGCGAAGTGCCCGAGGACGACAACCGCCGCGTGCGGCAGACGCCGGTCGAGGAGATCATCCGCCGCGCGAACGAGATCCTCCACCCGTACTCGATCGACGTGAAGTCCGTCGCGTGGCACAGCGTCTACGAGGTGGGCCACCGCGTGACCGACCGCTTCGACGACGGCGACGAAGGCCGCTCGCCGCGGGTGTTCCTCACGGGTGACGCATGCCACACCCACTCCGCGAAGGCCGGTCAGGGCATGAACGTGTCGATGCAGGACGGCTTCAACATCGGGTGGAAGCTCGGCCAGGTGCTCACGGGCCTCAGCCCCGAGTCGCTCCTGAAGACCTACTCGGCCGAGCGCCAGCCGGTGGCGCAGCAGCTCATCGACTTCGACCGCGAGTGGTCGTCGCTCATGGCGCGCAAGCCCGACGAGATCACCGATCCGCAGGACCTCGCGAACTACTACCTGGGCACCGCCGAGTTCCCGTCGGGCTTCATGACGCAGTACGGCCCGTCTCAGATCGTGGCGGATGCCGCGCACCAGGCGCTCGCCGAGGGCTTCCCGCTCGGCAAGCGCTTCAAGTCCGCCGAGGTCGTGCGCGTGTGCGACGGCAACGCGATCCACCTCGGGCATCACGCGAAGGCGGACGGCCGGTGGCGCGTGTACGCGTTCGCCGACGCGGCGGCGCCGGGTGAGGCATCCGCCCTCACCGACTGGGCCGCATGGATCGCGTCCCCCGAGTCGCCCGTGCACAAGTACACGCCGCAGGGCGCCGACATCGACGCCGTCTTCGACGTGAAGGTGATCTACCAGCAGAAGTTCGAGGACGTCGACCTCGGTCGCGTGCCCGAGGTGTTCCTGCCGAAGACCGGTCCTCTCGGCCTGACCGACTGGGAGAAGGTGTACGCCTCGGGGCCGAGCGCATGGACCGACGTCGACATCTTCGAAGAGCGCGGCATCTCCCGCGACGGCGCCGTGGTCGTCGTGCGTCCCGACCAGTACGTCGCGGCGGTCCTGCCGCTGACCGCGACCGCGGAGCTCGCGGACTTCTTCGCGGGCGTCTTCGTGCCGGTCGCCGCGTCGTCGGCGTCCACCGACGAGCAGCGCTCCGAAGCGGTCCCCGCGTGACCGCAGCCCGGACCCTGTACACGCCGGAGATCGATCCGCACGTGAAGTACACGGCGTACAGGTCCCGAGCCGCGCGAGCGCGGGCAGAATGGCCGAAGAGCATGCATAGAACGAGGGAGTCCCTGTGACCGACGAGCGCGAGACCGAACTGCTGGCATCCGTTCCCGACGGGCTGTTCATCGGAGGGGAGTGGCGGGCCGCCGAGGGCGGCGAGACGCTCGACGTCGCGGACCCGTCGACCGGAGAGGTCGTCAAGACGATCGCGTCGGCATCCGTCGCCGACGGCAAGGCGGCGCTCGACGCCGCCGTCGAGGCGTTCCCGTCGTGGGCGGCGACACCCGCGCGCGAGCGCGCCGAGCTGCTGCGTCGGGCGTTCGACCTGCTGCAGGAGCGCAAGGAGGAGTTCGCGCTCCTCATGACGGTCGAGATGGGCAAGCCCCTCGCCGAGGCGCGCGGCGAGGTCGCGTACGGCGGCGAGTTCGTGCGCTGGTTCAGCGAGGAGGCGGCCCGCATCCAGGGTCGCTACGGCGCGAACCCCGAGGGCACCGGGCGCATGATCGTGTCGCAGCACCCCGTGGGGCCGTGCTACCTCATCACGCCGTGGAACTTCCCGCTCGCGATGGCGACGCGCAAGATCGCCCCCGCGCTCGCCGCGGGCTGCACGGTCGTCATCAAGCCGGCCGCGCTCACGCCGCTCACGACGCTGTACTTCGCGAAGCTGCTCGAAGACGCCGGCCTGCCCGCGGGCGTGGTGAACGTCGTCACGACCAAGGCATCGGGCCCCGTGTCGGAGGAGATCATCCGCGACCCGCGCCTGCGCAAGCTCTCGTTCACGGGCTCGACCCCCGTCGGCCAGCAGCTCCTGGAGCAGGCCGCGAGCGGCGTGCTGCGCACGTCGATGGAGCTCGGCGGCAACGCGCCGTTCGTCGTGTTCGACGACGCCGACCTCGACAAGGCGGTCGACGGCGCGATGACGGCGAAGTTCCGCAACATCGGCCAGGCGTGCACGGCGGCGAACCGCTTCATCGTGCACCGCTCGGTCGCCGACGAGTTCGCGCGCCGCGTCACCGAGCGGGTGAAGGCGATGAAGATCGGCCGGGGGACCGAGGAGGGCGTGCAGATCGGCCCGCTCATCGACGACCGCGCGGTCGCGAAGGCGAACGAGCTGGTGACGGATGCCGTCGACCGCGGTGCCGAGCTCCGCACGGGCGGTCACGCGATCGACGGCCCGGGCACGTTCTACGAGCCGACGGTGGTCACGGACGTCAAGCCCGGTTCCGAGATCCTCCGCGAGGAGATCTTCGGGCCGGTGCTCGCGATCGTGCCGTTCGACGACGAGGACGAGGCCGTGCGCCTCGCGAACGACACCGAGTACGGCCTCGTGTCGTACGTGTTCACCGAGAACCTCGCGCGCGGTCAGCGCATGATCGAGCGTCTCGAGACGGGAATGATGGGCCTCAACATGGGCGTCGTCTCGAACGCCGCGGCGCCCTTCGGCGGCTGGAAGATGTCGGGCCTGGGGCGCGAGGGCGGCGCCGAGGGCATCCACGAGTACCTCCAGACGAAGTACACGCTGACGCCGAACCCGTTCTGACGGATGCGGAGCCGCTGACCTGAACCGGCGGGAAGGGTGTCTCGGGCACCCTCCCCGCCGGTCTCCGGGGGGGGTCAGCGGCGACGGCCGCGACCGGGCTTGACGACCTCGCGCCAATCCCAGCGGGAGTCGCGGTCGTGCTTCCAGTCGCGCTTGCCGCGCAGGTCGCCGGTGTCGTGCACGATCTGCCCGTCGATGATCGTCATGATCGGGCGGGTGTCGCGCATCGCGGCGTCGCTCACCGAGAAGTAGTCCCGGTCCAGCACGACGAGGTCGGCGAGCTTGCCGGCCTCGATCGAGCCGAGCACGTCCTCGCGCCCGCAGAACCACGCGGCGCCGCGCGTGTACGCGTGAAGCGCCTGCTGACGGGTGATCTGCTGACCGGGGTTGATCTGCTCTCCGAGGACGTTGAGCCCCGTCGTGGCGTAGTGCATCGCGTAGAACGGGTTGTGCGGTGCGATGTGCGTGCCGTCCTCGTGGAGCCCCATCGGGATGCCGCTGGCGACGATGTCCTTGAACAGCGGCCCGACCGGCAGCCCGTCGGCGCGCGGCACTCCGTTGAGCCAGCGGAACCCCGAGACCGACACGCCGCAGCCGAGCGTCTTGAGCCGCTGCAGCTGGTCGGGCGTGGCGAGGTCGGCGTGCTGGAGCCCCCACCGCAGGTCCTTGATGCCGTACTCGGCGTCCATCGCCTCCCATGCCGTGACAACCTGCTCGATGCCCGCCGTCGTCGCCTGGGCGTTCTCGTTGTGCCAGCCCGCCTCGGCGACGAGCCGCTGCGCCTCGAGCCAGACCGCGTAGGCGTCGGGGTTCGACGGCGTCGCGAACGGCGCGCCCCACTCGCCGATGCCGCGCGTGCGCACCATGTCGTCGCCGAAGTCGGGGAACTGGTTCTTGAGGCGCTCGCGCAATTCGGGAAGCTGCTTGTCGAGCCCGCCGAGCGCGGGGATGAACCCCTGGTGGTGCAGGAAGTTGATGAGCAGCCGCACGAACGCGGTCCCCTGTCGGTGCAGCTCGAGGTACGCGTCGTACATGCGGAAGTGGTTCAGCTTGCGCAGCCCGTCGTTGGGCTGCGTCTCGAGCGCGGAGGGATCGAGGGTGCCGTTCGGCGTGACGAACAGCACCTGGTCGTAGTTGAGGGTCACGCCGACCGACGCCGAGAACGCCATCGCGTCGAGGGCGCTGCGCTGCAGGTCCTCGAACGTCTGTCGGATGCGCAGGTGATACAGCGCGTAGTCGGCGTTCGGCTGCGTGAGCACGCCGTCCGGCCCCACGACCACCGCGGGGTCGGAGACCGACTCGAAGAACTGCTTGCCGAGCGTGTTCGTGCGCCCGGGGCCGCCGAAGCTCTCGTACAGGAACACCGGCCGGTCGGGGATCGCGGCGTCGAGCTCCGCGAGCGTGGGTGTGCGCCGTTCGGCGAACTGCCGCGGCGTGCCCGCGCCCATCGCGGTGATGAACTGACCCTCGGGGACGTCCTTGCGCCGCGCCTTGAGCACCGCGAGGACTCCCGCGACGTCCTTCGCGAGCTCCCACTCGGCGACGTGATACCCGGGCCGGTTCGCGAGGCTCACGAAGTGCGTGTGACTCTCGATGAGGCCCGGCACCACGGTGCGGCGCTTGAGGTCGATGCGCTTGCCGGCGCCGCCCGCCATGGCGGCCTTGCCGACGGCGACGAACCGACCGTCGCGCACGCGCACGGCATCGACGACGGAGTTGCCGTCATCCATGGTGTGGATGCGCCCGTTGTACAGCAGCAGGTCGCCCTCGTCGTCGCGGTTGCCCGCGATGCGGTAGGTGGGCGGCGCGAACGCCGTCGCGGCGCTCGCCGGCACGGCGGCGCCGACGCCCATCGCGGCCGCCGCGGCGGCGGCACCGCTGCCCAGGAGCAGATTGCGACGGGAGACGCCCGGAGCGCCCGGCCCGTCCTTCTCGTTGTGGTCCTCGCCTGCGCGCGGAATGGACTTGCCCATCGGCACTCCTCTGGTGTGTCTTCGTCGACCTCGCGGATGCACCGCGACCAGCCGGGGTCAGCCAGACAGTAGCAGGGAGTGTGCAGTCACACTAGATCTCTGTGCAGTAGAGATCGACAGACATTCAGCCGAGCACGACGAGGAAACCGAGGATCGCGCTGCCGATCGCGATGATGCCGAGCACGAGCGGCGGTACGAACTGCTCGCGGCGGCGCACATGCGTGGCGATCGCGCCGGCCATGAGCACCGTGAGCGCGACGGCGGCGATCGGCGCGAGGATCGGCGCGATGCCGGTCGCGATCGGCACGATGAGTCCGATCGCACCGAGCACCTCGGCGGCGCCGATCGCCTTGACGGACGCATCGCCGAAGTCCTCGGTCCAGCGCATCCCCAGCGAAGGCAGCGCCTCCCGCGGTCGGATGAGCTTGGCGCCGCCCGCCACGAGGAAGGCGAGCGCGAGCACGACGTTGACGATCCACAGCGCAACGACCATTTCTCCTCCGCGACCGATCGTATCGGCGCGGCGGCGTGCGGGTGTGTCGCTCGATCGGGCAAGCGGCGGCGCGAGGGGAGGAGATGCGACGGGTGGTCACGGATGCTCCCCGACCGGTCCTCCGCTCGTGTCGCGTCCTCCCGCGGTGACGACCGGAGCCCGTGGCGCGGTGTCGGCGCCCGCCGCCATGATGGGGGAGTGGATGCCCCGACCGCCCGTCGCCCGCCCACCCTGTCCGTCGAGCGAGTCCGTGAGCGCAGGCTCCGATCCCATCGGCTGAGTGCTCCCGCTCCGACGATCGCGGCCGCCGCCGAGCACATGCTCGCGACGCAGGCGCAGGAGTTCTGGGGAGGCCGCTGGGCGATCGCGCAGCGCACGCGCGGCGCCCCCTCGGTGAGCGACATCGACGCCGCATTCGGTCGCGGAGAGATCGTGCGGTCGTGGACGATGCGCGGAACAATCCACATCATCCCCGCGCGCGAGCTCGCGTGGGTGCTGAGCATCACGGGCGAGCGCCAGCGGCGCCAGGCGGCGGCCGTGCATCGCAACGAGGGCCTCGACGACGCCGAGGTCGCGAAGGCCGAGCGGGCCGTGCGAGCGGCACTCGGCGGTGGCAATCGCCTCACGCGCAAGGAGTTGTTCGAGGTGCTCGAGGCCGCAGGTGTCTCGACCGCGAAGCAGCGCGGCTATCACACCCTCGTCGCACTCTCGATCCGCTCGATCATCTGCCAAGGCCCCGTGGTGCCGCGCAGCGGAGGGCCGACGCGCGAGCAGTACTGGGTGCTCCTCGAGGAGTGGGCGCCCGACCAGGTGTGGCCCGAGGATCCCCTCGCCGAGTTCTTCGTCCGCTACATCGCCTCGCACGGACCCGCCGGAGCACGGGACTTCGCGTGGTGGACGGGACTGCCGCTCGGCGTCTCGCGCGAAGCGGCGGAGCGGGCCGGTGAGCGCCTCGTCGTCGTCGCCGCCGAGCCCGAGCCGCAGTACGTCGCGGCCGGCCCCGCACCGCGGCGCGTCCCCTCGGCCCCCTCGGTCGTCGCGCTCCCGCCGTTCGAGGAGTACTACCTGTCCTACGTCGACCGCACCGTGCCGTGCGCACCCGAGTTCCTCAAGACGATCGGCCCGGCGATGAACGGCATGGTGCACCCGATCCTCGTCGTGAACGGCGAGGTCGTGGGGAGGTGGACGCACTCGATCGCGCTGTCCCGACACGCCGACGATCCGATTCCGGAGCTGTTCGTGCCGGATGCCGCACCCGACGCCGAGATCGCGGCGGCGCTCGAGCGCTACAAGGTGTTCATCACGAGCTGACGAGGTGTTGCGGCATCCGTCTCAGCCCTCGGCGTGCCGGTCGAGGAACGCATACACCTCGTTGTCGTCGACGCCGGGGAAGGCGCCGCGCGGGAGCGGCGAGAACATCTGCATGTGCACGCGGGCGCTCGGCCACGCCTTGCCCTCCCAGCGGTTGCGGACATCGTCGGGCGGGCGGCGGCAGCACGACTCGTCGGGGCACGTCGACACGGCGCGCTTGTGGGTCTCGCGACCGCGGAACCACTTGGCGTCGTCGAACGGGACGCCGACGGTGATCGAGAACTCGCCGTCGGCGGTCGTGCCCGTCTGCGTCGAGCACCAGAACGTGCCGCTCGGGGTGTCGGTGTACTGGTAGTACTCGGTCGTGCGGTTCTGTTCGGCGAACGCGGCGCGCGCGGCGAACTTGCGGCACGCGATCTGCCCGTCCACCGATCCGGTCACGTCGCTCGGCAGCGGCAGGTCGTCGTTCTCGTACACGCGCGTGATCGCCCCCGATCCGTCGACGCGCAGGAAGTGCAGCCGGATGCCGAGGTGGTGCGTGAGCAGGTTCGTCATGCGCATTCCCGCCGCCTCGTGCGTCACGCCGAACGCGTCGCGGAAGTCCTCGACGGCGAGGTTGCGGTCCTTCTTGGCCTGCTGCAGGAACGCGACCGCGTTCGTCTCCGGCATGAGGCAGCACGCGGCGTAGTAGTTGATCTCGAGGCGCTGCTGCAGGAAGTCCGCGTAGTCGGTCGGCGGCGTGTGCCCCAGCAGGCGGTGCGCCATCGCCTGGAGCGCCATCGAGCGCAGTCCATGTCCGCCCGGGATCGACGCCGGCGGCAGGTAGATGCGTCCGTTCTCGAGATCGGTGACCGACCGGGCGGAGTGCGGCAGGTCGCTGACGTAGATGAGCTCGAACCCGAGCTGCTCCGCCATGACGCTCACGGTGCGGTGCGTGAGTGCACCCGACACGTGGCCGGCCGCCTTGAGCTGCTTCTCGGCGAGCTTCTCGATGTCGGGCAGGTAGTTGTCGCGCTCGCGCATGCGCAGCCGCAGCTCGTTGTTCGCGCGGCGTGCCTCTTCGGGCGTCGCGATCGCCTCGCGCTCGCGACGCTGGAGTTCGCGGTGCAGCCCCAGGATCGACTCGATCGTCTCGTCGCTGAGGCTCTTCGTGATGCGCACGGGAGGAATACCGAGCCGGCGGAAGACCGGGCTCGCCTGCGCGCGCTGGAGCTCGAGCTCGAGGGCCGCGCGACGGTTCGGCGGCTCGGGCGAGAGCAGGTCGGCGACCTGGACGCCTGTGACGTCGGCGATGGCCTGGAGGAGGGAGAGCTTCGGCTCGCGCTTGCCGTTCTCGATGAGGCTGAGCTGGCTGCCGGCGACCCCGACGCGGGCGCCGAGCTCGTCGAGCGTGAGGCCGTTGTTGACGCGCTGGTGACGGATGCGGTGACCCAGAGTCGCGAGTTCGAGGGAGGACGCGGGCATTCCTTTAGCCTAGCGAAAGAATCGCGATTCTTGCGGCCCGGGTTCCGGGAAAGGATGGCGACATCGCGCGGATATTGGAGAGGACACAGTTGAAAGAGGTAGCCATGGCTCTTGCCGACATCTTCCCGCGCACCCGGCAGACGGGTCCTGTCGACACGATCAAGCCGTCCTTCGGGGCACGGCCGAATCTGGAGAGCGACGGCCTTCGAGAACTGGCGGCGTGGGTCGACGAGGTCGCCGCGCTGACCAAGCCCGACCGCATCCACTGGGTCGACGGCTCGCGCGCCGAGAACGACGCGCTCCTCCGCGAGATGGTCGCCGAGGGCAAGCTCATCAAGCTCAACCCCGAGTGGCGGCCAGGGTCCTACCTCGCCCGCTCGCATCCGAGTGACGTCGCCCGCACCGAGGGCCGCACGTTCATCGCGTCCGAGGATCCGGCCGACGCCGGCCCCACGAACAACTGGGCCGACCCCGCCCAGATGCGCGCGACGATGCGCGGCGTGTTCGAGGGCTCGATGCGCGGCCGCACGATGTACGTCGTCCCCTTCTCGATGGGCCCGGTCGGGGGGCCGCTGTCGCACATCGGCGTGCAGGTCACCGACAGCGCCTACGCGGTCGCCTCGATCGGGATCATGACCCGCGTCGGCACCGCGGTGCTCGAGGAGATCGCCGCCGGGAAGCACTGGGTCAAGACGGTCCACTCCGTCGGCGCCCCGCTCGCGCCGGGCGAGCAGGACGTCGCGTGGCCGTGCAACGACGAGAAGTACATCGTCCACTTCCCCGAGACGCTCGAGGTGTGGTCTTACGGATCCGGCTACGGCGGCAACGCGATCCTCGCCAAGAAGTGCTTCGCGCTGCGCATCGCGTCGGTCATCGGTCGCGACGAGGGCTGGATGGCCGAGCACATGCTGCTCATCCGCGTGATCGACCCCGCGGGCCGCGCGTACCACATCGCCGCCGCGTTCCCCTCGGCGTGCGGCAAGACGAACCTCGCCATGCTGCGACCGACCATCCCCGGCTGGCGCGTCGAGACGCTCGGCGACGACATCGCATGGCTGCGCCCCGGCGAGGACGGGCGCCTCTGGGCGATCAACCCCGAGGCGGGATTCTTCGGCGTCGCTCCGGGCACCGGCGAGTCGACGAACGTGACCGCGGTCGAGACGCTGTGGGGCAACACGATCTTCACGAACGTCGCCCTGCGGCCCGACGGCGATGTGTGGTGGGAGGGCCTCACCGATGAGCCCCCGGCCGAGCTCATCGACTGGGAGGGCAAGCCCTGGACGCCGGCATCCGGTCGCCCCGCCGCGCACCCGAACTCGCGCTTCACCGTGAGCGCCGCGCAGTGCCCGCAGATCGCCCCCGACTGGGACAAGCCGGAGGGCGTGCCGCTCGACGCGATCCTGTTCGGCGGCCGCCGCGCGACGAACGTGCCGCTCGTGATCGAGGCGACCGACTGGGCGCACGGCGTGTTCCTCGGATCGACGATCTCGTCGGAGCGCACCGCCGCCGCCGAGGGAACCGTCGGCGAGCTGCGCCGCGACCCGTTCGCGATGCTGCCGTTCTGCGGCTACAACATGGCGGACTACTTCGGCCACTGGCTCAAGATGGGCCAGAAGCTGCGCTTCGACCGCGCCCCGCGCATCTTCCAGGTGAACTGGTTCCGCAAGGGCTCGGACGGCCGATTCCTGTGGCCCGGCTTCGGCGACAACGCGCGCGTCATCGACTGGATCGTCCGTCGCATCGAGGGCGAGGTTCCCGCGGTCGACAGCCCGATCGGGCGCCTGCCGCGCACCGAGGACCTCGACCTCGAGGGCACGGACGTCACGCCGCAAGACCTCGAGGAGCTCTTCGCGATCGACCGCGACTCGTGGCTGAAGGAGGCGGACCTCACCGAGGAGTTCTACGCCCAGTTCGAGGGGCGCGTCCCCGCCGCGCTGCAGGCGGAGTTGGCGGCGCTGCGGTACCGACTCCAGCGGTCCTGACACAGCAGCGGCGGATGCCCGTCCCGCGATGCGCGCGGGGCGGGGCATCCGTCACCGCTGTCGTCCTCAGACGAGCAGCTGGTGCCGCGCGAGGTCGCGGTACAGAGGCGTCGACTCCACGAGCTCCGAATGCGTGCCCTGGCCGACGACGCGCCCGTGGTCCATCACCACGATGTGGTCGCTGTCGACGACCGTCGAGAGGCGGTGTGCGATCACGATGAGCGTGCGGCCCGTCGCGACCGCGTCGATCGCGTCGCGCATGCGCTGCTCGTTCAGCCCGTCGAGCGACGACGTCGACTCGTCGAGGAGCAGGATCGGGGGAGCGGCCAGCAGCGCCCGCGCGATCGCGAGGCGCTGACGCTCGCCGCCCGACAGCATGACGCCGCTCTCGCCGACGGGTGCGTCGAGCCCGAGCGGATTGCGCTCGAGCACCTCGGTGAGGTTGACCGCGTGCAGCACGCGTTCGCACTCGGCATCGGATGCGTCGGGCGACGCCAGTCGCAGGTTGTCGCCCAGCGTGCCGGCGAGCGTCGGGGCGTCCTGCTCGACGTACCCGAGCCGAGCGCGCAGCGCGTCGCGGTCGAGCGCGCGCACGTCGACGCCGTCGATGAGGATCGCGCCCGACGTCGGGTCGTAGAACCGCTCGATGAGCGCGAGCGTCGTGCTCTTGCCCGCGCCGGACGGACCGACGAGCGCGACGCGCGAGCCCTGGGGCACGCGGAACGACACCCCGCGCAGCACCTCCGCGTCCGGGGCGGGGGTCGCGGCATCCGGCTGTGCGCCCTCCGGCAGATCGAGGAGGGCCGTGTCGACGTGCGCGCTCTCGAGCATCGCGAGCGCCTCGGTCTCGGCCTTGCGGCGTGCCGCGACGACGTCCTCGGGGTACGAGAAGCGCACGTCGCGGAACTCGATCGCCGCGGGCGGTGCGTCGCCGTCGGCGGACGGCGCCGGCGCCGTCTCTGCCACGCGCACCGCGATCTCGGCGTCGCGCGCGGTCTCGGTCGGCAGGTCGAGGATCTCCTGGATGCGCCCGAGCGCGCCGAGCGCCTGGTTGACCGACGTGATCGCGCCGATGAACGACCCGAGCGGGCCGACGAGCATGAACAGGAACATCACGAACGTCACGAGGGCCGCGATCTCGATCGCGCCGGATGCCACGCGGAACCCGCCCACGCCGAGCACGACGAGCAGCGACAGCTGCAGCGCGATGCCTGCGACCGGCACGACGAGCGCCGACACCTTCGCGATGCGGACGCCCACCTGGTACGCCTGCTCGGCGAGACCCGTGATCGCGACGCGCTCGCGCTCGCTCGCGCCCGATGCGCGGACGGTGCGGATCGACCCGACGGCGCGCTCGACGCCCGACGCGAGCTCGCCCACCTTCTCCTGCTGCTGGCGCGTGGCTTTGCGGATGCGTCCGCTCAGGAACCCGACGACCGTGATCGAGGCCCCGATCACGACGACGATGAGCAGCAACAGGATCGGGTCGATGAAGGCCATCGCCACGATCGCGCCGACGAAGATGAGGGCGTTGCCGACGGCATCCGCGAGTCCCTGTGTGAGCACCGCGTAGAGGAGTGTCGTGTCGGTGCCGACCCGCGAGACGAGGTCGCCCGTGCGGCGCGCATCGAACTCCGAGATCGGCAGGTGCAGGATGCGCGAGATGAGCTTGCGGCGGCTCGAGTAGACGACCGCGGTGCCTGTGCGCTGCAGCAGGTAATGCTGGTACCCCGAGATGACGGATGCCGCGATCACGAGCGCGACGAGCAGCCACACGAGCTGCCCGAGCGGGTCGCCCGCCTGCACGAGCGTGATCACCTGGCCGACGACGAGCGGCTGCGCGAGCATCGCGATCGCTCCGATGACGCTCAGCGCCGCGACGACGGCCAGGACGCCCTTGTGCTCGAGCAGGAACGGGATGAGCTGTTTGAGGCTCGCGCGAGGCCCGTCGTCTTCGGAGCGACGTCCGCGGGGGCGGCGTCCGGCAGGAGCGGTGGTCGACATGGCGATACCTCGGTGGGGTGGGAGGGAGAAGCGGCGACAACGCCTACTCTCGACCGTACTTCTTGTGGACGGCCTGTCGGGTCACGCCGAGGGCGGCGGCGATCGCCTGCCACGAATAGCCGAGGTTGCGGGCGCGGCGCACCTGCACCTCTTCCGCGCGCGACAGCTCGCGTCGCACCTCGGCGAGGCGATGCAGCTCGGCGATCGGCTCGCGCTCGTCGGCGGCGCCGATGAGGGTGCTGATCTGGTCGCCGCTCACGGTGTGTCCTTCCGGATGCCTCGCCCGAGGCATCCGTGTCAACCGTAGTTGACGCAGCGAGAGAGTGTCAACGTGAGTTGACACCTGCTCGCCGACGGCGAACATGGACGAGCACGAATAAGGCCCGGCCTCCGAAGAGGCCGGGCCTTCCTGCTGGAACAGGTCTCAGTGGGCCATCGCCGCGAGCGCGTCGGGGTCGATCGTCGCGATCGAGCGGGTGTCCTGGAACGCCCGGACGCCCTCGATGCCCTGCTCGCGACCGAAGCCGGACTGCTTCATCCCGCCGAACGGCGCACGCAGGTCGAGGCGCGTGGCGCCGTGGTCGTTCACCCACACGTAGCCGCACACGAGCTGCGAGCCGATGCGCTGCGCTGCGCCGGCGTCGGCCGTCCAGACCGAGCCGCACAGGCCGCCCCACGTGTCGTTCGCGAGACGCACGGCCTCGTCCTCCGTGTCGAACGGGATGATCGGGATCACCGGGCCGAACTGCTCCTGCGTCACGACGCGCAGGGAGAGATCGGGATCGATCACGATCGCCGGGCGGAGGAAGTTGCCGCCGGCCAGGTCGCCGCCGGGAAGCTCGCCGTACTCGCGCACCTCGGCGCCGGCGTCCTTCGCCTCGCGGATGATGTCCTCGACGAAGGCCTTCTGCGCGCCCTGGTGCAGGGGTCCCATGGTCGTGCCCTCGTCGAGCCCGTAGCCGATGACGGCCTTGTCGAGGCGCGCCTCGAGCCCTGCGACCAGCTCGTCCATCCGCGAACGGTGCACGAACACGCGCTTCGCGTTCATGCAGATCTGTCCGGTCGTGTCGAAGATCGCCGCGTACAGCCGATCCAGGTGCGCGTCGTCGAGGATCGCGTCCTCGAGGAAGACGGCCGGGTCGTTGCCGCCGAGCTCGAGCGTGACGCGGGTCAGTGTCTTGGACGCCATCTCCATGATGCGCTTGCCGCCGTTGACGCTTCCCGTGAAGCAGACCTTCGCGACATCCGGGTTCTGGATGAGCCCGGCCATGTTCTCGTCCTTGCCGCTGATGACGTTGAGCACGCCCGCCGGGAGCTTCTCGGCCACGCGCTGCACGACGCGCGCGGTCGCGAGCGGCGTCGTCGGCGGGACCTTGACGATCGCGGTGTTGCCCGCAAGCAGCGCGTGGGGGAGTGAGGCGCCGAGGATGGCGATCGGCCAGTTGAAGGGGACGATGATCGTCACGACCCCGAGCGGCTGGTACGACACCTCCGTCGAGACCGGGATCGCGCCCGGAACGACGGGCAGCGTCTTCGAGGTCTCGACCTCGTCCTTCAGCGCGAGCGCGAGGTTCCAGCGGATCTCGAAGACGAGCGCGTCGATCCACGCCTCCATGCGGATCTTGCCGTTCTCCTGCGACAGGATCGCAGCGTCTTCATCGCGGTCGTCGGCGATGCCGGCGATCGCGTCGGCCATCGCCTTCGCGCGGCCCTCGGCGCCGAGAGCCGCCCATGCGGGATACGCGGCCTTGGCCGCAGCGACGGCATCCGCCACGTCCTGCGGCGAGGCCGACGCCGCCTCACCCACGATCACACCGGGCTTGCCCGGATCGGCGACCTTGAGGACCTCGTCGGTGAACCGCTCCTCCCCGCCGATGTACAGTCCAGTCCGCACCTTCGCGGACGTCTCCACCACGTCGGACATCTCGACGACCACCTCTCCGTGTGTCAAAGATTCGATGCACGCGAATCAAACCCGCGGGCGCTTCCAGCGTGCCCCTTCGCGACGCGGGTGGCAAGATCGGCGACAAAATTCTCACGAATCTCGTATGCAATACCGAGTGCGCGTTACCCTCGAATCAGCAAACCGAGGACTCGGGGGCGAAGACGCCGCCGTGTCGAGATGCCCGGAGGCGTCGAGGCCGGCGTCAGGGCGGACGCAGCGAGAGAGGAACGGCGGATGACCGATCTGGCGGTGGAGTCGAGGGAGAGCCCGGCGCGCGCTGACCTGACTCAGCAGCTGCGCGACGCGATCCTCGGCGGCGAGTTCGCACCCAACCAGCGCCTCATCGAAGCCGACATCAGCGAGCGCTACGACGCCTCCCGAGCGTCGGTCCGTCTCGCACTGCTCAACCTCACCAGCGAGGGGCTGGTCGAGCGCCTGCCGAACCGCGGCGCTCGCGTACGCGCGATCAGCGTGAAGGAGGCGATCGAGATCGTCGAGGTGCGCGTCGGGCTCGAGGTGCTGTGCGCGCGCAAAGCGGCCGAGAACCTCACCGACGAGGGCGCCGAGACGCTGCGCACGATCCGGGCGGGGATCACGGATGCGGTCGCGAGCGGCAACCTCGTCGAGTACGCGCGCCTCAACCAGGAGATGGACCGCCTCATCCGTGAAGACAGCGGCCACGAGACGGCCACCCAGCTGCTGGAGAGGCTGCGCGCGCAGTCGGCCCGCCACCAGTTCCGGCTCGCGTTCCTCCCGGGACGCGCCACGCAGTCGGCGCCCGAGCACATCGCGATCATCGACGCGATCCTGGCGCGCGATCCGGATGCCGCGGAGCGCGCGACCCGCGTGCACCTCGAGGGCATCGTCGAGGTGCTGCGCGGCCTCGACTGACGCACCCGCTCGCTGAGCGCCCTTCGACACGGCGCTTCGCGCCCGCTCAGGGACCGACCCGCTTCTCCCTCCCCGGTCGAACGAGAGCGGGGCGGCCCCGAAGGACCGCCCCGCCCGAGTCGCGACTCGACTCAGAGCATCATTCGAAGCTCTGCGCCGTCTCGTAGCCGCGGCCGTTGTACTTCTGCACCTGCACGTCGGCGACGGCGGGCAGGCCGTCGACCGTCGTGTTGATGGTCGAGCCCTCCAGCATGAACGGCGCGTCGAAGCCGTCGATGCTCAGGAGCGCCTCCATGAACGCCTCACGCGTCGGCTCCTCCATCTTCATGAAGGCCTGCTCGAGCACCGAGGCCGCGATCCAGCTCCACACGCAGTGCGGGAAGGCCGGGACGCCGTCCTGGTTCGTGTACTCGCCGAGCGCCTCCATGAACGCCTGGCCCTCTTCGCTCTCCTGGAACGCCGGGCTCGCCGCGGCGCCCGAGAAGGCGACGGTGTAGATGCCCGGGAACGCCGAGCCGCCACCGGGCTCGAGGATCGCCGACGGGCTCGAGGTGTTCGACGGCAGGAACCAGCTGGGCAGCCAGCCGATCTGCTGCGCCTTCTGCAGCGCCGAGATCACGAGCGGCGTGATCGACATCGCGTTGAAGAACACGTCGGCGCCGCTCGCGGCGAGCTCGGTGATCTGCGCGTCGACGCTCGTGTCGGTCGCCTCGTAGGTCAGCTCCTCGACGACCTCGATGTTGTCGGCGCCCTCGATGGCCGACTTGAAGCCCTCGACGTAGCCCTCGCCGTAGTCGTCGTTCTGGTAGAGGATCGCGACCTTGTGCTCGTCGGACGACGACGCGAGCAGCTTGCCGAACGCCTCGCCCTCCTGCTGGTAGATCGGCACGAAGCCGAGCTGCCACGGGCTCTCCTCGCGGTCGCTGAAGATCGGGTCACCCGACATCACGAGAACCTGCGGGAACTCCTCGTCGATCGCCGCCTCGCGCCACGCGCGGTTGGTCGGCGTGCCGAGGCCGATGCCGGCGGCGAAGACGTCGTCGGCGACCATCTGCTGGAAGTTCGCGAGAGCCTTCTGCGGGTCGTACGTGTCGTCGTACGACTTGATCTCGATGGTGCGCGTCTTGCCGTCGCCGAACTCGATGCCCCCGTCGGCGTTCTTGACGCCGAAGTAGGCGAGCGCACCGTCGACGGTGCAGTTGCCGGGTCCGGCGGTCGGGCCCGTGAGCGGGCTCGTGATGCCGAACGTCAGCGACGTGTCGGTGATGCCGGGGCTCGCGGCGGCTTCGCCGCCCCCGTCACCGTCACCGCCGCCGTCGCCGCCGCGTGCGCAGCCGGTGAGGGCCAGCGCGACGACCGACGCCATCGCGACGATGCCGACGACGCCTTTCTGAGTCTTGCGCATGTTCATGCCTGACCTTGCCTCTCTGTCTTCTCGGGTCCCTCCGTCGCCGCTTCCACGGGGGGAGCGGACGGCGGAGTGGTCTTGGGGATCGCGCCGGTGAACGTGCCCTCGCGGTGCCGGCGGAACCGGCGGAACACGCGAGGCAGGCTCACCAGGCCGCCGGGCAGCACGAACAGCACCGCGAGCAGGATGATGCCCTGGATGATCGCGGTGAGGTTCGGGTCGATGGCGTTCGTCATCTGCGGCACGAGCACGTAGTAGAAGCCGCCGAGGAGCGACCCGACGATGCTCGCCGCACCGCCGATGACCATGGCGGCGACGAGGCTGATCGAGTGCCCGAAGTGGAGCGTCTCGGGCGACGTGTACTGCACCGCGACCATGTAGAGGAAGCCCGCGACTCCGCCGAAGATCGAGGCGATCGTGAATGCGAGCACCTTGTAGCGGTACGGCGAGATGCCCATCGACGTCGCGACGGCCTCGTTCTCCTTCACGATCGCCATCGCGCGGCCGAACTTGCCGCGCACGAGGTTGCGGGCGAGCACGAACGCGATGACGGCGATGACCATGACGATGTAGAACTGCCACTGGTCGTTGTCGAGGCCCGTCCAGTCGGGCGCGCCCGAGAAGCGAGCGGACGTCCCCTGCGAGCCGCCCGTGAAATCGACGAGCCGCTTCGCGAGGGGCACGCCCACGATCGGCAGCGCGATCGTGACCATCGCGATGGCGAGCCCGCCGAGCCGTGCGGCGGCGAGCGCCACGAGGAGGCCGGCGATGCCCGCGACGACGAACGCGGCGATGAAGACGAGGACGATGTTCCAGTCGTTGTTGACGCCCCACGCCGTGACGTAGGCGCCCAGCCCGACGAAGAAGATCTGACCCAGCGACACCTGGCCGGTGTAGCCCATGATGATGTTCAGACCCAGCACGGCGACGGCGTAGACGCCGACGCGCGTGAGCGTCTGGTTCCAGAACACCGGCAGCACGAGTGGCGCGATCAACAGGAGCACCGCCACGACGAGCAGGATGCCGAGGCGAACCCAGCGGTTGCGCAGGAGGTCGGACACAGCGGCCATCAGACTCGCACCACGACTTTCCGTCCGAACAGACCCTGCGGTCGCAGGATCAGGATCACGAAGATGAGGATGAAGGGAACCGCGATCTTCAGGTCGTAGCCGATGAACGGCACGTAGACCGCGGCGAGGTTCTCGAGGACGCCGATGGCCCACGCGGCCACGACGACGCCGATCGGGCTGTTCAAGCCGCCGATGATGACCGCTGCGAGCGCGTACACGAGTGCGGTGTCCATCATCCCGGGGGTGAGCGTCAGCTGCGGGGCCACGAGCGAACCGGCTACGGCGCCGAGCGCGGCCGCCAGGCCCCATCCGACCATGAGGAGCCGGCCGACCGGGAGGCCCGACAGGGCCGACGAGCGCGGGTTGATCGAGACCGCCCGCAGCGCGAGGCCGAGCTTGGTGCCGAGGAACAGCGCCTGCAGCAGCAGCATGATCACCACGATCGAGAGGAACGTGCCGAGCGAGCGCAGGCTCACGGTCGCCCCGAGGATGTTGATGCCACCGAGGGGGAACAGCGACGGGAACTGCCGGTTGTTGTAACCCCAGATGAACGCGCAGATGCCGGTCACGAGCGTCAGCAGGCCGATCGTCACGACGACCGCCGTGTCGGGGTCGCCGCCCTCGAAGCGACGGATCAGAAGGCGCTCGATGATGCCGCCGATCACGAACGAGATCCCGACCGAGATGAGGATCGCGAGGATCAGCGGCACGTTCCACTGCACGAACACGTACGCGATGTACGCCGACAGCACTGCAAGGCCGCCCTGCGCGAAGTTGATGAGTCCCGTCGACTGGTTGACGAGCACGATCGCGAGCGCGAGAGCCGCGTAGATCGAGCCGGTCGACAAGCCGTCGACGACGAGCTGGATGAAGGTCCCCAACGTCAGCCTCCCAGGTAGGCACGACGGATCTCGTCCATGCCCTTGAGCTCGGCGGTGGTCCCCGTCAGCACGTTGCGACCGGTCTCGAGGACGGTCGCCGAGTCGACGAGGGTGAAGGCGAGGTTCGCGTTCTGCTCGACGACGAGCATCGCGATCCCGGATTCGACGCGAAGGCGGCGGATGGCCTCGTACACCGTCTTGGCGGTGCTGGGCGCGAGTCCGAGCGACGCTTCGTCGAGGAGGAGGAGCCGCGGCTTCGCCATGAACGCCCGCGCGATCGCGAGCATCTGCTGCTCGCCGCCCGACAGCGCCGCGCCCGCCGAGCGGATGCGGTCCTTCAGCTGCGGGAAGATCTCGAGACAGTAGTCCATATCGGCGGCGACCTGCTTGCGGTCTTTGCGCATGTACGCGCCGACGCGGAGGTTCTCGCGCACCGTCAGGCCGCCCAGCGTTCCGCGGCCCTCGGGGACGTGCGCGATGCCGAGCGCAGCGACGCGCTCGGGGGAGTACCCGCGGATGCTGCGGCCCTCGAACGTGATCGTGCCGCCCGTGCGCACCATGCCGCTGATGGCCCGCAGCGTGGTCGTCTTGCCCGCCCCGTTCGCGCCGAGGATGCCGACCGCGCCGCCGTCGGGCACCGTCAGCGAGATGCCCTCGAGCACCTGGACGGGGCCGTACGACGCGGTGACCCCCTTGAGCTCAAGCAGCGTCATCGGCCGCGTCCTTCCCGATGTAGGCCTCGATCACGCGCGGGTCGGACTGCGCCTCTGAGGCTGTGCCCTCCATGAGCTTTCGGCCGTGGTCGAGGACGACCACGCGGTCGGTGAGGGCGGCGATGAGGCCCATGTGGTGCTCGACGATGACGATCGTCACGTCGTCCTCGGCGCGCAGGCGCTTGACCGTCTCGATGAGCTGCTCGACCTCGGAGTGCGGAAGGCCCGCGGCGGGCTCGTCGAGCAGGAGGAGCTTCGGGCGCATGAGCAGCGCTCGGCACAGCTCGATGCCCTTGTGCAGTCCGTGCGACAGCTCGTCGGCGTGGAGATGCGCGGCCCACGCGAGGCCGTGTCGCTCGAGCAGCTCCATCGCCTCGGCGCGCAGCTCCTTCTCGGAGCGGGTCATGCGCGGCAGCCGCAGCGACCACTCGACCGGACCCCCGGGCAGGCGCGTGTGAGCGCCGAGCATGACGTTCTCGAGCACGGTCTCGCGGAGCTGGAGCGCGGGGTGCTGGAACGTGCGCGCCAGACCGTGGCGGGCGAGAGCCGCCGGCCGCGAGCCGAGCACTTCGGTGTCGTCGATCTTGATCGAGCCCGAGCTCGGACGGTAATGCCCGCTGATGCAGTTGAAAAGCGAGGTCTTGCCGGCGCCGTTGGGACCGACGAGCCCGAACACCTGCCCGGGCTCGACCTCGAAGCCGACGTCTTCCAGCACTTTGACTCCGCCGAAGTGCAGATTGACATCGCGCAGGGTCAGACGTGCGGCCATCGCCTGCCTTCCTACTCGTCGCTCCGTTGTGCCGATGCGAGGAATCGAGACACCAGGGTCTCATGGCACGTCGATGTGCTCCCCGCGACATCTCGAAAAGTACGTTCCTCGCCCAAGATTGTCAACGATTTTGGATCGACTTCGGGCGACTGTCACTCAATCGTGATCGAGAACGATCGTTGCGCGGGTGGCGACGGATGCGGCATCCGGTTCTGTTCAACGGAAATCGGCGCCTCGATGCGCGTGGTGCGTGCCTAACCTGCTGGCGACATCGAAAGGAAGGTCGACGATGACTACCGAGTCACTCGCTCAGGCGATCGCCCGCGTCGGCAGCCCCGTGGAGCTGCTGCGGAACCAGGACTGGCCCGCGTTCACGTTCCCGGTCGCGCCCGAGTTCACGAACTGGCGCGACGAGCAGCGCGCGTGGAACACGACGGTCGCCCTCATGGACCAGTCGCACCACATGACGCAGCTGTTCCTGCACGGCGCGGACCTCATCCCGATGCTCTCGAGCATCTCGCCGAACACCTTCGCGACGTTCCGCCCGGGCGTCGCGAAGCAGCTCATCTCGGTCAACAAGGACGGATACCTCATCGGCGACGGGATCCTGTTCTACAACTCCGAGGGTCCCGAGGGCCTCGTGCTCATCGGTCATCACCTGCTCATCGACTGGGTGCGGTTCAACGCCGAGAAAGCGGAGGCCGCGGGCAAGGACGTGCACCACCGGCTCGAGGCGAACTCGCACATGCGGCAGGGTCCGCCCACCTTCTACCGTTACGAGCTGCAGGGCCCGCGCGCGAACGACGTCATGGAGAAGGTCTTCGGCGGTCCTGCACCCGACATCAAGTTCTTCCACATCGGCGACGTCGAGATCGCGGGCCGCCCCGTCAAGGCGCTCCGCCACGGCATGGCGGGCCAGCCCGGGTTCGAGTTCTACGGCCCGTGGGAGGACAACGAGGTCGTGCTCGAGGCGATCATGGAAGCCGGCGCGGAGCACGGCATCCGCCGCGTCGGCGCGAAGGCGTACTCGGCGACCCCGCTCGAGGCGGGCTGGGTGCCGACGCCGTTCCCCGCGATCTTCGACGACGACTTCGCCGAGTACCGCGAGTGGCTGCCCGCGGCGCGCGCCGGATCGATCGGCGGATCGCTGTACTCGACCGACATCCACGACTACTACATGACCCCGTACGACCTGGGCCTGGGCAAGTCGGTGCGCTTCGACCACGACTTCCACGGTCGAGAGGCGCTCGAGAAGCACGCCGAGAACCAGCGCCGCCGCAAGGTCACCCTGCTGTGGAACGCGGAGGACGTGGCGTCCGTCGTCCGCTCCCAGCTCGAGCCGGGCACACCCGCGAAGTTCCTCGACTTCCCGAAGGCGCGCTACGGGCTGTACCAGATGGATGAGGTCGTGAAGGACGGCGAGCGGGTGGGCATCTCGACGGATGCCGGGTACGTCGCATACGACCAGCTGTACATGTCGCTCGCGACCCTCGACGTCGACATCCCCGACGGCGCCGAGGTCGAGGTCGTGTGGGGCGAGGACCCGATCTCGCACAAGGCCGCGGTCGACGCGAACCACCGGCAGGTTCGGATCCGCGCGACGGTCGCGCCCGCTCCGTACCACGAGTTCGCCCGGACGGTATACCGCGCGAACGAGTACGCGACGGCCTGAGCCCGTCGCCGACGGCCCGGGGTGTGGGAGCCGCGCCCCGGGCCTCTCCCGATCGGTGGGAACGCCGCTCACACGCCCCGATCGATCCCTCTACGGTCTGGCGGCATGGATGGCGACCATCCCCAGGTCGTCGACATGACTCGATGAGGAGCATCCATGCGAAAGATGAGATATGCGGCCGCGGCCGTCGCGACGGCGGCCCTGGTCGCCTCGACGGCAACGACCGCGAACGCTGCGACGGAACCCGAGGAGAACGTGTTCCTGAAGTCGCACGTGCTGGACGCGTGGTACGAGTACGCCGCATCCGACACGTTCGCGGAGCTGCAGCAGCAGGGCAAGATGGCTACTCCGAACGTGTACCTCGCCGACGTGGCGCGGGGCACCGACACCACGGGGGCCGACCCCGCGGACTACTGGTACGTGCGCAACGGGGTGCCCGACGACGGCGTCACCCTCGCGCCCGAGGCGATCCTGTACGCGAACCTCGAGAGGCTCAAGGCCGCGGGCAAGATCGACGACTTCAACTTCACGCTCGTGATGAACCTGCCTCACTCGGAGAACGTGAGCACCGCCGAGGCGTACGAGTGGATGGACGGCATCCTCGCCGAGGCGGGACCCTCCGACCCCGCCGACGTGCAGCCGGCCACCGGGTGGTGGGACGTCACGACCTACGAAGGCGGCACGTTCGTCGAGTCGGCGAACGGGAGCGTCTCGTCGTCGTCCGACACGGGCATGCGCGAGATCACCGTCACGCTCGACGGGCAGCCGTTCGGCGTGACGCACTACTGGGGCTGGTACGCGGAGACGCCGAACAGCCCGAAGCAGAAGATCAGCATCTACGTGCCGGAGAACGTGCGTGACGACAGCCCGACGTTCTTCCGCACGAACAACGGCGGCTGGACGTCGAACAACTTCGTCGCGACGATCGTGGACGGCGGCTCGTACAACACGGGCAACCTCGCGTTCAACACCGTCATGGGCGGCGGGAACAACAACCCCGCCGTGCTCGGCGAGATCCTCGACCGCGGCATGATCCTCGTGTCGTACGGTGCGCGGAGCATGAACGACGCCCCCGTGAACGGCGAGTACCAGGGTCACTCCCCGGCGACGATGACCGACACGAAGGCCGCGATCCGGTTCCTCAAGTACAACCAGGTCTACGGCGGCCTGCCGGGTGACCCGGAGCGGGTCATCATCCACGGCATGAGCGGCGGCGGCGGCCTCACGACCGCGGTGGCCGCGAGCGGCAACAGCTCGGACTACTTCGAGTCGCTCGCCGAGATCGGCGCCTTGGGCCTGTCTCAGAACGGCGGCGGCTACGCGGATGACCCGGCGGTCGGCGACGACGTGTTCGCGACGTTCTCGAGCGCCCCGATCATCGACTCGTTCCGCGCCGACCACCTGGCGGAGTGGATGTACAACGAGACGCGCCAGAAGATCCGCGACGGCGTGTACGCGAACGAGGCGGGCATCACGAGCGGTCGCAACAATCCGGCCGCGCTCGCCGAGTGGCAGTACCTGAGCGCCGCGGTCCTCGCGCAGAAGGGCGATGACTACACCTACGAGCTCGGTCTCACGCCGGAGTCGGTCAAGCGCACGCTGCTCGACATGATGGAGACCTCGCTCGAACTGACGCTCAACGAGAACAAGTCCTACCGCCCGACGCTCGTCGACGTGTCGACGGTCACGACGCCGGCCGAGGCGAAGGCTGCGCTCGACGTGTTCCTGCGTCAGCAGGACTCGAACCGCGCCGCGAACTGGGCGGGCCTCCCGCTCGACTGGTTCACGGTGACGGGCACGCAGGGCGCCTTCGAGGTCACCATCCCGGACTCGGGCTGGGACGCCCTCACGGAGTACCTGTACTGGGTCTCGCAGTGGACGAAGGGCACGCCCATCTCGACCGCTCAGGGTCTGCCCGCGGGCCTCGGCAAGGGCGGCGCGTTCGCCGGCGGTGAGGGCCTTCTCTTCGGCACGTCGGACGCGCCGTACACGCACCTCAACCAGGTCTCGTGGGCGATGGACCCGACGAACTGGCACCTGTTCGGCGTCGAGGCCAGCACGAACCCCGACACCGCGGCACGCCAGGCCGAGAACCGCGCCATCGCGGTGACGCTGTTCGACGTGCTGCCGGGCCCGAGCTACGAGGTGGTCCGCCGTCACATCGACATCGCGGAGCGGGACGGCGACCTGACGGGCCAGGCTCTGAGCGAAGTGCTGAAGCACGTCGCCCAGGCCGAGAAGCTCGCGGGCAAGGCGTCGTCGAACGCGGTGAAGGCGCAGCTCGACAACGCGATCCGCAAGTCGGGTCTGCCGAGCGACGCCAACGTCGTGAAGGCGATCCAGGCGCTCGCTGACGCGAGCTGAGTCGACACGGATGCGGCGGGGAGTCGGCTTCGGTCGGCTCCCCGCCCACGTGCGGCGGGCGCGGCACACCGCGCCCCCGTTCTCCTGCCCGGACCCCCGCTCTCTGCCCGGATCCCCGTTCTCCGGTAAAAAGGGTCGTCCCGCACATCGGTCGCCCCGGGTTCCGTTCATCGGAACCCGGGGTACGATCGCGCCGGGAGGTCGGGATGGCGCGAGGTTCGGCGGGCGAGTCGGTGCTGCACAAGCACCTGCGCGTGCTCGACGCGTTCGACGCGCTGCATCCGTTCCGCACCCTGACCGAGATCGCGGATGCCGCGGGCCTCGCGATCTCGACCGCGCACCGCCTCGTGCGCGAGCTCGAGCGCGAGGGTCTGCTGGAGCGGTCGCCCGACCGCACGTATCGCCTCGGCGTGCGGCTGTGGGAGTACGCCTCCCGCACGCCCGGCGCGCTCGGACTGCGCGAGCTCGCCCGCCCGTGGCTGGGCGCGGTGCACTCGCGTGTGCGCCAGCACACGCAGCTGGGCGTCCTGAGCGGGCGGGACGTACTGTTCATCGAGCGGATGTCGACGCGCGACGCCGTCGTCAACGCGACGCTCATCGGCGGGCGCATCCCGCTGCCCGTCTCCAGCAGCGGCCTCGTGCTGCTCGCGCACGCGGACCCCGCGCTCATCGACGAGGTCGTCGCCGCCGGGTGGCCGCGGCACACGGCGCACACGATCCGCGACGGCAAGGAGCTGCGCGAGAAGCTGCGCCACGTGCGCGCCGACGGCTTCGCCGTCACTTCGGGGCACATCTACGAGGAGTCGCGCGGCATCGCGGTGCCGGTCATGGGGCCCCACGGAGTCGTCTACGCGGCGATGGGCGTCGTCGTCGCGAACGACGACGCGCCGATCCAGCCGATCGTGGAGGTGCTCACGACCGCGGCGGCGGGCATCACGCGCGACCTGGAGCAGGCGTACCTCCCCGACGCGGGTCCGACGGCGGGCCGCATCCGTCCTCTCGTCAGCACGTCGCCGCGCTCGCTCGAGTACGTGCTCGAGCACGGCCTCGACGCATCCGGCGCCCCGCGCGGCGGCTAGGGTGAGCTTCGGCATGACGACGATCGCGATCCTGGGCCTCGGCGAGGCCGGACGACTCTATGCGACGGGGCTGCGCGCCGCGGGGGCCGTGGTCCGCGGCTACGACCCGTCGATCGACATCTCGGGCGCGGGGGTGCCGCAGGCCGCATCCGTGGCCGAGGCCGTCGACGGCGCCGACGTCGTGCTGAGCCTCGTCGGCGCGCCGGCAGCCGAGGAGGCCGCGCGCGACGCGCTCGCCGCGGCCCGCGGCGAGACCGTGTTCGCCGACCTCAACACCGCCGCCCCGGACGTGAAGCGCCGCATCGCGGCCGAAGCCCGCGAGCGGCGCGTTCCGATGGCGGATGTCGCGGTGCTCGCGCCCGTGCCGCGCGCCGGCCATCGCACGAGGCTCGTCGCGAGCGGCGACGGCGCGCAGCGTTTCGCGGAGCATGTGACGCCCCTCGGCGTGCCGGTCGAGGTCGTCGCGGGTGAGGCGGGGGAGGCGGCCAGGCTCAAGCTGCTGCGGACGGTCTTCATGAAGGGGCTGGCCACGCTGATCCTCGAGAGCGTCGGCGCCGCCCGCGCCGCGGGAGCCGAGGAATGGATGCGCGAGCAGCTCGCGCACGAGCTCGGCCCGGGCGGGCGCGATCTGGTGGAGCGCCTCATCGACGGCACGTACCGCCACGCGGTGCGGCGCGAGATCGAGGTGCGCGACGCGCTCGAGGAGCTCGAGAGACTCGGGGCCGCCGACGACATGACCCGCGCGACGCTCGCGTGGTTCGAGCGCATCGTCGCCGAGCGCGACGCCGACTCGGCCGACGGCTGAGCCTCCAGACGGCGGTCAGCGCGTGAAGGCGCTCCGGCCCGTGAGCGCACGCCCGACGATGAGCGTGTTGACCTCCCGCGTGCCCTCGAACGTGTACATCGCCTCCGCATCCGCGAAGAAGCGCACCGCGTCGTTGTCGAGCAGGATCCCGTTGCCGCCCATCGTCTCGCGCGCGAGCGCGACGGTCTCGCGCAGCCGGTCGGCCGCGATGAGCTTGACGAGGCTGGGGGAGACGTCGTCGGCGATCGGATGCTCCGCCGTCCGCACCGCGAGGGCGAGCGTCTGCGCGATGTTCGCCGCCATCTGCACGAGCTTCTGCTGGATGAGCTGGAACCCGGCGATCGGCCGCCCGAACTGCACGCGCTCCTGCGCGTAATCGATCGCCGCCTTGTATGCGCCCAGCTGCATGCCCGCAGAGCTCCACGCGATGTCGGCGCGCAGTTTGCGGAAGGCGCGGTTGATGTCGGCGAAGCCCTCGATGCGCGGCAGGCGCCGCTCCTCGGGAACGACGACGTCGTCGAGCACGATGTCGGCGTTGTGCACCATGCGCGCGGCGGCCTTGTGCGGGATGACGGTGCGCGTCACCCCGGGCGAGTCGGCCGGGACGACGAACGCGAGAATGCGGTCGCCGTCCTCCTCGCGCGCGATGACGCACAGGTTGTCCGAGATCGTGGCGTTGCCGATCCAGCGCTTCGCCCCGTTGAGGACCCAGCGGTCGCCGTCGCGCCGCGCCATCGTGGTCATGCCGCCGGCGACGTCCGATCCGTGGTCGGGCTCGTTGAGGGCGAAGCATCCGGTGAAGCTGAAATCGAGGATGCCGGGGTCCCACGCCGCGATCTGCTCGGGGCTGGCGCCCGCATGCACGAGCGTTCGGAACATGCCCACCTGCCCGCCGTACGTGATCGACATCGCGAGGTCGAGGCGGCACAGCTCGAGCGTCACGAACCCGCGGTAGAGGGCTCGCAGCGATCCGTCGGCCTGAAGCACCGACGGGTCGTCGAGCAGGTGCAGGTCGGCGATCGGCTTGCGGAAGTCGGCGAGCGACTCGCCGCGCTCCCACCGCTCGACGAGCACCGGCCGCACGTTCTCGTCGAGGTACGCGCGCAGCGCGGAGAGCTTCGCGCGCTCGGCATCCGTGAGGTCGTCTGCGAAGCCGAGCACGTCGCCCGGGTAGTCGAGCTCGGTCACGCCGCGCTCCCCGCATCGAGCCCGAGCAGCTTGACGGCGTTCTCCTTGAGCACGAGTCGCTGGACGTCCTCGGGCAGCTCGAGCCCGGCGAAGTCCCGCAGCCACCGATCGGGGGTGATCGCGGGGAAGTCCGAGCCGAACAGCATCTTGTGCTTCAAGTACGTGCGCGTCGCGCGCACGAGCGCCGGGCTGAAGTACTTGGGCGACCAGCCCGACAGGTCGATCCACACGTTCGCCTTGTGGGTCGCGATCGAGATCGCCTCGTCCTGCCACGGCACGCTGGGGTGGGCGAGGATGATGCGAAGACCCGGATGCCGCGCCGCCACGTCGTCGAGCAGCATCGGGTTCGACAGCCCGAGCCGCAGCCCGAGACCGCCGGGCACCCCCGCGCCGACACCGGTCTGCCCCGTGTGCACGACGATCGGCAGGTCGAGCTGCTCGATCGCGGAGAACAGCGGAATGAACTCGGGCGCCGACGGGTCGAACCCCTGCACGGTGGGGTGGAACTTGAAGCCCTTCACGCCGAGCTCTCCCGCCTGGCGGTGCAGCTCCTCGATCGCGGCCTCGCCCTGCAGGGGGTCGACCGAGCCGAAGGCGATGAGCGTGTCGGCGTTGCGTGCGGCACCCGCCGCGATGTCGTCGATGCTGTTCGGGCGGTGGCCCGAGTTCGTCGTCGCGTCGACCGTGAACACGACCGCCATGAGCTCGCGCACGCGGTAGTACTCGGCCGTCTCGTCGATCGTGCGCGGCGGCTCGCTGCTGCCGAAGTAGCGGTCCATCGCGTCGCGCTGCTCCTGCGACGCGCCGAAATGACCGCTGTCGTCGACCTGGATGTGGACGTGGGTGTCGATCGCGCGGATGCGGTCGAGGGTCATGCGGTGCCTTCCGATACGTTCGCGGCGAGGATCTCGTCGCGGAGCCTGCCGATGTCGACCTTGCCCGTCGGCGAGCGGTCCATCGATGCGCGGAAGACGATGCGCCGCGGCTTCTTGTAACCGGCGAGCATGCCGTCGACGTGGCGGATGAGCTCGTCGGGAGAGACATCCGCCGCCCGCTCGACGACCGCCGTCACGACCTCGCCGAAGCGCGGGTCGGGTGTGCCGAGCACGACGGCGTCGGCGACGGCCGGATGCGACAGCAGCGCCTCCTCGACCTCCAGGGGATAGACCTTCTCACCGCCGGTGTTGATCACGCCGCTGCCGCGACCGAGGAACTCGATGTGCCGGTCGTCCTCCACGCGCACCCAGTCACCGGGGATGACGTGGCGCACGCCGTCGATGACCGGGAAGGTGGCATCCGTCTTCTCCTGGTCGCCGTAGTAGCCGAGGGGGAGCGCGCCGCGCTGGGCGAGCACCCCGAGGGCGCCGGGGCGGTCCTGGATCTCGTTGCGCTGTTCGTCGAGCACGACGGCGGTCGGGAACAGCTTCGGCCGGCCGGGGAGGTCGTGATCGCCCGTCGTGGTGGTGACCGCGAAGCCGCCGCCCTCGGTCGAGGCGAGCAGGTCGTAGATCGAGAGGTTCCCGAGCCGGTGCAGGCCGCGCTTGGTCTCGGGGCTGAAGCGCATGCCCGAGCTCATGATCGAATCCACCGTCGGAAGCCCGAGCCCGAGGCGCTCGGCCGCCTCGACGAGCGGGACGGCGACCGCGTCGCCCGCGACGATGATGCGCGTCGCGCGCGCGTCGTTCGCGAACCGCAGCGCGGCCTCGGCGTCGAGTCGCGCCGACGACGTCACGAGCACCGTGCCGCCGAGCGTCAGCGTGTTCATCGAGGTCGTGAGGGCCGTGCCGTGCATGAACGGCGCGAGCGGGAGGTTCACCATGTGGGGCGTCTCGGGGTCGCTCGCGATCGCGACCGCGTCGCCCGTGGTGTGCGGCCATTCGAGTCCGCTGAGCGAGTAGGTGGCGAACATCTGGACCTCGAACATGTCCTGCTCGTCCCAGCGCACGGCCTTCGGCCGCCCCGTGGTGCCGCCCGTGTAGATCCACAGCTCGGTGCCGTCGATCGCGGCGGCGGGCAGCGGTGCGTCGCCCGCGACCGCGTCCTTCCACGCGAGGCCCGGCGCCTCAGCGGTGTCGTCGTCCGTCACGGAGATGAGGAGCACGTCGTGATCCGCCCGCTCCTCGGCATCGACCGCCACCGACGTCAGCGAGGTCGGGTAGACGAGCGCGGCGGCGCCCGAGTCGTCGAGCAGCGCCGCGACCTCTCCCGCCCGAAGGCGGAAGTTCAGCGGCACCGGCGTGTACCCGGCCGCGAGGCACGCGAACTGCGTGATGAGGAACTCGGGGCGGTTGTAGAGGAGCATCGCGACGCGATCGCCGGTCTTGAGGCCGTGCGCCGCCAGGGTCGCGGCGAGCGCGCCCGCCTCGCGCGCGAAGCGCGAGTACGTCCACTCCTCGCCGTCGATCGTGAGGATCGCGGTGCGGTCGGGCAGAGCGCGCGCGACCGCCTGCCAGATGTCGGCGTAGTGCGCGCGCATGTCAGTCCTTCGGAGGTCCGGAGTGCTGCGCGTCGGCGGCGAGCTCGGTGCGCCAGGCCTCGTCGATCTGCTCGGGCGACCAACCGCCGTCCTGGTTCATCGTGCGCAGCACGGCGGGGTGCGCGTAGAGCGTGAGCCGGTCGCCGCCGATGCCGATCGCCTGTCCGGTGACGCCGGCCGAGGCATCCGATGCCAGCCACACGATGAGCGACGCGACGTCCTCGGGCGTGCCGAGCGCGTGGTCGCGGCGGTACAGGGCCGGGATGCCCTTGCCCGCGACGTAGTCCTCGTACACCTGGGTGTACGCCGGGATGGTCGCGGTCATGGGCGACAGGGCCGTCGGGATGACCGCGTTCGCGGTGATCCCCGCGCGCGCGAGCTCGAGCGACCACGTGCGGGCCATTGCGACCAGGCCCGCCTTCGCGGTGGCGTAGTTCGTCTGGCCGAAGCTGCCGAACTGCCCCGCGGGGGATCCGATGAGGATGATGCGCCCGGGGATCCCGTTGTCGCGCATGTACGTCGCCGCGGCGCGGCCGGTCGTGAACGAGCCGCGCAGGTGGGTCTCGATGACGATGTCGAAGTCGTCGTCGCCCATCTTCCACAGCACGCGGTCGCGCAGCACGCCGGCGTTCGCGACGAGGACGTCGAGGCGGCCGAAGGTCTCGACCGCGGCTGCCACAAGGGCGTCGGCGGTCTCGGTCGGGCCGACAGGTGCGACCACGGCCGTGGCGCGGCCGCCCGCGGCGTGGATGTCGGCGACGGTCTGGGCGGCGGTCTCGGCGTCGACGTCGTTCACGACGACGGCGGCTCCCGCGTCGGCGAGGGCGAGCGCGTACGCGCGGCCGAGGCTGCGGCCCGCGCCGGTGACGATGGCGACCTTGTCGTCGAGACGGATGCTGTCAGGAGCGCTCATTTGTAGTACCTCAGCACGAGCTCGGCCACGCACGCGGGCTTCTCGACGCCCTCGATCTCGAACGTGACGGGCACCTCGATCTGCCAGCCGCCGCCGACGTCGGTGACGCTCGCGACGCGGCCGTGGACGCGGACGTTGGATCCGGACGGCACGGGCGCGGGGAAGCGCACCTTGTTCATGCCGTAGTTGATGCCCATGCTCGCGCCCGTGATCTGGAAGATCTGACGCATGTGCGGCACGACGAGGCTCAGCGTCAGCAGCCCGTGCGCGATGCGCGTGCCGAACGGGGTCGACGCGGCGAAGTCCTCGTCGATGTGGATCGGGTTGTCGTCGCCGGACAGCTGGGCGTAGAGGTTCACCTCCTCCTGCGTGATCGGCCGCCAGCTGGAGGGACCGAACGTGCGGCCTTCCAGCTCGGGCAGCTCATCGACGGTCGCGGACACGACGTTCTCGGCCATCACACCTCACTCGCTGCTTCGCGTCGCGCGACTCGGGCGCCGCGCTCCGGAGCGTCTTCGCTCGATTGTCAGGCTACCTGAAATATCTGCCGAGTGCCAAAGCGCCCTTCCGCAGAATGGAACCGGCCGCCCGAGTGGATGGTTCGGGCGGCCGGAGCCTGTGGGCGACAGCGGGTCAGAACCGGATGCCGCCGCGGATGTTGCGACCCTCGACCATGTCGAGATAGCCCTGGTTGATCTCGTCGAGCGTGTACATCTTCGTGATGAGCTCGTCGAGCTTGAGCTGCCCCGCCTCGTACATCTGCAGTTGGCGGGGGACGTCGGCGCGCGGGTTCGCGTGGCCGTAGATCGTGCCCTGGATGCGCTTCTGGTAGCGCGTCAGCTCGAGCGGGCTGATCGGGATGCTCGTCTCGCGATCGGGCGCGATCCCCGTGATGACGGCGACGCCGCCCTTGCGGATCGCCGACACGGCCTGGGCGACGTGCTCGCCCTCCACGACGCCCACCGAGACGATCGCGCGGTCGGCGCCCTGCCAGTTCGTGATCGACCGCGCGAAGTCGGCGGCCTCGTCCATCGTCGCGAACGCGTGCGTCGCACCCAGCTTCAGTGCCGACTCGCGCTTGAACTCGACCGGGTCGACGGCGATGACGGCGACCGCGCCGGCGTGGTGCGCGCCCTGCACCGCGTTGATGCCGATGCCGCCGATGCCCATCACGATGACCACGTCGCCGGGCTGGGTCTCCGCCGCGTAGACCGCGCTGCCCCACCCGGTGCCGACGCCGCATCCGAGCAGCCACAGCTTCTCGAGGTCGGCGTCCTTCGGCAGCTTGATCGCGGAGTCGACCGAGACGAGCGTGTACTCCGAGAACGAGCCGACCTGGCACATCTGCCCGACCTCGGTGCCGTCGGGCAGGGCGAAGCGGTAGCTCTCCTCGTCGTCGAAGCGGTGGCCGGCGAGCAGGAAACGGCCGCGGTCGCACAGGTTCGTCATGCCCGACGTGCACCACCGACACTTGCCGCAGCTCGGGATCCACGTGAACACGACGGCGTCGCCGACCTCCCACCCGGGGGTGTTCGGGCCGACGGACTCGACGATGCCGGTGCCCTCGTGCCCGCACACCATGGGCAGGTGGCCCGCGACGCTGTCGCCGGTCATCATGTGGTAGTCCGAGTGGCACATTCCGGCGGCGACCATCCGCACCCGGATCTCGTTCTGTCGCGGGTCGCCGACCTCGACCTCGGCGATCTCGAACTCTCCCGGGGCTTCGCGGACGATAGCGGCGCGGGACGTGATGGGCATTGCTCCTCCTTCGGACCAAGCTGATGAGCGACGGCGCTCAGTGTCAGGCTACCTGTAATTCAACACGGGGATGTCGAGACGGATGCCCCGACCCCCGCTCAGCGGAAGATCGACGTGCTCTCGCGGTAGTTCTCGACCGCGTCGGGGCCGAACTCGCGGCCGAGGCCCGACGCCTTGACGCCACCGAAGGGCGAGCCCAGGTCGGGGCGGTAGCCGTTGATGCCGATCGAGCCGGTCTGCACGCGGCGCGCGACCGCCTGCGCGGCATCCGGATCGGCGCTGAAGACCGCGCCGCCGAGGCCGTAGGTCGTCGCGTTGGCGATCCGCACGGCGTCGTCGACGTCGGTGTAGCGGTGCACGCTGATCGCCGGTCCGAAGATCTCGTTCTGTGCGATCTCGCTGTCGACGGCAGCGTCGACGATCACGCGCGGGGCGAAGAAGTAACCCTCCGACGGCGTCGGGGTGTCGCCCGCGAGGATCGTGGCGCCCTCGGCCTCCGCACGGTCGAGCATCGCGGTCACTCGCGCGTGGGCGGTCGCCGAGACGAGCGGGCCCACCTCGGTCGACTCCTCCTTCGGATCGCCCACGCGCAGGTCGCGGGCGAGCGCCACGAGCGCGTCGACGACCTCGTCGTAGCGGTGCGCGGGGGCGAGGATTCGGCTCAGCGCGACGCAGTTCTGGCCGGTGTTGCCGAACGACGCGTACCGCAGACTCGCCATGACCTCGTCGAGGTCGGCATCGTCGAGCAGGATGCCCGCGGACTTGCCGCCGAGCTCGAGCGTCGCGGGGATGAGTCGCTGCCCGGCGACCGATGCGATGTGACGCCCCGCCGCGGTCGAACCCGTGAACGCGACCTTGTCGACACCGGGGTGGGCGACGAGCGCCTGACCGGTCTCGCGGCCGCCCGTGACGATGTTGATGACGCCCGCGGGCAGGCCGATCGCGCGGCTCGCCTCGGCGAGGTTGAAGATGTCGAGCGGCGACTCGGCGGCGGGCTTGACGACGACCGTGCAGCCGGCGGCGAGAGCCGGACCGAGCTTGAGCGTCGTCGAGGACTGCGGGTGGTTCCACGGCACGATGAGCGCCGCGACACCGAGCGGACGGCGCAGGTGCAGCGAGCTGCCCTCACGATCGACGTTCTTGCGCTCCTGCTCCTCGTTGAGCTCGCGCGCGATCTTCGCGTAGTACCGCAGGTGCTGCACGGGCCGGATCGCGTTCATGCCGCGCGCGACCGTGATGGGCTGGCCGATCTCGTCGGTGACGAGAGGGGCGGTGGTCGCACCGCGCGCCTCGATCTCGTCGGCGAGGCGGTCGATCCAGTCGGCGCGCTCCGCGGGCGTCAGGCCCGACCAGGACCCGCTGTCGAACGCCTGGCGCGCCGCAGTGACGGCGCGGTCGACGTCCTCCGGCGATCCGTCGGGCGCGTGCCCGACGACGGAGCGGTCGAAGGGGTTCTCCACGGTGAGAACCTCGGTCGAGGAGGCCTGGACGTACTCCCCGCCGGCGAACATTCGTTCCTGCAGATCAGTTGCTTCAAGCACAGCGGAAGGCTAACACCGGGAAGCCGCAATCTGCACGCATTGCGACGAAATGACCGCTATGCGTACACTCGCTGGATGAGAGCGCGAATGCGTGCGGTCCGATCGCGACGGGCGCTAGCCTGATCGGGCCTGGGGAAGGGTCGGCATGGAACACACCAACTTCACGTACGTCATCAAGCAGGTCGAGCTCGCGCTCCGCCCGTTCATCGACGCCGCGTGCGCCGCTGCCGGCATGACCACGGCCCAGTACACCGCGCTCACGGTGCTCGAGCGCCGCCCCGGCATCACGAGCTCCGAGCTCGCCCGCCGCTCGTTCGTGCGCGCGCAGACGATGGCGCAGACGATGGACCCGCTGCTCGAAGCCGGCCTCGTCCGTCGTGAGCGCGACCCCGAGCACGCCCGCCGCCTTCTGCTGTACCTCACCGACAAGGGCGCCGCCGCGGTCGCGAAGGCGCGCCCTGCGGTCGACGAGCTCGAGCAGCTCATCCTCACCGGATTCACCGAAGAGGAAGGAGCGGCGTTCGCGGACTACCTCCGTCGCGTCCGCCACTCCCTCCGCGAGGGTCACCCCGTGACCACCCGCTGACCCTCAGTTCTTCCGGTAGTTCTCCCGCGCGAAGGACGAGTACGGCGCCGGCGCGACTGTCGCCCGCACCTCGACCTGGCGGTGTGCCTCGACGGCGGGCTTGCGTGTGTTCGGCTCTTCGCCCCACACGACGACGACCTCTGTGCCCGGTTCGGCGTGGGCCGCGTCGACGCTCGCGAGCGACACGAACACCTGCTCGCCCGTGATGTAGCCGACATCGTGCGAGATGCCGACGTCGACCCCGTCCGCGAGCACGCGGTCCACCTGATACGTGCCGTAGCGCGCCTTCGGGAAGTCGATGTACTTCGCCGGCAGCCCGGGCTCGTACATCGAGCGCTGGATCGCGGCGACGTCCTCGGGGTTCCACACGAGCGTCACCTTCGTGCGCTGGGGCGCCTGCGCGTGCCGCTCGAGCGCCTCGCGCCCGATGAAGTCGTGATCGAAGGCGACACTGCGCCCGTAGCCGAGGTCGTACGGGGTGAGGTAGTAGTCCTCGATGTCGTCCGACACGAAGCTTCCTGCGAGGGAGCCCGCCCGGGTGGCGGGAAGCCACGCGAGGTACTCCGCCGTCCCCTTGCCCGAGAAGATCGCCGGCAGGGGAGAGGGCACCCACGCCGACTCGAGGTTCGCCGACGAGTACGCCTTCGCGCCGACGAGCACGAGGTCGAGTCCCTCACCCGCGCGGATGAGCGCGTCGCGCACGCGCTCGCCGTCCGCCCACGGACCGAACAGCTCGAAGCCTGGCTGCCCGGCCATGCCGTGCCGCAGCGACCGCACCGTGACGCCGTCGATCTCGAACGTCGCCATGTGGAAGAACTTCGTCGGCGGCACCGGAGCGCCGGTCGCCTTCTCCATGAGCGCGAGCGCGTTCGGTCCCTGCAGCTCGTACCGGTAGAGCTTCGGCGGAACTCCCGGCTCGCGCATGAGCGAGTTCGCGTCGCGCTCGAATGTGACGTCGTAGTCGCCGGTCTCGCCGATGTACTGCACCCAGTCGAGCACCATGAACCAGCCCACGAGGTCGAACACGTCCTCCTCGAGGTGGAAGAGGATCGCGTCGCCGATGAGGTAGCCCTCGTGGTTGACCGCGACGAACTGCTTGGCGCGGTCGACACCGAAGTTCGCGAAGCTGTTGACGCCGGTGTCCGAGAGCAGCTTGAGCGCGTCCGGGCCGGAGATGAACAGGTCGGTCATGTGGTGGGACTGGTCGAGCAGGGCGACCGTGTCGCGCCACGCGCGCTGCTCGGTGCGCCAGTTCGAGAACTCCGGCGTCACCGGGAAGATCGTCGGGCGCGCCTGCGAGTTGCGCAGCAGCTCGACGGCGCTTCCCACGCGTGCGATTGCGTCGGCGACGGACTCGGTCATGGCAAACTCCTTCGTTCGGGTCTTGGGCCATGCTAGTAACCGCTGGTTGTTTTCCCCTTGCCAGGCGATAATCGCTGCTTATGCGACGCGAAACGTTTCTTAGCGACGGATGCCGGGCCACGACGTGGACCTGAACCTGCTGCGCGTCTTCGTGGCGGTGTACGAGTCGCGCAGTCTCACGATCGCCGCCCGTCGGCTCTACGTCACCCAGCCCGCCGTCAGTCAGGCGCTCGCACGGCTGCGGCGCGAGCTCGACGACCCGATCTTCGAGCGCGACGGCCGCCTCATGCGTCCGACGCCGTTCGCGGATGCCGTCTACCCCGGGTTCCGCGAAGCCCTCGCGGGCATCGACCGCACGCTCGACTCCGTGCACCGGTTCGATCCCGCCGATTCGCAGCGCCTCTTCCGCATCGCGCTGTCGGAGCTCGGCGAGATCGGGTGGTTCCCGTCGATCCTCGCGGCGGTGCGGGCCGAGGCATCGAAAGTGCGCCTCGAAGTCGTCCCGCTGGATCCGGCCCAGCTTCCGGACTGGCTCGCGCGCGGCACCGTCGATCTGGCGATCACCCCGGCGGCGATCCCGTTCGAGCGCGTGCTCGTGAAGGCGCAGCCGTACGCGGTCGCGATGTCGGAGCGCAACCGGCTCGCCGGCGAGGAGCTCGACCTGCCCACGTACGTCTCGGCCCGGCACGTCACCGTCGAGAGCGACTCGGGCCGTCCCGTGCTCGAGGCCGCTCAGCGGCGGGCCGGTGTCGACGTGCGTCCGTCCGTGGCGGTGTCGCACTTCGCAACCCTTCCGCCCGTGCTCGCGGCCGATCCGCAGCTCATCGCGAGCGTGCCCGACATGATCGCGAAAGGGTGGGCGCAGACGTGGCCGCTGCGCGTGCTGCCCCTCCCGTTCGAGATGCCCGCCGTCGAGCTCTACCTCTATCGCCGCGCGACCACGCAGCACACCGCGGCGCTGGACTGGCTCTTCGCCACGGTGGCGCGCGCCGTGCGCGGCTCGTCGGGTCAGTTCTTCGTGATCCACGCCGACGCGCCGGGCGGGACATGACGAAGGGGGCGGATGCCGCAGCATCCGCCCCCTTCGTCGTGCCGGTTCGACCGATCAGACCGCCACGTTCTGGGCGGCCGTGCGCCAGCCGCCGTGGTACTCGGTGCGCGCCGTGACCGCGTAGGGCACGGGGCTCACGACCGCGCGGACCGCGATCTGCTCGTGCGGCTGGACCGTGGCCTTCTTCGAGTTGGGCTGCTCACCCCACAGGACGCGGACCTCGGCGCCGATCGGCACGTTGGCGTCGACGGTCGCGAGCGACAGGCCGCGCTTCTCGTTCGCGGTGACGCCGGTGAACAGCGAGAGGCCGACGACCGTGCCGTCCTCGTCGACGACGGAGTCGAAGTTCGACGAGCCGTAGTTCGCGTTCGGGAGGTCGAAGAACTGGTAGCCGGGACCCTCGCGGTCGATGACCGTGGTGAGGATCTTGGCGAGGTCCTCGTCGTTCCACGCGAGCGTGACCTTCTTGCGCTGCGTGGCCGGGTCGATCTTCTCGAGGGCGTCGCGGCCGATGAAGTCGTGGTCGAACTTCACGAACGAGCCGTAGCCGAGCTCCCACGGGTTGAGGTAGTAGTCCTCGATGTTGTCGGAGACGAACGAGCCGGCGATCGCGTTGATGGCCTCGTAGCTGTTGGTGGGCAGCCACTCGCGGTACGCACGCTCGGCCTCGCTCGAGTAGATGGCCGGAAGGGGCGAGGGGATCCAGCCCGACTCGAGCGTGTTCGACGAGTAGGCGCGCGAGCCGCAGGGCTCGATGCCGAACTCGCGGCCCGCCTCGAGGATCGCGTCGCGGATCTTGCCGTGCTGCTCGTACGGACCCCACAGCTCGAGACCCGGCGCGCCGGCCATGCCGTGTCGCAGGGTGCGGACGCGCTCGCCCGCGATCGTCATCTCTCCCATGTGGAAGAACTTGACCTTCTCGAGCGTGCCGCCGTTGAGCTTCTCGATGATCTGCCACGCGTTCGGGCCCTGGATCTGGAAGCGGTAGTACTCGCGGTGCACGGCCTGACCGTACGGGCGCGAGGGGGAGCGGTCGTCGTAGCGGAACTCCACGTCGTAGCCGCCGGTCTCGGCGTGGAACTGCAGCCAGTTGGCGCCCGGCGCGCGGCCGACGTAGACGTAGTCGTTCTCATCCTCGTGGAAGAGGATGCCGTCGCCGATGACGCCGCCGTTCGAGGCGGTGGGCACGAACTGCTTCGCGGTGTTCACGGGGAAGTTCGCGAAGCTGTTGATGCCGGTGTCGCTGAGGAGCTTGAGCGCGTCGGGACCCGACAAGAAGAAGTTCACCATGTGGTGGGTCTGGTCGTAGAGCACGGCGGTCTCGCGCCAGGCGATCTGCTCGCGCCGCCAGTTCGTGAACTCCGCCGGGACGACGGGGTAGATGTAGGCGCCGAGCTGTGAATTGCGGAGCATCTCGACGGTGTTTCCGTGCTCGTCGAGCAGCTCCTGGAGGTTGCGAGCCATGGGGTTCCTTCGACTTCCTTGTTCGATGGGCGATGCCGCGATATTACGGACGACATTTACCTATGTCCAGAGGTATTCCGGTATCCAAAATTGTAGACAGAATCTTGACCACCGCGCCAGCGGTGTGGTTCGCTGTCATCTGGCGGGCCGGGCTCGGCGCCGAGCCCTTGAGCGCGCGCCGGATGCCCGCGACGGCCGCGGGCGACGCACAGAGGAGTCGCATTGGCAGAGAATCCGAACACGCTCTTGGTCGTCAGCGCCCACGCCGGGGACTTCGTGTGGCGCGCCGGAGGCGCGATCGCGGCCGCCACGATGCGCGGCGAGCGCGCGGTCGTGGTGTGCCTGTCGTTCGGCGAGCGCGGTGAATCCGCCAGCCAGTGGCTCGCCGGCAAGTCGCTCGACGAGATCAAGGCGATCCGCCGCGAGGAGGCGGAGGCCGCGGCATCCGCGCTCGGCGCCGAGATCGAGTTCCTCGACCTCGGCGACTACCCGCTCGTCGAATCCGAGCAGGCCGTCGCCAAGCTCGTCGACGTGTACCGTCGCGTGCAGCCGACCGTCGTGCTGACCCACCCGCTCGCCGACCCCTACAACGGCGACCACCCGGCCGCCGCACGCATGGCGCTGCAGGCACGCGTGCTGGCCCAGGCCATCGGCGTCGCAAACAGCGACGGCTCGTTCCCCACGAAGGACGACATCATCGGCGCGCCGCCCGTGTTCTTCTTCGAGCCCCACCAGCCCGAGCAGAGCGACTTCAAGCCGAACGTGCTGCTCGACATCACCGAGGCGTTCCCGCTCAAGCGCAAGGCGATGGAGTGCCTGCCCGCGCAGAAGCACATGTGGGAGTACTATACGCAGCTCGCGATCCGCCGCGGGGTGCAGGTCAAGCGCAACGCCGGACCGAACCTCGGCCTGCCGCACGAGACGATGGGCGAGGCGTACGTGCGGTACTTCCCGCAGGTGACGGACGTCCTGCAATGAGCGCGTCCGGCCCGGTCGTCGTCACCGACATCGCACGCGCCGACCGCGATGTCGTGGACGCCCTCGCCGCGTTCGGCTCGGCGACCGTGCACGAGGCGATGGGGCGCATCGGGTACGCGGGTCCGCGCATCCGTCCCATCCAGCAGGGTGCCGCGATCTCGGGGTCGGCGATCACCGTGTCGACCGCTCCCGGCGACAACCTCATGGTGCACGCCGCGATCGAGCAGGCGCAGGACGGCGACGTGATCGTCGTCGTGCCGACCACCGACTCCGCGTTCGGCTTCATCGGCGAGCTCATGGCGACCCAGATGCAGGTGCGCGGCGTGCGTGCGTACGTGACCTCCGGCGGGGTGCGCGACACGGGCGAGCTGCGCGCGATGGGCTTCCCCGTATGGACCGCGCACGTGAGCTCACAGGGCACCGTGAAGGACACCGCCGGCTCGGTCAACGTGCCGGTCGTCCTCGACGGGGTCGTCGTGAACCCCGGCGACGTGGTCGTCGCGGACGACGACGGCGTGACGATCGTCCCCCGCGACCGAGCGGCCGAGGCGCTCGAGGCGTCGCGTGCCCGCGCCGAGCGCGAGGCCGGCAACCGCAAGCGGTACGAGGCGGGCGAGATCTCGATGGACATCAACAACCTGCGCCCCGTGCTCGCCGACCTCGGCGTGGCGTTCGTGACGCAGGAGGAGTACGAGCGTGGTCGCTGACCCGGTCCGCGACGGTGTCCGCTGCATGCTCATGCGCGGCGGAACGTCGAAGGGCGCGTACTTCCTCGCCGACGATCTTCCCGACGATCCGGATGCCCGCGACGAGCTGCTCCTGCGGATCATGGGCTCGCCCGACCCGCGTCAGATCGACGGGCTGGGCGGGGCGCATCCGCTCACGTCGAAGGTCGCCGTCGTCTCGCGGTCGTCCGAGCCGGGCATCGACGTCGACTACCTCTTCCTCCAGGTCGGGGTCGACGAGCCGACCGTCAGCACGAAGCAGACGTGCGGCAACCTGCTCGCCGGCATCGGGCCGTTCGCGGTCGAGCGCGGGCTGGTCGCCGCCGGCGGGGAGTCGACGACCGTCCGCATCCGCCTCGTCAACACCGGCGACGTCGCCACCGCCGTGTTCGCGACCCCCGGCGGCCGCCCTGACTACGACGGAGACGAGGCGATCGACGGCGTGCCCGGGACCGCCGGACGCATCGAACTCGAGCTCGGCGCCGCCGACAAGCCGCTGCTGCCCACGGGCAACCCGACCGACGATGTCGACGGGCACTCGGTGACGCTCGTCGACAACGGCATGCCGGTCGTGCTGCTGCGCGCCGAGGACTTCGGTATCGCCGGCGACGAGTCGCCCGCAGAGCTCGAGTCCCGTTCGGATCTCGCGGCCGCCGTGGAGCGCGTGCGCCTCGCCGCGGGGCCGCTGTTCGGGTTCGGCGACGTCTCCGAGCAGACCGTCCCGAAGATGATCCTCGTGTCGCCGCCGCGCAACGGCGGGGTGGTCTCGACGCGCGCGTTCATCCCGAAGCGCGTGCACACGTCACTGGGCGTGCTCATGGCGGCATCCGTCGCCGCCGGCGTCCGCATCCCCGGAGCCGTCGGCTCCGACTTCGCCCGCGTGCCGGACGAGGGTCCGAGCGACATCGAGCACCCGACCGGCGTGCTCGCCTCGACCGTGCGCGTCGAACAGGACGACGAGGGCGTGTGGCACGGCACGTCCACGTCGGTGCGCACCGCCCGAAAGCTCTTCGACGGGATCGCGTTCGCGCGTCCCCGTCTTCAGCACCCGTCAGAGAGGACATGACCATGGCCAGCTTTGAGAACTTCGACCTCGCCCACCTGGGCGGCGTCGAGCTCTACACCCCGAAGTTCGAGGAGAGCCTGCACTTCTTCCGCGACATCCTCGCGATGCGCGAAGTCGCCCGCATCGGCGACTCGGCGTACCTGCGGTGCTGGGACGAGTACCAGCTCTACACCCTGAAGCTCACCGCGTCCGACACGAACGGCGTCGGCCGCACGCTGTTCCGCGCGACGAGCCCCGAGGCGCTCGAGCGTCGCGTCGCCGCGATCGAGAAGGCCGGCCTCGGGCACGGCTGGCGCGACCCCGAGGTGGGCGTCGGCCGCTCGTTCGAGTTCGAGGACCCGGACGGGCACCTCATGGGCATCTACTACGACACCGAGCACTACGTTCCGGACGAGCAGGACACCCCGGCCCTCAAGAACCAGGCGTCGGCCTTCCCCGGCCGCGGCGTGAACGCGCGCCGGATGGACCACATCAACTACCTCGCGAGCGACGTCAACGCGGCGGGCGAGTTCTGGCGCGACGTCATGATGGCGCGCGAGTCCGAGCGCGTGCGCCTCGACGACGGCGGCTACGGCGCGTGGTGGTTCCGGTTCCAGCAGAAGTCGTACGACGTCGTCTACTCGGATGACTGGACCGGCGAGCGCGGCCGCTTCCACCACTTCGCGCTCGCGCCCGACACGCGCGAGGACATCCTCAAGGCGGCCGACATCTTCCTCGAGAACAAGATCCACATCGAGTTCGGCCCGTACAAGCACGCGATCAACCAGACGTTCTTCATCTACGTGTGGGAGCCGGGCGGCAACCGCATCGAGCTCGCGAACGCCGGCGCGCGCCTCATCCTCGACCCGGACTGGCCGGTCGTCGAATGGAGCCAGGCCGAGCGTGCGAAGGGGCAGGCGTGGGGCGCCAAGACGGTGCCGACGTTCCACACGCACGGAACCCCGTTCGTCGAGAACCAGGAGGAGATCGACGCGGCCGCGATGCGCGGCGAGGCGTACAAGAAGCCCGAGAAGGACGAGAAGTCGGAGTAGGCGAGAGCCGGCTCACGAATGCAGAAGAGGGGGCGGATGCCACGGCATCCGCCCCCTCCTCCTGAATCCGGTCAGCCCCAGACGTCGCGCGCGATGTCGACCACCGTGCGCACCTTCGCCCACTGCTGGTCCTCGGTGAGGATGTTGCCCTCCTCGGTCGAGGCGAAGCCGCACTGCGGGCTCACCGCGAGCTGCTCGAGCGGCGCGTACTTCGTCGCCTCGTCGATGCGGCGCTTGACGTCGTCGGGGTTCTCGAGGTCGCCCGTCTTCGACGTGATGAGCCCGAGCACGACCGTCTTCTCTCCCTTGGGCAGGAACCGCAGCGGCTCGAAGCCGCCCGCGCGATCGGTGTCGTACTCGAGGAAGTATCCGTCGTAGTTCGCGACGCCCAGCAGCTGCTCGGCGACGGGCTCATAGCCGCCCGACGAGATCCACGTCGAGCGGAAATTGCCGCGGCACACGTGCGTGGTCACGACGAGGTCGTCGGGCTTGCCGTCGAGGATGCGGTTGAGCAGCGCGGCATAGCGCTCCGCGATGCCGGTCGTGTCGATGCCGCGCTCGGCCGCCTTCTCGAGCTCGACCTCGGAGCACAGGTACGCCCACGCGGTGTCGTCGAACTGCAGATAGCGGGCGCCGGCGTCGTAGAACGCGGCGACGGCGTCGCGGTACGCCTGCACGAGGTCGTCGACGATCGCCTCGCGGCCGTCGTAGACCGCGGGATCGATGTGACCGGGCTCGAGGCGGAAGTCGAGCACCGTCGGCGACGGGATCGTGAACTTCGGCTGCGCGCCGGTCGCCTTCACGTCCTCCTGGAGCGCGCGGAAGTGCTCCAGGAACGGATGCGTGTCGCTGAAGCCGATCCTGCCGGAGATCTCGATGCCGCGAGGGCGCGTCTGCACACCCTGGAACTGGATGCCGTGGTCGAGCTCGACGATGTCGACGCCGTCGAGCAGGCCGAAGAAGTCGAAGTGCCACCACGAGCGGCGGAACTCGCCGTCGGTCGCGAGCTCGAGGCCGGCGTCGGCCTCCTTCTGCACGAGGTCGACGATCGCGGCGTCTTCGACGGCGCGGAGGCCCTCGTCGTCGAGCTCGCCGGCGTTGTGTCGGGCGCGCGCCTCGGCGACGGCGGCGGGACGGAGGAAGCTGCCGACGACGTCGGCGCGGTACGGGGGTCGAACACTCACCCGGTCAGCCTAACCATGACGGATGCCGCGGCCGAGGCATCCGTCACCCTTCGTCATCCAGCAGGGGCGCGGGATCGCTCCCGCGGCGCGAAAACCACGTCGGTGACCGGCGTTAGGGTAGTCCGGTGCCTGCTCCCGTGATCGAAGCGAAGAACCTCGTGAAGGCGTACAAGACCAAGGGCAAGCCCGACTTCCTCGCGGTCGACGGGCTGTCCTTCGAAGTCGCGCCGGGCGAGTCGTTCGGACTGCTCGGGCCGAACGGCGCGGGCAAGTCGACGACCATGAAGATGATCGGCGCGGTGTCGACGCGCACGAGCGGCGACCTGTCGATCCTCGGCCTCGACCCCGACCGGTACGGCCCCGAGATCCGCTCGCGGCTGGGCGTCGTCCCGCAGCAGGACAATCTCGACGGCGAGCTCAACGCGCGCGAGAACCTCTACATCTACGGGCGCTACTTCGGGCTGCCGGGCAAGGTGTGCCAGCAGAAGGCCGACGAGCTGCTCGCGTTCGCGCAGCTCGAGGAGAAGGCCAAGAGCAAGGTCGATCAGTTGTCGGGCGGCATGAAGCGGCGTCTGACGATCGCGCGCGGCCTCATCAACGACCCGCGCATCCTGCTCCTCGACGAGCCGACGACGGGCCTCGACCCGCAGGCGCGGCACGTGCTGTGGGACCGGCTCTTCCGCCTCAAGGAGCGCGGCACCACGCTCGTGCTCACGACCCACTACATGGACGAGGCAGAGCAGCTGTGCGACCGCCTCATCGTCGTCGACAAGGGCAGGATCATGGCCGAGGGCACGCCGGCGTCGCTCATCCGCGAGCACTCGAGCCGCGAGGTGCTCGAGGTGCGGTTCGGCTCCAACCGCAACGAGCAGGTCGCGCCGACGCTCGAGGGCATCGGCGACCGCGTCGAGGTGCTCCCCGACCGCATCCTCGTCTACACCGAGAACGGCGAGCAGGCCCTCGAGCGGGTCACCGCCGCCGGCCTCCAGCCGATCACGTCGCTCGTGCGGCGGTCGTCGCTCGAGGACGTCTTCCTGCGACTCACGGGAAGGTCGCTGATCGAATGAGCACCTTATCGATTGGTGAGCCCGTCGAACCACAGGGACCGGGCGCGGATGCCTCGCTCGACGAGCTGCGGCGCGAGGCGATGGAGTGGGGGCGCAAGCCCCGCGCGAACGGCACGTTCTACGTCGCCGAGCACATCGTGCGCGCGATGCGCGCGTACGGGTGGACGATCGTGGTCGGCGCCCTGGGCCAGCCGATCCTGTACCTGCTCGGTCTCGCGTTGGGCCTCGCGGCGCTCATCACGGCTCCGATCACGGATGCCTCGGGCATGTCCGTGTCCTACGTCGCGTTCGTTGCGCCGGCGCTGCTCATGACCGCCGCGATCCAGGTCGCGACCGAGGAGTTCAGCTACCCCGTGATGGACGGGTTCAAGTGGCGGCGCTTCTTCTTCGGGTTCAGCGCATCGCCCATCTCGCCGGGTCAGATCACGACGGGGGTGCTGCTCGGCGCGAGCGCACGCGTGCTCGTCGCGGTCGCCGGCTACTACCTGTTCATCTGGCTCTTCGGCCTCGTCTTCACGCCTTCCCCACTCGCGACCCCCGAGACGGGGTGGATCGCGATCCTCGCGGGTGTGCTGGGCGGCTGGGCGTTCGGCGCTCCGCTCATGGCCTACGCGTCGTCGATCGAAGACGACAAGGGCCAGTTCGCGCTCGTGCAGCGGTTCATCTTCATGCCGATGTTCCTGTTCTCGGGCACGTTCTATCCGCTCGACTCGCTCCCGCTCTGGCTGCAGTGGATCGGGTGGATCTCGCCGCTGTGGCACGCGACCGAGCTCGGCCGCACGTTCATGTACGGCCGCCCGACCGAGCCGATCGCGGTCGTGGTGCACGTCGTCTACCTCGTCGTGCTCGCCGTCATCGGCTACGTCCTGGCGCGCCGCAACTTCGCGAGGAGGCTGGCCAAATGACCACTGCCGTCGAATCGCCCCCTCAGCGACTCCGCTCCGGAGGCGTGCGAGCGCTCTATGCAGGCAACCCCGGCGCCGTCGTGCAGCGCGGCCTCGTCGCGGCGCGCAGCTCGAGCTGGATCGTCGTGCTGTCGGGCTTCTTCGAGCCCGTGCTGTACCTCGCCTCGTTCGGCATCGGCCTGGGCATGCTCATCGGCGACGTCGAGACGTCCGCCGGCGTCGAGGTGCCGTACGCGGCGTTCATCGCACCCGCGCTGCTCGCGGTGTCGGCGATGAACGGCGCGATCTACGACTCGACGTGGAACGTCTTCTTCAAGATGAACTACGGGAAGCTCTACGAGGGCATGCTCGCGACCTCGCTCGGCCCGCTCGACGTCGCGCTCGGCGAGATCGTCTACGCGCTGCTGCGCGGGCTCGTCTACGCGTCGGGCTTCCTCGTGATCATGCAGGTGTGGGGACTCAACCTCTCGTGGACGGCGATTCTCGCCCTGCCCGCGGTGCTGCTCATCGCGTTCGGCTTCGCGTCGCTCGGCATGGCGGTCACGAGCTACATGAAGGTCTTCCAGCAGATGGACCTCATCAACTTCGTGCTGCTGCCGATGTTCCTCTTCTCGGCGACGTTCTACCCGATCACCGTCTACCCCGAGTGGGTGCAGGCGATCGTGCAGGCGCTTCCCCTGTGGCACGGGGTCGAGCTCGTCCGAGGCCTCACGACCGGAGCGCTGTACCCGGGCATGCTGTGGCACGTGCTCTACTACGTCGTCATGATCGGCGTGGGCCTCATCTTGACGACGAAGCGGCTGCGGGCGCTGTTCCTCGACTGACGCCCGGACGGCGAGCTCCATCGCGTCCTGACCTCGATGCCGTGCGGCAGACGACGCGTCTGCGCGTGAAAGCGTCGGGCTCGATCGCGCGCCAGGGAGCGTCGTCGACGGATATCCGTCGATTCGGCCCGACGGTTTCACCGCCGTTCCCGACGGCAGACACGAGAGGAGCGGATGCCCGCCGGGGCATCCGCTCCTCTTATGAATGCGTCAGCGCCAGATCACGCCGAGGGCGGCGTTGAGCAGCGTGAGGATTCCGATCGTCCAGAAGACACCCGCATTGACCTTCCCGTCGCCGCCCTTGCGGGCGCGCGCCTGGCCGATGCCCATGAGCGCGCCGATGACGATCAGCACGACGAGCTTGACGCCGATCTTCACGTAGTTGAGGTCGTAGGAGATTCCCCACGGTGCGGCGAGGACGAGGCCCGCGAGACCGGCGATCGCGAGGCCGATGTTCATGAGACGCGTCACCTGCCGGCGCCCGCTGGAGACCTCGACCGCCCACGCACCGAACAGCAGCGCGAAGCCGGTGATGTGGATGAAGACGACGATGAGACGCAGATACTCCATGGCCGCCACCATAGGGGGTCGCGGAGGGCGTCGCCACCAAGGCGGCCCTCACCGCGGCGCCCGCGTCAGCCCCGCAATGCGCGCAGCGCGAGCGCGGTGCGGATCGCGGCATCCGCCGCCTCTGCGCCCTTGTCCTCCTTCGAGCCGGGCAGACCCGCGCGATCCAGACCCTGCTGCTCGTCGTTCAGTGTGAGCACCCCGAAGCCGACCGCCTTGCCCGTGTCGAGCGCGACCCGCGTGAGGCCGTCGGTCGCGGCCGACGACACGTACTCGAAGTGCGGCGTCCCGCCGCGGATGATCACGCCGAGCGCGACGACGGCATCGGCGCCGGATTCGAGGGCGACCTTCGCGGCGACCGGCAGCTCGAACGAGCCCGGCACCCGCATGAGCCGATACGACGCGCCGGATGCCTCGAGCACCCGCTCCGCGCCGGCGATGAGGCCGTTCGTGATCTCGTCGTGCCACGTCGCCGCGATCACGACGACCTCGAGGCCCGACGCATCCGTCCCGCCCGTGATCGGCGCTCCCTTGCCGCTCATCGTCCGGCGCCCTCCTTCATCTGTGCGAGCGCGTCGCTCAGGTCGTCCTCCGCGATCAGATGCCCCATGCGGTCGCGCTTGGTCGCGAGGTACTGGTGGTTGTTCGGGCCGACGCCGACCAGGAGCGGCACCTGCTCGACGATCTCGAGCCCGAGGTCGCGCAGCTGCTTGACCTTGTCGGTGTTGTTCGTGAGCAGGCGCACGCGATCGATGCCGAGGTCGGCGAGGATGCCGGCCGCGGCGGCGTAGTCGCGCGCATCCGCGGGAAGGCCCAGCGCGAGGTTGGCGTCGACGGTGTCGAGACCGCGCTCCTGCAGGCTGTACGCGCGCAGCTTGTTGATGAGCCCGATTCCGCGGCCCTCGTGTCCGCGCATGTAGATGACGACGCCGCCGTCCTGCTCGATCGCGTCGAGAGCCGCGTCGAGCTGCGGGCCGCACTCGCACTTGAGCGAGTCGAAGGCCTCGCCCGTGAGGCACTCGGAGTGCACGCGCACGAGCGGCGCGTCGGTGTCGAGCTCGCCCGACACGATCGCGAGGTGGTCGGTGCCGGTCACGCGGTCCTTGTATGCGAGGAAGCGGAACTCGCCGTGCGCGGTGGGCACGAGCGCCTCGGCGCGCAGGCTCACGCGTCGGCGGTGGTGGTGCTCGCTCTGCGGCGCGTCGGTGCGCGGGTCGACCTCGTCGAGGTACGCGATGAGCTGCTCGATCGTGATGACCGGGATGCCTTCGCGCTCGCCCATCTCGAGCAGTCCGGGAAGGCGCATCATGCTGCCGTCCTCGGCGACGACCTCGCCGATCGCGCCGACGGGGGAGAGCCCCGCGAGGCGCATGAGCTCGACGGCGGCCTCGGTGTGACCGGCGCGCTCGCGCACGCCGCCGTCCACGGCGCGCAGCGGCAGGATGTGACCCGGACGGATGACGGACGACGGCGTCGACTCGGGGTCTGCGAGCACGTTGAGCGTGTGGGCGCGGTCGGACGCGCTGATGCCCGTCGACTCGCGGTCGGCCGCGTCGACGCTCACGGTGTAGGCGGTGCCGCGCGCGTCCTCGTTGAGGGCCACCATGGGCGGGAGGTCGAGGCGGTCGGCCCAATCGGCGGGCATCGGCGCGCACAGGAAGCCGCTCGACCAGCGGATCGTCCACGCGAGCCACTCGGGCGTCGCCAACTGCGCCGAAAGGACGATGTCGCCCTCGTTCTCGCGGTCCTCATCGTCCGCGACGATGACGGGACGCCCCGCGCGCAGCGCTTCGAGGGCCTCGGGGATGGTGGAAAGGCTCATCGGAAGCCTCCTTCCGTGGCGGCGGCCGCGGCCGCCGGAGTGAAAGCGAGGAGGCGCTGCACATGGCGCGCCAGGATGTCGGTCTCGAGATTGACGCGGTCGCCGGGCTCGCGCGCCCCGAGTGTGGTGGCCTCGAGGGTCTCGGGGATGAGCGAGACCTCGAACCACGCCTCGTCGCCGGTCCCTGAGCCCGCTTCTCCGGTCCCGGTCCCTGTGCCCGCACCGGTCCCGGTCCCTGTGCCCGCACCGGTCCCGGTCCCTGAGCCCGCTTCTCCGGTCCCTGAGCTTGTCGAAGGGTCACTCACCGCGCTGACCGTGAGCGAGACGCCGTCGACGGCGATCGAGCCCTTGTCCACGACGAGGGGAGCGAGCTCGCGGGGAAGGCTGATCCGCACGACGCGCCACTGGTCGCCGGGACGAACATCGAGCACGGTGCCGGTCCCGTCGATGTGACCCTGGACGATGTGGCCGCCCAGGCGTCCGTGCGCGGGCGTCGCGCGCTCGAGGTTGACGGCACGGCCCGGCTCGATGCCCGCGAGCGTGGACATGTCGAGGGTCTGCCTCATGACGTCGGCCGTGAACCAGTCATCGCCCTGGTCGACGACGGTCAGGCACACGCCGCTGACGGAGATCGAGTCGCCGTGCGCGGCATCCGCCACGACCTTCGGCGCACGGACGGTGATGCGTACGCCGTCTCCCGACGGCTCGACGGCCGTCACGGCGCCGATCTCTTCGACGATGCCGGTGAACATCAGACGTCTCCTTCGTGTGGTTCTGAAGTCTTGCGGGGCGTGGCGACGATGAGAAGGTCGTCGCCGAGACGCTCGACGGATGCCAGAATGAGGCGCCGCGCGTCATCGATCGTGCCGACGCCGATGTCGCCGATCGCGAGGCGGTCGCCTCCGAGCAGCACGGGAGCGACGTAGGCGAGCACCTCGTCGGCGAGCCCGTCGCGCACGAACGCGCTCGCGATCGTGGGGCCACCCTCGACGAACACGCGCTGCACTCCGCGGTCGCGGAGCTCGCGGAGGACATCGGGGAGCGAGTGCCCGTCGTACTGCAGGACGGGGCGCGGATGCCGCCGCACCGCCGCATGGGCCGGGATCTCGCGTGTGCCGAGGACGACGGGCGTCGGCTGACGGTCGAGCAGCGAACCGTCGGCGGCACGCGCGGTGAGCGCGGGATCGTCGGCGAGGACCGTGCCGATGCCGGCCACGATCGCGTCGGCGCGGGCGCGACGGCGGTGCACGTCTTCGCGGGCGGCGGGGCCGGTGATCCACTTGCTGGATCCGTCGGATGCGGCGATCCGCCCGTCGAGGCTCTGCGCCCACTTCACGGTCACGTGCGGGCGACCGAGCCGCTGGACCTCGAGCCACGACGCGAGCAGAGCCTCGCCGTCGTGCTGGAGCAGGCCCTCCTCGACCGAGACGCCCGCCGCGCGCAGCCGCTCCGCGCCGCCGGACGACACGGTGTTCGGGTCGGCGACGGCGAAGGCGACGCGGGAGACGCCCGCCTCGATGAGCGCGACGGCGCACGGACCCGTGCGGCCGTGGTGGTTGCAGGGCTCGAGCGTGACGATCGCCGTGGCGCCGCGAGCGGCGCCCGGGGCGAGCTTCGACAGGGCGTCGACCTCGGCGTGCGCCGTTCCGGCTCCGCGATGCCAGCCCTCGGCGAGGATCTCGCCGTCGGGGGAGAGGATGACCGCTCCGACCTGCGGGTTGACGCCTCGGGGACCGCGCAGCGCGAGGTCGAGAGCGCGCCGCATCGCGTCGCGTTCCCGCTCGGTCGCCGTCATCTCGATCCTTCTGTCGATCGCGGCACTCCGGCACGGGAGACGGCGGCGACGTCGACGACGGCGCTCGTGCTGCCTCCCATCCGGACTAGCGACGCTTCGCGTCGCATCACCGTCGGTTCCGGAATTCCACCGGATCAACCGTGGAACCGACCCAGAGGGTGCGGAGCCACGGCTCGCGGACTGTCACCGCCGGTTCGGATTCTCACCGACCCCGGAGCACGTTGATGCTCACGAGTCTACTCAACGCGGCATGCGTCGTTTCATTCCATGAACGCAGGTCCCTCTCAGCGGGCCGGGAGACGGGCCCGGACGGGTATCGCGGGAGTGCGCGGCGTGCGACCCGCGTGTCGGCGAGCGCGCATAGCCTGGAGGAACGGGAAGGGGGCCGACGATGCAGGGGGCACAGCGACGGCCGGGGTTCAGTGCGATCGCCGGGCGCCCGTACGCGGACGTGCTGATCGTCGGCGGCGGCATCAACGGCCTTGCGACCTTCCGCGATCTCGCGATGCAGGGCGTCGATGTCGCGCTCGTCGAGCGCGGCGACTTCGTGAGCGGCGCCTCCGCCGCGTCGAGCCACATGATCCACGGCGGCATCCGCTATCTCGAGAACGGCGAGTTCCGCCTCGTCGCCGAGGCGGTGACCGAGCGCAACGCGCTGCTGCGCACGGCGCCCCACTACGTGCGGCCGCTGCAGACGACGATCCCGATCTTCACGACGTTCTCCGGCGTGCTGAGCGCGCCGCTGCGGTTCCTGCGCCACGGGAAGGGGCGCCCGCGCGAGCGCGGGGCGGTGCTCATCAAGGTCGGTCTCATGATCTACGACTCGTTCTCGCGCGGAGGCGGGCGGGTGCCGCGGCACACCTTCCACGGGCGGCGGCAGTCGCTCGAGCGCTTCCCGTCGATGAACCCCGCCGTGCGCTACACGGCGACGTATTGGGACGCGTCCCTCCACGACCCCGAGCGCCTCGCGCTCGACGTGCTGCGCGACGGACTCGCGGCGGGCGGCGATCGTGCACGCGCGGCGAACTACGCCGAGGCGGTGGGCGAACGCGACGGCCGGGTCGTCGTGCGCGATGTCGAATCGGGCGAAGAGGTGGCGTTCGCGGCATCCGTCGTCGTCAACGCGTCGGGCCCCTGGACCGACCTCACCAACGACGCACTCGGCGAGGCGACCCGTTTCATGGGCGGCACGAAAGGCTCGCACATCGTGCTCGACCACCCCGCGCTGCTCGCGGCGACGGGTGGGCACGAGCTGTTCTTCGAGCACAGCGACGGACGCATCGTGCTCATCTACCCGCTCAAGGGGCGGGTGCTCGTCGGAACGACCGACCTCGAGCACGACATGGCCGACCCCATCGTGTGCACCGAGGAGGAGGTCGACTACTTCATCGCGCTCATCCGCCATGTGCTGCCCGACATCGAGGTCGACCGGTCGAGCATCGTGTACCGGTTCTCCGGCGTCAGGCCGCTCCCCGGCCACGGCGACCTCGCTCCGGGCTTCGTCTCCCGCGACTACCGGATCGAGCGCGGTTCGATCGGCGGGGCGACGGATGCCGCGCTGCTGAGCCTCGTGGGCGGAAAGTGGACGACGTTCCGGGCCTCCGCCGCGCACCTCGCCGACCGTGTGCTCGACGTGCTCGCGGTGCCGCGACGGCGCTCGACGCGCGGTGTGCCGATCGGCGGCGGGCGGGGGTTCCCCGTGAGCGAGCGCGCGCGGCACGGATGGATCGCCGAGCACGACACGGGCGTGGGGTTCGCGCGCGCGTCGGTGCTGCTCGACCGCTACGGCACGGTCGCGGCGGACGTCATCGCCGCGATCGTGGATGACCCGGATGACGCGCCGCTGGCGAATGCGCCCGGCTACTCGACCGGAGAACTGCGCCACCTCGCTCGCACCGAGCACGTCGTGCACCTCGACGACCTCCTTCTGCGGCGCACGAGCCTCGCGTTCATCGGAGAGGCGGAGGCCGCGGCGCGCGAGGTCGCCGACGCCGTCGCCCCGGTGCTCGGGTGGGACGAGTACGCCGTCGCGGCCGAAGTCGAGCGCGCGATCGCCGCCGTGCACGCGGCCGACCCGTCGTGGACCGGCGTCCGCTCGTGACGGCGCCGTCGCGATAGCCTGACGAGGCGGATGCGGCGACGAGGCAGCGAGGAGACGATGTGACGCAGCACGTGCTGGCGATCGACCAGGGCACCACCTCCACGCGGGCGATCGTGTTCGACGCAGCCGGTGCGATCGTCTCCTCCGCACAGCGCGAGCACGAGCAGATCCTTCCCCGCGCGGGGTGGGTCGAGCACGACCCCGTGGAGATCTGGACCGGCACCGAATGGGTGATCGCGGCGGCCCTCGCGCGCGCTGGAGTCGCGGCATCCGATGTCGCCGCCGTCGGCGTGACGAACCAGCGCGAGACCGCGATCGTGTGGGACCGCAGGACCGGTCGTCCAGTCTCCAACGCGCTCGTGTGGCAGGACACCCGCACGCAGTCCCGCATCGACGAGTTGGCTCGTGACGGCGGGCCGCAGCGCTTCGCCGAGATCACCGGTCTTCCCCTCGCGACCTACTTCTCGGCGTCGAAGATCGCGTGGATCCTCGACCATGTGCGCGGCGCCCGCGAGGCCGCCGCATCGGGCGACCTGCTCTTCGGCACACCCGACACGTGGGTGGTGTGGAACCTCACCGGCGGGGCGCGCGGCGGCATCCACGTGACCGACGTCACGAACGCGTCGCGCACGCTGCTCATGGACCTGCGCGCGCTCGACTGGTCGGACGAGCTGCTCGACGTGTGGGGGATCCCGCGCGCGATGATGCCCGAGATCCGCTCGTCATCCGAGGTCGTGGGCTCGGCGCACCTGCCCGACTCGCTGCACGGCGTGCCGATCGCCGGCATCCTGGGCGACCAGCAGGCCGCGACGTTCGGGCAGGCCGCGTTCGATGTCGGCGAGTCGAAGAACACGTACGGCACGGGCAACTTCCTGCTCGTGAACACCGGCACCGAGATCGTGCGCTCCGACAGCGGCCTCATCACGACCGTCGCCTACCGCTGCGGCGACGAGCCGGCGCGGTACGCGCTCGAAGGCTCGATCGCCGTCACCGGGTCGCTCGTGCAGTGGCTGCGCGACAACCTCGGCATCATCAACCGGTCGGAGGAGGTCGAGACGCTCGCGGCGACCGTCGCCGACAACGGCGGCGCCTATTTCGTCCCGGCATTCTCGGGGCTGTTCGCGCCGTACTGGCGCCCGGATGCCCGCGGCGCGCTCGTGGGCATGACGCGGTACGTCAACAAGGGGCACATCGCCCGCGCCGCCCTCGAGTCAACGGGCTTCCAGTCGCGCGACGTGATCGAGGCCGTCGTCGCCGACACCGGGCGCCCGCTGGACGAGCTGCGCGTCGACGGCGGCATGACGCGCGACGATCTGCTCATGCAGTTCCAGGCCGACATCCTCGGGATCCCCGTCGTGCGCCCGAAGGTCGTCGAGACCACCGCGCTCGGCGCCGCGTACGCGGCGGGGCTCGCGACGGGCGTGTGGCGCGACCGCGACGAGCTGCGCTCGCACTGGCGTGAGGATGTGCGCTTCGAGCCGCGCATGAGCGTCGACGAACGCGAGCGCCGCTACCGCCTGTGGAAGAAGGCCGTATCGAAGTCGCTCGACTGGGTCGACGACGACGTGCGCGAGCAGGCGCAGGTCTGACCGACGCGCGGGGCGCGGGTCACTTCAGCAGACGCGACAGCCGCCGGTCGGCGAGGATCTTTCCACCCGTCTGGCACGTCGGGCAGTACTCGAGCGAGTTGTCGGCGAAGAAGACGCTGCGCACCTCGTCGCCGCACACCGGGCAGGCTTCGCCGCGTCGCCCGTGCACGCGCATTCCGCGCCGCTTGGCGTCTTTGAGGTCGGCAGGGGGCTTTCCGGATGCCGCGGCCAGCGCCTCGGCGAGGGTCTCGGTCATCGCGGTGTAGAGCCTGTCGATCTCTTCGTCGGAGAGCCCCGCCGCGAGGGCGTACGGCGACATCTTCGCCGCGTGGAGGATCTCGTCGGAGTATGCGTTCCCGACGCCCGCGATGATCGCCTGGTCGCGCAGCACGCCCTTGATCTGCGTGCGGCGGCCCGCGAGCAGCCCCGCGAACGCGTCGCGATCGAACGACGGGTCGAGCGGGTCGGGCCCGAGCCGCGCGATGCCCGGCACCTCTGCCGGATCGCGCACGACATACACCGCGAGCGACTTCTTCGTGCCCGCCTCGGTGAGGTCGAAGCCCGAGCCGTCGGAGAAGGCGACACGCAGCGCGATGGGCGTCTTGCCCGGGCGGATGAGCGTCTGCGGAAGCTCGTCGTACCAGCGCAGCCAGCCGGCCTTCGCGAGATGGAAGACGAGGTGCGGCCCCGCTTCGGCGCCATCGCCCCTCGTCGTCGCGATGTCGACGAATTTGCCGTGACGCTCGACGCCGGCGACCTCCGTGTCTTTCAACGACTCGACCGGGGGGTCGTAGGTCTTGAGCGCGGCGATGTTCGCGACCGTCGCGCGCGTCACGCGCAGGCCGGTCGTGCGCTCGCGAAGGAACTCGACGAGGCCCTGAACCTCAGGCATCTCGGGCATGGGCTCATCCTGTCATGAGCCGCCGACGAGCGTCTCGCGAGCGGCCTCATCGAGCACGGGCCAGGGCCGCGGCATCCGGTCGTCGTCGACGAGGAGTCCCGCGATCCACCCGTCGTCGCGCCGTCCTTCGCCGTTGACGAGGGCCCGGCGCAGCAGGCCCTCGTAGCGGAACCCGAGCGTGCGCGCGGAGCGCGCCGAGGCGACGTTGCCCGCGACGGCCCGCCACCCGATGCGCTGGAGCCTGAGGCCACCGGGCGAGAAGCCCCAGTCGATGACCGTCACCGCGGCCTCGATGAGGATCCGACGGCCGCGCGCCCACGGGGCGACCCAGTACCCGATCTCACCCGCGCCGTGCTCGACGCCGTAGAGGCCGATCGTGCCCACCAGTGAGCCGGCTTCGCGGATGCCCCACGTCAGGTTGCGGCCCGCCTCCCAGTCCTTCGGGATCTGGGAGATGAACGCCTCGGCATGGCGCCGCTCGTAGGGCGTCGGGATCGTCGTGTACCGCTGGATCGCCGGATCCTGGCACGCCTCGAACATCGCATCGGCGTCGGAGGCGACGGGGAGCGACAGTTCCAGTCTCGCGGAGCGGAGGACGACGGGCTGCATCCCGCCACGATAGCCGCCCTCGGCGAGGCCCGGCGCGCCCGGTTACAGGCGCACGCGGCGCAGCAGGCCCACCTTGTCGTACACGTCGGCGAGCGTGCGGTCGGCGACCGCATCCGCCTTCGCCGCGTTCTCGGCGAGCAGCCTGTCGAGCTCGGCCGGGTCGTCGAGCAGCGTCAGCGCGCGCTCGCGCACGGGAGCGAACTCCTCGACCACGACCTCGGCGAGGCCCTTCTTGAAGTCGCCGTAGCCGCGGCCGGCGTACTCGTCCTCGATCGCGCCGATCTGCCGGCCGGTGAGCGCGGCGTAGATCACGAGCAGGTTCGAGACGCCCGGCTTGTTCTCGGTGTCGTATCGCACCGATCCCTCGGAGTCCGTCACCGCGCGCATGATCTTCTTGCGCGTCTTGGCGGGGTCGTCGAGGAGCCACAGGATGCCGGCATCCGACTCCGCCGACTTCGACATCTTCGACGTCGGGTTCTGCAGGTCGTAGATGCGCGCGGTGTCGCGCTGGATGACCGGCGTGGGCACCCGGAACGTCTGCCCGTAGCGCGAGTTGAACCGCTCGGCGAGGTCGCGCGTCAGCTCGACGTGCTGCTTCTGGTCGTCGCCGACGGGCACGATGTCGGTCTGGTAGAGCAGGATGTCGGCCGCCATGAGCACCGGGTACGTGAAGAGCCCGACCGACGTCGCGTCGGACCCGTACCGCTGCGACTTGTCTTTGAACTGCGTCATGCGGCCGGCCTCGCCGAAGCCCGTGATCGTCGAGAGGATCCACGCCAGCTCGGCGTGCGCGCGCACGTGCGACTGCACGTAGAGCGTCGACCGGGACGGCTCGATGCCCGCCGCGATGTACTGGGCGGCCGTGCGGCGCGTCTTCTCGCGCAGCTCGGCCGGGTCGTTCGGCTGCGTCAGGGCGTGCAGGTCGACGACCGAGAAGAACGCATCGTAGGACTCCTGCAGATCGCGCCACTGCATGAGGGCTCCGATGTAGTTGCCGATGTGCAGCGAATCGGCGGAGGGCTGCATTCCGGAGTACAGGCGCGGTTTCGTCACCCGGCAATCCTAATGAGCGATCTCGCCCCCTACGCCCGCGCGGGCTCAGTGACCGAGCGTATAGTCCGCGATGACGGGGGAGTGGTCGCTCCATCGCGTGTCCCACGAGGGGGCGCGGAACACCGAGTAGTCCGTCACACGCTCGGCGAATGCCGGGGTCGCGAGGTGGTAGTCGATGCGCCACCCCGAGTCGTTGTCGAATGCGCGCCCGCGCATCGACCACCAGGTGTACGGCCCGGGCACGTCGCCCGCCCACCGGCGCCCGACGTCGACCCACCCGAGGCCGATGCCCGTCGTGCCGTCGACGCACTGGACCGGCTCTCCGGCGGGGCCGAGGAAGCGGTCGAAGTACGCGCGCTCGCGCGGCAGGAAGCCCGCCTTCTTGACGTTGCCCTTCCAATTGCGGATGTCGAGCTCGCGGTGCCCCACGTTGAGGTCGCCCATGATGAGCGCGAGCGGGTTGTCGGACACGAGCAGCGGCATCTGCTTCTCCATCGCGTCGAGGAATGCCCACTTCGCGTCCTGCCGCGGAGTGTCGGCCTCACCGGTCGGGACGTACGCGCTCACGATCGTGACGCGCTCGCCGTCGACCTCGAAGTCGGCCTCGATCCACCGCCCCGCGGAATCGAGCGGCTCGGGACTCAGGGCGGTGCGCACGTCGATCGCGCGATCTCGGCTCGCGATCGCGACGCCCGCGCGCCCCTTGAGGAGCGCCTCGTCGTTGACGAGCTGCCAGCCCGGCAGCACGGCGGCGAGCTCGTCGGCCGTCGCGCGCACCTCTTGCAGCGCCATGAGGTCGATGTCGGCCGCGTCGAGCCACTCGATCATGCCTTTGCGCGTCGCCGCGCGGATGCCGTTGACGTTGACAGAGGCGATGCGAACGCGGCGAGGCATGCGTGCCAGCCTAGCCGCGGGTGCGGACACACCTCATTCGAGCAGGCTGCCCCGACGTTCGTTCTTGACCGGGGGAGCGGATGCCTCGACCTCGGCGAGCTCTCGCTCCGCTTCGTGCACCGCGCGGTCTGCCGCCCACACCCTGTACCACGGCGCCTGGTCGCGGGCCGCGCGAGCCGTGCGCAGACGCACGCGCGCGGCGAGCACGAGCGCGCGATGCTCCTCAGCGAGTCGATCCGCCTCGGACTCGGGCAGAAGCGGCTCGTTGACGTCGTTCGCGCGCACCGCGATCCACGACGCCGCGACGAGGATGATGACACCCATGATGCGGAACCACAGCAGGAGGCCGACGAAGATCGCGAACGTCGCGAGCAGCGGGTTGGAGGGCGTGTAGCTGACGAGCAGGCCCGCACCCAGCTGGAGGACCGTGATCGCACCGCCGCCGAGCAGGGCGCCCGGCCAGATCCGACGCCACTGCAGCTCGGTGCCGGTGAGGAACCGCACGAGACCGGCGAGGGCCGCGCTGAACACCGAGAACGAGACGGCGACGGATGCCACGAAGCCGCCGGCCTGGTAGAGGAGCGAGGACGTGTCCCAGCCGAACAGGCCGAACACCACACTGATCGCCCACGTGCCGAGGTAGTTGAGCGCCGAGCCGAGGACGAGCGCCACCCCGAAGATGATCGCCGCGAGGAGGTCGCGGGCCTTCAGGATCACATAGCTGCGCCGGTCGGGCTCGAGGCCGAAGATATCGCGCACCGCGCGGCGCGCGAACGTCACGAAGCCGATCGCGGTCCAGATGACCGTGACGAGGGCGACGAGACCCGTGACCCCCAGCACACTCGCGCTGCTGGTCGCGATGCTCGTCACCTGCTCGACGGTGAACAGGCCGGAGTCGTCTTCGCTGATGAGCCCCGGGATGTAGCTGTTGATGAGGTCGATCATCGCCTGGATGGCTTCCGGGCTGCCGCCCAGCCACAGGCCCGCGATCGCGAACGCCAGATACACGGCCGCGAAGATCGCGAAGAGGGCCTGGTAGCTGATGCCCGCCGCGAGCAGGAACCCGTTGTGCTGGAGGAAATGCCGCCACACCCGGATCGGGAACCACGCGAGCGTGCGGCGCGTCAGCTTCGACGCCCGCTCGATCGGCTCGTCGAAGCGCGCGCGCAGGGTGGACTGCGTCGTCTCCCAGCGGGCCCGGAGAGACTCCTCGGTGCGCGCCGCCTCGTCGGCCTGGCTCTGGGCCTGCGGCGAGGAAGCACGGCCCTTGTGTCGCGCCACGCAGTCAGATTAGCGGGCGGCGGCGGGTGCGCCCTTCGACGCCGCACGGAACCGCGGCACCGCGAACAGGATGGCGGCGAGCGCGACGGCGGGGAGGAGGAAGGCCGGGCCGAGCCCGGGCGCATCGGCGAGGAGACCGAGCACCACCGCGCCGAGGATCGCGCCGGCGTAGTTGAAGAGGTTCACACGGGCGATCACCTGGTCACTGTGCGCCGGGTCGAGCTCACCGGCGGCGCCGAACGTCACCGGGATGAGCACGCCCGCCGACACACCCGCGAGCGCGAACCCCGCGACCGCGACACCCGGCACCGGCACGAGCGCGACGAGAGCGCACCCGACCGCCGACACGACCGCCGCGACCGCGACGATGCGGCGACGGTCGACGATCGCCAGCAGACGATCCGTCACGAGTCGCGTCACGAGCACGACCGCCTGATACGCGGCGTACCCGAGCGGCGCGACCCACGCGAGGGCGGACAGGCCGTCCTGCAGGTAGACCGTGCTCCACGTGCTCACGGCCGAGTCCGCCACGAAGATCGCGAGCACGACGAGTCCGAACACCCAGATACCCGCACGCGGCAGACGCGTGCGCTCGGCCGGCGGCAGAGCCTGGTCGACAGGCGTCTCACGGGCCGAGAAGCGGGCCACGATGACAGCCGCGGCGAGGGCGACGACCGCCGCGCACGCGAGCGCGATGCCGGCGGCGAAGGCGGATGCGGCGACCACCGACACGAGCAGGGCGCCGCCGATCGCGGCTGCCGTCGCGGCCGCGAAGAAGCCTCCGAGCACGGGGCGCCCGTACGCACGCTGCACCGCGACGCCCTGCATCGCGGCCGACGCGTCGACGCATCCGAGCCCCACACCGAACACCGCCCAGGCGGCGACGAAGACGCCGAACGGCGTCGGCACCGCGATGACCGGCAGCGCGACCGCCTGGATCGCGAGGCCCAGGGTGAGCGCCGCGCGGCTTCCGAAGCGCACCGCGACCGCATTCGCCACGAGCGACCCGCCTGCGGCCATGAGGGCGACGCCGAGCACGATGAACGAGACCGTCATGTCGTCGACGTCCTGTCGCGCCTTGAGCGCGGGGAGCGAGGTGACCACGACGGCGTAGCCGAGGCCCTGTGCCGCGTACGCGGTCGTGACCGCTCCGCGGGCGGGCTTCCACTGCCCGCGCGGGGCAGGGCGCGGCATCCGCCGGTTCGTCTTGCTGCTGGTCAGCGGACCATCGCTCCGTTGCGACGCGTCCACTCGCGGGCCCTAGGCCCGCCCGCGCAGCACGGCCTGCTTGACCTCTGCGATCGCCTTCGTGACCTCGATGCCGCGGGGGCACGCCTCGGTGCAGTTGAACGTCGTGCGGCAGCGCCACACGCCCTCTTTGTCGTTGAGGATGTCGAGGCGCACCTGGGCGGCGTCGTCGCGCGAGTCGAAGATGAAGCGATGCGCGTTGACGATCGCGGCCGGGCCGAAGTACTGGCCGTCGGTCCAGAACACCGGGCACGACGACGTGCACGCGGCGCACAGGATGCACTTGGTCGTGTCGTCGAAGATCTCGCGGTTGACGATCGACTGGATGCGCTCCTTGCCCGGCTCAGGCGCCGTGCCCGAGATGAGGAACGGCTGCACCTCGCGGTAGGACGCGAAGAACGGCTCCATGTCGACGACGAGGTCCTTCTCGAGGGGAAGACCCTTGATCGCCTCGACGTAGATGGGCTGCGAGATGTCGAGGTCCTTGATGAGCGTCTTGCAGGCCAGGCGGTTGCGCCCGTTGATGCGCATCGCGTCGGAGCCGCAGATCCCGTGGGCGCACGAGCGGCGGAAGGTCAGCGACCCGTCGACCTCCCACTTGATCTTGTGCAGCGCGTCGAGCACGCGGTCGGTCGAGTAGAGCTCGACGTCGTAGTCGACCCAGCGCGGCTCCTCATCGACCTCGGGGTCGAAGCGCCGGATGATGAACGTGACGAGGAACGACTGGATGCCGGTGTCGGCCGGGGACTGCTCGACGTCGTCGTGCGCGTCGGTGGTCTCGAGGACGGTCGAGGTCATCTCAGTACTTCCTCTCCATCGGCTGGTAGCGCGTGACGACGACCGGCTTCCAATCGAGTCGGATGTGGTCCTCCGAGTTGGACGAGTGCGGGTCGCCCGTCAGGTACGCCATCGTGTGCTTCATGTAGTTCTCGTCGTCGCGCGCCGGGAAGTCGTCGCGCATGTGGCCGCCGCGGCTCTCCTTGCGGTTGCGCGCCGCGACGACGACGACCTCGGCGATGTCGAGCAGGAACCCGAGCTCGACCGCCTCGAGGAGGTCGGTGTTGTAGCGGCGGCCCTTGTCGTCGACGTGGACGTTGCGGTAGCGGGCGCGGAGGTCTTCGATCACCTCGAGCACCTCGCTGAGCGACTCCTCGGTGCGGAACACCTGGGCCTTGCGGTCCATCTCGTCCTGCAGCGTCTTGCGCAGGACGGCGATGCGCTCGGTGCCCGGGTTGTTGCGAAGGCCCTCGATCATCTCGCGCACCTCGCGCGCGGGGTCGTCGGGCAGCGGCACGAAGTCGGCGGTCTTGACGTACTCGACCGCGTGGCGGCCGGCGCGCTTGCCGAAGACGTTGATGTCGAGCAGCGAGTTCGTGCCGAGGCGGTTCGAGCCGTGCACCGACACGCACGCGCACTCGCCCGCGGCGTACAGACCGGGGACGATCGTCGTGTTGTCGCTGAGCACCTGCGCGTCGGTGTTGGTGGGGATGCCGCCCATCGCGTAGTGCGCGGTCGGCATGACCGGGACGGGCTCCACGACCGGGTCGACGCCGAGGTAGGTGCGCGCGAACTCGGTGATGTCGGGGAGCTTCGTCTCGAGCACCTCGGCACCGAGATGCGTGCAGTCCAGCAGCACGTAGTCGCGGTGCGGGCCGGCGCCGCGACCCTCCGCCACCTCCTGCACCATGCAGCGGCTCACGATGTCGCGTGGTGCGAGGTCCTTGATCGTGGGGGCGTAGCGCTCCATGAAGCGCTCGCCCGTGACGTTGCGCAGGATCGCGCCCTCGCCGCGCGCTCCCTCGGTGAGGAGGATGCCGAGACCGGCGAGGCCGGTCGGGTGGAACTGGAAGAACTCCATGTCCTCCAGGGGGAGGCCCTTGCGCCAGATGATGCCGACGCCGTCGCCGGTGAGCGTGTGCGCGTTCGACGTCGTCTTGAAGATCTTGCCGAATCCGCCCGTCGCGAAGATGACGGCCTTCGAGTGGAAGACGTGCAGATCGCCGGTCGCCAGCTCATAGGCGACGACACCCGCGACCTGCGTCGCGCCGTCGGCGTCCTTCACGGTGATGAGGTCGAGGACGTAGAACTCGTTGAAGAAGTTGATGCCGAGCTTGACGCAGTTCTGGAACAGCGTCTGCAGGATCATGTGTCCGGTGCGGTCGGCGGCGTAGCACGCACGGCGCACGGGCGTCTTGCCGTGGTCGGCCGTGTGACCGCCGAAGCGGCGCTGGTCGATCTTGCCCTCGGGCGTGCGGTTGAACGGCAGGCCCATGTTCTCGAGGTCGATGACCGCGTCGATCGCCTCTTTCGCGAGGATCTCGGCCGCATCCTGGTCGACGAGGTAGTCGCCGCCCTTGACGGTGTCGAAGGTGTGCCACTCCCACGAGTCGTCCTCGACGTTCGCGAGGGCCGCGGCCATCCCGCCCTGCGCCGCGCCGGTGTGCGAGCGCGTCGGATACAGCTTCGTGATGACGGCCGTCCGCGCTCCCGGACCCGCCTCGATCGCCGCACGCATTCCTGCGCCGCCGGCGCCCACGATGACGATGTCGAACTGGTGATAGTGGACGCCGTTCTTGACGACGCCGTCAGCGGTCTGGGTGCTCACGTGATTGGGGTGCTTTCCGTCTCTGTCAAGTGTCGTCGCCGCGTCAGGCGCAGCGTTCCTGCAGCCACTGGGCGCTCTGGTCGGTCAGGCCGAGGCACGGGTCGAACGTGAAGACCACGAGCGTTCCGAGGACGATGAGGAACCCTGCGGCCAGCCACAGGGCCCACACGAGCACGCGGCGCGTGCCCTCGTGCGTCACGTAGTCGTTGACGATCGTGCGCATGCCGTTCGCGCCGTGGATGAGGGCGAGCCACAGCATGAGCACGTCCCACCACTGCCAGAACGGGCTCGCGAACTTGCCCGCCACGAAGCCGAAGTCGATCGCGTGGATGCCGTCGCCGACCATGAGGTTGACGAACAGGTGCCCGAAGATGAGGACGATCAGCAGCACGCCCGAGGCGCGCATGTAGATCCAGCCCCACTTCTCGAGGTTGCCGCCGCGCTTGCTGCGCGGGGCGATGGGGCTGCGGGGATCGGCGATCGAGACGCTCTGCGCGGTGCTCATCAGTGACCCCCTCCCAGTCCGGCGAAGACGTTCATGAGGTGACGCGGCGCGAAGCCCAGCATCGTCACCGCCCACAGGCCGATGACGCCCCACCACAGCTGGCGCTGGTGGCGGGTGGCCCACGGCCAGAAGTCGACGAGCATGATGCGCAGTCCGTTGTACGCGTGGTACGCGACGGCCGCGACGAGCACCACCTCGCCGAGTCCCATGATCGGGTTCTTGTAGGTGCCGATCACCGCGTCGTACGCCTCGGGCGAGACGCGGATGAGGGCCGTGTCGAGCACGTGCACCAACAGGAAGAAGAAGATCGCCACGCCGGTGATGCGGTGCAGCACCCACGACCACATGCCTTCGCGACCGCGGTACAGGGTTCCGCGGGGGGTTCGCGACGTGGTCTCGGATACCGACGGTGTGACGCGCGCTGGAGCAGACACGGCCCGTCCTTCCTAGGGGTAGAACGCGGATGCCCGGAGCACTTCGTCGGCCCCGGATCGGATCCCGGACGCTTCGCAGCGCCCTGACCATCCTATTCCCGTCTCACGGGCGCTTGGATCACGCAGGGCCGTGGCGTCCCGCCGGTCAGGAATCGTGCCGTGCGGTCCGCGCGGCTAGCCTGTGAGCATGGCCGGACCGATCGAGGACTTCTACGCCGTCATCCCCGCAGGCGGGATCGGCTCCCGGCTGTGGCCGCTCTCACGCGCGGACGCGCCCAAGTTCCTGCACGATCTGACGGGCTCGGGGCACACGCTCCTGCACGACACGTGGAAGCGGCTCGAGCCGCTCACGGGTCGCGACCGGATCGCCGTCGTGACCGGTCGCGCGCACCGCGCCGCGGTCGAGAAGGAGCTGCCCGGCATCCTCGACAAGAACGTGTTCCTCGAGTCCGAGCCGCGCGACTCGACCGCCGCGATCGGTCTCGCCGCCGCCGTCCTCTCGCGGCGGGAGCCGGACGTCATCATCGGCTCCTTCGCGGCCGACCACGTCATCCGCGTGCCGCATCTGTTCGAGTGGGCGGTGCGCCAGGCGGTCGAGGTCGCGCGCGAGGGCTTCGTGTGCACGATCGGCATCCAGCCGAGCGAGCCGTCCATCGGGTTCGGCTACATCAAGAAGAAGCGCGCACTCGTGATCGAGGGGGCGCCCGAGGCCGCGCTCGTCGAGAGCTTCGTGGAGAAGCCGGATCTCGAGACCGCGAAAGAGTACTTCGCATCGCGCGACCACCTCTGGAACGCGGGGATGTTCATCTCCCGCGCGGACGTGCTCCTGGGCGAGATCGCCGACAACCAGCCCGCCCTGTACGCCGGTCTCATGGACCTCGCCGAGGCGTGGGACGACCGCGACGCGCGGGGTCCCGTCGTCGACCGCGTGTGGCCGACGCTGCCGAAGATCGCGATCGACTACGCGGTGGCCGAGCCCGCGGCGGAGAAGGGGCGCCTCGCCGTCGTGCCGGGCCACTTCGACTGGGACGACGTGGGGGACTTCGCGAGTCTCGCGAAGCTCAACTCGAAGGGCCGCAAGAACGACCTCGCGGTGCTCGGCAAGAACGCGAGGATCCTGTCGGATGCCGCATCCGGCATCGTCGTGAGCCAGACGTCGCGCGTGATCAGCCTGATCGGGGTGACGGACATCGTCGTCGTCGACACGGATGACGCGCTGCTGGTCACCACCAGCGAGCACGCCCAGCGCGTGAAGGGCGTCGTCGACGCGCTCAAGCTCAACGGGCGCGGCGACGTCCTGTAAGGCTTCCTGCGAAGCCGCGATCGTCGTCTGTTGCGTCTTTGTAACCATTCGGCGCCAGTCCCCGTCCCGGCGTGCAACTCCCTGGTGACACTGGGTAACTTCTCTATGCACCCGCGAGGTCCGCGGGGTCTTCTCCCGTGGAGGTTGAGTTGACCGTTTCCACTCGAAAGCGACTGCTCGGCGGTCTGGTCGCCGCGAGCATGTTCGTCGCTCTTGCCGGCTGTGCGTCGGCCCCCGAAGACAACGGCGAGACCGGCGGCGCGGACGCCGGCGGCGCCGTCGAGGGCTTCCTGCCCTGCATGGTCTCCGACGCGGGCGGCTTCGACGACAAGTCGTTCAACCAGCTCGGCTACGAGGGCCTCGAGCGCGCGGCCGACCAGCTCGGCGTCGACTTCAAGGCCGTCGAGTCCGGCTCCGAGTCCGACTACGCGCCGAACATCACGAGCCTCATCGACCAGGGCTGCACCCTGATCATCACCGTCGGCTTCGCGCTCGCCGCGGCCGCGGGCGAGGCCGCCACGGCCAACCCCGACATCGAGTTCGTGTCGATCGACGACGTCGTCGACAACGACTTCGACGGCGAGACGGATGCGCCGAACATCAAGCCGATCGTCTTCGACACCGCGCAGGCCGCCTTCCTCGCCGGCTACGCGTCGGCGTCGTTCTCGACGGCCAAGAAGGTCGGCACCTTCGGCGGCATGAACTTCCCGACGGTCTCGATCTTCATGGACGGCTTCGCGCAGGGCGTGGAGTACTGGAACGAGCAGAAGGGCGACAACGTCGAGGTCATCGGCTGGGACCGCGCCGCTCAGGACGGTGTGTTCACGGGTGGCTTCGAGGCCAACCAGGACGCGATCAACGCCGCTCAGGGCATCGTCGACCAGGGCGTCGACGTGCTGCTGCCGGTCGGCGGCCCGATCTACCAGAGCGCCGCTTCGGTGATCCGCGGCTCCGGCCGTGAGATCGCACTCCTCGGTGTGGACGCCGACGTGTTCGAGACCGACCCGAGCGTCGCCGACCTCCTCCTGACTTCGATCCGCAAGCTCATCGACGTCGGTGTCGAAGAGGCCGTGGTCGCCGCGGGCCAGGGCGACTTCGACGCCACCCCGTTCGTGGGCACCCTCGAGAACGGCGGCGTGGGCCTGGCTCCGTTCCACGACTTCGAGGACCGCGTGTCGCCCGATCTGCAGGGCGAGCTCGACGAGATCGCAGCCGGCATCATCGACGGCTCGATCCCGGTCGAGTCCTACCTCGCGGGCTGATTCCCGCTCCCTGTGGGGAGGCCGGCACGCCGGCCTCCCCACAGCCGTATTCGCGGTGCCGCGGCCTCATCGCGCCGCCGCACCCTGCTCACTAGGATCTGCACCATGAAGCTCGAACTCCGCGGCATAACCAAGCGGTTCGGGAGCCTCGTCGCCAACGACCACATCGATCTCGTGGTCGAGCCCGGCGAGATCCACTGCCTCCTCGGCGAGAACGGCGCCGGCAAGTCCACCCTCATGAACGTCCTGTACGGGCTGTACCAGGCTGACGAAGGCGTCATCCTGCTCGACGGCCACGTCCAGAACTTCCGCGGTCCCGGCGACGCGATGCGCGCAGGGATCGGCATGGTGCACCAGCACTTCATGCTCATCCCCGTCTTCACGGTCGCCGAGAACGTCATGCTCGGCCACGAGTCGACGAAGGCCGCGGGACTCCTCGACGTCGAGGAGGCGCGCAAGCGCGTCCGCGAGATCTCGTCGCGATTCGGATTCGACGTCGATCCGGATGCCGTCGTCGAAGACCTCCCCGTCGGCGTGCAGCAGCGCGTCGAGATCATCAAGGCGCTGTCGCGCGACGCGAAGGTGCTCGTGTTCGACGAGCCGACCGCGGTGCTGACGCCGCAGGAGACCGACGAGCTCATGGGGATCATGCGCCAGCTGCGCGAGACCGGCGCGTCGATCGTCTTCATCACCCACAAGCTCCGCGAGGTCCGCGAGGTCGCCGACCGCATCACCGTCATCCGCCTCGGCAAGGTCGTCGGCGAGGCCGAGCCGACGGCGACGAACGCGGAGCTCGCGTCGATGATGGTCGGGCGCGCGGTCGAGCTCACGGTGCAGAAGGACCCGCCGAAGCCCAACGACAGCTCCCTCGTCGTCGAGAGACTCACCGTCATCGACCCGCGCGGGCAGGTCACCGTCAACGACGTGAGCTTCGAAGTGCGAGGCGGCGAGATCCTCGCGATCGCCGGCGTCCAGGGCAACGGCCAGACCGAGCTGACCGAGGCGCTCGTCGGACTGCAGCCGAAGGTGCAGGGCTCGGTGCGACTCAACGGCGAGGAGCTGGTGGGGCGCAGCATCCGTCACATCCTCGATGCCGGCGTCGGCTTCGTGCCCGAGGACCGCAAGGAGGACGGCCTGGTCGGGGCGTTCACGATCGCCGAGAACCTCATGCTCGACCGCGCGAACGGCGAGCCGTTCGTCAAGGCCGGCAACGTGCAGCGCAAGACGCTCGAGCGCTTCGCGAAGGAGAAGTTCACCGAGTTCGACGTGCGGGCCCCCGGAATCGACACCCCGGTCGGGTCGCTTTCGGGCGGCAACCAGCAGAAGGTGGTGCTGGCGCGCGAGCTGAGCCGCGACCTGTCGCTGCTCGTGGCGGCCCAGCCCACGCGCGGCGTCGACGTCGGATCGATCGAGTTCATCCACAAGCGCATCGTCGCGACGCGCGACGAGGGCGTTCCCGTGGTCGTCGTCTCCACCGAGCTCGACGAAGTCACCGCCCTCGCGGACCGCATCATGGTCATGTATCGCGGCAGGATCGTCGGCATCGTGCCGGGCGACACGCCACGCGACGTGCTCGGCCTCATGATGGCCGGCGTGACGCCCGAGACGGAAGGAGCCGCAGCGTGAGCTCTTCCAGCGCGCCCCTGGCGCCCGCCGAGGCGCCGCCTCCTTCCAAATGGCATGAGACGTTCCTGAGGATCACGCAGGGCAACTGGCTCATCTCGGTGCTGGCCGTGCTTCTCGCACTGATCGTCGGCGGCATCATGATCGCGGCGACCGACGAGGACGTCCAGCAGGCGGCGGGATACTTCTTCGCGCGACCGGGTGACACCTTCGCCGCGATCTGGGACGCCGTCGCCGGCGCGTACGCCGCGCTCTTCCAGGGGTCGATCTACAACTTCAACGCGGCGAGCTTCGAGCGCGGCATCCGCCCCCTCACCGAGACGCTCACGTTCGCGACCCCGCTCATCGCGGCCGGCCTCGGCGTCGCGCTGACGTTCCGCATCGGCATGTTCAACATCGGCGGTCGCGGCCAGATGCTCCTGGCCTCGGCGGGCGCCGGATGGATCGCGTTCGGGTTCGACCTGCCGTGGGGCATCCACATGATCCTGGCGCTCATCGTCGGCATGGCCGCCGGCGCGCTCTGGGCGGGAATCGCGGGCTTCCTCAAGGCGAGGACCGGCGCGCACGAGGTGATCGTGACGATCATGCTCAACTACGTCGCCTTCTACCTCATCTCGTGGATGCTGCGCACGCCCGGGCTCCTCCAGGCGCCGGGTTCGAGCAACCCGAAGACGCCTCCGATGAAGGACACCGCGATCTTCCCCGACCTGCTCGGTCCGCAGTACAACCTGCACTTCGGGTTCGTCCTCGTGGTCGGCGCGACCGTGCTCGTGTGGTGGATCCTGAGTCGGTCGAGCCTCGGCTTCCAGTTCCGGGCGGTCGGCGAGAACCCGAACGCCGCACGAGTCGCGGGCATCAACGTCAAGAACATGTACATCTACGGCATGCTCATCTCGGGCGCGCTCGTGGGCCTCGCCGGCGTCAACCAGGTGCTCGGCACGATCACGACGGGTTTCACGGCGGGCATCGACGCGGGCATCGGCTTCGATGCGATCACGGTCGCGCTGCTCGGCCGGTCCACGCCGTGGGGCACGTTCGCGGCGGGCATCCTGTTCGGCGCGTTCAAGGCCGGCGGCTTCGCGATGCAGGCGGGCGAGCAGATCCCGATCGAGATCGTGACGGTCGTGCAGTCGCTCATCGTGCTGTTCATCGCCGCACCGCCGCTCGTGCGCGCGATCTTCTTCCTGCCGTCGCCCGAACGCGATCGCCGTCGGGCCGAGAAGGCGCGATTGAAGGCCCTCAAGGCCGCGACCGAGGCCGACACCGCCGACGCCGAGCTCGAGGGGGCAGCCAAGTGAGCGCGCCGCATGTCGACACCGCGGGCCTCATGCCCGAGACGCCCGTCACCGTCGAGAAGGCGGTGCTGCGGAGCTGGAAGCCGCCGATCGCGCTCGGGATCTTCGCGCTGCTGTTCGGCATCCTCGTGTTCTTCGCGCCGCGCGCCGGAGACACGAACTTCCGCCTGTCCACACAGGCCGATGTCATCCAGCTCGGCGACGTCGCAGTCCCCGTGTTCCTCACGACGCTGATCTGCTTCCTGCTGCTCGCGCTGCTGGCCGCGGCATCCGCGTATTTCGTCCAGCGATTCGCACGCACACCGCTGTGGGTCATCATCGTGTTCGTGATCGTGGCGGTCATCGGGTTCCTCACGTGGGCCGCGGCCGGCGCGACGATCCCCGTGGCGGGCCTGCTCGCCGGATCCCTCGGCCTCGCGGTGCCGCTCATCTACGGCGCGCTGTGCGGCGTGATCGGCGAGCGCGCGGGCGTCGTGAACATCGCGATCGAGGGTCAGCTGCTCGCGGGCGCGTTCACGGCCGCGGTCGTGTCGTCGATCACGAAGCAGCCGTTCCTCGGGCTGCTCGCCGCGATGGTCGCGGGCATGCTCGTCGCGGCAGTGCTCGCGGCCTTCGCGATCAAGTACCTCGTCGACCAGGTCATCGTCGGTGTCGTGCTCAACGTGCTCGTGATCGGCCTGACGGGCTTCCTCTTCTCGCAGGTGCTCGCGCCGAACGCTGCGCTGCTGAACACGCCGGCGCGGTTCGACCGCATCCCGATCCCGATCCTGAGCGACATCCCGATCATCGGTCCGGTGTTCTTCCGGCAGACGATCATCGTCTACATCATGTACTTCGCCGTCGCGCTGGTGTACATCGGGATGTTCCACACGCGCTGGGGGCTGCGCCTTCGGGCCGTCGGCGAGCACCCGCAGGCCGCCGACACGGTCGGCATCAAGGTGAACCAGACCCGGTTCTGGAACGTGCTGCTCGCGGGCGCCATCGCCGGCCTCGGCGGCACGGTGTTCACGATCGGGGCCGGCATCGCCTTCAACAAGGAGATGACCGCGGGGGCGGGCTTCATCGCGCTCGCCGCCGTCATCTTCGGCCAGTGGGATCCGATCAAGGCGACGCTCGCGGCGCTCCTGTTCGGGTTCGCGTCGAACCTGCAGAACACCCTGAGCGTCATCGGCTCGCCCGTGCCGAGCGAGTTCATGCTCATGGTCCCGTACCTCGTGACGATCTTCGTGGTCGCCGGTGTCGTCGGGAAGTCTCGCGCACCGGCCGCCGACGGAAAGCCGTACATCAAGGGGTGATCCATGCCTGAACGACGACGCGCGGGCCGGGCCGCCTCCGACCCTCCCGATACCGACCCGAAAGGTGGCCGTTCGTGACCGACATCGACTGGGATGAGCTCCGCGCTGCGGCGACCGACGCGATGCGCCGCGCCTACGCGCCGTACTCGCGGTACCGGGTAGGCGCCGCCGCGCTGGTCACCGACGGGCGGATCGTCACCGGATGCAACGTCGAGAACGCCTCGTACGGAGTCGGGCTGTGTGCCGAGTGCGGGCTCGTGAGCGAGCTCGCCAACACCGGCGGCGGCAACCTCGTCGCGTTCGTGTGCGTCAACAACGACGGTCACACGATCATGCCGTGCGGACGTTGCCGGCAGCTGCTCTACGAGTTCGCGATCCCGGGCATGCTGCTGGAGACGGTGTCGGGCATCCGCACGATCGACGAGGTGCTGCCCGACGCGTTCGGTCCGCGAGATCTCGAGGAGGCGGCGAGATGACGGATGCCGGGGTCGAGCCCTTCGACGCGGTGGACGTCATCCGCGCGAAGCGCGACGGCGGCGAGGTGCCCGAAGACGCGCTGCGCTGGATGATCGACGCCTACACACGCGAATACGTCTCGGACGCGCAGATGGCGGCCTTCGCGATGGCGGTGCTGCTGAACGGCATGACGCGCGACGAGATCCGCGTCATGACCGACGCGATGATCGCGTCGGGCGAGCGCATGAGCTTCGAGGGCCTCGGCAAGCCGACTGCAGACAAGCACTCGACGGGCGGCGTCGGCGACAAGATCACCCTCCCTCTCGCCCCGCTCGTCGCGTCGTTCGGTGTCGCGGTGCCGCAGTTGTCCGGCCGGGGCCTCGGGCATACGGGCGGCACGCTCGACAAGCTGGAGTCGATCCCCGGGTGGCGCGCCGCGCTCACGAACGAAGAGCTCTTCGCCCAGCTGCGCGACGTCGGCGCCGTGATCTGCGCGGCCGGCACGGGACTCGCGCCGGCCGACAAGCGCCTCTACGCGCTGCGCGATGTCACCGGCACGGTCGAGGCCATTCCACTGATCGCGTCGAGCATCATGTCGAAGAAGATCGCCGAGGGCACGGGCGCGCTCGTGCTCGACGTCAAGTTCGGCTCGGGAGCGTTCATGCACGACCTCGACCGCGCACGCGAGCTCGCGCGCACGATGGTCGAGCTCGGCACCGACTCGGGCGTCGCGACCACCGCGCTGCTCACCGACATGAACACGCCGCTCGGCCTCGCGATCGGCAACGCGAACGAGGTCCGCGAATCGGTCGAGGTGCTCGCCGGCGGCGGTCCCGCCGACGTCGTCGAGCTCACCGTCGCGCTCGCGCGGGAGATGCTCGCCCTCGCGGGGCAGCCCGACGCCGACGTCGAGGAGGCATTGCGCGACGGGCGCGCGATGGACACGTGGCGTGCCATGATCCGCGCGCAGGACGGTGATCCGGATGCGGCACTGCCGACGCCGCGCGAGACGCACACCATCACCGCGCCGAACTCCGGGGTCGTCACCCGCATGGACGCACTCGCGTTCGGCATCGGCGCGTGGCGCCTCGGCGCCGGGCGTGCCCGTGCACAAGACCCCGTCGTACACGCAGCCGGCATCGATCTTCACGCGAAGCCCGGCGATGAGGTCGCCGCAGGTCAGCCGCTGTTCACGCTCCTCGCGGACGACGAGGCGCGGTTCGCGCGCGCCCTCGAGGCCGTCGAGGGGGCGTGGGAGATCGGGTCGGATGCTCCGCCGCCCGCGCCGCTGGTCAGGGAGCGCATCACGGGCTGAGCGGAGCCGCCCGATCCAGTAGCGTCACCAGTGGCTCACCGACTGCCGCAGCACCACCCACCCGAACATCACACGTCTTTCATTCGAATCGCCGCAGAGGAGCACCACATGCCCATCGACCAGCACGGGGACGCGGTCCTCGACGGTGTCTCGATCCGGAGCCTTCCGAAGGTGTCGCTGCACGACCACCTCGACGGCGCCGTGCGTCCCGCGACGATCATCGAGCTCGCCGACGAGATCGGGCTCGAGGTGCCCGAGACGGACCCCGACGCCCTCGCGGACTGGTTCGCCGACAAGAGCGACTCGGGCTCGCTGGTCGAGTACCTCAAGACGTTCGACCTCACGACCGCCGTCATGCAGACGCGCGAGGGCCTCACGCGCGTCGCGCGCGAGTTCGTCGAGGACCTGGCCGAGGACGGCGTCATCTACGGCGAGGTGCGCTGGGCGCCGGAGCAGCATCTCGCTCGCGGCCTCTCGCTCGACGACGTCGTGGAGGCCGTGCAGGAGGGGATCGAAGCGGGCGAGGATGCGGCGGCGTCCGCGGGCCGCGACATCCGCGTCGGCCAGCTCATCACGGCCATGCGGCACACCGATCGTTCCCTCGAGATCGCGCGTCTCGCCGTGGAGTGGCGCACGCGCGGCGCCGTGGGCTTCGACATCGCGGGTCCCGAGGACGGCTTCCCGCCGTCGCGGCACCGCGAGGCGTTCGACTATCTCGCGTCGGAGTTCTTCCCGGCGACCGTGCACGCCGGCGAGGCCGCGGGACTCGACTCGATCCGCTCGGCGCTCCTCGACGGACGCGCGCTGCGCCTCGGGCACGGCGTCCGCGTCGCCGAGGACCTCGAGATCGTGTCGCGCGAGGGCGAGGAAGTGCTCGTGCAGTTCGGCGACCTCGCGCGCTGGGTGCGCGACCGCGAGATCACGCTCGAGCTGTCGCCGTCGTCGAACCTGCAGACCGGTGCGATCGCGGCGTGGGGCACGACGCTCGATGACCACCCGTTCGACCTGCTGTACCAGCTCGGCTTCTCCGTCACGGTGAACGTCGACAACCGCACGATGAGCCGCACGTCGCTCACGCGGGAGTTGGCGCTGCTCGCCGAAACCTTCGATTACGGGCTCGACGACCTCGAGGAGTTTCAGCTCAACGCCGCCGCAGGCGCGTTCCTTCCCGTCGAGCAGCGCGAGGAGCTCATCGACCTCATCTCCGAGGGCTTCGGCGACTGACGCGCGCGGCCGCCCGCTCGTCTGCGGCGACCGCCGCGGGCGTGTACCGAACTCCGGAGGCCTCGTCCCACGGCGCGGCGGAGCGCCGATTCGCCGGTCATCTCGCGACGGACGTCGCCATCTGTCCGGAGTTGCGTACGGCGAAAGGGCCGCCGGGTCCGCAGGCGACGATCTGCCGCAGTGCCGACAGCACGACATCGCCACGCCACATGACGTCTTCGGCGAGCAGCCGCACCGTCGAGTAGCCGAGCCGTGCGGCGGCGAGGTCCCGGCGCCGGTCGCGCTTCTGAGCCTCCCAATCGGCGTGGAACTGCTCGCTGTCGCACTCGATGATGAGCCATCCGTCGACCACGAAGTCGACCCGACCGACGCCCGCGAGCTCCGCCTGCACGTCGACGCGGCATCCGATCGCACGGAGCATGAGCCGGACGAGTGTCTCCGGCCCTGACTCGCTCCGTCGGTCGAGCAAACGGCGGAGCACACGATGGCGACGAGGCAGAAGCGCGAAGATGACCGCGAGATCGTCCTCGTCGATGAGGCGGAGGTGCCACGCGCTGTCCAGTGTCGCGACGGCGGCGCGGGGTTCCTGGCACCGGACGGCCTGCACGAGCGCTTCGATGAGAGGAGTTGCGAGGTCATCGTTCAGGGCGGCCGTCGGACGCCAGTGCCGAACGACGTCATCCGGGCGGGCGGGCACGCGGCTGGCATCCGGCTTCATCTGGATGTGGAGGTGAGGGGTGTCGCGGACGAACACTCCGAGTTCGTGCAGGAGGGAGACGCAGTCCACGCGCCCGCCCAGGCTCGCTGCCCGAACGAACACGGAGTCGGTTCCCGCTCTCACGTACCGCCCTCTGCGGACGCGGATGAGGCGGCCATCGGCCACGGCCTCCGCCAGCCGGCGTCGAGTCATGCCGCGCTCGCGCAGCGCCTGCGTCGAGAGCAGGGTGGGTGGCCTCCTCCGCAACGGCTGTCTCGTCCTGCGCATGGTTCCACGGTGGGCGTCGGCGCTCGGGGCTGCGCCGCGCGGCAGTTGGAATGTGGAGAGTCAACCGCGAGACACGTGCGGAGGAGGAGCGGACCGAACTCCGGAGAAAGTCGGTCGAGGGCCGCCGTTCGGTGGCGAATCGCCGCCTCGACGGCCGATACTCCGGAGTTCGGTACGCCGAGCGGGTGCCGGCGCGCGCAGCGCGCGCGGCGCGCCGCGCGGGCGCGGGCGCAGCGCGGCGCGCGCGTCAGCCCCGCACGACCTCCGGGTGCGAGGCGATGTAGGCCTCGAACGCCTCGGCGGAGGTCATGCGCGGCGTGTAGCCGAACTCCTCCTTGAGCGCGTCGTTCGCGAGCACGGGCCGATAGCGCAGGAAGCCGACCTGCTCGGGCCCGTGCACGGTGAGGCGCAGCGCGCGACCGACGCGCAGCGCGAACGCGAGCACACCCGCCGGCACCGTGAAGACGCGCTTGCCGAGACGCGCGGCGAGCTCGCGCACGCTGACGCGACCGTCGCCCGCGACGTTGTACACGCCGGGCGGGCCGTCGGTCGCACCGCGCGCGATCGCCGCGGCGACGTCGTCGACCCACACGAACACGAAGGGCGAATCGGAGCCGCGGATCGCGAGGATGCGGCGCCCCTTCCACAGGGCTGTGATCTGGTTCTCGACCGTCGGGCCCAGGATCGTGCCGATGCGGAAGACGACCTGCTCGAGCTCGGGGTGGGCGAGGCGGTAGCCGGCGAGCATCTGCTCGACGAGCCGCTTGTGCTTCGAGTAGGGGAACTCGTCGTTGCCGCGCACGGGGTCGCTCTCGCGCAGCCACTCGGGGTTGTCGGGGTGGTAGCCGTATGCGGCCCCCGACGATGACACCACGATGCGCCGCACGCCTGCCTCGACGCACGCCTCGAGCACGTGCCGCGTGCCGTCGACGTCGACGCGGTATTCGAGATCGTGGTCGCGGCCCGGGTTCACGATCGCGGCGAGATGCACGACCACGTCGATGTCGTGGCGGCGCATCAGCTCGACGAGCCCGTCGGGACGCGTGACGTCGCACTCCTCGTACTGCACACCGTCGATCGGATGCCCCGGCCGCCGCACATCGCCCGCGACGACGAGCGACACCTCGGGTCGCGCCCCGAGCGCCTCGGCGACGTGCGATCCGAGGAATCCGGCGCCGCCCGTGATGAGCACGCGCACGTCCTTCACCTCCGTCGTGTCGCGCCCGCGCGCGGCGTTCCGCGCGATGGGCCGGACGTCGTGTCCGTCGATCGTCATGATGTCGCCTCCGCCGCGGCATCCGTCGGCTCCGTCGGCTCGGCGTGCCGCGAAGCGTCTCCCTTCACCGAGCCGGTGCGCCGCTTCGTGTGACGCGCCCACAGTGCGGCGACGATGAGGCCCGCGATGATGTCCCAGATGCCCCACCATCCGGCCACGATCGCCATGCCGCCGAGCCCGCCGAAGAACGTGAAGACGAGGCCGAGGCCCAGACCCGCGTTGCGGATGCCGACCTCGAACGTCATGGCCTTGCGCTCGCGCGTCCCGAGGCCGCCGACGACCGCGGTGCTGTAGCCGATGGCGAGTGCGACGGCGTCGTGCACCGTGACCACGAGCACGATGATCCCGAGGAACGCGACGAAGTACGCCCAGTTGCCGGCAAGGGCGGCGACGATGAATCCGAGCAGCGCGATGAGCGAGAACCACTTCACGAACGGCTGCACCTTCGCCGCGAATTTCGGGAATCGCGCGCGCACGACCAGGCCGATCACGAAGGGCAGACCGATGATCAGGAAGATCTCGAGCAGCATCTGCCACGGGTTGAGCGACACCGCCTCGAGCAGCTCGCGCGCGGTGGGGTGCAGCGACCCCCAGAACGCGATCGACAGCGGCAGCATGAAGATGTAGATCGCGTTGCCGACGGCGGTCATCGACACCGACAGCGCGACATTTCCGCCCGCGCGGTGCGTGAGCACCTGCGAGATGTTGCCGGGCGGACAGCACGCCACGAGGATCATGCCGAGTGCCATCGACGGCGTCACCGGCAGGATGAGCGTCAGCCCGAACGTCACCGCCGGCAGCACGACGAGCTGCGCGAGGATCGCGATCACGAACGGCTTCGGCTTGCGCACGACGACCTTGAAGTCCTCGGGCGTCGTGTCGAGGGCGATCCCGAGCATGATCAGCCCGAGCACGACGTTAAGGATGATGAGCGTTCCGGGCGTGAAGTTCAGGACGACGTCGTCGGGGTTCATGCGGTCACCTTCTCGGGTGCGCGGCGAGCGGGGGAGGACGAACGGATGCCGCGGCCCCCACCCGCGACGTCGCCGCGCAGTTCGGCCGTCGCCTCGCGCACCGCGCGCCGGTATGCGTCTTTGTTGACGTAGTACGACATGCGCTCGAGGCCGAGGTACCTGTACCCCGCGGTCAGGTCGGGCCACGGGGCATCCGTGATCCGTCGCCGGAAGGCGGCGCGCCGGTCGGGCGTCGCGGTGAGATAGGCGGCGATGAGCTCGGCTTGCTCGTAGCGGCCCTGCCACCCGATGCCTGATGCCTCGATCATGCCCATCACGAAGAGCCCGTTGAAGGCGCCGTCGACGGGCGGCGGGAAGATGTTGAGGAAGAGCTTCGGCGCCCACCCGCTCCAGTTGAGCTCCTCGCGCGCGACGAACGGGTAGTCGAGTGTGTAGCCGGTGGCGAGCAGGACGAGGTCGTATTGTCCGATCGTCCCGTCGCGGAAGTGCACCGTGTCGCCGTCGAACCGGTCGACGTCGGGGCGGATGCGCAGGTCGCCCTGTCCGAGGTGGTTCAGGATGAGCGTGTTGACGATCGGGTGCGACTCGTAGATCTTGTAGTCCGGCTTCGGGAAGCCGAACCGCGTCGGGTCGCCCGTGAAGGCGCGCAGCACGCGGGCGTCGATGAACTGCTTGATGGGGCGGGGGAGCGGGCGGCCTTGGTTGAGCGTGTCGGACGGCTTGCCGAAGATGTAGCGCGGCACGAAGTAATAGCCGCGGCGCACGCTCATGTCGACGGATGCCGCGTGGTGCACGGCATCGACGGCGATGTCGCACCCCGAATTGCCCGCGCCGATGATGAGCACGCGCTTGCCGGTGAGCTGCGTCGCGCGCTTGTACCTCGACGTGTGCATGATCTCGCCGGTGAACTCGCCGCGGAACTCGGGCACGTTCGGCTCGGCGAGCGTGCCGTTCGCGAGGATCACACCGTCGTACCTCGCCTCGATCGGACCGTCCGGTCCGTCTGCGCGCAGCGTCCACAGGCCGTCGACTCCACGTTCGAGCGCGGTGACCTTCGTCTCGAACGTGAAGTGCTCGGTGAGGCGGAAGTGCTCGGCGTAGTCGCGGAAATACTCGATGAGCGTGCGGTGGCTCGGGTAGTCGGCATCCGTCTTCATCGGGAACTCGGCGAACTCGGTCGTCGTGCGCGACGAGATGAGGTGCGCCGACTCGTACATCGTCGAGCGCGGGTTCTCGATGTCCCACAGGCCGCCGACGCCGCGGGAGGCCTCGTAGCCGTCGAACTCGATGCCCGCCTTCTGCAGCGCCCGCGCCGCGGAGAGTCCCGATGGCCCGGCGCCCACGATGGCATAGCGGTGCTGTTGCATTTCTCCCCAGACTCCGTCGTCCCGGTGTTTCGGCCTTGGATACCCTACGGCGTTAGAGGCCGCTAACCGAAATCATCCGCCCACAGGGTGAGCGCGCTCCGTCTCGTCGCGCCGCTCCTCGCTCGGCGTGCGGAAGGACACGGAGACGGAGCGGGCGCAGCGGACGACGCCCCGCCCCGACGGGGGACGGTCAGCCCGCGATCGCCGCCTGCCGCTTCTCGACCTCGGCGCGCACCTTGGCGAACAGCGGATGCTCCGGCTCGAGCCCCGTGACCTCGGACGTGAAAGCGGCCGCGTCGAGCTCGCGCAGCATCCGCTGCATGTCGACCGACTGCGGGTCCTCTTCGTCTTCGAACGCGAGGGCCGCGCCCATCGCCGCGACCAGAGCGTCGACGGGGAGACCGCGCTCCGCCGCCTCGGCCGCGGGTCCGACGAACCGCTCGTGGCGCGAGAGCTTACGCAGCGGCTGACGACCGACGCGCCACACGGTGTCGGGGAGCGCGGGATTGCGGAACCGCTTGAGGATCGTCTCGCGGTACGACCCGAGGTCGTGCGGATCGAGCTCGTGCTTGGCCACGAGCAGCTCCGACGTCTCCTCGAGGGTCGCTGCGACCTTCGCGGCGATGTCGGGGTCGGCGAGGGCGTCCGAGATCTTCTCGACACCCGCCTGCGCGCCGAAGTACGCCGTCGTCGCGTGGCCGGTGTTGACGGTGAAGAGCTTGCGCTCGATGTAGGGCGCGAGATCGTCGACGAAGTGCGCGCCCGGGATGTTGGGCGGATCGTCGCCGAACGGCGGCCGCTCGATCGCCCACTCGTAGAAGGGCTCGACCGTGACGTCGACGCCGGCGCCCTCGGCCTGCGCCGGCACGATGCGGTCGACCGCCGTGTTCGCGAACACGGCGCGCGCGGTGATCGCATCCCACGCGTCGCCCGCACGCTCGCGGATCTCGTCGCGCAGCAGGTCGGTCGCGTTGATCGCGTTCTCGCACGCCATGATCTGGAGAGGCGGCGATTGCGGGTCGCGCAGTGCGAGCCCCGACAGGATCAGCGGCGCGACGAACTTCAGCACGGTCGGCCCGACCGCGGTGGTCACGACATTGGCGCCGGCCACCTCTTCGATGACGTGATCCGGATGCTCCGCGCTGTTGATCGCGCGGAACCCCGTCACGACGATGTCGCGGCCACCCTCGCCCACCTCGTGCACGGTGTACGAGTCGACCGCGTTGATCGCGTCGACGAGGGGCGCTGCGACGTCGGAGAAGACGAGCTCGTAGCCGCCCTCGTGCAGCAGCAGGCCGACGAACCCGCGGCCGATGTTGCCCGCCCCGAAATGAACGGCCCTCATGACACTTCTGCCGAGACGAGGGCGAACAGCTCCTCGGGGGTCTCGGCCTGCTTGAGCTTGGCGACCTCGTCCTCGTCGGAGAAGAGGATCGCGATCTTCGACAGGATCTCGAGGTGCTCGTCGCCCTTGCCGGCGATGCCGACCACGAACGTGACCGGATCGCCGTCCCAGTCGACGCCGCCGTCGTATCGCACGACCGACAGGGCCGAGTCGAGGATCGCGTCCTTCGTCTCGTTCGTGCCGTGCGGGATCGCCAGCTCGTTGCCCATGTACGTCGACACCGTCTGCTCGCGCTGCTGCATCGCGTCGAAGTACGCCGACGTGACCGCGCCCGCCGCCTCGAGGATGTCGGCCGCCTCCTTCATCGCCTGCTCGCGCGTCGCGCTGCCGGAGTGGATGCGCACCTGCCCGATGCTGAGGACCTCACGTGCCATGTCAGTCGCCTTTCTCTGTCGATGCGGATGCCGCGGACCGAGGGCCACGGGGTGGGGGGCTGTCGCCCGCCCCACCCCGCAGCGGTCATGTGTTCTCTTCTGTCGCGGGGGATCGCGCGACGACGCGCTGGGCTCAGCTCGTCGCTTACGGTGCCCCGCCCTCCGAACCATCCTCGTGCTGCGCACGCACGAGGTCTACGACCTCGTCGTACCTGGGGGAGTTCATGAAGTTGTCCACAGACACATGGATGGCGTCGGGTGCCGTCTGGCGCGCCCGGTCGGTGAGCTGATTCTGCGTGATGACCAGGTCGGCCGACGAGTCGAGGGCGGCGATGGCCTTGTTGGTCACCGTGACGTCCTCGATGCCCGCCTTCTTGATCTTGTTGCGCAGAACGCTCGCGCCCATCGCCGACGAGCCCATGCCCGCGTCGCACGCGAACACGATGTTCTTCACCTCGCGCTCGGTCATCGTCGCGGGCTCGATTCCGCCGTCCGCCTGGGTGGCCGCGCCGCCGCGAAGCCCTGCGAGCGTGTCGGAGGACTTGCCCTTCGCGGCCTCGGTCTGTGTGATCGCCGCACCGAACGCGTCGTCGGTCGCCGCCATCGCCTCCAGATCCCGCTTGCGCGACGCGCGCAGGATCGCCCACGAGATGAGGAAGGTGACCGCCGCCGACAGGACCACCGACAGGATGACCGCGAAGTACGCGCCGGGCGCGGTCTGGAGTATCACCGCGATGATGCTGCCCGGGGCAGCCGGTGCGCGCAGCGCGCCGCCCAGGAGCATGTTCGTGGTGACGCCCGTCATGCCGCCCGCGATGAGCGCGAGGATCAGGATCGGCTTCATGAGCGCGTACGGGAAGTACACCTCGTGGATGCCGCCGAAGAATTGGATCACCGCGGCACCGGGAGCCGACGCGCGTGCCGCTCCGAGCCCGAAGAACGTGAACGCCAGGAGGAGGCCCACACCGGGACCGGGGTTCGCCTCGAGCAGGAACAGGATCGACGAGCCGTTCTCGGTCGCCTGCTGGATGCCGAGCGGGGTCAGCACGCCGTGGTTGATGGCGTTGTTCAGGAAGAACACCTTCGCCGGCTCGATGAGGATGCTCGTGAGCGGCAGCAGGTTCGCCTCGACAAGCCAGTTCACCGCGTTCCCGAGGATCTGCATCAGGCCGTTGACGAGCCACGCGATCGGGTAGAACCCGATGATGGCCAGGACGAAGCCCCAGATGCCGGCCGAGAACATGTTGACGAGCATCTCGAAGCCCGCGCGGATCTTGCCTTCCCACAGGTTGTCGAGCCACTTCATCGTGTAGGCGGCGAGCGGGGCCATGATCATCGCGCCGATGAACATGTGCACGTAGCCGAGCCCGCTGTCACCCTCGGGGAGGGTCGCGTTGAACTTGTCCACGAGCAGGTCGGACCCGACGATCGCACCCATCGTCGCGATCGATGCCACCACGCCACCGCGGATGCCGTACACGATGTTGCCGCCCGTGTACGCGATGAGGATCGGCAGCAGGTAGTGGATGAACGGGAACACGATGGTCGCGAGGTCCGCGTTCGGGGTCCACCCCACCTCGATGAAGAACGCCGTGAAGATGCCCCACGCGATGAGCGCGGGGATGTTCGGCATGATCATGCCGGACAGGAACGTGCCGAAGCGCTGGACTCCGACGCGCGCCTTGCTCCCGCCCTTCGTGGGCGTAGACGCCGTTGTCATTGCTCTGTCTCCTTCTCTCGGGTCGCGGCCGCCTCAGCCGCGGGGGAGCTGGTCGAGGCCGCGGCACTCTGGGCTGCGGCCCTGGCCGAGGCCGCGTCGTTCGCGGCCAAGGCGGCTTCGGCGATGGCCTGCGCCTCGCCGAGGGTGTACTGCAGAAGGGTCGCCCGCACGTCGGCGAGCGCGGTCGGCGCCATCGACAGGCTGGTGGCGCCGAGTCCCACGAGCACGACCGCGAGCATCGGGTCGGCGGCGGCTTCGCCGCAGATGCCGACCGGCTTGCCGTTGGCGCGTCCCGCTTCTCCGACCTCCCGCACGAGGCGGAGCACGGCCGGGTGCCACGGGTCCTGGAAGGCCGCGACCGAGCCGAGCAGCCGGTCCGCCGCCATCGTGTACTGGGTGAGGTCGTTCGTGCCGATCGACGCGAAGTCGGCGACGGCGAGGATGCGGTCGGCCAGAAGCGCCGACGACGGCACCTCCACCATGACGCCTGCGGTGCGGATGCCGTACTCGCGTGCGATCGAGGTGAAGTACTCGGTCTCCTCGACGGTGGCCACCATGGGGGCCATGACCCACAGGTCGGCGCCGTCGCCCGCGGCGCGGGTCGCCGCATCCGCCTCGGCCAGAGCCGTCAGCTGCTCGCGCAGGATGTCCTCGCTCGCGCGCAGCGCGCGCAGGCCGCGGAGCCCGAGGGCCGGGTTCTCCTCGTGCGCGTCGTTGAGGAACGGCAGGGGCTTGTCGGCTCCCGCGTCGAGCACGCGCACGACGACCTTCTTACCCGGGAAGGCCGCGAGCAGCTTCTCGTACACGACGCGCTGCTGCTCGACGGTCGGCGCCTGGCTCGAGCTGAGGAAGAGGAACTCGGTGCGGAACAGCCCGACGCCCTCCGCGCCGAGCGCGACCGCCTCGGCCGCGCCCTCGGCGTTGCCGAGGTTCACGAGCAGCGGAACCTCGAAGCCGTCCTTCATGGCGCCCGGCGTGATGGGGGCGGATGCCGCAGACGCACGTGCGTCCGCGCGATTCTTCGCCCGCGCGAGCTCCTCGTCGGTCGGCTGCGTCACGACGACGCCCGCCGCCGCGTCGACGATCACCGTCTCGCCGTCCTTCAGGCCCGCCGCATCCGCGACGCCCACCACCGCGACGATCGCCTTCTCGCGCGCGAGGATCGCGGTGTGCGACGTCGGGCCGCCCTCCGTCGTGACGAGGGCGAGCACCTTGTCGAGGTCGAGGAGCGCCGTGTCGGCGGGCGCGAGATCCTTCGCGACGAGCACGAACGGATGGCCCGGGTCGGGCACGCCCGGAGCCGGGAGCCCGCGCAGCCGTGCGATCACCCGCTGCGCGACGTCGTCGAGGTCGGCCGCGCGCTCGCCGAGGTATCCGCCCAGCGCCGTGAGCTGCTCGCGGAACGAGGCGAACGCGTCGTAGACGGCGAACTCTCCCGTCTTGCCCTTCGCGATGCGGTCGTCGACCTCTTGCTCGAGCGTCGGATCCTCGGCCATCATGGCCTGCGCCTCGAGCACGTCCCGCGCCTTGCCGCCGGCTTTCTCGCCCCGCTCCTCCAGCTCGCGCGCGACGGCCGAGACCGCTTCGCGCACGCGGGCCGTCTCCTCCTCGACGCTGCGCGTGCTCTGCTCGTCGGGCGGCGGGGGCAGGGGCTCGGCCATGCGGGCAACGGGGCCCTGCGCGACGCCGAGGCCGATGCCGACTCCTCTCAGCTCAGGCATCCTCACTCCGCGTCGTGGTCGGTCGTGAGCAGTTCGCTCAGCTTGTCGAGCGCCGCTTCGGCGTCGTCGCCGTCGGCCGTGAGCGTGACGTAGTCGCCCTGCTCGACGCCCAGCGCGATGACCCCGAGGATGCTCGCGGCGTTCACGGGCGAGCCCGAGTCCTTCGCGATCGTGATCGGGATGCCGGCGTCCTTCGCCGCCTGGGCGAAGATCTTGGCGGGTCGTGCGTGCAGACCGTGCGACGATCCGATGCGGACCGTCCTGGAGACCTGGGGCATGTCTTGACCTTTCTCGATGTCGATCGGACTCACGTGTCGACGTCTGCGGAACCCTGCCTCTCGACGGGGGTCGTCGTGTGCGGGGGAGCCCCCGCGGCCGGAGAAGTCCCCCCGGAATCTCCGACCGCGTCGCGGACCAGTGCGAGGGTCCGCGTGCCGTCCAGGTCCGAGAAGACGTCGGGCGGCAGCAGAACGACGGCGGTGCCGCGCAGGGCGGCGTCGCGCTTGATGCGCGCGACCGAGTCGGAGAGGTGCGGGCCGACCAGTACGACGTCGGCGGCGTCGAGGTCGATGGGCAGCGACTGCTCGGTGCCGGCGAACGCGGTGTACGGAAGACCCTGGTCGTGCGCGGCGTGCCGCACGCGCTGAGCGACGAACGTGCTCGATGCGCCAGCTCCGCAGACCACCAGGATCCTCATCGACCCGCCTCCTCGTCTTCGCCATTCTTGTGAAAACGCTGAGAGGCGACAACCACCCCTTCTTCCGCGGGGGAGGAAATCCGCGACAGGCGCTCCCGTCGGGCGCAACGGGGCGGCCCCGCCCGTCGCGGCTCGTGGTTGACTGATTCGAAGGGCGGCGCGACGCTGCGCCGGTTTCGGAGGGGACGGCGTGACGCGAGCGAGACAGGACCGGCTGCTGGGCCTTCTCGTGCGCGACGGAGACTGGGTCACGGCCGCCGCGCTGGCCGACTCCCTTGGGGTCACCCCGCGAAGCGTGCGCTCGTACGTCACCGCGATCAACGCGCGGGTGGCGCCCTCCGTCGCGGTCGAGTCCGGGCCGCGCGGCTATCGGGCGACGACGGATGCCGCAGCCGCGCTGCGCGCGGGTCCCGCCGACGAGGGCACCCCGCGTGACCGCCTCCACACGCTCGTGCGCCGCCTGCTCGACGACCCCGACGGCATCGACGTGTTCGAGACCGCCGACTCGCTGTTCGTGAGCCCCGCGACCCTCGACGCCGACCTCGCTCGCGTACGCGGACTGCTCGGCGGGACGGAGCTCACCCTCGAGCGCTCGCAGTCGCGCGCGCGGCTGGTCGGCACCGAGGTCGCGCAGAGGCGGCTGCTGAGTCGTCTCGCGCACGACGAGATGGACGCCGGCTCGTTCGACCTCGCCGCGCTGCGCCGCTCGCTGGGCGAGGACTCGGTCGGGGCGCGCGCGTTCGGCCCGTTCAAGACCGAGCTGGTCGAGAGGCTCGGCGGGCTCGGGTGGTTCGTCAACGAGATCGGCATCGCCGATGTCGTGATGCACATCGCCATCGCGGCAGACCGCGTCGCCCACGGGCGCCCGCTCGAGAACGCGGGCGCCGCCGACAGCGCGCCGCAGGGCGAGGTCGCCGACATCATCGGCGCCCTCGCCGAGAAGCACCTCGGCGTGCGGCTGGGCCGGGGCGACCTCCAGCACCTCTCGACGCTCGTGCTCACGCGGGTCGTGGCGCCCGGGGCATCCGGCTCGGCACCTGGAGAGCGCGCCCGCGCGCGGGTCGATGCCGAGATCGAGGCGGCCGTGCGCGAGGTCGTGGAGCGGGCGGCCGCGGAGTTCCTCGTCGACATCGTCCACCCCGACTTCGTGCTGCGGCTCGCGCTGCACGTGCAGAATCTCGCGCAGCGCGCCCGCGAGCGCGCGTGGTCGCGCAACCCGCTCACCAGGTCGCTCAAGTCGACGTACCCGATGATCTTCGAGGTCGCGGTGTTCATCGCGGTCGGCCTGCAGGAGCGCCTGGGCATCCCGCTGCCCGACGATGAGATCGCGTACATCGCGATGCACATCGGCGGGCAGCTCGAGCGCAACCGCCGCGCCGAAGAGCTGCTGACGGCCACGATCGTGTGCCCCGGGTACTACGAGCTGCACGAGCTGCTGCGCTCGAGCGTCGACCGTTCGCTCGGCCGCGCGGTGGAGGTCGTGGGGGTAGAGACGCGCGTCGACCCCGACTGGGACCGCATCGACTCGGACATCGTCCTCACGACGATCGATCCGCCCCCGGGCCACGGGGAGCGGTTCGTGCGGATCAAGCCGTTCCTCACGGAGGCCGACATCGAGCGCGTGCAGACGGTGGCGAGCCGCATCCGCCGTTCCCGACGCCTGCGGCGCCTCCGCGCGGAGCTCGAGCGGTACTTCGAGCCTTCGGCGTTCCTTCGGCTGCCCGACGACCTCGACCCGGATGCCGCCGAGCGCGGCCCGCGCGAAGAGGATGTGATCCGCGCGCTCGGCGCACGCCTCGTCACCCTCGGGGTCATCGACGACGAGTACATCGAGCGCTCGATCGAGCGCGAGCGGCTGTCGTCCACAGCCTTCACTGACGCGCTCGCGGTGCCGCACGCGCTCGCGATGACGGCGGCGCGCACGTCGATCGCGATCGGGATCGCCGAGCCGTCGATGCCGTGGGGCGAGGGGCGTGTGCAGGTCGTGGCGCTCGTCGCCTTCTCGGAAGCCGACCGCGAGGCGTTCCAGACCGTTTTCGAGCAGTTCGTCGAGGTGTTCAGCGAACGCGACAGCGTGCAGCGGATCGTCCGGCGTGCGACCGACTTCGGCGGCTTCCTCGACGAGCTCGTCGCCGTGATCGACGGCTGAGCCGCCGCATCCGGACTCGTGTTGTTCGGGGCGCGTTCCCGGCTTCGGGGCGCAGGATATCCGCCCCGAAGTCGGATATCCGCCCCGAACGGCGGAATCACGAAGGGGCTACCCGCGACGGAGCCGCTCCTGGAGACCGCGCCGGACCGTCGGCCACTCGTGCGGGAGGATCGAGAAGACGACCGTGTCGCGCAGCGTTCCGTCCGGGCCGAAGCGGTGGTTGCGCAGCACGCCGTCCTGCTTCGCGCCGAGCCGCGCGATCGCCTCGCGGGACTGACGGTTGTGCCAATGCGTGCGGAACTCGACCGCGATCGCGTCGCACTCGTCGAACGCGTGGCCGAGCAGGAGCAGCTTCGCGGCCGTGTTGACGGCGGTGCGCTGCGCCGAGAGCGCGATCCACGTGGAGCCGATCTCGACGTGACGGTTGGGCTGGTCGATGTGGCAGTACGTGGTCATGCCCACGACCCGGCCCGTCTCGAGCCGCCGGATCGCCCACGGGTTCATGTGCCCCTCGGCGTGCCACGCGAGCCGCTGATCGATCTCGGCGTGGACCTCGCTCGGCGCGGGGACCGAGGTGTACCAGGCGCGGTCGAGGCCTTCCGCGGCGACGGCGAGATCGGCCGCATGGTCGTGCGAGAGGGGCTCCAGGCGCACGAAGTCGTTCTCGAGCGCGATCGGGGTGTTCAACAGCACGAATCGAGCCTAGAGCCGACGGATGCCGCACCCAGCCGCATCACGGATCGGAACGCATCGCCGCCTCGGCGGCCGCGGCCCCCTTCGCCGGGTCGCCGGACGCGGCCGCCACGCGCGCGGCGGCGAGCGCCCGCCGGCCCGCGGGCAGGCCCACCGCCGCGCCGACGGCGACGAACGTCAGGAGGCCCGCCGCGACCAGCAGCGCCTCGATCGAGACGACATCGGCGAGCGGCCCGAACACGAGCATGCCGATCGGCATCGCGACGGCCATGACGATGCCGACGAACCCGAACACTCGTCCCTGCCGCTCGGGCTCGACGGTCTCCTGCAGGAGCGTCATCGACGGCGTCGAGAAGAACGGCACGGCGAGGCCCACGAGGAACATGAAGCCGAAGAACACCCACACGGTCGGCGACAGCCCGAGCCCCACCGACAGCACGCCGAACACGAGCGACGAGACCACGATGAGCCCGATGCGGCTGCGCTTCGCGAAGAACGACGCGACGAGGACGCCGCCGAGCATCATGCCGACGCTGAACGCGACCTCGAGGATCGCGAGGTTCACGACATCCTGCGTCTCGCCCGCGGGGAACGAGCGCACGATCATGAGCGGCGTGAGGTTCGAGGGCGCGACCATCAGCAGGAAGATGATCGCGAACAGCACGAGCAGCCACCGCACGAACGCGTGGTGGACGATGTAGCGCACGCCGTCGACGAGGTCGGCGAAGTAGCCCACGTGCGCGTCGGCCGCCCGGCGGATCGTCGGCACCGGGATGAAGGCGAGGATGCCGATGCCGATGACCGCCGTCACGACGTCGATGAAGAAGATCGGCACGAGTGACGCGGCAGCGCCACCCGTCGCGGCGGACGCCCACGCGTAGATGCCGCCCGCCGCGGCCGGAGCGAGGAGGGCGAGCGCCGACTGGATCGACCCGTTGATGCCGTTGACGCGGATGAGGTTGCGCGTCGGCACGATCTGCGGGACGAGCGCCGACACGGCGGGCAGCTGAATGCCCTGACCCACCGATCGGATCGCGAGCGTCAGGAAGATCAGCCACACGGCGTCGTAGCCCGTCATCATGATGAGCGCGAGGGCGAGGGTGGACGCGGCGATCGCGGCATCCGCCCCCATGATGATGAGCTTGCGGTTGTGCCGGTCGGCCCACACTCCCGCGAAGATCGACACGACCGCCTGCGGGAGAAACCCGAACACGGCCGCGAGCATCATGACGAGCCCCGACTGGTACGTGATCGTGAGGTACCAGAACACCGCGTACTGCACCAGCATCGACCCGAACAGGCTGACCGTCTGGCCGCTCAGGAACATGACGGTGCGCCGCAGCCAGTGCGGGGGGTCCGGCTGCTCGGGCTGCTCGGAGTGCTCCGAGCCGACGGTGGGCGTCGCGCCGGTCTCGGCGGCCAGGACGTCGGGTGCGCCCGCGAGCGCCGGCGCCGTCAGCGGGGACTCCGGCGCGGCGGGCGGGCGGTCGGGCGGAGGGGGAGCGGATGCAGCATCCGTGTCGTCATCTCGTTGCGTGACCATCGATCCGCTCTCTCCAGGACTATCCGAGGCCACTCACGATATATCGCGTCTCGCCCTTCGCGCAACAACCGGCGCGCCACCTCAGGAGAGCTCGTCGAGCAGGCTCTTGACCCCCGCCGCGAGCGCCGCGATCCGGGCCTTCGCGTCGTCGGCGGAGTCACCGCGCGCATCGAGGTACAGCTTGAGCTTCGGCTCCGTGCCGCTCGGCCGCACGACGAGCCGCGAGCCGTCGGCGAGCGTGTACCGCAGCACGTCCGCGGGCGGCACGCCGTCCGACCCTTCGAGCAGGTCGTCCACGCTGTCAACTTCGACATCGCCGATGGACGACGGATGCTGCGTCCGCAGCGCCCCCATGATGCGACCGATCACCGACAGGTCGTCCACGCGCACCGACACCTGGTCGCTCGCGAAGAAGCCGAACGTCTCGTCGAACTCGTCGAGGAGGTCGGAGAGGGTCTTCCCCCGCTCGCGCGCTTCCGCCACCATGCCGAGGAGCGCGACCGCGGCCGAGATGCCGTCCTTGTCGCGCACGGTCTCAGGGTTCACGAGGTATCCGAGCGCCTCTTCGTAGCCGAACACGAGACCGGGCGCGCGCGAGATCCATTTGAACCCCGTCAGCGTCGCGTGGAAATCCAGCCCGTAATGGCGCGCGACCACCTCGAGCCCCGGCGACGACACGAGCGAGCATGCGAGTGAGGCACCGTCGATGTGGCCGGACTCGGCCGCGAGGCGCGCCGCGCGCCAGCCGAGCAGCAGTCCGACCTGGTTGCCCGTGAGGCGCCGCCAGCCGCCTTCGGCGGACTCGTCGGGGACGGCGACGGCGAGCCGGTCGGCGTCGGGGTCGTTCGCGATGATGAGCTCGGCGTCCGCTTCGCGGGCCGTCTTGTACGCGAGGTCCATCGCACCCGGCTCCTCCGGATTGGGGAACGCGACGGTAGGGAACGTGCCGTCCGGCTCGAGCTGCTCCGGGACGGTCGTCGGCTGCGGGTAGCCTGCTGCGTCGACGATGCGCGAGAAGGTCTCCCACCCCACGCCGTGCATCGCGGTGTAGACCCACGTGAGTCCGTCCGCCCCCGCGGGCGCGGGCGCGACCGCGGCGGTCGCCTCGACGTACGCGTCGACGAGCGACTCGGGCGCCGTCTCGAATGCGACCGAGCGCGGGAGGGATGTGATGTCGCCCTCGGCTGCGACGCGCTCGATGTGCGCGGAGATCTCGGCGTCGGCGGGCGGGACGATCTGCGCGCCGTCGTCCTCGCCTCCGAGGTACACCTTGTAGCCGTTGTCGTCGGGCGGGTTGTGGCTCGCCGTGACCATGACGCCCGCCGCGGCTCCGAGCTCGCGCACGGCGAACGCGAGCACCGGCGTCGGGAGCTTGCGCGGCAGTATCACGGCGCGCAGCCCCGCACCCGTGAACAGCTCGGCCGAATCGCGTGCGAACACGTCGGAGTTCCGCCGCCCGTCGTAGCCGATGACGACGAGCGGGGGGTCTGCGGCATCCGGATCCGCCTTCTCGAGCACATAGGCGGCAAGGCCCGCCGCCGCCTGCGCGACCAGCACGCGATTCATGCGGTTGCTGCCGGCGCCGAGCGCCCCGCGCAGCCCCGCCGTGCCGAATTGCAGGCGAGTTCCGAAGCGGTCCTCGAGGTCGGCGATCGCGTCGGAGTCGCCCGACTCCGCGCGCTCGATGATCTCCCGGAGCTCGGCGCGGGTCTCGCCGTCCGGATCCTGCGCGAGCCACGCCCGCGCCTTCTCGAGCACCGACTCGTTCACAGCGCCCCGACGATTCCGGCCAGGAGCTTGGAGATGACCGGCTCCGCCTGGCGGCCCGCCTCGATCACCTCCTGGTGGCTCAGGGGAGTGGTCTGGATGCCGGCGGCCATGTTCGTGATGAGCGACATGCCGAGCACCTCCATGCCCGCCTCTCGCGCCGCGATGGCCTCCAGCGCGGTCGACATCCCGACGATGTGACCGCCCATGGTCTTCGCCATGCGCACCTCGGCGGGGGTCTCGTACTGCGGGCCGCGGAACTGGCAGTACACGCCCTCGTCGAGGGTCGGGTCGATCGTGCGCGCGAGGTCGCGCAGACGGATCGAGTACAGATCGGTGAGGTCGACGAAGGTCGCGCCCTCGAGCGGGCTCGCGGCGGTCAGGTTGATGTGGTCGCTGATGAGCACGGGCTGGCCGGGACGCCACGTGCTCTTCACACCACCGGCGCCGTTGGTGAGCACCATGATGCGTGCGCCCGTCGCGGCGGCCGTGCGCACGCTGTGCACGACGCGCCGCACCCCGTGGCCCTCGTAGAAATGCGTGCGCGATCCGATCACCAGCACGCGCTTGCCGCGCGGTGTGACGATGCTGCGGAGCGTGCCGGCGTGACCGACGACCGCGGACTTCACGAAGCCGGTCACCTCGGTGGCAGGGATCTCGACGGTCGTCTCGCCGATGAGGTCCGCCGCCTTGCCCCATCCGCTGCCGAGGGTGACGGCGATGTCGTGGCGCTCGACCCGGGTGAGTCGCGCGATGTCTCCTGCGGCCTGCTCGGCCACGGCGAACGGATCGGCGGCGGGATCGTCGAGCGGATTGTCGATGGTGTTCGGCATGCCCTTACGGTAGCGCCGCGGACCGCCCCGGGCCACGGATGCCGCCCCCGCGGTCGTGGCGACGCGTCGCGACTGAAAGAATGGTCGTCATGTCTGTGAGCTTCGAGCGCACCCAGAGCGTCGCGATCATCGGCGGCGGCCCCGGCGGCTACGAAGCGGCTCTCGCCGCAGCCCAGCTCGGAGCGGAGGTCACCGTCGTCGAACGGGCCGGTGTCGGAGGCTCGGCGGTCATCACCGACGTCGTGCCCTCGAAGTCGCTCATCGCCACCGCCGACGCCGCCGTCGCGATCGCGGGAGCGAGCGACCTCGGCGTGCAGCTGTTCGCCAAGGGCAAGGACGGAAAGCCGCTCAAGCCCGAGATCGCGATCAACCTGGGCGCGGTCAACCGGCGGCTCCTCTCGCTCGCGCGGCAGCAGTCCGACGACATGCGCGCGTCGCTCGTCGAGGCGGGCGTCCGCATCGTCTCGGGCCACGGACGCCTCGAGGGCCCGCACGCGGTCGTCGTGTCGACCGGCCCGGGCGGCACCGACTTCGACCGCATCGAGGCCGACACGCTCGTCGTGTCGACGGGCTCGTCGCCGCGCATCCTGCCCAGCGCGGTGCCCGACGGTGAGCGCATCCTCACGTGGACCCAGCTCTATGACATGACGGCGCTGCCCGAGCACCTCATCGTGGTCGGCTCGGGCGTCACGGGAGCCGAGTTCGCGGGCGCCTACATGAACCTCGGCGCGAAGGTCACGCTCGTGTCGAGCCGCGAGCACGTCCTCCCCGGCGAGGACCGCGACGCGGCGGCCGTGCTCGAGAAGGTCTTCAAGCGCGGAGGCATGACCGTGCTCGGCAAGTGCCGCGCGCAGAGCGTCGAGCGGCACGGCGACACCGTCGTCGTGACGCTGTCGGACGGTCGCACCGTCGAGGGCAGCCACTGCCTCATGGCCGTCGGCTCGATCCCCAACACGCAGGGGATCGGCCTCGAGGAGGCGGGCGTGCAGATGACCGAGTCGGGCCACATCCAGGTCAACCGCGTCGCGCGGACGTCGGTGCCGAACATCTACGCCGCCGGCGACTGCACGACGTTCATCCCGCTCGCGTCGGTCGCCTCGATGCAGGGCCGCACCGCGATCTTCCACGCTCTCGGTGACGCCGTGATCCCGCTCGAGCCGCGTCGCATCACGTCGAACATCTTCACCGCACCCGAGATCGCGACCGTCGGCTGGCAGGAGAAGGACGTCGACGAGGGCCTCATCAACGGCGTGGTCCACAAGCTCCCGCTCGCCGCGAACGCGCGCGCGAAGATGATGGGCATCAAAGACGGGTTCGTGAAGATCATCGCCCACTCCGGCAGCGGCACGGTGGTCGGCGGTGTCATCGTCGGCCCGCGCGCGTCGGAGCTCATCTACCCGATCGCGATCGCCGTCGAGCGTCGCCTCACCGTCGACCAGGTGTCGCGCGTGTTCGCGGTGTATCCGTCGCTGTCGGGCAGCATCACGGATGCCACGCGCGCGATGCACATCGTCGACCAGACGGGCGCGGTCACCGGCTGACGCGGGGTGCGGATGCCGCGGCATCCGTCTCGTCGAGGTTCGGACCTGTGCGGCCGTCTCGCCGATCGTTCGCCGCGGCCGTCGAGATCGCGCGAATGACGCCCGCCCGGTGCGCACGATCGTCATTTGCGCAATCTCGGCGCGTGTGGGCGAGGAGCCGGGACTACGGCAGCGTGAGGTTCGGCTCAGGGTCGATGCGCACCATGTAGGCCCCCGCCTCGCCGTGCGGGTCGACCAGGACCGCGATCCCGGGGCGTGCGGTCGTCAGGTCGAGGGCGACCCCTCCCGGGCACTCGAGCTCGTAGGTCTCGGAGGGCTCGGCGGGCTCGGACCCCTCGTCGTCCAGTCCGGAGAGCGTGATGGTCACCTGCTGGGGGCCGCCGCAGTCGACGATGACCAGGTGTTCGCCGGCGGGGAGGGTGGCGTCGCGCGTGTCGGACGCGGCGACCGTCCCCGGGTCGCCGAACGAACCCCAGAATCGCGTTGTCGCGGCCGCTTCGTCTCGCGCGGCGAACTCGGCGAAGTGGGTCACCCAGTCGTCCGCGGGTCGCTCGTAGGGCGCGTCGGACGCAGGCGGTGTTGCGGCGAACACGGGCGTCGGCAGGCTCTCGGGGGTGGCGGCGGAGCATCCGACGAGGACCATGGCGGATGCCACGACGAACGGCAGGCGACGGGGGGTCATGCACGCAACCTATCGGTTCCCCCGCGCACCGGACCGCCCGCGGCGCGCCGAGATTGCGCGGACGACCGCCCCCGCGCCGTCGCGATCGGTGTTCGCGCAATCTCGAGGGGTCCCGACCCGGGGACCGGGGTCGGATCCGGCGAAGCGGATGCCGGGCGAGGCGCGGCGCGTCAGGTGATCGTGAGCAGCTGGTGACCGGCCGACACCGTCGCGCCGGGATCGGCGTTGATCGAGCCGATCACGCCGTCCTTGTGCGCCTGGATCGGCTGCTCCATCTTCATGGCCTCGAGCACGACGACCAGGTCGCCCTTCACGACCTGCTGGCCCTCCTCGACGGCGACCTTCACGATCGTCGCCTGCATCGGCGCCTTGACGGCGTCGCCGGATGCTCCCGCGACCACGGTCGGCGCGTGCGAGCGGCGCGAGGGCGGAACCGCTGCGGGGCGGCCGGCCGCGGTCGGCGTCGTCACGATGCGGTCGGGAAGGCTCACCTCGAGCCGCTTGCCGGCGACCTCGACCACGACCGTGTGGCGGTGCTCGGTGGGCTTGGGTGCCTCGAGCTCGCCGTCCCACGGCGGGATGTCGTTCTCGAACTCGGTCTCGATCCAGCGCGTGTACACGCCGAATCGACCGTCCTCGGCGGTGAATGCGGGGTCGCGCACGACGCGGCGGTGGAAGGGGAGCACGGTCGGGAGTCCCGCGACCTCGAACTCGTCGAGTGCGCGGCGGGCGCGTTCGAGCGCCTCGGCGCGGTCGCGGCCGGTCACGATGATCTTCGCGAGCAGCGAGTCGAATGCGCCGCTCACCGAGTCGCCCGCCGTCACGCCGGAGTCGAGGCGGATGCCGGGGCCGCCGAACGTCTTGAACACGTGGATCGGTCCGGGCTGCGGGAGGAAGTTGCGCCCGGGGTCCTCGCCGTTGATGCGGAACTCGATCGAGTGGCCCTCGGTCGCAGGATCGTCGTAGCCGAGCTCCTCGCCTTCGGCGAGGCGGAACTGCTCGCGCACGAGGTCGATGCCGGTGACCTCCTCCGACACGGGGTGCTCGACCTGGAGACGCGTGTTCACCTCGAGGAACGAGATCGTGCCGTCCGCGCCGATGAGGAACTCGCACGTTCCCGCGCCGACGTAGCCGACCTCGCGCAGGATCGCCTTCGACGACTCGTAGAGGATGCGGTTCTGCTCATCGGTCAGGAACGGCGCGGGCGCCTCCTCGACGAGCTTCTGGTGGCGGCGCTGCAGCGAGCAGTCGCGTGTCGAGACGACGACGACGTTGCCCGCCGCATCCGCCAGGCACTGCGTCTCGACGTGGCGGGGCTTGTCGAGGTACTTCTCGACGAAGCACTCGCCGCGCCCGAACGCCGTGATGGCCTCGCGCGTCGCGGACTCGAACAGCTCGGGGACCTCGTCGAGCGTGCGGGCGACCTTCAGACCGCGCCCGCCGCCGCCGTACGCGGCCTTGATCGCGATCGGCAGCCCGTGCTGCTCGGCGAAGGCCACGACCTCGCTCGCGTCGGCGACCGGTCCGGGCGTGCCGGGGGCGAGGGGGGCGCCGACCTTCTCGGCGACGTGACGCGCGGTGACCTTGTCGCCGAGGGCCTCGATCGCCTCGGGCGACGGCCCGATCCACGTGAGGCCCGCCGCCATGACGGCGCGCGCGAACTCGGCGTTCTCGGCGAGGAAGCCGTAGCCGGGGTGGATGGCGTCGGCGCCGGAGCGGCGCGCGACCGACAGGATCTTCTCGATCGACAGGTACGTGTCGGCGCTCGTGGAGCCTTCGAGGGAGTACGCCTCGTCGGCGAGGCGGGCGTGGAGCGCGTCGCGGTCCTGGTCGGCGTAGACGGCGACGGATGACTTGCCTGCGTCGCGTGCGGCGCGGATGACGCGTACGGCGATCTCGCCGCGGTTGGCAATGAGAACCTTGGCGATTCGAGGCATGGATGCCAGCCTACCGAGCGGCCACCCGCGCGATTTGGGTGCATCGCACAAGAACGCACGAAGAACGTGGGCGTCCAACTACAAGGCGTTTCGCCCCTCCGTCACCCTTCGTGCGAGCCCCCCGACGGTGAGCTGCGCACCCAGAGATCCGTCCATGCGACTCCGAGCTCGCGCACGAGCCGCCGCAGCGTCGACAGCGACATGCCGACCACCGTCGACGGATCGCCCTCGACGCGATCGATGAACGGTCCGCCGAGACTGTCGATGGTGAAGGCGCCGGCGACGTGGAGGGGTTCCTCCGATGCGATGTAGGCGTCGATCTCGGCATCCGTCAGATCACCGGCGAAGAAGACGGATGCCTCGGCCACCCCGTGCGCCTCGCGAGGCGACTCGCCCGGCCGCACGCGCACGACGGCGTGCCCCGAATGCAGAACCCCCGAGCGCCCCCGCATCGCATGCCAGCGCTCGCGCGCGGCCTCGGGCGTATACGGCTTGCCGAGCACGGCGCCGTCGAAGAGGAACATCGAGTCGCCGCCGATGACGATGCCGTCGAAATGCGGATCGTCGTCGGCGAGGCGCGCCGCCACGTCCGCCGCCTTGCGCCGCGCCAGCAGCAGCACGTGCTCGTCGGGCTCGAGCGTGCGGCCCTCGGCGGCCTCGACGGTCGCGATCACGGCGTCCTCGTCCACGTCGGGCGCGAGCGTCAGGGGTTCGATGCCCGCCTGCCGAAGGAGCATGAGCCGGGCGGGGGATGTCGAGGCGAGGCACACGCGCATGCGCCCACCGTACCGGCGGGCGGGGCGTGTGCCGTGTCTCGGGCTCGCGTCATGAAAGGGTTGGAACGTGCAGTCCCCCGACCTCATCGATCTCGACGTCACCGGCGTCGCCCACGGCGGCGTGTTCGTCGCCCGGCACGAGGGCCGGGTCGTGTTCGTGCCCGACGCGATCCCGGGCGAGCGCATCCGCGCCCGCCTGACCGAAGCCGGACCGGATGCCGACAAGCGGCGCTACTGGCGTGCCGAGGCGATCGACGTGCTCGAGGCGTCGCCTGACCGGCGGCCCCACGTGTGGCGACAGGCCGACATCGACACGCCGCCGGAGCAGCGGCCCGGCGGAGCGGACTTCGGACACATCCGCCTCGACGCGCAGCACGCGCTCAAGCTGCAGGTCATCCAGGACGCGTTGCAGCGCATCGGCGGGACGGACGTCCCCGTCACGCTCCAGGGCGCGCTCGCGGAGGTCTCCCCGCAGGGCGAGGTGATCGGCGAGGAGACCGAGGACGGCACCGGCTGGCGCACGCGCGTGAGCCTTCACGTCGACGCGGACGGGCGCATCGGGCCGTACGCCGCGCGCAGCCACCGCGTGATCGAGGTCGAGGACCTTCCGCTCGCGACGCCGGACGTCGAGCGCGTCGCCGTCGAGCTGCGCGACATGCCCCCTGGCCGGGTCGACCTCGCGCAGCCGGCGGACGGCCGCGTGCGTGTGATCCCGCGTCCCGAGCGTGCGCCGCGCGGGGCACGCCCCGGCGGGCGACGCGGTCGTGCGAAGGCGGGCGGGGCGCGGCATCCGTCACCACCTCCGGCCTCCGCGAAGCGCGATCCCGCACGCGAGGTCGTGGTCGAGCGCGTCGGCGGGCGCGAGTTCCGCGTGGACGCGGGAGGGTTCTGGCAGGTGCACCGGCTCGCGGCCCACTCGCTCACGTCGCTCGTGTCGTCGCTCCTGCGCGAGACGCGTCCCGACGGCCCCGCGATCGACCCGGATGCCTGGCACCTCGACCTCTACGGCGGGGTGGGCCTGTTCGCGGCGACGCTCGGAGAGCTGGGCGGCGCCTCCACGCGCGTGACGAGCGTCGAGTCGGATGCGCGCGCGACCGAGCACGCGGGCGAGAACCTCGCGGAGTGGGTGGGTGCGCGCGCCGAGACCGCGCGCGTCGACCGCTGGATCGCGCGGCTCGCCGACGAGGCGTCCGCCGCCGAGCGTGAACGCCTGTCGCGCGGCGTCGTCCTGCTCGACCCGCCGCGCTCGGGGGCGGGGCGCAAGGTCGTGGAGGGCATCGTGGCGCTGTCGCCGGCGACCGTCGTCTACGTCGCGTGCGACCCGGTCGCGCTCGCGCGCGACCTCGCGACGTTCCGCGTGGGGGGCTATGAGACACCCGCCGTGCACGCGCTCGATCTGTTCCCCAACTCGCATCACGTCGAGGCGGTCGCGGTGCTCTCCCGTGCCGATTCTCGCGGTTAGGCTGTCGCCATGACGCGCGTCGCGCTCATCGATGACCACGAATCCGTCCGCCTCGGACTCGAGGCGGCCTGCGCACGGGATGCCGACATGACCGTCGTCTTCTCCGGCAGCACCGTGACGGACTACCTCGACTGGCGCACCTTCAGCGGCTCCGCGCCCGCCGACGTCGTGGTGCTCGATCTCACGCTCGGCGACGGCACGACGGTGACCGAGAACGTCCGCCGCGTCGTGAGCGACGGCTCGAGTGTCATCATCCACAGCGTCGCCGACCGTCCCGCGGCCGTGCGCGAGGCGCTCGCCGCGGGGGCCGCGGGCGTCGTGAGCAAGGCGTCGCCGATCGACGACGTCATCGCGGCGATCCGCACCGTCGCGTTCGGCGAGCCCCTCAACAACGTCGAGTGGGCGAGCGCCGTCGAGGGCGACCGCGCCTTCGCCGACGCGCAGCTCTCGGCGCGCGAGCGCGACGTGCTGCGGCTGTACGCCGCCGGGCTGCCGCTCAAGGTCGTCGCCGATCGGCTCGGCGTCGCGTACTCGACCGCGAAGGAGAACATCACGCGCGTGCGGGTGAAGTACGTGGAGGTCGGACGCCCCGCACCGACGAAGGTCGACCTGCTGCGCCGCGCGCTCGAGGACGGGATCCTTTCGGAGTCCGGAGACGACGCGACCACGGGTGGAACGCGTGACCGCTGACGCGGCGGGAGTCGCCCTCGACGAGGCTTGGGGGCGCATCCCGCAGACGCGCGAGACGACGGGGGGCTTCGGCTCCTTCACGAGGCAGCGCATCGAGCGCGTCATCTCCCTCGTCATCGGACTCGGATGCCTCGTGCTCGGCACCCAGTCCTTCATCAACGCGCTCGCGCCCAGTGAGGAGATCGCCGGGTGGCATCTGCCGCTCATGATCCTCGCCTTCGTGCCGCTCGCGGTCATGCTCGTCGCGTGCGCGATCGGTCGGGGCGTTCGCCTGTTCGCCGCCCTCTACCCGATCTCGTACTGCCTGGTCCTCCTGCTGTGGCCCGCGGCGACGGCGGGTGTGCCGGTGACGTCGCCCACGGAGCCATGGATCTGGTACCTCGTGAATGTCGCGACGGTCGCGGCGATCCTCGGATACCCGCTGCCGTGGCAGATCGCATGGACCGTGCTCGTGCCGCTCCTGTTCGGCGCGGTGCGGCTGCTGCAGGCCGGTGTCGTCGACGTCGCGTTCGACGTGTGGTTCACGATCGCGCTCGACGTGTCGTTCGCCCTGATCCTCGGCGGCGTGCTCGTGACCCTCGGGTGGGTGTTCCGCTCGGTCGCGTCGAATGTCGACGAGGCGCGCGCCCTCGCGGTCTCGTCCTATGCGCGGGCGGCCGCAGCGGATGCCGCGGAGCAGGAGCGCGTCGCCGTCGCCGCGCTCATGCACGACAGCGTGCTGGCCGCGCTCATCGCGGTGGAGCGGGCGCACACGCCGCGCGAGCGCGCCCTCGCGTCGACGATGGCGCGCGAGGCGCTCACGAGGCTCGCGAACACCGAGCACGGCTCGGAGGAGGGCACGGACGACCCGAAGGACGCCGCCGCGATCGTCGCGGAGATCGAGCACGGCGCCGCCGAGCTCGGACTCGACCTCTCCGTCGCACACGATCTCGATCCCGCGACGGGCGCCCTCCCGGGCCGCGTCGCGCGGGCGCTCTCGCTCGCGGCGACACAGGCGATCGCGAATTCGGTCCAGCACGCGGATGCCGCGGGGCTCACCGTCGAGGTGAGCTCGTCGGCCAACCCCACGAAGCTCCGCATCGACGTGCGCGACACGGGCAAAGGGTTCGACATGGAGCGCGTACCCGACGACCGCCTCGGCATCCGCGGCTCGATCATCGCGCGCGTCGGCGCCGTCGGCGGCACCGCGAGCATCTCGTCGGGACCGTCCGGTACGAGCGTGCGGCTCGAATGGCCGGGGGAGGACCTCGCATGATCAGCGTGCGCAATGTCCTCGCCGGGCTCGGAGTCGCGTTCACCGCCTACCTGGCGGTGCGCGGACTCGTCTGGACGGCGCCCGTCCCGTCGCCGCTGCTCATGGTGATCACGTTCGCGGTGTATCTCGTGGTGACGTGGCTGTGCATCTTCTTCGAACCGCGCCCCGCGCAGGCATCCGGGCCCGCGGGCAATGAGGACGTCCCGCTCACGGCGGGCCCGCGCGGACCGGTCAAGCTTCCCGCGTGGGCGGCCACGGCGGCGCTCGTGTGCGCGGTCGCAGTGCCGACGGCGGTGTCGATCGCCGTGGGGCCCCAATCGCGGTCCGCGACGTTCGCGACGTGGTACCTCGGCGGCATCGGCGCGCTCATGGTGATCGTCATGGTGCGGCGCCGCCCGTGGGTCGCGTGGGCCGGGATCGCGGCGCTCGCGATCGGGTCGATCGTGTGGATGGGCCCGATCGACGCGCTCTCGCTCGGGCTCGTCGGCTCCGCCGTGTGGGTCGCGGCGGCGCAGCTGCTGCTCCTGTCGATGGACCGGGCCGCGCGCGACACGTCGCGGCTCGCGGGGCTGCAGCGGGCGGCATCCGCGTGGCAGGCATCGCAGTCGGTCCGGCAGCGCGAGCGACGCGTGCAGGTGCAGCGCGCTCTCGTCGTCGCCGGCCCCGTGCTCATGCGCGCCGTCGCGACGGCGGGGGAGCTCGACGAGAACGAGCGCCTGCAGGCGCGTGTCGCCGAAGGACGCCTTCGTGACGAGATGCGCGGTCCTCGACTGCTCGACGACGCCGTGCGCGCCGAGCTCGAGCGGGCGCGCCGACGCGGCGCGACCGTGACGGTGCTCGACGAGGGCGGTCTCGAAGACGTCGACACGTCCGCGCTCGCCATCATCCGCGCGCAGCTCGCCGACACGCTGCGCACCGCGCGCTCCGACCGCATCTACATCCGCACGTCGCCGCACGAGCGCGTCGCGGTCACGGTCGTCGGCCGCTCCGCGGCGGGCGCGGGCCTGTCCGACGAGGACGCCGTCGACCTGTGGGAGGAGATCCCTCTGCCGCGAGCGGGCGAGGGTGAGGGCGAAGGCGAGTAGCAGCCGGCGCGGCATCCGGCGCTCGGCCCGCGTCTTGTCGCAGGGACAAGCACGCTCCCCGTCCCGGCGGGGGAGGGGAGCCAGGGCGGGGAGCGGAGAAGAAGAGGCGAGGGGCGGCGAAGCCGCCCGCCCCTCGCCTGCGGACGGTTACCCGAAAACCGTCCGCTCTGGCCGAACCTGACCGACACCGAGAACCGGAGGGCAGGTCAGCCGAACGCAGAGCGTTCCAGCACTTCAAGTATCCGACCCGTCAAGTGTCCCGTCTGTAGGTATTTCGGGGGACAAATCCAGGCTTCACGGGGCGTCAGCCCTGCCAGCACGGCAGGGCGCGCGACCATCCCAGCTCGCGCGGCAGCGGCCTGCGCAGGGCGCGCTGCGAGACCGACCACGCCGAGCGCGTCGGTGGGTCTTCGGCGACCGCGTGCCTCGCCTCCTCGGCGTACGCCTCGGTGACGACCGCGACGAGCGCCGCCAGTTCGTCCTCGGTCGGCTGCCCGCGCAGCACCTCCACCGAGATCGCGTGGTCGTCGTGCTCTGCGAGGGTCACAGCGGAATGTTCCCGTGCTTCTTGGGCGGAAGGCTTGCGCGCTTGCCGCGCAGCGCCCGCAGCGCCTTCGCGATCGCGACGCGGGTCTGCGCCGGCTCGATGATGCCGTCGAGCTCGCCGCGCTCGGCCGCGAGGAACGGCGAGGCGACGTTGTACGTGTACTCCTTCGCGAGCCGCGCGCGGACGGCGGCGACGTCTTCGCCCGCCTCCGCGGCGCGCTTGATCTCGCCGCGGTAGAGGATGTTGACGGCGCCCTGACCGCCCATGACCGCGATCTCGGCCGTCGGCCATGCGAGGTTGATGTCGGCCCCGAGCTGCTTCGAGCCCATGACGATGTAGGCACCGCCGTACGCCTTTCGCAGGATGACCGTGACGAGCGGGACCGTCGCCTCGGCGTACGCGTAGAGCAGCTTCGCTCCGCGTCGGATGACGCCCGTCCACTCCTGGTCCGTGCCCGGCAGGTAGCCGGGGACGTCGACGAGCGTGACGATCGGAATCGAGAACGCGTCGCAGAACCGCACGAACCGGCTCGCCTTCTCGCCCGCGTCGATGTTGAGCGTGCCGGCCATCTGCGACGGCTGGTTCGCGATGATCCCCACGGACCTGCCCTCGATGCGTCCGAACCCGATCACGATGTTGGGCGCGAACAGCGGCTGCACCTCGAGGAAGTCCTCGCCGTCGACGATCCCGCGGATGACCTGGTGGATGTCGTAGGGCTGGTTCGGGGAGTCGGGCACGACGTGGTTGAGCGCGCGGTCGGCATCCGTCGTCTCGAACTCGAACTCGGTCTCGTAGACCGGCAGCTCCGACATGTTGTTGTCGGGGAGGAAGCCCAAGAGGGTGCGCACGTAGTCGATCGCGTCGTCTTCGTCTTCGGCCAGATAGTGCGCGACACCCGAGCGGGTGTTGTGCGTGTGCGCACCGCCGAGCTCCTCCATGCCGACGTCCTCGCCGGTGACCGTCTTGATGACGTCGGGGCCGGTGACGAACATCTGGCTCGTCTTGTCGACCATCACGACGAAGTCCGTCAGCGCGGGAGAGTACACGGCGCCGCCCGCTGCCGGGCCCATGATGATCGAGATCTGGGGGATGACGCCCGACGCCTGCGTGTTGAGGCGGAAGATCTCGCCGTACTTGCCGAGAGCGACGACGCCCTCCTGGATGCGCGCGCCGCCCGAGTCGAGCATGCCCACGACGGGGATTCCGTTGCGGAGCGCGAACTCCATGACCTTGATGATCTTGTCGCCCGCGACCTCGCCGAGCGAGCCGCCGAAGGTCGAGAAGTCCTGCGCGTAGACGGCGACCGTGCGCCCGTGGATCGTCGCGACGCCCGTGACGACGGAGTCGCCGTAGGGGCGCGATCTGTCCATGCCGAACGCGGTCGTGCGGTGGCGCACGTACTCGTCGAGCTCGACGAAGCTTCCGGGATCGACCAGCAGATCGATGCGCTCGCGGGCGGTGAGCTTGCCTTTCGCGTGCTGCTTCTGCTGCGCCGCCTTCTCGGCGTCGACCACGGCTTCCTGGTAGCGCGAACGGAGGTCTGCGATCTTGCCGGCGGTCGTGGAGAGGTCGGGCGCTTCGGTCACGCGTTCCACCTTATCGACGCGCTTTGCGCCGCCGTTGGAGGGATCGCACAAGCGCCTGTCCGATCCGCTGTCCGATTCGGCGGAGAGACGGATGCGGTAGCACCGGCCTGCCCGGGTCTAGCTGTACTGCCCAGGCAGGTTGTTTGAGATCCGGCTGATGGGCGGGAGCTTCCCGATCGCAGTGTGGGGCCTGTGGTGATTGTAGAAGTGCAGCCAGGCGGGCAGGGCTGCGCGGCGGGCTGATTCGCTGTTGTAGTGCTTCACGTAGGCCCAACCGTCGGCCATAGTGCGATGGAATCGCTCGATCTTCCCGTTCGTCTGCGGACGGTAAGGACGTGTGCGCTTGGGTGTGATGGCGAGCTCGGCGCAGACGCGTCGCCAGGCGTGGGAGCGGTAGGCGGGGCCGTTGTCCGAGAGGACCCGTTCGACGCGGACGCCGCGGTCGGCGAACCAGGACACGGCCCGTTGCAGGACGCCGATCGCGGTCTCGGCGCGTTCGTCGTCGTGGATCTCGGCGTAAGCGACGCGGGAGTGGTCGTCGATGACGGTGTGGACGTAGGCGGTGCCGGTGACCATGTCGCCGGCGATGCCTCGCTTTCCGGTGCGCTTGGCCGTGACTGCTCGGTTGCGGTCGCCTTGGGACCGTCCGACGTAGCGCCAGCCGCCGCCGTCGGGGATGTTGCCGAGCTTCTTCACGTCGACATGGATCAGCGCGCCGGGCTTGTCGTGCTCGTACCGGCGGGCGGGTTCCCCGGTCTTCACATCGACATGCGAGAGCCGGTTCAGTCGACACCGTTTCAGCACCGCGTGGACGGTCGAGGCCGGCATCCCGACGCGGTCGGCGATCTGGACCGGCCCCAGGCGCTTGCGGATCCGCAGGTGCACGATCTTCTTCACACGGTGCGTCGGGGTCTTGTTCGGATGCGCATGCGGGCGCGAGGACCGGTCGGCCATCCCCGCTTCACCGAGCTCGACGTAGCGTCGCGCCCATTTCGCGGCGGTGGGCCAGGAGACACGGAAGTAGTCCGCCGCCGCGGCGACCGTCCACTCCTCGTCGACGATCTTCTGTGCAAGACGGAGCCTTTGGCGCGGGGTGAGCGCCGCGTTAGCGTGAGACACGAGAACCTCCTGGTTCAGAGCGGATGCGGTAGCAGCTCCACTCTGCCGGGAGGTTCTCGTCACATCAGGGAAGCCAGATCAAACAACCTCCCTGGGCAGTACA
>Ga0180220_1000163_pt1 | contig 107177 bp, 82 predicted proteins | sample eDN5th37CBELigBY_FD_151335 | JGI IMG/M metagenome (GOLD analysis project Ga0180220, IMG submission 151335) | Enriched backyard soil microbial communities from Emeryville, California, USA - eDNA 5th pass 37_C BE-Lig BY (version 2) (version 2) | ecosystem: Environmental > Terrestrial > Soil >...
GCCCTTGATCGGGGAACACCGGACGCGGTCTACTTCCAACCGCTGCCTCTGCCCAAGGCAGCTTGACCCCGCAGGCGATCCACTTATCGGACCGGGCTCAGCTGTTCAAACAACCGGGACCACCTCTGTCGGCTCACCAAGCTCTTATCAAAGGTTTGCCCGGGCGCATAGACGCCGCCGCCGATCTCGAGAATGCCATCGCACCCTTCCGACGACGCTACTGCTCGTTCGAGCGCGATGATCCAAATGATGATTTCGAGGGGTCGACAGCCGCTGGAACACGCATCGCACAAGGCCACAGCGCCGGCCGCAAGGGATTGGCCACCGATGGGGACGTCCGCCGAGCGGGGGCGTCGCGTCAACTTCGAATACGCCCCTCGGCACGGACGAGTTCGGCTGGCGGTGTCCGAAGAGTGAACTCCTGACACGGAGCCATCGTTGGCGGTGCGGGGCGTCGCCTGTCCGAAGCAGACGCACCGGAACGATGCGCGGCCGACCCGACCTTCAACCGACCTTCTGCGCCACGTCAAGGACATGACATGAGGGCGCGTTGCCCGAGATGTCGGTCGACGGAGACGAGGACCGCGTGTGGCTGCTCGATGGAGTTTTCCATCGGCGAATACTTCGCGCGGAAGTGCGGCGTATGCTGGCACGCGGACGATGCGGAAGGTTCGCCGTACTTCGCCCGCTACGTCATCGGCGGGTTCTCGCGACAGGTAGACTCCGGCGGGACCACGGCGAGACTCGCGCCTTGGGCGCCTGCGTCCCACCCTGCAAGCCCGCGCCCTGCGCCGTCGCTGACGATTCAAATACGATCGGGGCGGTGCGTTCCGCGCGGCCGCGCCGCTGCAAGACGAACGCACGCGCTAGGGCTTTTCGTCGCAAATCCAGCGCGCACAGGCGCGTTGCGTGGCCGCGCGGAACGGCCTGGCGCGAGTCCTGCGAGGTGTGCCGCGCGCCGGCGCACCACGTCCCCGCGCGGCATGCACGTCGCGGCGCACAAACCGCCTTTTTTCTGGGCTCCTCTTGCGCGCAGGCACTGGAAACACGCTACGCTAGGCACCAGCGGCGCAGGCATCGCGCCGCGCTACCCCCACGGAGAATCGAAAACCATGGCTACATCCAAGAAGCCGGCCGCCGGCAAGAAGAGCGCGTCGAAGCCGATCACGGAACCGCTGAGCAAGTCCGGCCTGGTCGCGCACCTCGCCGAGTACAGCGGCGTGGAGCCGAAGGGCGTGCGCGCGGTTCTTGCCGCACTCGAGCAGGCGGTCGCCAACTCGGTGCACAAGAAGGGCGCGGGCGTGTTCACGCTGCCCGGCCTGCTGAAGATCACCTCGGTTGCGGTGCCGGCCAAGCCGAAGCGCAAGGGCATCGACCCCTTCACGAAGGAGGAGCGCTGGTTCGCGGCCAAGCCGGCCAGCGTGAAGGTGAAGGTCCGTGCGCTGAAGAAGCTCAAGGACGCCGCGCAGTAAGCGGCCCACTGCACCGCCGGCGCCTGCCGGCGGTGCCGTTTCCGGGGTGCCTCAACCGCCCCGCGTAGTCCCGCCCTCGCCGCCCGACGCGCCCGTCGGCGCCGCGGCGACCCCTCCCGGAACGGTGCCCAGGTTCACCTGGTACGGCGACGACAGCGCGATGCCGCGCTCGCGCAGGCGTGCCAGGATGTCGAACAGCAGGTCGCTGCGCACCTGCCCCGCCTGGCGCGGATTGGCGATGTAGCCGACCCCGACGAACACCAGCGCGCCGTTCTCGATGCCGTCGAGCAGCACGCTCGGTCGGGGCGTTTCCAGCACGCCGACGTGCGCGGCGAACGCAGCGCGGATCACCTCGGCCACCCGTTGCGCGTCGCTGTCCAGCGGCAGCGGCAAGCGGATGCGCACGCGCCCTTCGGCATTGGCGAGGGTCACGTTGCGCACGTTCTTGGTGATCAGTTCCGAGTTCGGAACGATCACCGTGGAACGGTCGCCCATCTGGATTTCGGTCGCGCGCACGCTGATGCGGCGGATGTCGCCCTCGATGTCGCCGAGCACGACCCAGTCGCCGACCTTGACCGGCCGCTCGGCGAGCAGGATCAGGCCGGAAACGAAGTTCTGCACGATCGCCTGCAGGCCGAAGCCGATGCCGACCGAGAGCGCGCTGGCAACCCAGGCGATGCGGTCCAGGCCGATGCCGAGCGCGGACAGCGCGAACGCGACCACCAGCACCAGGCCGGCGCTTCCGAGCAGCGTGGTGACCGAGCTGCGCATGCCGGGATCGAGCCGCGTGGTGGGCAGGAAGCGCTCCAGCAGCCAGCGCTGCACCACGCGCACGCCGGCGATGCCGAGCGCGAGCACCAGCAGCGCGCTCGCGAGCGTCAGCGGCGCGACGTTGAGGCCGCCGATCCGGAGGCCGCTGGCGCCGCGCCCGAGCTGGGCCAGCAGTTCCGCCGGCTCGGCGCCGAACGGCGCCAGCGCGGCGACCGCAAGGATGACGAACAGCAGCACGCGGAACAGGCCCGCGCAGACCACCACGACCTGGTCCAGCACGCGCGATTCCAGCCCCAGCGTGCGCTGCACCCAGCCGGCCTGCGACGACACCAGCGCGGAGAACGCGTCCTCGACCACGTGGCCGACGAGGTAGAACGTGGCTGCGAGGATGCCGAGCCCGACCATCTGCTGCGCGACCTGGTGCGCGAGCGCGACGTAGCCGGTGACGGCGGCGCCGAGCGCGAACAGCACGCCGAGCCAGAGCAGCGCGATGCCGGTGCCGACCAGCGCCGGACGCGGCGTCGCCTCGGCGCGCTCCGCCTCCAGGCGCGTGCGCGCGGCGCGCACCAGGCCCCAGCCGATCAGGACCGCGTACAGCAGCGCGACCAGCAGGCTCGCGACGATGGTCGCGGCGAGGGTCGAGCGCGCGATCTCGTTGAACTGCTTCAGCACCACCGCGAACGCGACCGTCGCGCCGAGCAGCAGCGGCCAGCGCCGCAGGCGCCGCGCGACCGCGTCGGGCACCGGCGGCAGCCGCCACGACGGCCGCGACGGCGCGAGCAGTGCGCTGCCGAGTCCGGTCACGTAGCTGCCCCAGATGACCGCATCGACGAACGCGCGCGCGAGCAGCGCGCCGTCGGGGTCGAGCGCGCCGTGCCAGTCGAGGCCGAGCACGATCACGTGCGCGCCGAGGCCGGTCAGCAGCGTGGTCGCGACGACCAGCGCCAGCGCGAGCGCGGAGCGACGCAGGCGGCCGTGCGGCACGCGGTCGGCGGTCCAGCGCATCAGCGCGCGCCCGACCCACCAGCGCCCGAGCACGATCAGCAGCACGCCGAGCGCGAGGCCGGCCGCGCTCGCGAGCCGGTTGCCGGGTCCGAATGCACGCGCGAGGTCGTCGCCGAGCGCGGCCACCGTCGCGCGGGCGCCGCCGAGGTCGCGCGCGAGGTTGGCGCCGATGCCGCGCCAGAACGTCGGCGTCAGTGGCGAGGCGGTGCGCTGCGACAGGCGCGCCTGGAAGTTCGCGCGGCGCACCGCGGCGATGCGCTCCACCACCTGGCCGCTGTCGAGGATCAGCAGCTTCGCGCGCGTGATGTCGGCCTCGATCGCGGCGCGCTGCTGGTCCAGCTCTGCGCGCTGCGCGGCGATGTCCTTCGGCTCGCTGCCCTTCGGCGGCGCCGGGCCGAGTTCGTCCAGGCGCGCTGCGAGCGCGTCGCGCCGCGGCGCGAGTTCGCCGAGCAGGGTATTGGCGTGGGTGTCGACCGCGCCCATCGCGTCGCGCAGGGTCGACAGCGTGGCGTCGTCGACGTCACGACCGTCGAGCTGCTTGCGCGCGTCGGCGACGCGTGCGCGCGCCTCATCGAGGATCTTGCCGATGTCCGGCACCTGCGCGAGGCAGGCCGGGGCGACGAAGGCGAGCAGGACGACGAGGAACAGGCGGCGGGCAAGGGTCATCGGCCGATCATCGAAGCGCGCGCACGGCGCGTCAATCGGCGCCGGGAGGCGGAAGGATGCATGCGCCGCGACGCCTCGCGACCCGCGCCTGCAGGGGCGCCGGAGGCGACGTCGGCAGCCCGGTCGCGCGGATCGCGCGGCGGGCTGCCCGACGCTGGACCGGCGAACCCGGGAACGCCGGCGCGCGCGCCTGCGCGCCTGCGGCTCTCGCGCGGGGCGCGGGGCTTACACCGTCATCGGGTTCGGCTTTTCGGGGTGGAGGCGGTACTGCTTGATCGCGCGCGCGACGTCTTCCGGGTTCATCTCGCCGTCGGCGGCGAGCGCCGCGATGGCGGCGTGTGCGATCCAGTAGCGGTCGACCTCGAAGAACGCGCGCAGGTTCGCCCGCGTGTCGCTGCGGCCGAAGCCGTCGGTGCCGAGCACCACGTAGCGCTTGCCGTGCGGCATGAACGCGCGCACCTGGTCGGCGTACTCGCGCACGTAGTCGGTCGCGGCGATGGCCGGGCCGTTGCGTCCCTCCAGGCACGCGGTCACGTGCGCCTTGCGCGGCTTCTTCTCCATCGGGTGCAGGCGGTTCCAGCGCTCCACCTCGAAACCGTCGCGGCGCAGCTCGGAGAAGCTCGGGCACGACCAGATGTCGGCAGCCACGCCGAAGTCCTTCTGCAGCAGCTCGGCCGCGGCGATGACCTCGCGCAGGATCGTGCCCGAACCCATCAGCTGCACGCGCGGCTCGCCCTTCTTCGGCTTGCCGCCGTCGCGGAACAGGTACATGCCCTTGACGATGTCGGCCTCGACGCCGGCCGGCATGTCCGGATGCACGTAGTTCTCGTTCATCACGGTGACGTAGTAGTAGACGTCTTCCTGCTCCTGCAGCATGCGGCGCGCGCCGTCCTGCAGGATCACCGCGACCTCGTACGAGAAGGTCGGGTCGTAGGCACGGCAGTTCGGGATCGCGCCGGCGAGCAGGTGCGAATGGCCGTCCTCGTGCTGCAGGCCCTCGCCGTTGAGCGTGGTGCGGCCGGCGGTGCCGCCGACGAGGAAGCCGCGCGAGCGCATGTCGCCGGCGGCCCAGGCGAGGTCGCCGATGCGCTGGAAGCCGAACATCGAGTAGTAGATGTAGAACGGCAGCATCGGCACGTCGCTGACCGAATAGCTGGTCGCGGCGGCGATCCACGCGCTCATCGCGCCAGGCTCGCTGATGCCTTCCTGCAGCACCTGGCCCTTCTGGTCCTCGCGGTAGTACATGAGCTGGTCACGGTCGACCGGGCTGTACTTCTGGCCGAACGGCGCGTAGATGCCGATCTGCCGGAACATGCCCTCCATGCCGAACGTGCGTGCCTCGTCGGCGACGATCGGCACCACGCGCGGCGCGAGCGCCTTGTCGCGCAGCAGCAGGTTCATGCCGCGCACGAACGCCATCGTGGTGGAGATCTCGCGGTCGCCGGTGCCCTTGGTGATCTGCTCGAACGCACCGAGCTCGGGCACCGCGATCGAGGTGCTCTTCGCGCGCCGCTGCGGCAGGAAGCCGCCGAGCGCGCGGCGACGCTCGAGCATGTACTGCACTTCGGGCGAATCCTTGCCCGGATGGTAGTACGGCACGTCCTTGAGCTTGTCGTCCGGGATCGGGATCTGGAAGCGGTCGCGGAAGTGGCGCACCGCGTCGTCGTCGAGCTTCTTCTGCTGGTGGGTCGGGTTCTGCGACTCGCCGGCCGCGCCCATGCCGTAGCCCTTGACCGTCTTCGCCAGGATCACGCTCGGCATGCCCTGGGTGTTGGACGCCTCGTGGTACGCCGCGTACACCTTGTGCGGGTCGTGGCCGCCGCGGTTGAGGCGCCAGATGTCGTCGTCGGACAGGTTCGCGACCAGCGCGGCGGTCTCCGGGTACTTGCCGAAGAAGTGCTCGCGCGTGTACTTGCCGCCGAACGCCTTGCAGTTCTGGTACTCGCCGTCGACGGTCTCCATCATCAGCTGGCGCAGCTTGCCGGAGGTGTCGCGCGCGAGCAGCGGGTCCCAGTAGCTGCCCCAGATCGTCTTGATGACGTTCCAGCCGGCGCCGCGGAACACGCCTTCGAGTTCCTGGATGATCTTGCCGTTGCCGCGCACCGGGCCGTCGAGGCGCTGCAGGTTGCAGTTGACGACGAAGATGAGGTTGTCGAGGCCCTCGCGGCCGGCGAGCGAGATCGCACCGAGCGTCTCCGGCTCGTCCGACTCGCCGTCGCCGATGAAGCACCACACCTTGCGGTCGCTCGGGGCGATCAGGCCGCGGTGCTCGAGGTACTTCATGAAGTGCGCCTGGTAGATCGCCTGCAGCGGGCCGAGGCCCATCGAGACGGTCGGCACCTGCCAGTAGTCCGGCATCAGCCACGGATGCGGGTACGAGGACAGGCCGCGGCCCTGCCCGGCCACTTCCATGCGGAACAGGTCGAGCTGCTCCTCGCCGATGCGCCCCTCGAGGAACGAACGCGCGTAGATGCCCGGGCTGGAGTGGCCCTGGTGGAACACGAGGTCGCCCGGGTGCTCCGCGCTCGGCGCGCGCCAGAAATGGTTGAAGCCGACGTCGTACAGCGTCGCCGACGAGGCGAAGCTCGCGATGTGGCCGCCGAGCTCGCCCGGCTTGCGGTTCGCGCGCACGACCATCGCCATCGCGTTCCAGCGGATCAGGCAGCGGATGCGCCATTCCATGTTGGCGTCGCCCGGCATGCGCGCCTCGCGCTCGGGCGGGATCGTGTTCACGTACTCGGTCGTCGGCGCGAACGGCAGGTGCGCGCCGGCGCGCCGCGTCTCCTCGACCATGCGCTCGAGCAGGTAGTGCGCGCGGTCCGTGCCGTCGGCTTCGATGACGCCGCGCAGCGCCTCGGTCCATTCGCGCGTCTCGCGCGGATCGAGGTCCTGGTCGAGGATGTCGTTCAGCTGGTTCATGCGTACTCTCGATGCAGCGTGCGGGCGCGCTGCGCTGTGGCCGCGGGCGGCGCCGTCCGGGCGCCGCGGGTGGTCCAGTTTAGTCGGCCGGCGCGCCCGTTGCATGCCGGGCGCGGCACGGGTCGCGTCCGCATGTCCGCATGCGCACCCGCATGGCGTAATAGAGTGTGCGTGCCCGACCCGGAGTACACCGCCATGCGCCGTCCCATCGCGTCCCTCGTCCTCGCGTTCGTGCTGTCGGCCGGCGCGCGCGCGGTGCCGGCCGCCGACCGCGTGTTCGCCGACGGCTTCGACCCACCGCGCTGGGTGCTCGGCTACTACGTCGGCTACGAGCGCGGCCTGCTCGCGCCGGGGGAGATTCCGTTCGACGCCGTGACCCATCTGATGGTCGGCCGCGTGCGCCCGCTCGCCGGCGGCGCGGTCAGCAATGACTTCGACATCGATCCGGCCAACGGCCCCGCGTTCGCGCAGGCCGCGGTCGATGCCGCGCACGCGGCGGGTCGCAAGGCGATCCTCATGGTCGGCGGCGCGGGCGAGATCACCGGCTGGCGCGATGCCGCGAGCCCGCCGAACCGCGCGAGCTTCGTCGCGAACCTGCTCGCGCGCATGGACGCCTACGGACTCGACGGCATCGACCTCGACTGGGAGCCGCTCGAGGACGGCGACAAGCCCGCGTTCCGCGCCGTCGCCGAAGCCCTGCGCGCGGCGCGGCCGGGCATGCTGCTGACCGTGCCGGTCGGCTGGTTCAACCCGAACTACATGACGCCGGATCCGTACTGGGCCGAGGTCGCGCCGCTGTTCGACCGCATCAACATCATGACCTACGACATGGCCGGCCCCGCCTCGCAGGGCTGGACCGGCTGGCAGAGCTGGCACAACTCGGCGCTGTTCAACACCGATCCGCCGACCACCAGCACGCCGTCCGCGGTCGACGTGAGCGTGCGGCTCGGCTTCCTGCCGACCGGCATCGCGGCCGCGAAGCTCGGCATCGGCGTCGCCGCCTACGGCTACTGCTGGCACGGCGTGACCGGCCCGCACCAGGACGGCGGCAGCGTCGCCGCGGGCGACGGCACGATGAGCTACGCGACGATCGCGACCGCCTACCCGGTCGTGACCACGCGCGCGTGGGACGCGGTCGCGCGCGTGCCCTACCTGTCGTCGGTCGCCGGCGTCGGCCCGCCGGGCTGCCACTTCGTCAGCTACGACGATGCCGAATCGGTCGCCGAGAAGGGCGCATACGCGAAGGCACTCGGCATCGGCGGCGTGATCGTCTGGACCGTCGGCCAGGGCCATGTCGCATCGAACCCCGCGGGTGCGCGCGACCCGCTGCTCGCGGCGCTGCGCGACAGCTACCTGCACTGACCGCGGGAACCGCGAGGGGCCCGCGCGACGCTCAGGCCGAGGCGCCTGCCCCGGCGACCTGCGCGCGGATCTGCGCCTCGACCACCGCGAGCGCGGTCATGTTGAACACGCGCCGCACCGTCGCGGCCGGGGTCAGGATGTGCACCGGCTTGGACAGGCCCATCAGGATCGGTCCGATGACGACGCCATCGGTCATCACGCGCGTCATGTTGAACGCGATGTTGGCCGAGTCGAGGTTCGGGCAGACGAACACGTTGGCGCTGCCGGACAGCCGCGAATGCGGGAACAGGCGCTCGCGCACCTCCGGGTTCAGCGCCGTATCGGCGTGCATCTCGCCCTCGATCTCGACCTTCGGCAAGCGCTCGCGCAGCAGTTCGACCACGCGCCGCATCTTCTGCGCACTGGCGTTCTCGTGGCTGCCGAAGTTCGAGTGCGACAGGATCGCGACCTTCGGCACGATGCCGAAGAACTTCAGGCGCAGGGTCGCCTGCGCGGTCGCCTCGGCGATGCGCTCGGCGTCCGGGTCGGTCGCGACGTGCGTGTCGAGGAAGAAGAATACGCCGCGCTCGTTGAATACCGCGCTCATCGCCGACATCGAGGTCACGCCCGGGTCGAGCGGGATGATGCCGCGCAGGTAGCCGAGCTTCTTGTGGAAGCGGCCGACGATGCCGGCGATCAGGCCGTCCGCCTCGCCGCGGCGGACCATCAGGCCGCCGATCACGGTCGCGCGCGAGCGCACGATCTGCTTGGCACTCTCGGGGGTGACGCCGTTGCGCTGCATCAGCTCGTGGTAGAGGGTCCAGTAGTCCTTGAAGCGCGGGTCGCTCTCGATGTTGCAGAGCTCGAAGTCGGTGCCGGGCCGGAGCCGCAGCGACAGGCGCTGGATGCGCGACTCGATCACCGACGGGCGGCCGATCAGGATCGGCCTGGCGATGCCCTCGTCGACGACGTGCTGCACCGCGCGCAGCACCGTCTCCTCCTCGCCCTCGGCGTAGGCGATGCGGCGCGGGTCGGCCTTCGCGCGCGCGAACACCGGCTTCATCAGCAGCGTGGTGCGGAAGACGAACTCGTTGAGCTTCTCGGTGTAGGCCCGCAGGTCGGTGATCGGGCGCGTCGCCACGCCCGACTCCATCGCCGCGCGCGCCACCGCGGGGGCGAGCTCCACGATCAGGCGCGGGTCGAACGGCTGCGGGATGATGTAGTCGGGGCCGAAGCACATCGTGCGGCCGCCGTAGGCGCGCGCGGCGACGTCGCTCGCCTCGCGCCGCGCCAGTGCGGCGATCGCGTGCACGCAGGCGATCTTCATCGCCTCGTTGATCGTGGTCGCGCCGACGTCGAGCGCGCCGCGGAAGATGTACGGGAAGCAGAGCGCGTTGTTGACCTGGTTCGGGTAGTCCGAGCGGCCGGTCGCGATGATCGCGTCGGGACGCACGGCGCGGGCCTCCTCGGGCAGGATCTCCGGCGTCGGGTTGGCGAGCGCGAGGATGACCGGGCGCTCGGCCATGCGCGCGACCATCGCCGGCTTCAGCACGCCGGGCGCGGACAGGCCGAGGAAGACGTCGGCACCGTCGATGATCTCGTCGAGCGTGCGCGCGTCGGTCTCGCGCGCGTAGCGGCACTTGTTCGGGTCCATCTCCTCCTTGCGGCCCTTCCAGACCACGCCGAGGCGGTCGGCGACCCAGATGTTCTCCATCTTCACGCCGAGGTTGACCAGCATGTCGAGGCAGGCGATGCCGGCCGCGCCGGCGCCGGTCGAGACCAGCTTGACCTTGCCGATCTCCTTGCCGGCCACGTGCAGGGCGTTGACCAGTGCCGCGCCGACGATGATCGCGGTGCCATGCTGGTCGTCGTGGAAGACCGGGATCTTCATCCGCTCGCGCAGCTTCTTCTCGACCTCGAAGCACTCGGGCGCCTTGATGTCCTCGAGGTTGATGCCGCCGAAGCTCGGCTCGAGGCTGGCGATGATCTCGACCAGCTTGTCCGGGTCGTTCTCGGCGACCTCGAGGTCGAACACGTCGACGCCGGCGAACTTCTGGAACAGTACGCCCTTGCCTTCCATCACCGGCTTGGCGGCGAGCGGGCCGATGTTGCCGAGGCCGAGCACGGCGGTGCCGTTGCTGATCACCGCGACGAGGTTGCCGCGCGCGGTGAGCGTCGCCGCCTCGGCCGGGTCGCGCACGATCTCCTCGCACGCGGCGGCGACGCCGGGCGAGTAGGCGAGCGACAGTTCGCGCTGGGTCACGACCGGCTTGGTCGGCGTGACCCGGATCTTCCCGGCCGGCGCCTTGCGGTGGTATTCGAGGGCGGCCTGCTTGAGTTCTTCGATGGTCGACATGGGTGCGGACGGGCGACGCGGCGCAAGCGGCGACTATAGCATCGCGCCCCGCGCGGCCCCGGCGCGCGGCGCGCCGTCGAGTCCGCCCGGCGGCGCCGGCGAAGGCGCGCGCCGCGGCCGCCTCAGGCCGGGCGCAACGCGTCGGCGACCGCGTCGAGCACGCCGGCGACCGCCTCGCGGTAGCGCTCGAACATCGGCGCGACGCCGTCGTCGGGGCCGCGCCAGTTGATCGTGAAGCAGAACGTGACCGGCACCTCGCGCACGACCATCTGGCCCGGCAGGCAGAAGCAGTGGAACTCGCGCCAGTCGATGCTGCCGCCCTTGCCCCAGGCGGCGAGGCCGCCCGGCACGACCAGGGCGAGCGCGTCGGCCATCGCCTGGATGCGGCGGAACTCGCGCAGCGTCTCCGGGCGCGCGAAGTAGCGGCCGGCGAGCGCGTCACGGTACCAGCGCACGAACTCGGACGCGGTGCCGGCGAGCGTCTGCTCGTCGTTGAGGGCCTCGCGCGGCGGACCGGGAGTCCAGCCGTCGTCCATCCGCTGCATGCCGGCCCAGCCGAGGTCGACGCCGCGATCCGCGCCGGCGATCCAGGAGAAGAAGCGCCGCGTCGAATCGGGAATGCGCGCATGCGCGAGTCCGGCCTCCTCGATCAGTGCGCGCACCTGCGCCGGCGTCGCCGCGGCGAGCGCGAGGTCGGTCGCGATGTTGTCGCTGTGGGTGATCATCGCCTCCAGCACGCTGCGCGCGGGCAGCGTGCCGCTGAGGCCGAGCAGCACCGGGCTCCCCGGCGTGCGCACGCCGTCGTCGACCGTCATCGGCGCATCTTCCGACAGGCGCCCCGCCTCGACCTCGCGCAGGAACGCGGCCAGCACGAAGGTCTTGATCGCGCTGCCGACGAACAGCAACTCGTCCGGACGGTGTTCGAGCCGCAGTCGGCTGCCGTCACCGGCCTCGACCAGCGCGCTCGCGCTCCCCGGCAACGCAGCGAAGTGCGCGAGCGCCGCCTGCGCCCGGGCCGCGCTCGCCGCCGGCGCGGTGCGGCGCGATGCGCCCGGCGCGCAGGCGGACAGCGCCGCGGCGGCGGCAGCGCCACCGATGCAGCGAAGCAGGTCGCGACGATCGAACATGGTGGTTCCCCCCGATGGCTGGCGAATTCGCGGCTGGCGCGCCCCTGGACGCGCGCGTTCCCCGTCCACGCGCACGAGCGTCGCCGCGAGGATCATCGGCCGAACGCCGCGACGCCGACATTGTTATCCTTTCGGCGGGTACGGGACAGCACGCGCATGAGTGAAGACCTCGATTCGAACGGGATCACGGCCCTGCTCGACCGCTGCCGCGAAGGGGATGCGGCGGCGGCGGCGCGCATCACGCCGCTGGTCTACGCCGAGCTCAAGGCCCTCGCCGCGCGCGCGCTGCGTGGCGAGCGCGAGGGCCATACCCTGCAGACCACGGCGCTGGTCAACGAGGCCTGCCTGCGCCTGCTCGGCCAGCGCAGCCTCGAGCCCGGCAACCGCGCCCAGTTCGCCGCGGTCGCGGCGCAGGCGATGCGGCGCGTGCTGGTGGACCATGCGCGTCGCCGCGCCGCGGCCAAGCGACCGACCTCGGACGAACGCATCGCGATCGACGAGATCGACCTGCCGGCGGCGGAAGCGGACCTGATCGGCCTCGACGATGCGCTCGAGCGCCTGTCGACGATCAGCCCGCGCCAGGCACGCGTGGTCGATCTCAAGTTCTTCGCCGGCATGGAGCTGGAGGAGATCGCCGACGTGCTCGACGTCGCGCGGCCGACGATCGTGCGCGACTGGCGCATGGCGCGCGCCTGGCTGGCACGCGAACTCGCCGCATGACGGACGCGTCCGACGCGCGCTACCGCCGCGCGCAGGAGATCGTGCACGCGCTGCTGGAGCTGGAGGAATCGCGCCGCGGCGCGGCGGCCGACGCCGCCTGCGCCGGCGACGGGGCGCTGCGGCGCGAGGTCGACTGGCTGCTCGCGGCGATCGAGGAGGAACCGGACGGCCCCGAGCCGCCGATCGACGCCCTCGCGCGCGCGCTGCTCGCCGACGCGCGCATCGAGGCCGCCGCGCCGCGCCAGTACCGCCTCATCGAGCGCCTCGGCGAAGGCGGCATGGGCCAGGTCTGGCTGGCCGAGCGCGACGACGGCGCGACGCGCCAGCGCGTCGCGCTGAAGATGCTGCGCGGCGCCGGCACGCCGGGCGAGCGCGAGCTCGCGCGCTTCCTCGCCGAGGGTCGCATCCTCGCCGGGCTCGACCACCCGAACATCGCACGCCTGCTCGATGCCGGCCGCGGCGCCGACGGCGCGCCGTTCCTCGCGATGGAGTACGTCGCCGGCGAGCGTATCGACCGCTGGTGCGCGGCGCGCGAAGCGGGCCTGCGCGAGCGCATCGAACTGTTCATCAAGGTCTGCGCGGCGGTCGAGTACGCGCACGCGCGCCTGGTCATCCACCGCGACCTCAAGCCCGCCAACATCCTGGTCGACGCGCACGGCGAACCGAAGCTGCTCGACTTCGGCATCGCGCGCCTCGCCGACGACGCACCCGGCGCGAACGCGACGACCGTGCTGCGCGCGATGACGCTCGCCTACGCCAGCCCCGAGCAGATCGAGGGCCAGCCGCTCGGCACCGCGACCGACATCTACTCGCTCGGCATCGTGCTGTACGAGCTGCTCGCCGGCACGCGGCCGTTCGAGCATTACGACTCCGAACACGCGCGCAACAGCGCGATCCTGTCCGGCGACGTCGAGCCGCCGAGCCGGCTGCAGCGACGCACGACCGGGCCGGTCGCGCGCAGCGCGCCGGTGCGGCGCATCCCGGTCGACGTCGACGCGATCGTGCTGAAGGCGCTGCGGCGCGAGCCGTCCGCGCGCTACGCCTCGGTCGCCGAGTTCGCCGAGGACCTGCGCCGCTACCTTGCCGCGCGGCCGGTGCTCGCGCGCCGGGGCGCGTTCGGCTACCGCCTGCGGCGCGCGCTGTGGCGCAACCGCTGGCCGCTCGCCGTCGCGACGATGCTGGTGGCGATGGCGCTCGCATTCACCTGGCGCACGCTGCGCGCCGAGCGAGAGGCGCGGCTGCAGGCCGAGACCTCGGGCCAGGTGGTCGACTTCCTCGTCTCGATCTTCGCCGCGTCCGACAGCAACGTCAGCGACGCGGCGCGCCACGACCTGACCGCGCGCGAGGTGCTCGCCGCCGGCGCCGCGCGCATCGACCGCGAACTCGCCGACAAGCCGCGCATCCGCGCGCGCCTGCTCGAGGCGGTCGGCAATGCGTACCGGCACATGGGTGATGCCGCGCAGGCCGTGCCGATGCTGCGCGCCGCCGCCGACCTCAACCTCTCGCCCGCGGTCGACGACCCGCTCGCCGCGGCGAGCAGCCTCGAGGCGCTGTCGAACGCGATGGCGAACGGCCAGTTCAGGGCGGCCGACGCCGAGAAGGCCGCGCGCGACTCGCTCGCGCTGGCCGAGCGGCTCGCACCGGGCGATTCGCAGCCGGTCGCCAACGCGTGGATGGTGCTGTCGCTCGCGCTCAACCGCAGCGGCCACTACGCCGGCGCGCTCGACGCCGCGCAGCGCACGCTGGCGATGAACCAGCGCCTGCCGCCGACGCCCGAAAACCGCACCGGCGCGGCCCTGCACAACCTCTGCCTGGTCCTCGGCAACCTCGGCCGCCTCGACGAGGCGCGCGCGGGCTGCGAACGCGCGCTCGCCTACAAGGGCCCGGCGCGCACGCTCAGCCGCTACCTGACGCTGCGCGCGCTCGCGAACGTGCTGCACCGCGCCGGCGCGCACGCGGAGGCGCTCGCCGCGATCGAGGAAGGCATCGACATCACCCGCGAGTACGAGGGCGAGCGCGGCCCGTTCACCGCCGACGCGCTGCAGTTGACCGGCACCCTGCTCGACGGTGCCGGCCGGCATGCCGAGGCGCTCGACGCACTCGAGCGCGCGCAGGCGATGTACGCGGCGCTGTCGGGCACGGCGAGCGGCGACCATGAATCGGTCGTGCGCGACCTCGGTCGCCACCACGCCGCGACCGGCGAGTTCGAACGCGCGCTGCCGCTGCTGCGCGAGGGGCTGGCCGCGGCGATCGCGCGCTTCGATGCGGACGATCCGCGCGTGCTCGATGCGCGCACGGCGCTCGCGACTGCATGGCTCGACGCCGGCGACGCCGGCGAGGAGGCACGCGCGCTGCTCGACACGGCGGTCCGGGCGTGGGCGCGCAAGGACGATCCCGGCTCGGTCCGGCCCGCACTCGCACGCGTGATGCTGGCCCAATGGCATGCGCGCCACGGCGATGCCGCGGCGGCGCGCGCCCTGCTCGATGCGCCGCTGGCGCAAGGACAGGCGATCGAACCGCCGGTGCAGGCACGCGCGCTGCAGGTGCGCGCGCTGCTCGCGCGCGCGGCCGGTGATCGCGCCGCCGCGCACGCGTTCGACGAGGCTGCGTGGACGCTGCTGCGCGACCGCCTCGGCGCGTCGCACCCGCTCACGCTGCGCGCCGCCCTGCGCCGGGCCGCCGACCTGCGCGAGGCCGGCGACGGCGCCGCGGCCGCCGCGCTCGAAACGCCGGCGCGCGAGGCGCTCGCGCGCGCGCTGCCGCCCGGCTCCGCGTTCCTGCGCGGCTGAGCGCGCGCGGCGTCAGCGGCCGTAGCCGAGGAAGTCGAGCGTCGCCTGCAGCATCGCACGGCTGCCGGTCGCGAGCGCGCCCTCGTCGAGGAAGAACTTCGGCGAATGGTTCGTCGGCGCGGTCGCCGGGTCCTGGTCCGCGGGCGTCGCACCGACGAAGAAGTAGACGCTCGGCGCCTTCGCCCCCAGGCCGAGGTGCGGGAAATCCTCCGACGCGGTCCAGCGCGCCGCCTCCTCGACGTGGTCGGCGCCGAGCGCCGCGACCAGGCTCGCGCGCACGCGCGCCGTCAGGGCCGGGGCGTTGACGTTGACCGGGTTGCTGCCCGGCGCCGGGATCTCGGTGTCGACCGTCGCGCCGTGCGCCGCGGCGACGTGCTCGGCGATGTTCCTGAGGCTCGCCAGCGCCTGCTGCCGCATGCCTTCGTCGAACGCGCGCACGGTGCCTTCCAGATGCGCGCTGTCGGACACGATGTTGAAGCGCTGGCCGCCGTTGAAGACGCCGAAGGTGACGACGGCGGGGTCCCTGTTGAGGTCGAGCTGGCGGCTGACGATGGTCTGCGCCGAGTTCACGATGCCGGCCGCCACCACCACCGCGTCGACGCCCTTCCACGGCATCGCGCCATGGCTCTGCCGCCCGTGCACGTCGATGCGGAACGTGTCCGAGCTCGCCATCGCGCCGCCCGCGCGCAGCGCGACGTTGCCGACGCGGTAGAAGCTGACCACGTGCATGCCGAACACCGCGTCCGGCCGGAAGTCGCGGAACACGCCGTCGGCGACCATCAGCGGCGCGCCACCGTCCTCGCCCGCGGGCGCGCCCTCCTCCGCCGGCTGGAACAGGAACATGACCTCGCCCGGCAGCTCGGCGCGCATCGGCGCGAGCGCGCCGGCGATGCCGAGCAGCATCGCGGTGTGCGCGTCGTGGCCACAGGCGTGCATCAGGCCGACCGGCTTGCCCATGTACTCGCCCTTCGCCTTCGACGCGAACGGCAGGTCGACCTCCTCCGTCACCGGCAGCCCGTCCATGTCGGCGCGGATCACGAGCCTGGGGCCCGGCTGGCCGCCCTTCAGCACCGCGGTCACGCCGGTCTTCGCGATGCCGGTGCGGACGTCGAGGCCGAGCCTGCGCAGGCGGTCGGCGACGAATTTCGACGTGCGCACCTCGCGATTGCCGAGCTCGGGATGCTGGTGCAGGTCGCGGCGCCACGCGGTCATGTCGGGCAGCAGCGCATCGAGCCGCGCCTGCGGCGCGTCGGCGGCGAGCACGGGCGATGCGAGCAGGGCGGAAGCAACGAGGATGGCGAAACGCATGGCGGGACTCCGTCGGGCCGGACGCCGATTAGCGCCGATCGCGACGGCGATCGCAACGGTGTGCGCCGCGGCGACAGCGACCGCAGCAGCGCCGCCGCCCTTCGGGCCGCGGGATCGCGCAGGTGGGACGCAGCGCGCGGAAGTCCATCGGGCGGTACGCCCGGCGCGGGTCCCCACTGGGCGTGCCACCACCGCGACGTGCGGCATGGCGCGTCGAGACGCTGCCGCAGGAGGCGTCCGCGGCGTGTCGCCCGGTCGACCCGCGGCGGACGCAGCGGTCCTGCTACAACCCGAGCACGAGGTCGTCCGCCTCCACGCGATCGATGCGGATCTGGTTGGCGAACAACGAGAACGCGAGCGCCCCGGCGAGTCCGTGCGCATGCTGCACCCACGGCGGCAGGTAGCGCGGCGGCGCGATGTAGCCGCTGGCGAAGTACGGCTCCAGCGCGATCACGTCGTGCAGGGCGAGCTTGCCGGCGAACAGGTTGCGGCACAGCGCCATGCGCTGGTTCTTCAGCGCCCAGCGGAAGAAGGTGTGCACCGACAGCAGGCCGCGCAGGTAGACCGCGTCCTTGGTGAATGCCGCGCCGCCCTCGACCGGAGCCGCGCGGAACACGCGCTGCGCGGAGGTGAAGCTGTCGTTGCCATTCTGGCCGGCGTCGAGGAAGAAGCGGAACACCTCGATGAAGTCGGCGCCGCGGATCGCCATGTCGATGCCGAGGATGCGCAGGCTGATGCGCTTCATGCGCGCGATGTCGATCGAGCCGGACATCAGCTCGGCGAACACCGCGAGCCCTTCCTGCGTCGCGGTCGTGCGCGGCGACGAGCGCGCGAGCGACTTCAGGCGCGGCTGGTCGCGCCCGTTCAGCGCGGTCAGCGAATGCACGAACGCCTCGTGCGCGAGCAACTGGTCGCGGTCGTAGTTGGAGAACGTGGTCGAGCCGCGCAGGCGGATGCGCGTCGCCCCGGCGGCCGCCTTCGCGATCAGCTCCGGATCGACCACGACCTCGATCGCGCCCGCGCCGAAGAAACCGTCGAGGCGCTGCTTGAGCTCGATCCGCAGCAGTTCGGCCGGGATCTGCGTCTCGATCTCGTCGAGCGGCGCGCCGGCGTTGTACTCGTCGGCGATGGCGATGAAATGACGCGCGGCATCGACGTTGGTCAGCGTCGCGCCGGGCACGCGGTCGCCCGGCAGGCCGTACAGCTTGGCCGAATGCGCGGTGACCGCCGGCGTGCCGATCGCCTCGAGCAGCTCGGTCGCGACGCGCCACGACTCCGCGGTGCGCCGGATGTAGTCGTCGAGCGGATCGGCGGGATCCGCCGCGGCGACGATCGCATCGAGCGCGCGGCGCGTCTGCGCGTGGTCGACGCGCGCATAGGCGATCCGCGGCAGCTTCGCGCAGCCACGTTGCCAGTCGGCGAGGAACGCGGCTTCGACCGACGCAGGCCAGCTGACCGCATCGAGCAGGCGGATGCCGCGCGTCGCCTCGACGAGGCGCCGGTCGAGTTCCGCGTGGTGGTCCGCTTGCGCCGCCATGGCCTTCCGTTCCGCGATGCGCCGCACCTTAGCAGAGCCGCCTTCGCGGGGGGCCACTGCTGCGCCGCACGGTGCGGCGAGCCTTGCACGGCCGTTAGGATGCCGCGTTGGGGGGACCTGCTTTCGATACGGGAGTTCATGATGCCCCCAGCTGCACGCCTGCTTCGTCCCGCTCCACTCGCGTTCGCACTCGCCTGTGCCTGCGCCGCCAGCTCGCCCGGCCCGGCCGCGGCGATGCCGGCGGCGACACCGTACGCCCATCCGCGCTATGCGCTGCGCCTCGAGGCGCGGCGCGCACCCAGGACCGCGCCGGCACCGCGCACGAGCGCGCCGCGCGGCGCGACCCTGCCGGTGACGAGCTGCCTCGACGACGACGGACCGGGCACCTTGCGCAGCGTGCTCGCGGGCGCGGCGGAAGGCGACGTGATCGATCTGTCGCAGCTCGCCTGCAGCACGATCACGCTGACCCAGGGCGCGATCGATACCAGCGCCCTCGGCGAGCACCCTTTGTACGACGTTACGCTGCAGGGCCCGGGCCGCGATGCGCTGACGATCAGCGCCGGCGGCGCGTCGCAGGTGTTCGTGATCGGCGGGTTCTCGAGCAGCCTCGGCACGTTCACGGTCAACGACCTCGGGATCGCCGACGGCCGCTACGGCGGCAGCCTCGCGGCCTGCATCCTCGGTTTCGGCGGCGCGCTCGTGCTCAACCGCGTCGACGTCTCCAACTGCCATTCGAGCGGTACCTACCAGCTCGTCTTCGGTGGCGCGGTCGACGCCAACACGCTGGTCATGACCGACAGCACGATCACCGGTTCCAGCCTGACCGCGACCGGCGCGAACTCGACCGGCGCCGGCGGCGGCGCGTATGCCGGCGACGCGACCCTCGTGCGCAGCACGATCAGCGGCAACTCGGTGATCGCGCCGCACGCGTACCGCGAAGGCTACGCGAGCGTCGGCGGCGGACTCTACGCGCACGGCCGGCTGACGATGGTGGACAGCACGATCTCGGGCAATTCGATCGAGGCGACGCTCGCCGGCCAGGATGCGAACGGCGGCGGCGTCTACGTGCGCGGCCTCACCGCGATCAGCGGCTCGACCATCGACGGCAACGCCGCCGACGGCGAAGGCGGCGGCATCTACAAGGCCGTTTTCAGCATCTTCGGCGACCCGCCGCCGCCGCAGGACACGCGGCTGGAGATCCTCGACAGCACGGTCTCGGGCAACTCGGCCACGCGCGGCGGCGGCATCGCCAGCACGCGCCCGCTGCGGCTGTGGAGCAGCACGGTGACCGCGAACCTGGCCGAGGCCGGCGGCGGCGGCGTGATGTTCCGGCTCGACGGCATCTACGACAGCGAAGGCACGCTCGATCTCGCCAGTTCGATCGTGGCGGCGAACGCGAGCGGCGCGACGCCGGCGCATGCGGCCGACATCGGCGCGGACGGGCCGGTCACGGTGTCGGGCTCGCACTCGCTGGTACAGGCCGCGGACGCCGCGATCACGCTGCCCGCCGACACGCTCGCCGCGGATCCGGGGCTGTTCCCGCTGGCCTGGAACGGCGGCCCGACACGCACGCATGCGCTGTCGGCGACCAGCCCCGCGCTCGATGCCGGCAGCAACGTCGCCGAGCTGCAGCACGACCAGCGCGGCGCGAACTTCGCGCGCGTGTCCGGTGCCGCCGCGGACATCGGTGCGTTCGAAGTGCAGCAGCCGCCCAGCGGCGACGACACGATCTTCGCCGACGGCTTCGACGGCGCGATGAAGCCGGTCGAGGTCGAGCATGCCTACGACGACGGTGATGGCGACACCAACCAGGGCCCGCCGTCGTCGTTCGACCCGGACATGCTCTGGGGCAACTACTACTTCACCGCCGCGCCCGGCGGCGAAATCATCACGCGCATCCGCATCGCGTTCGGGCCGACCTTCCCCTCGCTCGCGAACGGCCCGGTCACGTTCTGGCTGCTCGAGGACGACGACGACGACGGCGATCCGCGCAACGCGCATGCGGTCGCCAGCGTGACCGGCACGCCGGACGTGTTCAACGACACGTTCTACGAAGTCGAGCTGCCGCCGACCTGGGTGCACGGCGGATTCTTCGTCGGCGCGAGCGCGAAGCTCGACGGCGGCGCCGACCGGCCTGCACGCGTCGACACCGGTGCGTCCGGGCACGACTCGTGGTTCTTCTACGCGCCGGACATCGCCGCGACGATCGACGACCTCGCCGCCGCGCCGTTCGGCACGCGCAACGACAACCCGGCCTACGTCGTGTTGCCGGGCGCGTTCATGGTGCGCGCGACCGGCACGACCGTTCCGTAGCATGCAGCATCGACCCGCCTTCGCCATCCGGCGAAGGCGGGTCGGTCGGAACCAACGCAACGCACGGAAACGGCGCTTCAGCGCCGGCCGTACTTCTCGTTGAGACGGCGCCCGAGCGCCTTGGTCAGCACCTTCGCCTCGCCCCTGCGACGCATCTGCGCTTCCAGCGACTCGGCCGTGGCGGCGAGCTCGTCGCGCAGCTTCAGGTAGTTCTGCCAGCGGTCCGGGTCGAGGCGCCCGTCGGCGAGTGCGGCCTGCACCGCGCAGCCGGGTTCGCGCGCGTGCGCGCAGTCGCCGAAGCGGCAGGCCTGCGCCAGTTCCTCGATGTCGGCGAAACCGCCTTCGTCGAGGGTCTCGCCGCCGGTGAGCTTGAGTTCGCGCATGCCCGGCGTGTCGATCAGGCAGCCTCCGCTCGGCAGCAGGATGAGCGCGCGGTGCGTGGTCGTGTGGCGGCCGCGGCTATCGTGCTCGCGTACCGCTCCGGTCGCCTGGCGTGATTCGCCGAGCAAGGTGTTGGTCAGGGTCGACTTGCCTGCGCCGGACGAGCCGACCAGCACCGCGCTGTCGCCGGGGCCGAGGTGGGCCAGCAGCGGCGCGACGTCGGCGGCCGACTTCGCGTTGATCGCGTGGGTCTCGACCTCGCCGATGCGCGCGCGCAGCGTCGCGAGCGCCGCGTCGACCGCGTCGCTGCGATCGGCCTTGGTCAGTACCACGACCGCGCGCGCGCCGCTGCCCTCGACCAGCACCAGGTAGCGTTCGATCCGCGACGGGTTGTAGTCGTGGTCGAGGCCGCACAGCACGAACACGGTGTCGATGTTGGTCGCGATCAACTGGCGCCGGTGGCTCTCGCCGGCTGCGCCGCGCTGGAGTTCGGAGCGGCGCGGCAGCACGCGCTCGATGGTCGGCGGCGCCCCCGGCGCGACCAGCACGAAGTCGCCGACCGCGGGGCGATCGACCGGGTCGACGTCGCGCCGCAGGAAGCGCGCGGCCGGTTGGGCATTGAACGCCGCCACGCCGTCGTGCAGCTGGTAGCCGGCACGGTGCTGCGCGACGACCCGCGCCACGCTGGCCGGGTCGGCGCCGTCGGGCAATGCCTGTGCGCGCCAGCCGATGCGGGCGAGGCGCTCTGCGGGGTCCGGGTTCGGCGACATCGGCACGATCATAGAGCAGGTGTGGCATGCCTGGCGGGCGTGCACGAGCATCCAGGCGCTTGCACGGCAACGCGGCGCGGGCGACGCAAGCGGCATTCCCGGTGTGAATACCGTTTGCCAACGCGCACGCACGGCTTCCGCGATCGTGGAACGGGACCAGGGGCGAGGCGATCCGCCGCCATCGGACGACCGTCCCGCGCATGCCCATGTCGCGCGGGTCGCCGGGCCACCCGTCGGGTGCGGCCCCGCAGGCGCACTGGTAGGATCGCGGCTCGCTCGAACACTGGAATGGGACATGCAGGACCCCGCGATCGCGGTCAGCCGCCGCCTGGACGAGGTGCGCTACGACATCCGCGGGCCGCTCAGCCGCCGCGCGCACGAACTGGAAGCCGAGGGCCGCGAGATCCTGCGCCTCAACATCGGCAACCCGGGGCTGTTCGGTTTCCGCGTGCCGCAGCACCTGCGCGACGCGATCTCCGAGGCGCTGCCGCGCAGCGAGGCGTATTGCCACCAGCAGGGCCTGCCGCAGGCGCGCGAGGCGATCGCCGCGCAGCATCGCCGCCAGGGCGCCGACGCGCGCGCCGAACAGGTCTTCATCGGCAACGGCGTCAGCGAGCTGATCGACCTGACCCTGCGCGCCCTGCTCGACGCCGGCGACGAGGTGCTGGTGCCGGCGCCGGACTACCCGCTGTGGACGGCGGCGACGCGCCTCAACGGCGGCGTGCCGCGCCACTACCCCTGCCCGGCCGCGCGCGCGCACCTGCCCGACGCGGGCGAGATCGAGGCGATGATCACGCCGCGCACGCGCGCGCTGGTCATCATCAACCCGAACAACCCGACCGGCGCGGTCTACCCGCGCGAGCTGCTGCTGGAACTGGTGGCGGTCGCGCGCCGGCACGCGCTGGTGCTGCTCTGCGACGAGATCTATGACAGCGTGCTGTACGACGACGCCGTGTTCACGCCGCTGGCGCCGCTCGCCGGCGAGGTGCCGTGCATCAGTTACGGTGGCCTGTCCAAGGTGCACCTCGCCTGCGGCTACCGCGTCGGCTGGCTGTCGCTGACCGGACCCGCCGCGCGCGTGCAGGGCCTCGCGCGCGCGCTCGACCTGCTCGCGAGCCTGCGCCTGTGCAGCAACGTGACCGCGCAGTGGGCGATCCAGCCGGCGCTCGAGGGGCCCAACGAGATCGGCCGCCTGACCCGCGCGGGCGGCCGCCTGCACGCCGCGCGCATGGCGATGGCCATGGCGGTCGAAGGCAGCGCGTTCCTGCGCTGGGTCGCGCCGCGCGGCGCGCTGTACGCGTTCCCGTGGGTCGACGCCGACGCCCTGCCCGGCTTCGACGACGCCCAGTTCGCGCTCGACCTGCTCGAGCACGAGCAGATCCTGCTGGTGCCGGGCTCGAGCTTCAACATCGATGCGCGCAACCACTTCCGCCTGACCCTGCTGCCGGAGCCGGGCGTGCTCGCCGACGCGATGGCGGGCATCGGGCGCGAACTGGAGCGCTGCGCGGACGCGGCTGCCCGCCAGCGCCGCGTGGCCTGACCCGCGCATGCCGCGATGAATCCTGCACCGGTCCGCTACCTCGCCCTCGGCGACTCCTACACGATCGGTGAAGGCACCGGCGCCGGCGAAGGCTGGCCCGACCAGCTCGCGCGGCGCCTGTGCGCGCTCGGCCTGGCGGTGGCGCCGCCGCGGGTGATCGCGACCACCGGCTGGACCACCGACGAACTCGCCGCGGCGATGGATGCCGCGGCGCTGCAGCCGCCATACGACCTCGTGAGCCTGCTGATCGGCGTCAACAACCAGTACCGCGGGCGCGCGCCGGCGGACTACCGCGACGAGTTCGCGCGCCTGCTCGCACGCGCGTGCAGCCTTGCCGCGCGCGGCGCCGCGGCGACCTTCGTGCTGTCGATCCCGGACTGGGGCGTGACGCGCTTCGCGCGCGCACAGGGCCGCGACCCGGCCGCGATCGCGGCCGGGATCGACGCCTACAACGCCATCGCGCGCGACGCCTGCGCCGATGCCGGCGTCCCCTTCGTCGACGTCACCGCGATCTCGCGCGAAGCGGGTGATGGCGACGCGATGCTGGTCGCCGACGGCCTGCATCCCTCGACGGCGCAGTACGCCCTGTGGGCCGAAGCCGCGCTGCCGACGGTGCGGTGCCTGCTCGCCCCGCCCGGCTGAGGCAAACCGCCGCAGTCCACCGACGGTGCCGCAGGCGGAACCGGACCTCCGTCACGAAATCGCGGCCGGCTTAACGGGAGCCGAACAACTCCCGAAAACCGGTTTGCTAAGTTCGCCGCTCCACGGGGGTGGGGCTGGCCGTCCAGGCAGGTGCTCCCCTGTAGTCGTCCGGAGCACTGCCAGCATGCACATCCATCGCATGACAGCCTTGTTTGCGCTCGCTTTCCTGGCCTGCCAGGGTGCGTCGGCCGCACCGGTGCCCGGGATCGACCTCGGCGCGTGGCGGATGGAAGCCTCGTCCCCGGCGATCGCACCGGCGTCCGGGACCTTCGTCGTGCAGCCGGAGGCGCAGGCAGCCTCGAACCATCCGACCGCGATCGAGGCCGCTTCCGGCGCCCTGAACCCGCTGCGCAGCGGCTCGCACCTGCGCAAGCTGCTCGCCGATTTCTCGATGACGCTCAAGGACATCCGCTACCGCTACGGTGGCCGCGACCCGAAGACCGGCTTCGACTGCAGCGGCTTCGTCCGCTACGTGTTCCGCCACACCGCCGGCACCGAGCTGCCGGTCGACTCGGCCAGCCAGTACCGCGCCGGCCTCGCGGTTTCGCGCGCCGACCTCGAGGTCGGCGACCTCGTCTTCTTCAAGACGCGCGGCAAGCGGGTCTCGCACGTCGGCATCTACCTCGGCGAAGGCCGCTTCATCCACTCGCCCTCGACCGGCAAGCGCGTCAGCATCAGCCGCCTCGACGAGAAGTACTGGTCGCGCCGCTACGTCGGCGCGAAGCGCCCCGAAGTCCTGTCCTGAGCGCCCCCGCGCGGGGCGCGCACGTCGCGGCGCGCCGCCGGCGCGAACGCGAGGCGGTCGCGCACCGCCCACCAGCACCGTCGAGAACCGACGCCGATCGACCGGGCGATGGTTCGGCGTCCGCGCGGCAGGCGCGTGTCGCGGCGGCGCCGCTCCGGCGGAAAGCAACCATCGCCGCGACGCGGCCACGCGCCGATGCGCGCGGCCGGGTGCGGCACTAGTGCGGTGGCAGCGGCTCGTAGACGTAGACGGACACCGTGCCGGTCGCGGTGCCACCCTTGCCGTCGGACACGACGTATTCGAAGTAGTCCTGGCCGAACCAGCCGTGCACGGACTGGTAGGTGACGCTGCCGTCCGCGTTGAGGGTGACGGTGTTGTCCGGCAGCGGGCCGGTGTGCGTGACCGAGACGACCTCGAGCGGATCACCATCGGGGTCCGACGCGGCCTGCAGCACCGGGATCGTGATCGACGCGCCCTTCAGCACGCGCACCGACAGCGGTCCGGCGACCGGCGGATGGTTCGGCGCGATGACGGTCACGTGCACGGTCGCGGTCGCGCTGCCGCCGTGGCCGTCGCTGATCGTGTACGTGAACGCATCGTCGCCGATGTAGCCGGGCGCCGGCGTGTACTCGACGCCGGCAGCGGTCGCGCTGGCCGTGCCGTGCGCGGGCGGCGAGACCGTGGTCACGCTCAGCGCGTCGCCGTCGGGGTCGCTGTCGTTGGCCAGCACCGCGATCGGGTTGGCGACCGAATCCTGCTCCACCGTCGCGAGGTCGTCCTGCGCGACCGGCCCGCGGTTCGTGTGCACGCGCGGGCCGAGCGTGGTCGTCTCGGTCGTCTTCTCGAAGCGGTAGACGTCCACCGTGCGCTTGTGCTCGGCCGGATTGCGCAGCGCGCGTTCGATCCATGCCGGCGGCGCATCGACCGGTTCCCGCACCCACTCGACCTGTGGCGTCGGCGGCGGTGGCGGCGGCAGCGTCGTCTCCTCGATGGTGAGGAAGTCGACGTCGACGCGGCGGTTCTTCTGCCGGTTCTCGCGCGTGTCGTTGGGGAAGCTCGGGTTGAGCTCGCCGTCGCCGCGGGTGTCGATCTCGGCGGCGTCGATGCCGTGCGCGACGAGGTACGCCTTCGCGCTCGCCGCGCGCCGTTCGGACAGCTTCTGGTTGTAGGCGACGGTACCGACCGAGTCGGTGTGGCCGACGATCAGGATGCGGCTGACGCGCCGGCTCGACTGGAGCTTCGCGAGCAGCTCGTCGAGCGCGGCACGCGCGTCCGGGCGGAGGTCGAAGTGGTCGAAGTCGAAGAATGCGTCGCCGTCGAGGCGCACCTCGTTGCGCACGACCTGCGGCGCCGGCGCCACGGCGGCCGGCGCGGCGCGCTCGACCTCGACCATGCGGTACGGCTCGCGCGCGCGGAAGTTCTGGCCGATGTCGTAGCGCAGCAGCAGCCAGCCGCGCGTGTCGTCGCGGTCGATCTCGAAGTCGCCGCGCTTGTGCAGGCTCTCGCCGAGCAGCGACAGGCTGAAGCCGGTGTTCGGGAAATGCTTGTCGAGGCCGAGCGAGACGGTCCACTGGTCCGAATCGTGGCGTCCGCGCTCGTAGTCGAGGCCGGCGCGCACGCGCAGCAGCGGGTCCTCGAACCAGCGCCCGAAGCGCAGGCCGACGCCGTCGTCGTACGGATGCTCGAACGACTCGACCAGGGTCTCGATGGTCTGCAGCTGCGTCCACGGACCGAGCTCGTCGGAGCCGGCCAGGGTGGTGACGTCGGTCGTGCGCAGTGACCCGGTGCGGCGCGCGCCGGAGGTCGCGTGCGAGACGTAGGCGTCGAGCGAGAAATCACCCTTCTCCCAGCCGAGGCCGAGCGTCGCCTTGCCGTCCTTCCACGCGTTGCGGTCGAACGCGCCGAACGCCTTCAGCACGCTCGGGTCGGCCGCGGGCGCACCGTGCAGCCAGTGGTAGCCGAGCTGCACGCCACCGGCACCGCCGTGGCCGAGCCAGAGCTGGCCGAGCCAGGCGCGTTCGTCGGTCTTGCCGAGGATCGCGAGGATTTCTCCGAGCACGTCGCCGTCGTCGTCGATGCCGAGCGAGACGCGTGCGTTCGAGCCGACGTAGTGGATCGGCACCACGCCTTCGACCGGCGCCGGCGGCGCACCGGCCTGGGCGGCCACGACAGCCGGAATGGACGACAGCGCGAATGCGATCGCGGCTGCCAGCGACGTGCGACGTGGCGCCATTGGAACCTCCCGAGCCCTTGCCTCGATCCCTGTGGGGCTCCGCGCGCCAGCGGCGTGGCACGGCGCGCGCCCCTCCCTTTGCGGCGCGGAGTATCGCCGATTACGCCGGAGCGGCCAAACGCGCGCCGGCGCCGGGGCGTATCATGGCCGGCCCCGTCCATCGGAACCTGCCATGTCCCTCGATTCCGCCACGCGCGCGCGCATCGACGCGCTGCTCGCCGACCACCGTGTCGTCCTGTTCATGAAGGGCACTCGCCTTGCGCCGCAATGCGGCTTCTCCGCCGCCGCGGCCGACCGCCTGAATGCCCTGCTCGACGACTACGCGAGCATCGACGTGCTCGCGGACGACGCGATCCGCGCCGGCATCAAGGAGTACGGCAACTGGCCGACGATCCCGCAGCTGTACGTCGACGGCGAGCTGGTCGGCGGCGCCGACATCGTGCAGTCGATGTTCGACTCCGGCGAGCTGCACCGCCTGCTCGGCGTGCCGGAGCCGGACCGCACGCCGCCCCGGATCACGATCTCCGACGCGGCGGTCGAGAAGGTGCGCGCCGCGCTCGCCGATGCCGGCGACGCGTGCCTGTTCCTCGTCGTCGACGGCCGCTTCCAGCCGCAGTTCCAGCTGCGCGAAGCCGGCGCGAACGACATCGTCACGGTCGCCAACGGGCTCGAGATCCGCTTCGACGCCGCGAGCGCGTCGCGAGCGCGCGGTGCGACGATCGACTGGACGCGCACGCCGCACGGCGAGGGTCTCGCGATCCACCTGCCGATGGCGCAGCAGCAGGCGCCGATCCGCACGCTCGACGTGCGCCAGCTGCAGCAGCGCATGCAGGCCGGCGACATCCTCGTCATCGACGTGCGCCCCGACGAGGACCGCGCGTTCGCGCCGTTCGCCGGCGCCGAGGCGTTCACGCCGGAGACGCACGCGCGCCTGACCTCGCTGCCGAAGGACACCGCGCTCGCCTTCATCTGCCACCACGGCAACGCCAGCCGCAGTGCGGCCGAGCATTTCCGCGAGCACGGCTTCACCAACCTGTGGAACGTCGAAGGCGGCATCGATGCGTGGTCGCTCGAGATCGACCCGTCGATCCCGCGCTACTGACCGCCGGCGGGGCCGCAGGCGCGGCGCGACAGGCGCCGCGCGCGGCGGGAAGCCAGCGGTGGGAACAGGAAGGGCACGCAGGAAAGGCCCGAAGGTTGAACACGGAGCACACCGGGAAGAGAAGGTCGAACGAACGGGGGCCCGTTGCCGTGCGCTCCGTGTTTCCGGCCCTCGACGCGTTTGCGTCCAAGCCGCACACGGCGTTCGGTCGAAGACGTGTAGGGGGGAGATGACCTGATGGAGAAGCTTGCCAGCCTGGTGCGTGCGGTGCCGGATTTCCCGTCACCGGGGATCGTGTTCCGTGACATCACGCCGCTGCTCGCCGATGCAGGCGAGTTCGCGCGCTGCATCACCCTGCTCGCCGAGCCGTGGCGCGAAGCGCGCGTGCAGGCCGTCTGCGCGATCGAATCGCGCGGTTTCATCTTCGGCGCCGCGCTGGCGACGACGCTCGGCGCTGGCTTCGTGCCGGTGCGCAAGCCGGGCAAGCTGCCACCACCGGTCGTCGGCCTCGACTATGCGCTCGAATACGGCACCGATCGCCTCGAGATCCGCGAGGGCGCGTTGCGGCGCGGCGAACGCGTACTGCTCGTCGACGACGTCGTCGCGACCGGCGGCACCCTGCTCGCCGCTCGCGGCCTGGTCGAACGCCTCGGCGCCGACCTCGTCGGCGCGGCCGTGCTGATCGAACTCGCCGCGCTGCCCGGCCGTGCACGCTGGGGCGACGGCGCGCCGCCGCTGCGCAGCCTGCTCGCGTACTGAGCGATCGGCCGGGGCGCCGCGATCGCGTGCCCCGGCTCCCGCGCGATCAGTCCAGCGGCCGCGCCGCGAGTTCGCGGCGCAACAGCTTGTCGACCGCCGAGCGCGGCAGCGCATCGAGGAACTCGATCCGCTTGGGCTGCTTGAAGTGCGACAGGCGTTCGGCGCACCACTGCGCGATCGCGGCTTCGTCGAGGCGCGGGTCGCGCCGGACCACGAACAGGCGCACGCGCTCGCCGTCTTCCTCGTCGGACATGCCGACCGCGCAGACATCGGCGACGCCCGGATGCGCGCCGACCACGTCCTCGATCTGCGCGGGATACACGTTCGCGCCGTCGACGAGGATCATTTCCTTGATGCGCCCGAGCAGGAACAGCGCGCCACTCTCGTTCATGCGGCCGAGGTCGCCGGTGCGGAACCAGCCATCGGCGGTCATCGCGCGCGCGGTCTCGTCGGCGCGCTGGTGGTAGCCGGACATCACGAACGGCCCGCGCAGCCAGACCTCGCCGATCGTGCCGGGCGGCACCGCACGCAGCGCCGGGTCGTCGGGATCGCGCACGGTCAGCTCGACCGACGGGAACGGCAGGCCGACGCTGCCCACGTGGCGCTGCGTGCCGATCTCGGCCGTCACCGGCACCGAGGTCTCGGTCAGGCCGTAGCCCTGGACCAGCGGCACGCCGGTCACCGCCTCCCAGCGGTCGCGGATGTCGGCGCGCAGCGCCATGCCGCCGACCAGGCCGGAGCGCAGCGCGGAGAAGTCGAGGTCGGCGAACCCGGGGGTGTCGACCAGGCGGTTATGGAACGCGGGCCCGGCGAGGATCGTGCTGATCGGGCGTCCGCGCCAGGCGGCGACGACGCGCGCGGCGTCGAACATCATCGGGAACAGCAGCTGGGTCACGCCGCGGCTGGCGAACTGCAGCAGGTTCACCGACATGCCGGCGGAGTGCGAGAACGGATGCACGCTGGCGACGATCCCGCCCGCTTCGCAGCTGAGGTCGGTGATGACATGGCGCAGCACCTCGATGCCGAAGCGCATGTTCGCGTGCGTGATCCGCACCGCCTTCGACACGCCGGTGGTGCCGCCGGTGTAGGCCATCAGGGCGAGGTCGTCGGGCCGCACTTCGCGCTGCACCGGTGGCAGCGTCGCGCCGCGCCGGATCGCCGCCTCGAACGCGATCGCCCCGGGCCCTGGCGGCGGCGCCTCGCCGAAGTAGCCGGCCGGCGCGTCGACGACGAGATGGCGCAATGCTTCGGCGCCGCGCGCGGCGCGCACGGTCGGCATCAGCACGTCGAGGCCGACGATCGCCTTCGGCGCGATCGCGGCGATCGGTCCTTCGAGTTCCGGCGCGGCGGCGGCGATGTAGACCGGCATGACCACGAGCCCGGCGATCCACGCGGCGAGCAGGGCGATCGGGAACGCCGGCAGGTTCGGCAGCATGACCAGCACGCGGTCGCCGGGTTCGAGCCGCCACTCGTGCACGAGGACGCGCGCGAGGGCGTCGGCGCGCCGGTGCCATTCGGCGAAGCTCAGCGCTTCGCCGTCGAACTCGAACGCGACGCGCTGCGCATGGCGCTCGCACGCGTCCAGCAGCAGCGACCGCATCGTGGAGTCGGGTTCGACGGTGACGTCGCGCGGGATCGACGGCGGGTACAGCGCCGTCCACGGGCGACGCGCGTACCAGGCCGCGTAGTCGTCGTCGCCGTCCACCCGCTCCTGCAGCGGAACCTGATTGCCGTGTGTCATGACGCCCCCTGTAGCGTGCGCGGATTTGCGCCTAGTCTACATTTGCAACGAACCACGCCAAGCATCCCCGCCGGTCCGTCAGGCGGCGACCCCGAACAGGCGACCGATCGCCGCCGTCGCCGCCATCGCGAGCGCGCCCCAGAACAGCACGCGCACCGCCCCGACGCCCATCGGCGCGCCGCCGAGGCGTGCGCCGGCCGCGCCGAGCAGGCCGAGCGACACGAGGGTCGCGACCGCGACGACGGGCACGATGCGCGTCGCCGGCGCCAGCGCGACCGCGAGCAGCGGCAGGCCGGCGCCGAACGAGAACGTGACCGCGGAGGTGAGCGCCGCCTGCAGCGGCCTCGCGCGCAACGTATCGGTCAGGCCGAGCTCGTCGCGCAGGTGCGCGCCGAGTGCGTCGTGTGCCGTGAGCTGGTCGGCGACCTTCGCGGCGAGGTCGGCATCGAGGCCGCGGCGGCGCCAGATGTTCGCCAGTTCCTCGCGCTCGCCGCGCGGATCCTCGGCGAGTTCGCGCTGCTCGAGCTGGCGGTCCGCATCCTCCGCGTCCGCCTGGGAGCTGACCGAGACGTATTCGCCGGCGGCCATCGAGAACGCGCCGGCGACCAGCCCGGCGAAACCGGCGAGCAGCACCGCGCTGCGCGATGCCTGCGCGCTCGCGACGCCGACGACCAGGCCGGCGGTCGAGAGCAGGCCGTCGTTCGCGCCGAGCACGGCCGCCCGCAGCCAACCGGTGCGTTCGCTGCGGTGCCGCTCGCGGTGGCGTTGCGGCTGCGTGCGTGGACGACGCGCCATGTTCCCCTCCCCCTGCCCGTCGCGGGCGAGCCGCTCAGCCGTCCTGGTCGTTCTCGAAGCGCAGGTGCTTCACGCTGCGTCCGTTGCGCCGGACCAGCTTCAGCGCCTCGACGCCGATCCTGATGTGCGCCTCGACGAAGCTCGCGGTGATCAGCCGGTCGCTCGCCTCGGTCTTGACGCCTTCCGGGATCATCGGCTGGTCCGACACCAGCAGCAATGCGCCGGACGGGATGCCGTTGGCGAAGCCCGCCGCGAACACGGTCGCCGTCTCCATGTCGATCGCCATGCAGCGCGTCTTGCGCAGGTATTCCTTGAACGCGACGTCGTGTTCCCAGACGCGCCGGTTGGTCGTGTAGACGGTGCCGGTCCAGTAGTCGTGGCCGAGGTCGCGGATCATCGTCGACACCGCGCGCTGCAGCTGGAACGCCGGCAGCGCCGGCACTTCCGGCAGCAGGTAGTCGTTCGAGGTGCCTTCGCCGCGGATCGCCGCGATCGGCAGCACGAGGTCGCCGAGCTGGTTCTTCTTCTTGAGCCCGCCGCACTTGCCGAGGAACAGTGCGGCCTTCGGCCGGATCGCCGAGAGCAGGTCCATCACCGTCGCCGCGTTCGGGCTGCCCATGCCGAAATTGATCATGGTGATGCCGTCGGCGGTCGCGTTCGGCATCGGCCGGTCGCGGCCACGCACCTCCACGCCGTTCCACTGCGCGAACAGCTCGACGTAGTGGCCGAAGTTGGTCAGCAGCACGTGCTGCCCGAACGCATCGAGCGGCGCGCCGGTATAGCGCGGCAGCCAGTTTTCGACGATGTCGGTCTTGTTCTTCATCGATCGATCTTCGCAGCTCGGCGCCGCGCGCCGCAACGTCCGGCCGGCCCGCGGCTAGCGTCGCAACGCCGACCAGAGCGTCCACAGCGCGAGCGCGAGGTAGACGGCGCTCGCGCTCCACCAGATCACGGCTGCGGAGGCGGCCCAGCGCGCGTAGATCGCCGCCGGACGCGGGCGCGACTGCATCGCCCGCCAGTCCGACAGCGGCGCGCGCAGCGTCCATGCGATCCACGCGAGGCCGAAGCTCGCGCCGATCCACAGCGCCGAACGCGGCCAGCCGAACAGCTGCGAGTCGCCGTGGTCCGCGATCAGCGCGCGCGCTCCGGCATGGAAGGTCGTCAGCAGCGCCAGCAGTACCGCCGGCACGAACAGCCGCCGCAGCGCCGCGGCGGTGACGCAGACGCCGAGCGCGGCCAGCGCCCAGGCCAGGGTCGCGCGGCGCTGGCCCGCCGGATCGAACATCTCGCGCAGGCAGGTGCCGCGGTCGTAGCAGCCCCGCTCGCCGGCGCGATAGCGTGCGTCCTGGGCCCGGCGCTCGAGCGCGACCGTGCGGTACGCGTTGCCATGGCGACGCACGACGAGATCGCGTGACGGGATCGCCAGCGACGAGGCTTCGGGCACGAGCGCCCAGGCGATGACCGCCGTCGGGGCCGCTGCGCATCCAGTGGATCGGCTCGGCCTCGGTGCGCCAACCCTGGTCGGCCATGCCCACGCACCAGAGCGTGATCTCCATGCCCGGCGGGATGCCCACGTCGTTGCGCGGCTCGCAGCGCACGCTCTTGTCGCGCTCGCCGTTCCATGCGAGCACCAGCCGCAACGGCGCCAGCGGCGTGCCGGTGATCGGCGCATCCGACAGGTTGCGCACCGCCGCGGTGACGCGGAACGCATGATGGCGCCCGTCGACATGGATGCTCCACAGGCCCGGCACGTGCGCCTCGAGTTCGCGCCCGCGCGACAGGTCCTCGCCGTCGACGTAGAGCTCCAACAGTCCCGGCTCGACGTCGGTGTCGAGACGCACCGCGACGACCCGTGCGAGCACCTCGGCGCGCAGCGCGGCGAGTTCGGCGTCCTCCGCGCCCGCGTCGATCGCCGCGCCGACGTCGGCGAGCGCGGGTTGCGGCCGGCCGAGGAACGCGCGCCACTCGCGCGCCTGCATCCAGCGTGCGTACGCCTCCGCCGCCCCGGCCTGCTGCAGGGCGTACAGCTGCGCGTAGACGTCTTCGCGTGCGTCCTCGTCCTGCGGCAGCGCGCGCGCGCGCAATGCGCGCATCGCCGGGCCGTCCGCCGCGGCGGGCGGGACATAGCGCGGACTTTCATAGCGCGAGGGCCAGCGCAATCCGGCTGCGAAGCACAGCGACAGGCACAGCAGCAGGATGGCGACGATGCGCATGCGATTCCCCCGGATCGTGCGGCCATTCTACGCAAGCGTTCACCCGCGGTGGGGCACCGCAGAGGGCATAATCGGAAGGACCGACGGAGGTGGCGCCATGATCTGGATCGTCCTGCTGCTCGCGCTGGTGCTGTTCGCGGCCCTCGCCTTCCGTGGCCTCGGCTTCCTCGCCTGGATCGCGGCGGCCGGCGCCTGGCTCGTCGGCTGGCGCCTCGCCGGCGTCGAACATCCAGCGGCGTTCGTCGCCAGCGTCGTCGTGCTCGCGCTGCTCGCGCTCGTGTTCGGGCTGCCGCCGCTGCGGCGCGCGCTCGTGACGCGCTTCGTCATGCCGGTGTTCGCGGGCGTGCTGCCGCGCCTCGGCGATACCGAGCGCATCGCGCTCGAGGCCGGCACGGTCTGGTGGGACGGCGATCTGTTCGGCGGCATGCCGGACTGGCAGAAACTGCTCGACTTCACGCCCGCGCCGCTGAGCGCGGAGGAACAGGCCTTCATCGACGGCCCGGTCGAGGAACTGTGCCGGCGCCTGTCGGACTGGGAGGTCTACCAGCGGCGCGACCTGCCGCCGGAGATCTGGCGCTACATCCGCGAGCAGCGCTTCCTCGGCATGATCATCCCGAAGGAGTACGGCGGGCTCGGCTTCTCGGCGATCGGCCATTCGCGCGTGGTCACGCGCATCGCGAGCCGCTCGGTCACCGCTGCGGTGACCGTCATGGTGCCGAACTCGCTCGGGCCCGGCGAGCTGCTGCTGCACTACGGCACCGAGGCGCAGAAGCGCCGCTACCTCGAGCGCCTCGCGCGCGGCGAGGAGATCCCATGCTTCGCGCTGACCGGCCCCGAGGCCGGTTCCGATGCCGCCGCGACGCAGTCCGAGGGCATCGTCGAGAAGCGCATCGTCGACGGCGTCGAAGTGCTCGGCCTGCGCCTGAACTGGAAGAAGCGCTACATCACGCTGGCGCCGGTCGCGACGCTGATCGGCCTCGCGTTCCGCCTGAAGGATCCGAACCGCCTGATCGGCGACGTCGAGGACCGCGGCATCACCTGCGCCCTGATCCCGGCGGCGACGCCGGGCATCGAGATCGGCCAGCGCCACGACCCGATGGGCGTGCCGTTCATGAACGGCCCGATCATCGGCCGCGACGTGTTCGTGCCGCTCGACGACGCCGTCATCGGCGGGCGCGAGCAGATCGGCAAGGGCTGGCGCATGCTGATGGAATCGCTCGCCGCGGGCCGCTCGATCTCGCTGCCGGCGCTGTCGATCGGCGCGGCGCAGCTCGCCACGCGCATCTGCGGCGCGTACGCGACCGTGCGCGAGCAGTTCGACACGCCGATCGGCCGCTTCGAGGGCATCGAGGAGCCGCTCGCGCGCATCGCCGGCACGACCTACCTCATGACCGCGGCGCGCACGCTGACCTGCGGCGCGCTCGACGCCGGCGAGAAGCCGGCGGTGATCGGCAACATCTGCAAGGCCTACCTCACCGAGGCGATGCGCGGCGTGGTCGCCGACGCGATGGACATCCGCGCCGGCAGCGCGATCCAGCGCGGCCCGCGCAACGCGCTCGCGCGCGCATGGGACGCGGTGCCGATCGGCATCACGGTCGAGGGGGCGAACATCCTGACGCGCTCGATGATCGTGTACGGCCAGGGCGCGATCCGTTGCCATCCGTTCGTGCAGAAGGAGATCGAGGCCGTCGCCGCGAACGACCTCGTCGCGTTCGACCGCGCGCTGTTCGGGCACGTGAACCTGTTCGTCACGCGCAGCGTGCGCGCCATGCTGCTCGCGTTGAGCGGCTCGCGCCTCGCCGGCGTGCCCGGCGTCGCCGACACGCGGCGCTACTACCAGCACCTGTCGCGCTTCTCGGCCGCGTTCGCGATCCTGTCCGATGTCGCGATGGGCACGCTCGGCGGCTCGCTGAAGCGGCGCGAGAAGCTGTCCGGCCGCCTCGCCGACGCGCTCGCCTACCTATACCTCGCGAGCGCGACCCTGAAGCGCTACCACGACGGCCCGAAGGCGCGACCCGACTTCGCGCTCGCGCGCTGGGCGACGGAGCTGTGCCTCCATCGCATCCAGGAAGCACTGCTCGGCGTGCTCGACAACCTGCCGGCGCGCGGCATCGGCACGCTGATGCGGCTGGTGATCTTCCCACTCGGCGCGCGCTTCCGCCCGCCGTCGGACCGCCTCGGCAGCGAGGTCGCGCGCGACATCCTCGAGGACCGCGAGGCGCGCCGCACGCTGACCGAGGACGTGTTCGTGCCGCCGCCGGACGAACCCGGCCTCGGCGCCCTCGAGGCGGCCCTGGACAAGGCCGTGCGCGCGCTCCCGATCGAGACCAAGCTGCGCGACGCGGTGCGCGCCGGGCGGCTCGACCGCGCGCCCGGCTACCTGCTCGACGACCTCGGCGTGGCCGCCGGCGTCATCAGCGGCGCGGAGTACGAACTGCTCAACGACGCGCGCGACGCGCGCGACGAGGTCATCGCGGTCGACGCGTTCGATCCGGAGGCGTTCAGGACACTGCACTGACGAGCCGCGCCGCATGCCGCAGGTCCGGTGCGGTGGGCGGACGTCGTTGCCCCGGGCCTGTGGCGACACCGCTCGCCGGCGGACCTGGCGGCGCTCGATGCGACGCCACGGACAGCGGCCGCGCCGCGACGCCGCGAGGTGCTTCGTGGTGCAATGGCGGACCGCCCACCCGGAACGCTCGCCATGACGGCCCGCTGGTACTTCGACTTCGTGTCCCCGTTCGCCTACCTGCAGCTGCCGGCGATGCAGGCGCTGCGCGCGCGCATCGCGATCGAACCGGTACCGATCGTGTTCGGCGCCGTGCTCGCCCGCCACGGCCAGCTCGGCCCGGCCGAAATCGGTGGCAAGCGCGAATTCACCTACCGCTTCGTGCAATGGCAGGCGGCACGCATGGGCATCGCGCTGCGCTTCCCGCCCGCGCATCCGTTCAACTCGCTCGCGGCGCTGCGCCTGTGCATCGCAGCCGGCGGCGGCTGGAACGCGGTCCAGGCGATCTTCGGGCACATCTGGGGCGACGGCGGCGCGGGCGCGCCCGACGACCTCGGCGCGGTCGGCCGCGCGCTCGGCATCGACGACGTCGACACGGCGATCGCACGCGCGGACGTGAAGGACGCGCTGCGCACGGCCACCGATGCCGCGCTCGCCGCCGGCGTGTTCGGCGTGCCGACGTTCGCACTGGACGGCGAGCTGTACTGGGGCAACGACGCGACGGCGATGATCGAGGACCGCCTCGCCGACCCCACGCTGTTCGACGGCGACGAATACCGGCGCATCGCCGCACTGCCGGTCGGCGTGGTGCGCGCGCGCGGCCCGGGCTGAGCGAGCCCGCTCGCCGCGCGCGCACCTTCGTGGCGAGCGCGTGCCGTCAGTCGTGCGCGGCGTGGCCGGCCTCGCCCGGCGCGGAGGGGCCGGCGCCGTGCGTGCTGGCGCGATTGCGCCCGCCGCTCTTGGAGCGGTAGAGCGCGGCGTCGGCGTGCTCGATGAGCTCGTCGGCGGTCGCGGTCTGCGCGTCGATCGTCGCGACGCCGATGCTGATCGTGAGGCCGACGCGCGTGCCCGACACCATCAGCGGCAGCCGCTCGACGCGGCGCCGGATGCGCTCGGCGACGCCTTCCGCGCTGGCGATGCCCGCGCCCGGCAGCACGGCGATGAACTCTTCGCCGCCGTAGCGGCCGAGCGCGTCGCCCTGGCGCAGTTCGCTCGCGATCGGCGCGATCACCGCGCGCAGGCACTGGTCGCCGGCGCGGTGGCCGAAGCTGTCGTTGATGCGCTTGAAATGGTCGAGGTCGACGAACAGCACGGCCAGCGGCCGGCCGCGGTCACGCGCGGCGAGGAACGCCGCGCGCAGGCGCGCGAGGATCGCGCGGCGGTTCAGTACGCCGGTGAGCCCGTCGTACTCGGCCAGGCGGTGCGCCACGTCGCGCTCGTGGCGCACCGACACGATGTGGTCGGCGAGGCCGAACGCGAGCACGACGCTCGCGTACGCGAACGCGGCCGGCATCGCGAACTCGAGCCACGGCGGCTGCGGCCAGTCGAGCGAGAGCTGGACCGCGCGCACGATGACGCACAGCAGCCCCGGCACCCACGCGCAGAGGTAATAACCGCCACGATGGCCACCCTGCTGCCAGGCGACGAGCCCGGCGGCGAGCAGCAGCGGCGCGACCAGCAACAGCACGAGCGCGAGCACGTCGATGACCCACCAGCCGTGCGCGAACGGCAGCAGCGCCAAGCAGGCGAGCGCGGCGAGCGGCCAGCGCAGCGCCGCGAGCACGCGGTCGAGGCGCGCGGCGATGTGGCCGAGGCCGAGGAACTGGCGCGCGAAGTCGATGGCGAGCGCGGCGGCGAGCGATGCCATCAACCACGAAGCGCGCTCCCCGAGCCGCGCCAGCAGGTCGAATGGCGGCACTTCGTGGCCGAGGCCGTACTGGTAGAACTCGAACAGTACGATGAACAGCATCTGGCCGACGAAGTACGCGTAGACGCGGTCGCGCAGCACGACGAAGAAGCTCAGCATCACCAGCAGGGTCGCGAGCTGGATCGCCGGGAACAGCACGTCCAGCCGCGCATCGACGAGGTCGCGCGCGCGCGCCTCGGCGATCGGCCGCACCGCGACGCGGCGCGGCGTCGCGATGCCGCGGTCGACGCGCAGGTAGAACGCCTCGTGCGCGCGCAGTTCGCGCGGCAGCACCACGACCAGCGCATGGCGCGTGAACTCGTGGTTCGGGTGGGTGCCGTAGATGTCGCGCGCGACGCGCTCGTACGCCGGCGGCAGCCAGGTCTGCAGCGAGAGGCCCTGCGGGTCGGCGATCGACAGTACCGGCGGCGCCGTCGCTTCCCAGTCGTGCGCGAGCCGGATCCGGTACCAGACCGGGCCGCGCCGGGACGGCGTCACCGCCGCGTAGTCCTCGGCGACGAAGCGCTCGTCGAGTTCGCCGCCGAGCACCGCCTCGATGCCGGCGTCGCCGTCGAGGCGGTCGATCAGGATCGGCACGTCCTCGGCGCACGCGGCCAGCGCGTGCAGGGCGGCGAGCAGGACCAGCACGGCCGCCATCCACCACGTCCGGCCTTGCACCGTTCGCCCACCTGCGCTCCTTGCCGCCTGCCACCGCACACGCAATCGGCATGCCAATGGCAGCACCGCTCCTCAGGACGGTTTGTGTCGGAATTCTCCGCACAGCGCCCGAATCCGCTCGATCGCGCGCCCGATCGCGTCGTCGTCGACGTCCAGATGGGTCACCGCGCGCACGCGCTGGCGCCCCATCGGCGTCACGCGGACGCCGCGCGCGGCGAGGTCGCGCGCGAAGCCGGGCGCACCTCCGGGGTGGTCCGGCACGTCGAAGTAGACGAGGTTGGTCTCGACGGTTCCGGGTTCGATGCGGATGCCGGGCAGGCCGTGCAGGCCGGCCGCGAGCCGACGCGCGTTCGCGTGGTCCTCGGCGAGGCGATCGACGTGGTGGTCGAGCGCGTGTTCGCAGGCGGCGGCGATGATGCCCGACTGGCGCATCGCGCCGCCCCAGCGCAGCTTGAGGCGGAAGGCCTCGTCGCAGAACGCACGGCTGCCGACGAGCACGGCACCGCCCGGCGCGCCGAGGCCCTTGCTGAAGTCGATCCAGACCGAATCGTAGCCGCGCGCCTGCGTCGCCGCCGCGATGCCGCTCGCGACGCAGGCGTTCAGCAGGCGCGCGCCGTCCATGTGCGTGGCGAGCCCGGCCGCGTGCGCCGTCGCGGCGACGGCATCGAGCGTCGCCAGCGGCCAGACCGCGCCGCCGCCGAGGTTCGACGTCTGCTCGACCACGACCAGGCGCTGGCGCGGCGCGTGCGGAGCGTCGTCGCGCAGCGCGTCCTGCAGCAGCGCCGCGTCGAAGATGCCGCGCGTGCCCGCCAGCGGTTCGAGCATGACGCCGGCGAGCGCGGCCGGACCGCCGCCCTCGAAGCCGACCAGGTGCGAGGTCGCGTCGCAGAGCACGGCGTCACCGGGCCGGCAATGCACCGCGAGCGCGATCTCGTTCGCCATCGTGCCCGACGGCAGGAACACCGCGGCCTCCTTGCCGAGCAGGGACGCGCAGCGCGCGAGCAGGCGGTTCACGCTCGGGTCCTCGTGCGCGCGCTCGTCGCCGACCTCGGCCGCGGCCATCGCGGCACGCATCGCCGGCGTCGGGCGCGTCTTGGTATCGCTCGCGAAATCGATCAGGTCGGAAGTCATCCGGGCATCCACGCAGCGGGGCTGTCCGCATCCTAGTGTGCGCGGCGCCGCCGGGCATGCGCCGGACGGCATGCCGCACGCGCCGGCGTCGAAGGGACTAGGATGGCGCCATGCGCCCCGTCCCCGTCGTGTTCCTCTCCGCCTGCCTGTTCGCTGCGGTCCCCGCCGCGGGCGTCGACGTCTACCGCTGCACCGGCGCGGACGGCACCATCTACCAGGACACGCCCTGCGCGAGCGGCACGACGCAGTCGGTCATGCACTACCGCGACCCGCCTCCGCCACCCGCGCCACCGCCGCCGAGCGAACCGAGCGTGGCGGACGAACCCGCCGCGCCCGCGGTGCCGTTCGCGACCGCACCAGGGCCGCCGGCGATTCCGCCACCGGACTTCTTCCTGTGCACGGCAACGGACGGCAGCCGCTACATCAGCGAGGACGGCGTCGGTCGCCGCAGCCAGGTGCCGTTCGCAATGGTCTCCGGCTCCGGCCAGCGCCTCGGCGAGGCCTACGGCGGTCCGAACGGCATCGGCGTGTCCGCGCCGGAACTGCAGAACCGCCCGACGATCCCGGCCGCGCAGAACCCGCTCGCCGGCGCCTACGTGTGGGTGGTCGACGAATGCCACCGCGCCGACCCGGTCGAAGCCTGCGCGTACCTGCGCAACGAACTCGACAAGGTCGCCTCCAGGCTCCGCCGCGCCTTCAGCGACACCGCCCCCGCCCTCCAGCAGGAAGCCACCCGCCTGCGCGAACGCCTGCGCGGGTGCTGAATTCCCTCGGCCGAGGCCAAGCGGAAGCCAACGCCCGAAACACGAAGCACAAGAAGGAGCAGGATCCGAGGGCAGAAGGAACGCCTGCGTTCCTCGATCCTCCTTTCCCGGGTGCTCATGTGCACCGTGTCGAGTGCTTTTCCCGGTCGGATCGGAGCGCTTTTCCTTCGTGCGCTTCCTGTTGAGCGCCTGTGCGTGGTTCTCTCCTCCGTCGCACTACGACAGTACGAACGGGGCGTGGCGGCGTTCGTGGGCGAGGAGCCATTGCTTGACCGGGAGACCGCCGCCGAAGCCGGTCAGCGTGCCGTTCGCGCCGATCACGCGGTGGCAGGGAACGATGATCGGTAGCGGGTTGGCGCCGTTCGCGGCGCCGACCGCGCGGCTCGCGGCGGGGTCGCCGATGCGGCGCGCGAGCTCGCCGTAGGAGATCGTTTCGCCGTACGGAATACGCTCGAGCTCGCGCCACACGCTCTTGCGGAAGGCCGTCCCGACTGCCGCGAGCGGCAGGTCGAACGCGCGCAGCTCGCCGGCGAAGTAGGCCTCGAGCTGCGCGATCGCGTCGGCCAGCGGCCCACGGCTGCGGCGCCAGGCCGGCGTGATGCGCTGTCCCTGGCCGGGGCGGTCGAATTCGACGTAGCGCAGGCCGTCATCGTCGGCGGCGAGCAGGAGGCGGCCGATCGGCGTGTCGAGGTGGTCGTAGTCGATCATGCGGAGGGAGTCGGGAGTCGGAATGGGAGGCGCGCGACGGGATGGTCAACTGGCGCGCCAGAGCAGCATGACGGCGTAGGCGCGCCACGGTCGCCAGGCCTGGCTCATCGCTTCGAGTTCACGCGTGGACAGCGTTCGTCCCTGCCCCGCCGCGCGGCGCAGGATCAGGTCCGCGGCGGGGAACGCGTCGGGCTCGGCGAGCGCGCGCATGGCGATGTAGTGCGCGGTCCACGAACCGATGCCGGGCAGGGCGACGAGTTCGCGCTCGAACGCGGCGAGCGGACGCTCGGCACCGAAGGCGACGCGGCCATCGAGCACGGCCGCCGCGATCGCGCGGATCGATGCGGCGCGTGCGCGCGTGATGCCCTGCCGTTCCAGTGGCGCATCGACGAGCGCCGCCGGTGTCGGGAACAGCACGCCGACGCCGCGTGCCCCGCCATCCGCGTAGGCCGTGCCGTACGCCGCCGCGACGCGCGCGGCGAGCGTGCGCGCGGCGGCGACGCTGACCTGCTGGCCGAGCACCGCGCGGACGGCGAGCTCGAAGCCGTCCCATGCGCCCGGCAGGCGCTGTCCCGGCCAGCGTCGCAGCAGCGGCTTCAGCAGCGGATCGGTGCGCAGCGCGAGCGCGAGCGCCCGCGGATCCGCATCGACGTCGAACATGCGCCGCACGCGCGCGACGATGGTCCCGATGGCACTGCTCGACGGATGATGCACGCGCAATGCGAGCGCGTCGTCGCCGGGCATCGCCGCGACCTCGAACCACCCCGGCACGCCGTCGACCACCACGCTGCGCCGGTAGGCGTGCGCATCGACGGACTCGACGCCGGGAATCGTGCGCCGGCCGTAGAACGCGAGCAGGTGCTCGAAGTCGTACGGCGCCCGGTACGGAATGCGCAGCACGAGGCTGCCGGTCTCGCCATCGCGTCGTGCCGGTGGTCCGCGGCGGAAATCACGCGGCGGCTTGCCGTAGGTCGCGACGAACGCGGCATTGAAGCGGCGCAGGCTTGCATAGCCCGAGGCATCCGCGACCTGCGCGACGGGCAGCGCGGTCTCGGTCAGCAGCTGCTTGGCGAACAGCAGGCGCCGCGTCGCGGCGACGTCGAGCGGGCTCGCGCCGATCTCTTCGGCGAACAGGCGGCGCAGATGGCGCTCGCCGACACCGACGCGCGCCGCCAGCTCGGGCAGCGAGCCCGCATCGAGCGCGCCCTGCTCGATCAGGCGCAGCGCGCCCGCGACGAGCTCGCTCTTCGCGCGATGCAGGGGCGAGCCGGGCGCCGCTTCCGGCCTGCAACGCAGGCAGGGCCGGAACCCGGCCGCCGCCGCGGCGGCCGCGCTGTCGTAGTAGCGCACATTGCGCGCGCGCGGCGACGGTGCCGGGCAGACCGGGCGGCAATAGATCCCGGTCGAGGTGACCGCGATGAAGAACAACCCGTCGAAACGCGCGTCGCGAGTGAGCCGCGCGCGCTCGCACACGCGTGGATCGAGCCGGGAGGTGGGCCTGTCGACTTCATGCATGCGGCCATGCTAGCGCAGGCCGGGTGCACCGACTCGCCGTTTTCGGCCATCGATGCCGGAAGCACGCGGCGAGAGCCGAAGCCCGAAACACGAGGTGAAGCCGGGAGCCGGGAACCGGAAGAGCGCGGCATGAAAGTGGAAACACGAAGCACACGAGAAGGCCAGATGCGCGCATCCGGCAGAAGCGTGAAACTCGAAGCACGCGACGAAAAAAGCCGATGCCCTGGACGTCGGGACAGGGCCCGCATGGGGAATGGCGGCCGGGGCACGAACCGCGACGCCCGCGCGCGTCGTTCAGAAGCCGTAGCGCAGGAAGCCGCCGTCGACCGCGATGCATTCACCGGTCACGTAGCTCGATGCGGGCAGGCAGAGGAACGCAACGGCGCCGGCGACTTCTTCCGCTTCGCCGATGCGCCCCATCGGCGTGCGCAGCAGCACGTCGTCGAGGTAGTCGGGGTCGGCGAGCTTGCGCTCGGTGCGGCGCGTGCGGATGTACCACGGCGCGACCGCGTTGACGCGGATGCCGTCCTCGGCCCATTCGCAGGCGAGGTTGCGCGTGAGCTGGTGCAACGCGGCCTTGGTCAGGCCGTACGGCGCGCCGGTGCGCACGTGCACGAGGCCGGAGACCGAGCCGACGTTGACGATCGCCGCGTTGCCGTGTTCGGCGAGGTGTGGATGCGCGAGCCGGCACAGCTCGAATGCGGACAGCACGTTCAGCTCCACCAGCGCGCGCACCTCGTCGAGTGCGTAGTCGAGCGCCGCCTTCGACTCGTTGCCTCCGACGTTGTTGACCAGCAGCGAGAGCTCGGCGTCGAGATCGGCGATCCAGTCGAACACCTCGAGGCGCTGCTCCTGAACGGCGAGGTCGGCCGGGCAGGCGCGGAACTCGCGCGCCGGGAATTCCTCGGCCAGTTCGGCACGCGCCTGCTCGAGGCGCGCCTCGTCGCGCGCGACCAGCAGCACGTCGGCGCCGAGCGCGGCGAGTTCGCGCGCGCAGGCGAAGCCGATGCCCTGGCTGGCCCCGGTCACGAGCGCGGTGCGGCCGTCGAGCCGCCAGCGTGACGCCGTCGTCATGTGCGTGTCCTCCTGCTTGTCCGCCGCAGGGCGGCGGCGCAGACTGTACCGGATCGATCCGCCGGAGTTCGCCATGGACCGCCGCCTGCTGTTGTTTCCCGCCCTGCTCGCGCTCGCCGCGTGCGGCAGCAAGGCGCCGGAAGCGGATGCGACGCCCGATGCCGCGCGCGAGGCGCCGGAGGCGGCGGCGAGCCGTCAGGCGAGCGTGTTCGACCAACAGCTGCAGGCGCTCGACAAGGCGAAGGCGGTCGAGGGCCAGTTGCAGGACGCGAAGGCGAAGCAGGACGAGGAGATCCGCCGCCAGGAAAGCGGCGAGTAGCGCCGCCGGCGCGCCCGCCGACCGCAGGCGGCGCCGCCGGCGCGACCGCGTGGAGGGGCGACATGGTGCGCCGCGCGATGCACGCCGGCGACGCAAGGTCTAGTCTCGCCGCGCAGCCACCACTGTGCGTTCCGAGGGGACCGTAGTGCAGCCGACCGATACGCGTGACCCCGCCTATTTCCACAAGGTCGTCGATTGCCAGTGGGCCTGTCCCGCCCACACGCCGGTTCCCGAATACATCCGCCTGATCGCGGCCGGACGCTACGCCGACGCCTACCTCGTCAACTGGAAGTCGAACGTGTTCCCCGGCATCCTCGGGCGCACCTGCGACCGTCCGTGCGAGCCGGCCTGCCGCCGCGGTCGTGTCGAGGCGAGCACAGGCGGGCATCCCGAGCCGGTCGCGATCTGCCGCCTCAAGCGCGTCGCGGCCGACCTCAAGGGCGACGTCCGCGCGCGCCTGCCGCGGCGCGCCGCGCGCGGCAACGGGCGACGCGTCGCCTGCATCGGCGCTGGCCCGGCATCGCTGACCGTCGCGCGCGACCTCGCGCCGCTCGGCTACCAGGTGACCGTGTTCGAGGCCGACGCCAGGGCCGGCGGCTTCATGCGTACGCAAGTGCCGCGCTTCCGCCTGCCGGAAGAAGTCATCGACGAGGAAACCGGCTACGTGCTCGACCTCGGCGTCGAGTTCGTCGGCGGCCACCGCATCGACTCGCTGAAGGGCCTGCTCGATGGCCGCTGGGACGCGGTGTTCGTCGGCTGCGGCGCACCGCGCGGGCGCGACCTCGACCTGCCCGGTCGCGGCGAGGCCGCCGCGCACATCCACGTCGGCATCGACTGGCTCGCTTCGGTCTACTTCGGCCACGTCCAGAAGGTCGGGCGGCGCGTGATCGTGCTCGGCGGCGGCAACACCGCGATGGACTGCTGCCGTTCCGCGCGCCGCCTCGGCGGCGAGGACGTCAAGGTGGTCGTGCGCTCCGGATTCGACGAGATGAAGGCGAGCCCGTGGGAGAAGGAGGACGCGATGCACGAAGGCATCCCGATCCTCGACTACCGCGTGCCGAAGGCGTTCCTGCACGACGGCGGGCGGCTGACGGGCATGCGGTTCGAGAAGGTACGCGCGGAGCGCGACGCGAGCGGACGCCGCACGCTGGTGCCGACCGGCGAGCCGGACGAAGTGCTCGAATGCGACGAGGTGCTGATCGCGGTCGGGCAGGAGAACGCGTTCCCGTGGATCGAGCGCGACATCGGCATCGCGTTCGACCCGCGCTGGGACATGCCGGTGGTCGACCCGCTGACGATGCAGTCGAGCCTGCCGCACGTGTTCTTCGGCGGCGACGCCGCCTTCGGCCCGAAGAACATCATCTGGGCGGTCGCGCACGGCCACGAGGCGGCGCTGTCGATCGACCGCCTTCTGTCCGGCGAGGACGTGCGCGAACGGCCGGCGCCCGCGGTCGAGATGATCTCGCAGAAGATGGGCATCCACGAGTGGAGCTACGACAACGACGTCTCGCCGGACGAGCGCCACAAGGTGCCGTGGGCGGACCCGGCGAAGACGCTCTCGAGCATCACGCTCGAGGTCGAGCTCGGCTTCGACGCCGCGACCGCGTGGAAGGAAACGCAGCGCTGCCTCAACTGCGACGTGCAGACCGTGTTCACCGAGCGCGTCTGCATCGAATGCGATGCCTGCGTCGACATCTGCCCGATGGACTGCATCACCTTCACGCGCAACGACGACGAGCCGACGCTGCGCATGCAGCTGACCGCGCCGGCGCTGAACACGAGCCAGGACCTCTACGTCTCCACGCCACTCAAGACCGGGCGCGTGATGGTCAAGGACGAGGACGTCTGCCTGCACTGCGGCCTGTGCGCCGAGCGCTGCCCGACCGGCGCCTGGGACATGCAGAAGTTCCTGCTCGGCGTCGCCCACGCCGGCGACGGCTGCCGCGGCACCCGGCAGGAGGCGGCATGAAGCCGATTGCCGCGGTCAACGACTTCGTCGTCAAGTTCGCCAACGTCAACGGTTCCGGCTCCGCCTCGGCGAACGAGTTGTTCGCGAAGGCGATCCTGCGCATGGGCGTGCCGGTCAGCCCGCGCAACATCTTCCCGTCGAACATCCAGGGCCTGCCGACCTGGTACGAAGTGCGCGTGTGCGGCGACGGCTGGCTCGGCCGGCGTGGCGGCGTGGACCTGATGGTCGCGATGAACCCGCAGACCTGGGACGCCGACGTCGCCGAGATCGACGCGGGCGGTTACCTGCTGTTCGACTCGACGCGCCCGCTGCCTCACTCGAAGTTCCGCGACGACGTGCATGCGATCGGCATCCCGCTGACCGCGATCTGCAACCGCACCTGGACCGACGCACGCCAGCGCCAGCTGTTCAAGAACATCATGTACGTCGGCGCGCTGTCGGCGCTGCTGGACATGGACGTCGCGGTCATCGAGGCGCTGCTCGCCGAGCAGTACCGCGGCAAGGAGAAGCTGCTCGACGCGAACCGACAGGCGCTGCACCTCGGCCGCGACCATTTCCTTCGTGCGGATCCGTCCGCGTCGGACCGGCCATCCATGGCCGGACTCTCCGACACGGAGCGCTTCGGCCTGCGCGTGAAGCCCGCTGACGGCGTCGGCGACCGCATCTTCGTCGACGGCAACAGTGCCGCCGCGCTCGGTTGCGTCTACGGCGGTGCGACCGTCTGCGCGTGGTACCCGATCACGCCGTCGTCGTCGCTGGCCGAGGCGTTCCAGAAGTACTGCGCGAAGTACCGCGTCGAGCCGGACACCGGCGCGCACCGCTATGCGATCGTGCAGGCCGAGGACGAGATCGCCTCGATCGGCATGGTCGTCGGCGCCGGCTGGAACGGCGCGCGTGCGTTCACCGCGACGTCCGGGCCGGGCGTGTCGCTGATGACCGAGTTCATCGGCCTCGCCTACTTCGCCGAAATCCCGGTCACGATCATCGACGTGCAGCGCGGCGGTCCCTCGACCGGCATGCCGACGCGCACGCAGCAGGCCGACCTGCTCGCCTGCGCCTACGCCTCGCACGGCGACACCAGGCACGTGCTGCTGTTCCCCGAGGATCCGCACGAGTGCTTCGCCTTCGCCGCCGACGCGCTCGACCTCGCCGACCGGCTGCAGACGCCGGTGTTCGTGATGACCGACCTCGACATCGGCATGAACCAGCGCCTGTGCGCGCCGTTCGCCTGGGACGACGCGCGCCGCTACGACCGCGGCAAGGTGATGAGCGCCGCCGACCTCGAGGCGGGTCGCGACTTCGGCCGCTACAAGGACGTCGACGGCGACGGCATCCCGTGGCGCACCTGGCCGGGCACGCACCCCGAGCGTGGCGCCTACTTCACGCGCGGCACCTCGCGCGACCCCTACGCGCGCTACTCCGAGCGCGGGCCGGACTACGTCTACAACATGGAACGGCTGCTGAAGAAGTTCGAGACCGCGAAGGCACTGGTGCCGCAGCCGCTGCAGCGCCGCGCTGCGCAGGCGACGCCATTCGGCGCGATCCACTTAGGCTCGACCGCCCCGGCGATGGAGGAAGCCATCGTCGCGCTCGAACGCGAGGGCCTCCACCTCGACACGCTGCGCGTGCGCGCGTTCCCGTTCGCGGACGCGGTCGCCGCCTTCATCGGCGCGCACGAGCGCGTGTTCGTGGTCGAGCAGAACCGCGACGCGCAGTTGCGCTCGATGCTGGTGAACGAGTTCGGCATCGACCCGGCGCGCCTGGTGCCGGTGCTGCATTACGACGGCACGCCCATCACCGCGCGCTTCATCGCGCGCGAGATCGCGCGCCACGCGGGCGATGCGCGCACACGCGCGCGCGGCGCCCTCGCCGACGGAGTCCTCGCATGAACGCGCTGACGCCGGTACTGCAGTCGCTGCTGTCCGTGATCGTCGCCGTGATGGTGACGGTCGCGCTGGCCCTGCTGTGGCGGCGCGACCGCTCGCCGTGGCTGCTCGCCGCGCTCGCCGGCGAAGTGCTCGGCCTCGCGTTCCGCGCGCTGCTGATCGTGCTGCCCGGCCTCGTCGGCTCGGCGCCGATGCTGTTCCCGCTCTGGACCCTGACCGCGCTGGTGTTCGCGACGGGGCTGCTCGGCTATGCGATCGAAAGGAACCAGGGGCGCTGAGCCGATGGCGACGAGATCCTCCGGCCGGCTGGCCGCCACCGCGATCGCATGCACGCTGGCCGGCGCCGGCATCGCCGCTGCGGCCGCGCCGGCGAACAAGCCCGCGCCGCGCATCGCGCCGGCCACCCTCGCCGCGGCCGCGCGCGAAGCGCGCATCGCCGACGCCGACTACGAGTACGGGCGCTGCGGCGACGAACGCACGCTCGAGGCCTGGCTGCGCGATACCGTGCGCGACAGCGCCGCGCGCATCACCTGGCACGGCGGCGCGTGCCGGCTCGCCAACCCGGACAACCCGATCGACAGCGGCTCGAACTGGTGTGGCGGCGCGACGATCGTGCCCAAGGCGGACCCGAAGCATGCCGCGGAGATCGAGGTCCATTTCGAAGCGCCGGTCGACGGCCGGCCGGGCAAGGCGTATGCGTTCCGTGCCGTCAACGACGACGGCGACGGCCCCGACTACAAGCGCGACATGCGCTCGTTCGAGATCGGCTACGGCCAGCGTTTCGTCGCGGGCTACCAGGTTCCGGAGGACGACTGTGGCTGAGCGCACGCTCCTGGCGGCCTGCGCCTTCGGCGTCGCCGCGCTCGCGTCCGCGACGCTCGCGGCACAGGACCGCTACGCCGGGCCCTGGACGATCGTGCGCGGCGACCCGGCGCCGTGGGTCGGGCGTGGAGGCGTCGTCGATCCGGCCGAAGTCGCGCGCCTCGTCGGCAGCGAGGTCGTGTTCGAGGCGAAGCGCATCCGCGGCCCGTGGCCGCTCGCCTGTGCGGCGCCGCGCTACGCGCTCGCGCAGGTGCCGCCGGAAGGCCTGTTCCAGGGCAGCCTCGCCGCGCATGGCGATCCGTCCGCCGGCGCCGATGCGCTCGCCACGCGGCTCGGCTTCGCCGCGCGCCCGATCGCGACGCTCGGCACCGGTTGCGAGGGTGCGATCGATTTCCATGCGACCGGCGACGACGAACTGCTGTTCGCGCTGGACAACGTGATCTACCGCCTGCACCGTGCTGCGGCACCGGTGCAGCCGCCGAGGAGCCCGCCGTGACCTGGATCGCCAAGCCCAAGCTGCATCATCCGACCCTCGGCTGCAACGCGATCGGCTTCACCCGGCGCGACTACGAAGGCAAGATCTCGACGCTCTGCGCCGGCTGCGGCCACGATTCGATCTCCGCCGCGATCATCCGCGCATGCTGGGAACTCGCGATCGAGCCGCACCGCGTCGCCAAGCTCAGCGGCATCGGCTGCAGCTCGAAGACGCCCGACTACTTCCTCGGCCAGTCGCACGGCTTCAACACCGTGCACGGCCGCATGCCGTCGGTGCTGACGGGCGCGAACCTCGCCAACCGCGACCTGATCTACCTCGGCGTGTCCGGCGACGGCGATTCCGCCTCGATCGGCATGGGCCAGTTCGTGCACGCGATCCGCCGCGGCGTGAACATGGTCTACATCGTCGAGAACAACGGCGTCTACGGCCTGACCAAGGGCCAGTTCTCCGCTACCGCCGACCGCGGCTCGGTGTCGAAGAAGGGCGTCGCCAACAGCGACGCGCCGATCGACCTCGTCGGCCTGGCCATGCAACTCGGCGCGAGCTTCGTCGCGCGCGGCTTCTCCGGCGACAAGCAGCAGCTGGTTCCGCTGATCAAGGCCGCGCTCGCGCATCGCGGCGCGGCCTTCATCGACGTCGTCAGCCCGTGCGTCGCGTTCAACAACCACGCCGGCAGCACCAAGAGCTACGAGTACGTACGCGAGCACAACGACGCGGTCAACCGGCTCGACTTCATCGAGCCGCGCGCGCCGATCGCGGTCGAGATCGAGCCGGGCGACGTGCTCGACGTCGAGCAGCACGACGGCACCGTGCTGCGCCTGCGCAAGCTCGACGCCGGCCACGATCCGACCGACCGCATCGCCGCGATGAACTACGTCCATGCGCACCAGGCGAAGGGCGAGGTCGTGACCGGACTGCTCTACGTCGACGCCGACGCGCACGACCTGCACGAACACCTCGCGACGGTGGCGACGCCGCTCAACGCGCTCGGCGAAGACGCGCTCTGCCCCGGCGCGGCGACGCTCGACCGGATCAACGCCTCGTTGCGCTGAGCGATGGAGCGCGAGCGCGCAGCGTTCGCGCAGCGCCGGCTCGTCCGCGCGAGCCCCGCGAGCAGGCTGCAGGGTCGCACGCGGCCCATATGGCCGGGTGGGACGCAGCCGCGGCCCGGCGGGTTCCTCCGCGCGCCACTCCCTGCGTCACCGCGAACCGCGACGCCCGACGGGACCCGCGCCTGCGGCGCTGCGTCCCACGCTGTGAGCCGTCGCGAGCGTCAGCGCAGGTCGCAGAAGCAGTGCGCGAAGGCGCCATAGCGCTTGCCGCGCAACGATTCGAGCGTCGCCACGGCCTGGCGCAGCTCCGCGCCATCGAGCAGGCCGCGCGGCATGCGCAGGCCGGTCCAGCGCGCGAGGCGCGCCGCACCCTCGCTGTTGCTGAAGCTGAGGGCGAGGCGTTCCCAGGTGCTCATCTCGCGCTCGACGTAGCGGACCTGGTAGTCCTGGCCGAGTTTGGCGCGCGCGGCGGCGGATGCGATCGCGTCGTGCAGGCCGCCGAGGCGGTCGACGAGGCCGCGCTCCTTCGCCTGCGCGCCGCTCCAGACACGGCCCTGCGCGATCGCGTCGACGGCCTCGGGCGTCTTGCCGCGCGCCTGCGCGACCTTGCCGATGAACTCGCCGTAGCCGCGCCGGATCACGCTGGTGATGATCGATTCCAGCTGCGACGACAGCGGCCGGCGGATGTCGAGCGTGCCGGCGAGCGGCGTGGTGCCGACGCCGTCGGTGTGGATGCCGAGCTTGGCCAGCGTTTCCGGCACGGTCAGCACCAGGCCGTAGATGCCGATCGAGCCGGTGATCGTGTTCGGTTCGGCCCAGATCTCGTCGGCCGCGAGGGAGATCCAGTAGCCGCCGCTCGCGGCGACGTCGCCCATCGACACGACGACCGGCTTGCCGGCCTCGCGCGCCTGCGCGAGTTCGCGCCGGATCAGCTCCGACGAGTACGCGTCGCCACCGGGTGAGTTCACGCGCAGCACGATCGCCCTGACGCCGTCATCCTCGCGCGCAGCGCGCACCAGTTGCGCGGTCGAGCGTCCGCCGATCGTACCGGGCGGACGCTCGCCGGGGACGATCTCGCCCTCGGCGACGACGACCGCGACCTCGGGGCCGACGCCGGGTAGCGCCGCCGGCGACAGCGTCGCGAGGTACTGCCGGTAACTAACCTGGCGGAAGCCTTCCTTGCCGTCCGGCGCGCCGAGCGCGCGCAGCTGCTCGCGCGCTTCCGCGCGCGTCGCGAGCTGGTCGACGAGTCGTTGCTCGAGCGCGAGCTTCGCGAGGTCGCCGCCGACCGCGGCGACGCGTTCGTCGTAGCGCGCGATGTCGTCGGCGATCGCCGCCGCATCGAGCTTGCGCAGCGCCGCGACCTCGGCGAGGTACTCGTCCCAGATGCCGCCCATCCAGTACGCATCGGCTTCCTTCGCGGCCGCCGACGCCTCGTTCTGCACGAACGGCTCCGCCGCGGACTTGAACGCGCCGACCCGGATCAGGTGCACCTGCACGCCGAGCTTGTCGAGCGCGTCCTTGAAGTAGCTGCGGTAGTTCGCCAGGCCCTCGAGCAGCACCGCGCCTTCGGGATCGAGCAGGATGCGGTTCGCGTGCGCGGCCAGCAGGTACTGGTTCTGGCCCATGCCGCCCGACACCGCGACGACCTCCTTGCCGGTGGCCTTGAAGCGGTCGAGCGCGGCGCCGAGCTCGCGCGCGGTCGCGAGCCCGAGCCCGGCGATGTCGTCCGGAATCAGCACGATGCGGTCGATGCGCGCGTCCCGCGCGGCCTGGTCGATCGCCCGCAGGAGGTCGCGCAGCTGCACCTCCTGGGTCTCGTCGCCGGCGAGGTTGGCGAGCGCGCGCTGCACCGGATCGGTCGAATACTGCTCGACGATGCTGCCGGCCGGATCGAGCACGAGCGCGCTGCGCGGCGCGACCAGCGGGCGCGACGAGAAGAACGAACCGGCCAGCGCCAACAGGATCACGAGGAACACGAGGTTGAGCACGAGCCGGCGCGTGAAATTCAACGCGTTCCAGATCGCGCGGAAGAATCGCCGGATCACGCCGGGCTGCTGGCTCGACATCGGTCTTCCCTGTCTTGCAATGGTGTTCTTCGCCAGCCTACCGCATCCGCGGCGGCGCGGCGTGGCGCATCGGTCATGGCCAGCGGCCGGTTCAGGCGCCGGTCGCGTTCCGCGGCGCGATGCCGGGCGGGTTGCGCGCGAGGCGCCAGAAGCGCCACGACAGCAGCACGGCGGCCATGCTGAGGCCGGCGATCAGGCCCATCCACATGCCGCGCGCGCCGAGGCCGTGCGGGAACGCGAGCCACCAGCCGACCGGCATGCCGACGCCCCAGTACGCGAACGTGGTGATGAACATCGGCACGCGCGTGTCCTTGAGCCCGCGCAGGGCGCCGTTGGCGGCGACCTGGATGCCATCGGAGAACTGGAACAGCCCGGCCAGCACCAGCAGCGGCACGGCGAACGCGATGACCGCGGCGTCGCGGGTGTAGAGCGTCGCGATCGCATGCGGCAGCAGCAGCATGCAGCCGGCCGACACGGCCTGCACCAGCAGCGTCAGGCCGATGCCGACGCGACCGGCGTCGCGCACGCCGCGCGCGTCGCCGCGCCCGACCGCATGGCCGACGCGCACGGTCGTCGCCATCGCCAGCCCGAGCGGGACCATGAACGACACCGACGCGACGTTCATCGCGACCTGGTGGCCGGCGACGACCTCGGTGCCGAGCGTGCCGATCGCCAGCGCGACGGCGACGAACAGGCTGGCCTCCATCAGCAGCGACACGCCCATCGGCACGCCGAGGCGCAGCAGCGCGAGCAGCGCGGAAGGATCGGGCCGTTCCCAGCGCGCTAACAGGGCGAGCGGGCGGTAATGACGGCTGCGCGCGACGTAGAGCGCGAACGAAGCCGCCTGCAGCCAGAGCACGATCGCGGTCGCGGCGCCGCTGCCGAACGCACCGAGCCGCGGCACGCCGAGTCGACCGTACATCAGCACGTAGCCTATCGGCGCGAGCAGCAGCGGGCCAAGCATGCCGAAGTACATCGTCGGCCGCGTCAGCCCGATGCCCTCGCCGAGCCCACGCAGCGCGAACACCAGCACCAGCGCCGGCGCACCCCAGGCGATCGCGTGCAGGAAGCGCGTCACGTCGGGCACGAGCGCCGCATCGATGCCGATGCTGGAGACGATCCAGGAGCCGCCGAAGCGCACGCCGAGGCTGAGCAGGACGCCGAGGCCGAGCGCGAGCCATAGCGCCTGGCGGAACACCGGCGCGATCGCGTCGTGGCGGCCGGCGCCGTGCAGCTGCGCGACCGACGGCGGCAACGCCATCATGACGCCGATCGCGGCGACGATCGCGAGCGTCCACACGCTGGCGCCGACCGCGACCGCGCCGAGCGTGTGCGCGTCGAGATGGCCGGCGAGCAGCACGTCGACGAGGTTCATGCAGACGGCCGACAGCTGGCCGAGCACGAGCGGCACCGCGAGGCGCAGCGTCACGCGCAACTCACGCGCGAGCCGCAGCCGATGGCGATGTAAGATGGCGGGCATGGGGGATCCGTGCAGGCGCGGGATCATAGCCGAGCCGTGGCGGACCCGCTGGCCGGGCGCGATGCACCGGCGCCCCGCATCGACGGAGCGGCACGCAAGCGATGAACCACGAAGCGACGACGGAACCGGACGCCGCCGCACGAGCCACGGAGGCCCCGCCGGCGGCGGTGCCACCGGCGGTGGTGCACAAGTCCTGCGGCAATTGCGGCGCCCCGTTGCAGGGGCCGTTCTGCTACGCCTGCGGCCAGCCCGAGAAGGGCATGATCCGCCATCTCGCGAGCGTGATGTCGGATGTCGCCGACACGATCTTCAACGTCGACTCGCGCATCTTCCGCAGCATCGTGCCGCTGTACCTGCGGCCGGGCTTCCTCACCAACGAGTATTTCGCCGGTCGCCGCACGCGCTACGTCACGCCGTTCCGCCTGTTCTTCTTCCTCTGCGTGATCTCGTTCTTCACGATCCAGTTCTCGCTCGACCTCGGTTCCCAGTTCAATATCGTCGACGGCGACGGGGACTCGGGCATCGAGCGTGCGCAGACCGTCGACCAGGTGGAGCAGCGCATGAAGGAGGCGCTCGACGGCCTCGCGACCGCGCGCGCGGCGGTGGGCAACAGCGACAAGGCGACGCGGCGACTCGACCGCACCGAGAAGAAGGTGCGCGACCAGGCCGCGAAGCGCCTCGACTACCTCAAGGCACGCCAGGAGGCGATCAGCGCCGGTCGCGCCCCGCCGCCCGATCCCGCGGACGACGACGACGCCACGCTGGTGATCGACGGCACGCCGTGGGACCCGGCGGCGCACCCGATCGACATCGCGTGGCTGCCGGCGTTCGCGAACGCGCGACTCAACGCGATGGCCGGCCAGGCGCGGCAGAACATCGCCGATGCGCGCAAGCACCCGGGCCAGGCGATCGGCCGTCTGTTCTCGGTCCTGCCGCAAACCCTGTTCGTGCTGATGCCGCTGTTCGCGCTGATGCTGAAGATCGCCTACCTCTTCAAGCGCCGGCTGTACATGGAACACCTCATGGTCGCCCTGCACAGCCACGCCTTCATCTTCCTCTCGCTGCTCGTGCTGGTCGTGCTGCACCACCTGACCGGCTGGGCCGAAACCAGCGCCGGGGTCGTATTGCCGCTCCTGAAGCTGTTGCGCGCGGCGGCCTGGACCTGGATCCCGGTCTACCTGTTCCTGATGGCGAAGCGGGTCTACCACCAGGGCTGGTGGATGACGACCTTCAAGTTCTGCCTGGTCGGCTTCTGCTACCTGTTCCTGATCAGCTTCGGACTCGCGGCGGCGGCGATCGCGAGCCTGGTCGCCTGATTCCAGCGGCGCCAGCGCGCAGCGCGGTTTCCGGCCCGGCGACGCCTTTGCCGCGGCAGGAAAACCGCGCTTGTCAAGCGCGTTGTACACAGCCACCGACACGCGCGCTCCGATTGCTGCGGGCGCACGAGCGGTGCCCGCGTGGGCTCCCGAGCGCAAATGCAAGCATTTGAATCGTAACGACATTTTCAGATTGATTAAACATTCGCCAACGAGAGCGGGACGCCCTGATCTCGGGCCTCGGGCGGCGTCCGGAAGGCAGTGATCCACAACGTTATCCACAAGCGCTGTGGATAAGCTTCTTTTCTCCATGGGGGCAGCCGGTTAGGCCTGAATGCTCAAGGTTTCGTGAGAAACCACCGGCAAGCGGTCCGGGTGCCTGCGAAGCGTCCGTTACACTGCGCCGATGCGCCACGCGCCGCACCTGTCCTGCCGATGAGCCCGATCCTGCGCGTCGCCCTGCCGGTGCCGCTGCCGACCCTGTTCGACTACCGCAGCGACGTCGCCGTACCGGCGGGCAGTCGCGTCCGCGTGCCGTTCGGACGCGGCGAGCGGGTCGGCATCGTCGTCGGGCAGGCCGCCGATGCCGCGGTGGATGCCGGTCGTCTCAAGGCGATCGGCGAGATCCTGGACGCCGAACCGCTGCTCGACGCCGAGCTGCTCGGCACCCTGCGCTGGGCCGCGCGCTACTACCAGCATCCGATCGGCGACGTCGTGTTCAGCGCGGTGCCGACCGCGCTGCGCTCGCCGCGCGCCCTGCCCGCGCCGGCCGGCATCGCCGCGCACGCGCTGACCGACGCCGGGCGCGCGGCGCTCGCCGACGCCACGCGGCGACCTGCGCCGCGCCTGGACGCGCTGCTCGCCGCGCTGCGAGACGGACCGCTCACGACCGCGAGCCTCGATGCACTCGCCGGCTCCTCGGCGCGGCGCACGGCGACGCGGCGCGGCTGGATCGAGCCGTGCCGGCTCGCGGCGGCGGAGGTCGCGCAGGCGCCGCTGCCCGGCCCCGCACTCGACGACGCGCAGCGCGCCGCGGTCGACGCCGTGCTCGCGGCGGGCACGAAGTTCACACCGTTCCTGCTCGACGGCGTCACCGGCAGCGGCAAGACCGAGGTCTACCTCGAACTGATCCGCGATGCGATCGCGCGCGGGCTCCAGGCGCTCGTGCTGGTGCCCGAGATCGCGCTGACCCCGCAGACGCTGCGCCGCTTCCGCGAGCGCCTCGGCATCCCGATCGCGACGCTGCACTCGGGCCTGGGCGACACCGAGCGCGCGCGCGCCTGGCTCGCCGCGGCGCGCGGCGACGCAGCGGTCGTGCTCGGCACGCGTTCAGCCGTGTTCGTGCCGCTGGCGCGCCCGGGCCTGGTCGTCGTCGACGAGGAGCACGACGCCTCGTACAAGCAGCAGGAGGGATTCCGCTACCACGCGCGCGACCTCGCTGTCGTGCGCGCGAAGGCCCTCGGCATTCCGATCGTGCTGGGCTCGGCGACGCCGTCGCTGGAATCGCTGGCGAACGTCGCCGCGGGTCGCTACCGCCGCCTGCGCCTCGAGCGGCGCGCCGGTGGCGCGCGTCCGCCGACCTTGCAGGTGGTCGACCTGCGCCGCCAGCGCCTCGAACACGGCCTGTCCGCACCCGCACTGGACGCGATCGCTGCCTGCGTCGCGCGCGGCGAGCAGGTGCTCGTGTTCCGCAACCGACGCGGCTATGCACCGGTGCTGCTGTGCCACGACTGCGGCTGGACCGCGCGCTGCCCCGATTGCGAGCGGCCGCTGACCCTGCATCGCGGCGAGGCGCGCCTGCGCTGCCATCACTGCGGCCGCGAGGAACCGCCGCCGCGCGCGTGTCCGGACTGCGGCAGCCTCGCGCTGCAACCCGTCGGCGAAGGCACCGAGCGCCTCGAGCAGGCACTCGCGGCGCGCTTCGCCGGCGTGCCCGTCGTGCGCGTCGACCGCGACACGACGCGTGGCCGGCGCATGCGCGACGCCCTGCTCGACAGCCTGCCGACCGCCGGCGCGCGGATCCTGGTCGGCACCCAGATGCTGGCCAAGGGCCACGACATCGCCGACCTCACCCTGGTCGTCGTGGTCGGCGTCGACGAGGGCCTGCACAGCATCGATTTCCGCGCGGGCGAGCGGCTCGGCCAGCTCGTCGTGCAGGTCGCGGGGCGCGCCGGACGCGCGGACCGCCCGGGCACGGTGATCCTGCAGACGCACGATCCGCAGCATCCGCTGCTCGCGACGCTGCTCGGCGGCGGCTATGGCGCGCTCGCCGCACGCCTGCTCGAGGAACGGCGCGCCGCGGGCCTGCCGCCGCATGCGCTGTTCGCGCTGCTGCGCGCCGAGTCGGGGGACGCGGCGCTGCTCGACCGGTTCCTGCGCGCGACGATCGCGGCCGCGCCGCCCGCCGACGGCGTGACCCTGCATGGCCCGCTCGCCGCGCCGATGCCGCGACGCGCCGGTGCCTGGCGCGCGCAGGTGCTGGCCGAAGCCGGCGAGCGACCGCCGCTGCAGGCGTTCCTGCCGGGCTGGCTCGACGCGGTGCGCGCGCTGCCGGACCAGCGCCGCGTGCGCTGGTCGATCGACGTCGATCCGGTCGATCTCTACTGACGCGCGCCGCCTGCCGCACGCAGCGGCCCGAAGCCCTCGAAGCCGTCGGCGAAGATCCAGTCGTCCTGCTGCACCTGCACGATCGCACGGCGACGGCGGTAGTCCGCATCCATTCCGCTGAGCAGCAGGGTATGGCCGTCCGGGGTGACGCCGACGACGAGCAGGTCGATCCAGTCCGCCGCGCCGAACTCCACCCCCCAGTCGGCGAGGAACGCGGTGATGTCGCGCGGACCGTCGGCGGCGGTCCAGTAGAAGCCGTGGTTGGTCGGTCCGAGGTTCGGATCGAACACGACGTAACTGCCGACGACGACGCTGCCGTCCTCGCTCGATTCGAACGCGTAGGCGACCGCGCCGGGCTGCGCGCCTTCGGGCAGGTCGAGGTATTCGAGGCCGATGCCGGCGCGCCAGCGCCACGCGCGCGGATCGCCCTGGCCGTTCTCCAGGCCGGCGCCGACGATGACCGAGCAGTCGCTGTTGCAGCCGATCACCTGGCCGACGCGCTGGCCCTCCGCGTCGGTGATCCAGCTCGGCACGCCGTCGTCCCAGCGCAGCGCGTAGCGCGTGAAGTCACCCGGCGAGACCTGGCCGAAACCGGCGACGACATGGCCGTCACCGGAGGCCGCCCACGCCTGCGCGCCGAACGCGTCCACGGGCAGCGCGAGCGGCACCTGGCCACCGGCTTCGGTCCAATACCATGGCAGCTGCGGCCATGGACCTTCTGCCGGCGGCACCGCGGGTTGTGCCGATCCGGCGAGCACGTTGCCGTCGGCGGACATGCCGAACACGGATGCACTGCCGAACAGAGCGCTCCCGCCGGTGATGCGGGCCCAGTCGGTGCCGCCGATCCAGATCTCGGGTGCGGCGACGGGGGCGTCGCCGTCCTCGTCGAAGTAGCCGGTCGTCGCGATCACCCGGCCGTCCCTGGAGACGAGCGGCGTGACATTGTCCAGCGTGTACGTCATGCCGCCACCGAGCACCTCGGGTTCGGCGCCCGGTTGCCAGCGCACGACGAGGCCCTCCGGGTAGGCGACGCCGATGACCGTGCCATCCGCGGTGATGTTGGTCGCGCCGGCGACCGGATAGCCGTCCGGCGCGGGCAGTTCGGTCAGCGTGACGCTGTCGGCGACGGCAGCCGTCGCGCCGCAGAGCAGCAAGGCCGCGCACAGCGGACGCAGGAACGGGCGGTGGTGGGACGACGACGCGATCATTGGGACGGCTCCGGCAGTGGGAATCCCGCCAGCGTCGTTCCGCTTCGCCACGGGGTCACTCCAAAGGCGTTCCAAGCGCATGACGGGCGCCTCCGTCGCGCATGACGAAAGCATTCATCGCGTCGCTGGAACGTCGGGCGGAGCCAGCAACTGCGGCGGGATCTCGCGCTCGCCGGCGAGCGCCTGCGCCTGGCGCAATGCGTTGAACCATGCCTCGCGCGGTCCGAGTGCGCGGAACAGGCGCAACTGCAGCAACGCGCTGTCGAAGTCGCGCCCGGCCCACGGCGCGACGCGCCCGATCACGGCGACCGCGGTGTCGCCCTCACCCGCCTCGAGCAGGAACGGGCCCTGCACTGCGGCGACCGCGACGATCTCGGCGGGTACACCGCGGCGGTCGGCGCTCGCGGCGGCGAACTGCAGCCAGGCGCGCGCACCGGCATCGTCGCCGCGGTCGATGCACCATTCCGCCATCGCGAGCGCGTCATCGACCGCGCCCGGCTCGGTCGCGGCGGCCGGTGGTGCTTCGCGCCGGCGGTCGAGCAGGGCCTGCGCCTCGCCGGCACGGTCGAGTGCGAGCAGCGCACGCTGGCGCAGCCGCGCGACCGCGCTGCGGTCGCCGTCCGCGCCGGATGCCGGCCAGTCGGCCAGCGCATCGGCCGCCGCGCGCTCGGCGTCGTCCCAGCGCTGCTCCCGCACCGCGAGGTCGGCTTCGAGCGCGCGCAGCCGTGCCTGCAGCACGCGGTTGCCCGAGGTCGTGATCGCCGCTGCCTGCCGCAGGGCGGTACGGCCTTCGCGGTGGTGCCCCGCGCCGTCGAGCACCTGCGCGCGGTTGAGCAGCAGGTCGACGCGCTGGTCGGGATCGGTGATGCGCTCGCGCAGGGCCGTCGCACGCTCGACCGTCGCCCAGGCGTCGTCCCGCTGCAGCATCGCGAGCTGCGCCTCGACGATGCCGGTCAGGGTCAGCAGCAGCTCGTGCAGCGCGCCATGCGACTGGAAGCGGTCGGCCGCGCCGGGCAGGTAGTCGAGCGCGGCGGCCGGACGGCCACGATAGAGTTCGAGCATGCCGAGGTTGGCATCGACGCGCGTGACCCCGAGGGCGTCGCCCGCGCCTTCGAGGTCGACCCGCGCGGCACCGAAGTCAGCCAGTGCCTCGTCGTAGCGATGCGCGGCGACCCGGCTGTTGGCCCGGCCGAGCAGCGCCTGGCCCCGCGCGAGCGTGTGCCGATCGCCGAGCAGGCGCAGCGCGGCGTCGAAATCGCGGCCACCGTCCCCGAAGGCGCCGCGGCGCATCCGCGTCGATCCGCGCGCGACGAGCACGTCGGCGCGCAGGCGCGCATCGGCCTGCGTCGCCGCCTGCGCGAGCACGCCGTCGAGCGCCGCCTCGGCCTGGTCGAGCCGACCTGCGCGCAGGTCGACCTGGGCGAGCCGCCACGCGAGCTGCGCGGGCTGTGCGGCGAGTTGCGGCGACGCTCCGAGGATCTCGCGCGCGGTATCGAGCTCGTTCGCGAGCATCGCCGCGCGCGCGCGCTGCAGCGTCTCGTCGAGTGCCGTGTCGGACTCGCGCGCCGGCGCGGGCGCGCGCCGGCCGAGCGCCGCGAGCAGCAGGTCGCCCGCGCCACGCGCGGCATCGATCGCGTCGCGCGCGGCGAAGGTGACCGGCACCGCGATGCCGTGCCCGGGCTCCGCGGCGAGTTCGACGCGCCAGCCGCCGGCTTCGTGATGCGCGCGACCGCGCACGAGGTAGCGCGCCCCGGTCGCGCGGCGCACGCCGGCTTCGGCCTGCTCCCCGGGCGGTGCGGAGAGGAGGCCGAGCACGTTCTCGCTCGGGGGCACCGTGAGCCCGGCCTGGCGCAGGCGCTCGGCGACCAGGTCCATCGCGCCGAGGCGCACCCAGGCGTCCTCGCGCAGGCCGTCGACCTGGATCGGCAGCACGGCGACCGTTTCGCCGCCGTGGATGCCGGGCGCCTCGGCTCGCGGCGCGTCGCGGCGCGCGAGCTGCAGGAGTGCCGCGGCGACGAGCGCGAGGGTCGCGATGATTGCGGCCGCGACGAGGGCACCTCGCCCCGCCCGCCGCGGCGGCGCGCGCGGCGTCGCCCCTGCCGCCGCGCCCGCGCGGGCGTCGCCGCCCTCGCTGTCGATCGCGCGCGTGTCGGCGACCCAGCGGTAGCCGTAGCCCGCGATCGTGCGGATCGTGTGCTGCACGTTGCCGTCGTCGCCGACGGCGCGACGTGCGCGCAGCACGATCTGGCCGAGTTGCGCGTCCGAAACATTGGAGCGGCCGAACACCGCCGCGACGAGCTCGTCGCGGCCGACCGCGCGGTCGCGGTGCGCGATCAGGTGCTCGATGCACTCGAACGTGCGACGCGGCAAGGTCACGCGGCGCGTACCGCGCCACAGCTCGCGCGCGGACGGCAGGAAGCGGTACTCGCCGAATTCGAAACCGGTCGCGGTCATCCACGAGAGGTTAGCGCGCGCTGCCCGGGCTGACGAGGCTGCGCGCACCGCCGAAAGCGCGCAGTCGCTGCTGCGCAGCGACGTCGGGGCGCGTCCGCCTGCGGATCGTGCGGGCGGGTGCCCGGGGTCGCCGCGTCGCGTGCACCGATGTCGGAGTCCTGCGCCGATCGGCGTTTCCCGGATCGCCCCGATGCCGAGGAGACCGACATGCCCATGCGATCCATGCCCGACCGACTGCGCGCCCGGGTGGCGACGACCTGCCTCGCCGTCACGCTCGCTGCCGGCTCCTGCGCGTCGGCCGCGGTACGGACCTGGCCCGGCGCCGCGCCGTGCGACACAACCCTGTTCGCCTGCGTCCAGGCTGCCGCCGACGGCGACATCGTCGAGGTCGCCAGCAACGGCCCGATCGCCGAGAACATCTTCATCGAAGGCAAGAGCCTCGTGCTGCGCCCGGCGGCGGGCTTCGCGCCCGTGTTCGAGGGTGCGCCGTCGTTGAACGTCATCAACGCCTACGGTGCCGACGTCCCGGTCGCGATCACGATCGAGGGCCTGACGGTACGCGGGGGTTCGGTCCATGCCTCGCAGCGCGGCAGCGGCGCATTCGGCGTGACCATCCGCGGCATGCGCGTGGAAGACGAGGACCTCGACGCCAATCGCACCGGCATCCGCATTTCCACCTTCGGGCCGACGCCGACGGGACCGGTCAACTTCGCCATCGTCGACAACACGATCGACATCGGGTTCCTGGAAGGAGACGACATCGTCGCGATCGGGGTCGACGACCTGCCCGGCGCGACGATCGGCACGATCCAGGGCAACACGATCGGGGCCGGCGGCGCCGGGAGCACCCGCGGCGCGATCGTCCTGCGCAACGGCAGCGGTACGGCGCGCTTCGACGTCGGTCGCAACCGCATCGTCGCGCCCGGCTACAACGGTGGCCTCTTCGTCGAGCAGGACGGCGGCGGCGTGCTCGAGGCGCGCATCGTCGGCAATCTCGTGACCGGCACGATCGCCGTCACCGGGCCGCAGCCGGCCGCGATCGCGCTGCGCGCGAGCGCCGGCACCCTGCACGCGGACGTGCTCGGCAACACGCTGGTCGACAACGCGATCGGCTTCGTCGCCCATGCGGCGGCGGGCGCCACGCTCGACGGCGTGCTCGCGAACACGATCGTGGCGCGCAGCGAGGCGCAGGGCATCGTGATCGGTCCGGGGCTCGCCGGGTTCGCGAACCGGCACAACCTCGAATCCGGCAACGGCAGCAACGATTTCGTGCCCGGACCCGGCACCGTGCATGCGGACCCGGCGTTCGCCGGCGCCGCGGACTTCCGCCTCCGCGCCGATTCGCCCGCACGCGATGCGGGCGATACCGCGCTCGCGAGCGGCATCGCGGTGGACCTCGACGGCTCGCCACGCGTATTCGGGGCCGCGGTCGACATCGGCGCCTGGGAGATCGGCGACCCGATCTTCAGCGACTCGTTCGAGGCCTGAACGCAGAACGGCCCGCCAGGGGCGGGCCGTTCGCGATGCGTCCCGGATGCGGCCGGGAGGGCCGCTCCTTCTCGAGGCTCACGCCTCGAACAGCGTGCGCATCTTCTTCATCGCGTTCGCCTCGATCTGGCGGATGCGTTCCGCGGAGACGCCGTACTCGTCGGCGAGCTCCTGCAGCGTCGCCTTCTCGCCGTCCTTCAGCCAGCGGCGCAGGATGATCTGGCGCGAGCGGTCGTCGAGCTTCATCAGGCCGCGCTGCAGCGTGTCCATGCTCGACTCCTCTTCCGACTCGGACTCGACCATCGCGTACGGATCGGCCGCGTGGTCGATCAGGAACGCGGCCGGGGCCGGCTTGTCGTCGTCGTCGGCATCGGTCGGGGCGTCGAACGCGACGTCACGGCCATTGAGGCGCGCTTCCATCTCCATCACCGTCGCCGCCGGCACGCCGAGTTCCTTCGCGACCGTGTTGACCTCTTCGGCATTCATCCAGCCGAGGCGCTTCTTCGACTTGCGCAGGTTGAAGAACAGCTTGCGCTGCGCCTTCGTCGTCGCCACCTTGACGATGCGCCAGTTGCGCAGGATGAACTCGTGCATCTCGGCGCGGATCCAGTGCACCGCGAACGAGACCAGGCGCACGCCGTGGTCGGGATCGAAGCGCTTGACCGCCTTCATCAGGCCGATGTTGCCTTCCTGGATGAGGTCGCCGATCTGCAGGCCGTAGCCGGAGTAGCCGCGCGCCACGTGGACGACGAAGCGCAGGTGCGAGAGCACCATCTGCTTGGCCGCGTCGAGGTCGTTCTCCTCGTTGTAACGGCGGGCCAGCTCGCGCTCCTCGTCCTGACTCAGCATCGGGATCTGGTGCACGGCGTTGACGTACGCATCCAGGCTGCCGAGCGCGCTCGGTACCGGAAACTGGTTCAGGACCAGGGTATTGCTCATTCGACTGGACTCCCTTGTGCTGCCCACTTTAGCACTCGCATCCTTAGAGTGCTAAAACAGATCGGAGTTCCGTCCGGCGATCCCGCCGGCGGTCTCTCTATGGGCCGATAGTGTACTCGCAAGTTTCGTATTTGGCGTGTACGGGAGCGAAACAGTGTGTCCCGGACGGACATGCTAAGTGCTTGTTTTCATAGCGCCAGTGGCGTTCGTCATGGGGCTCGCGGCGGCGCGCCGGGGTCAGGCCGGCTCAGACGGCGAGTTCGGCCCGGGGCGGCAGGCGCCAGTCGATCGCGCCGTGGCCGCGGTCGCGCAGGTACTCGTTCGCGCGCGAGAAATGGCCACAGCCGAGGAAGCCGCGGTGCGCGGACAGCGGCGACGGGTGTGGTGCCTTCAGCACCAGGTGGCGCGAGCGGTCGAGCAGCCGGCCCTTGGCCTGCGCATAGCTGCCCCAGAGCAGGAACACGAGCCCCTCGCGCTCCCGGTTCAGCGCATCGACGCAGGCGTCGGTGAACTCCTCCCAACCCTTGCCCTGGTGCGAGCCGGCGAGCCCGTGCTCGACCGTCAGCACTGCGTTGAGCAGCAGCACGCCCTGCTTCGCCCACGGCAGCAGGCAGCCATGGTCCGGGCGTGGCAGGCCGAGGTCGCGCTGCTGCTCCTTGAAGATGTTCTCCAGCGACGGCGGCACCGCGACCCCGGGCGGCACCGAGAAGCACAGCCCGTGCGCCTGGCCGGCACCGTGGTACGGGTCCTGGCCGAGGATGACGACGCGGACCGCGTCGAACGGCGTCGCATCCAGCGCGGCGAAGATGCGCGGGCCAGGCGGGTAGATCGCCTTGCCGAGGTGCTTGCGTTCGCGCAGGAACGCCGACAGCGCCTGCATCCGCGGCGTGTCGAACTGGGCGCCGACGCGCGCCTTCCAGCTCGCGTCGAGGCGGACCCGCTCCGCGCTCACGCCTGCGCGCCGCGCTGCCGCCGCGACACGCGCAACTGGAACTGCAGCTTGTTCACCAGCAGGCGTTCCTCGATCGGCTTGTGCACGAGGTCGTTCGCGCCCGCGCGCAGCAGCGCGGCCTGGTTGGCCGGGTTGTCGTCGCCGGTCATGACCAGCACCGGCAGCTCGCCCTTCGGGTAGCCGAACTGGCCGCGGATGCGCTCGAGCAGGTCGCCACCGCTGAGTTCGCCCTTGAGGTTCACGTCGGTCAGCACGAGGTCGGTGCCCGGCGCGTTGCCCTGCGCGCGCGCCATCTCGAGCAGCGCCAGCGCGTCCTCGACGCTGACCACGTGCGAGACGGTGAAGCCACACTTCTCCATCATGCGCCGGGTCGCCAGTGCGACGACGCGGCTGTCCTCGACGTACAGCACGTTGCCCTGCACCTGGTCGGCCGGGCGCACGTAGCCGCGGATGAACGTGGCCAGCGCGTCGAAGCCGAGCGCCTTGTCGAAATAGTCGGTCACGTCGCTGGACAGCGTGCGCGCGACCAGCCGCTCCTGCACGTCGCCGGAGACGACGATGATCGGGATGTAGGCCTGGTTGGCGTCGGTGCGCACGTGGCGCGCGAGTTCGAGCCCGTCCATGTCCGGCAGGCGCAGCGCGGTCGTGACGAGGTCGACGACGCCGCCCGCGAGGTGCGTGCGCGCCTCGGCGCCGCTGCCGCAACCGACCACGACCGCGTTCGGCAGCTCGGCCTTGAGCACACGTTCGATCAGCTGGCGCACGACGCGCGAGCCGTCGACGACGAGCACGCGCGGCTCGTCGCTGGAGATGTGCCGGGTCAGCGAGGTGTCGGCACTCATGCGGGCCGCCCCGCGGCGAGGTGGCGCGCGGTCACGATCCACGCGCCGCACCAGCCGAGCACGCCGCTCGCCCCGAGTACGGCCAGCGCGACCTCGGCGCCGATGCCGTGCAGGGCGAAGCGGTGCGCGTAGCTCTCGGCGAGACGTGCGGCCGGACCGGCCAGCGCGAATTCGATCGCGGCGACGATCGCGAGCGCCAGCGCCGCGCCGAGCAGGCCGTACCAGAGGCCCGCGTAAAGGAACGGGCGGCGCACGAAGCCGTTGCCCGCCCCGATCATCTGCATCACCGAAATCTCCGCCGACCTCGCCTGGATGTCCATACGCACCGTGTTGCCGATCACCAGCAGCGTCGCCAGCGCGAGCAGCGCGGCGACGACGAAGACGACGCGCTCGCCGAACTGCAGGATCGCGGTCAGCTTGCGTCGCCACGCCGCGTCATACTGCACCAGATCGACGCGGCTGTCCGCCTGCAGCGCGGCAACGAGCGGCGGATCGGCCGTGCCGCCGACGTCGCGCGGCATCACCACCAGCACCGCCGGCAACGGGTTGCCGTGCAGCGCATCGAGCGCCTCGGCGAAACCGGACAGGTCACGGAACTCGGCCAGCCCCTGCTCCGGCGTGCGCACGACCACGCCGGCGACGTCCGCGCGCGCGCGCAGCTCGGTCGCGAATGCCTCGGCGATGCCGGTGTCGAGCGCCGGGTCGAGGAACGCGGTCACCTCGCGCGCTTCGCGCAGGCCGCCTGCGAGCGAGCGCGCATTGTCGTGGACGAGCCAGAACGACAGCGGCAGGGCGAGCGCGAAGCCGATCACGAGGATGGTCAGCGAAGTCGCCCAGGGTCGCGCGACGAGCCGGCCGAGGCTGGAGAAGAACCCGTACAGGTGCTGGTCGCGCCACGCCGCCAGGCGCACCCGCAGCGGCGCGCGTGGCGCGCGCGGCTCGGCGCCCTTCTTCGGCGGCGGCGCGCTGCGCGTGCGTTCGGCCTGCACGCTCATGCGGCCTTCACCGGCGGGCGGTAGTCGTCGACGAGGCGGCCGTGGTCGAGCACCAGCACGCGCTTCTGCATGCGCTTGAGCAGCAGCAGGTCGTGGCTCGCGATCAGCACGGTGGTGCCGACCGCGCCGAACTCCGCGAACAGGTTCATGATCTCGAGCGAGAGCTGCGGGTCGAGGTTGCCGGTCGGTTCGTCGGCGATGATCAGCGGCGGCTTGGAAACGATCGCGCGCGCGATGCCGACGCGCTGCTGCTCGCCGGTCGAGAGCGCGAGCGGCGAGGCCTTCTCGCGCGCGAGCAGGCCGACCTTGTCCAGCGCGGCGCGCACGCGCTTGCCGATCTCCTCGCGCGCGGTGCCGGCGATCAGCAGCGGCAGCGCGACGTTGTCGAACACGCTGCGGTCGGTCAGCAGGCGATGGTCCTGGAACACCATGCCGATGCCGCGGCGGTGCTGCGGCACGCCGCGCCGGCGCACGCGCGCGAGGTCGCGGCCGTTGACCGTCACCTGGCCGCGCGTCGGCCGCTCGGCGAGGCTGACCAGCTTCAGCAGCGTGCTCTTGCCCGCTCCGGAATGCCCGGTCACGAACGCGACCTCGCCCGCGTCGATCTCGAAGCTCACCTCGGCCAGCGCATCGAGCCCGGTCTGGTAGCGCTTGGTCACGTTCTCGAAGCGGATCATGCGCGGGGAGCGGGCTGTGGGCTGAGGACCTGGGGCTGGCGGTGCGGGACGACGTACGGCATCGAAAAACGGATGGGGATGGGCGAAGGCCGCGGATGCGCGCAAGCATACAAGCCCGGCGGGACCGCCATACAGCAGGCACGCTGCAGGACTCGTCGCCACGCCCGCCGCCCTCACCCGCCCCGCGTCGTCGACGGCGCATGGCCCCGGTCATGGCCTCGCATGACCGCCCGCCCGCGGCCCTCGCTCCTCACTTCACCATCTGGTTGAGGTCGAAGATCGGCAGCAGGATCGCGAGGACGATGAAGAGCACGATCGCGCCGACGACGAGGATGACGGCCGGGCCGAGCACCGAAGTCAGCGCGGTGAGCCAGCGGTCGAGCTCGCGCTGCTGCTGCGCGGCGGCCTCGTCGAGCATCCGCGGCAGCTCGCCCGAGCGCTCGCCGCTGGCGACCAGGCGCAGCGCGACCGGCGGGAACAGGCCGCTCTCGCCGAGCGCGCGCGAGAACGCGCTGCCCTCGCGCACGCGCACGGACGCCTGCCGCAGCGCGTCGCGCATCGGCAGGTTCGACACGACCTGCGCGGCAATGCCGAGCGCATCCAGCAACGGCACGGCGCTGCCGGCGAGCAGCGCGAGCGTGCGCGTCGCGCGCGCGGTGTCGGCTGCGCGCACCAGCCGGCCGACCAGCGGCAGGCGCAGCTGCAGCGCGTGCCAGCGTCGTCGCGTCGCCTGCGAGCGCAGCGCGAGCCGTGCCGCGACCACCAGCGCGAGCAGCACCAGCAGCAGCAGCCAGCCCCAGCCGCGCAGGAACGTGGACAGCGCGATCAGCACCCGCGTCGCCAGCGGCAGTCCCTGCTGCAGGTTCTGGAACACGCCGACGATCTGCGGCACGACCCACGCCAGCAGGCCGGACACGACCGCGACCGCGACGACCGCGAGCAGCAGCGGATAGGCGAGCGCGGCGAGCACCTTCTGGCCCAGCGCATCGCGCGCCTCGGCGTAGTCGGCCAGCCGTTCCAGCACGCCGGCGAGGCGGCCGGACTGCTCGCCGGCCGAAACGCTGGCGCGGAACAGCTCCGGGAACGCATCCGGAAACTCGGCCATCGCCTGGGCGAGGCTCGCACCTTCCATCACGCGTGCGCGCAGCGACATCGTCAATGCGCGCTGGCGTTCGTTCTCGGCCTGCTCGGACAGCGCGCCGAGCGCCTCGTCGATCGGCAGGCCGGCGCCGACGAGGGTCGCGAGCTGGCGCGTCAGCAGCGCCAGCTGCGCCCCGGCGAGGCCACGCCGCCAGCGCACGCCGCTCGCCGCGACGCCCTCGCGGACTTCCTCGACGCTGAGCGGGTTGAGCCCGCGCTCGCGCAGCACGCCGCGCACCGCGCGCGCGGTGTCCCCCTGCAGCACGCCACGCTGGGTGCGGCCGGCGGCGTCTAGCGCCTGGTACGCGAATGCGGGCATCGGAAACCGTGTTCGGTGGATCTTCTGGATCGTGTGGGAGCCGCGCAATCCGCGATGCTCGTATCAGGCCTGGCGAAGAGCATCGCGGCTTCGCCATTCCCGCAGAGAGTAAACCGTCGGCGCCGTGTTCGGCGACCATCGCGTGCACCGAGGCCGCGTCGGGCGCGCCGTCGGCTTCGCGCACCTCGCCGCCGCGCTGCCCTCGTGGCGACGGAAGTCGCGATCTCCTGAGAGCCCGGCCCCGCCTCCCGGGGTCCGCGCGGGCCTCGAGGTTGCGGGGCCGCAGCGCCGGCGTCGATCATGCGCCGCATTCGCGCTAAAGTGACCTGCGCCACAGGGGAGCCGCGTCATGAGGGGATCCGGAGTGCATGCTTCGATCGCACTCGCGCTGTCGGTTGCCGGATGCACGACGGTGGGGCAGGTGCGCAACATCGAAGACCCCGACTGCAGCGCGTCGTTCGAGCGCGAACTCGCATCGATCCTCGTCGCACAGCACGAAACGAGCGCCGACGCCGAGGCCCTCGCGGCGGGCACGCGCGGCATGCTGGCCGGCGTCGAGCTAGGCCCGCGGCCATTCCTGGTGTCGGCGCCCTCCGGCACCGACTATTCCCTGTTCGTCGAACCCACCGACGATGGTTGCCTGCTGCGCCTGTACGGACGGCAGAAGGGCTTCACGAGCTACACCAACAACCTCACCTGGATCGAGACGCGGTCGCTGGCGGAGTGCACCTGCACGCCCTGACCGCCGGCTGGGCAGAAGCTTGCGAACCGCGGTGATGCGGCGGATGCGGCGTGGCGCGCCTCGATCCGCCCTACGGGAGCCATGCCGCGATGGCCTCGTGGCAAGCTGCGGGACGCGCCTGCAACAGGAAATGCGGCCCTTCGATGTCGATCTCGCGGAAGGGTGACGTGACTGACGCATCGCGTGCGAGCGGGACACGCACGAGACGATCGTTCCGCGCGCGCGAGTGCAGGACCGGAACGCGAGCCGTCCGCAGGGTGGTCGACTCATCGAGCGAACGCAGCAGCGCGAGGCTCACGCGTAGCACGCCGACTGGCAGCGCGCGCAGGACATCACGCAACCCACGCATTCGCGCGAAATGCCGCGGCCGAGGCAGAACATGCGCGGGAGAGAAGGAAGTGGGAAGCGTCGCGCGAGCCTGGCGACCGCCCCCAGTGGCACCAGCCGCAGCAGCGGATGCGGACAACGCACGAAACTCGCAACGAGCACGATCGCCTCGACGCGCCGGCCGAGCCGCTGCAGACGCAGCGCTACCGGTCCGGAAAAAGATTCGGCGACGACGATGCATCGGCGTGCGTCCCCGATCGCCCTGCGTGGATGCCGCGCGTATGCGTCGAAATCATCGGGGAGTTCGCCGGGGTAGCGGACGACGACCGCTTCGGCGCCGTCCAGCTCCCGGAGGAACGGCGCGAAAAGGCGGCCGCGCCATCGAGTCCGGGCGACAGCAGCCAGCGCGGCGCGGTCATGCGCGAATACGGCGCGCGAAGCGCGTCACTCCTCGCGCGTGACGCGCAGCACTTCCTCGGTCGAGGTGATGCCGGCGACGCACTTGCGCCAGCCGTCGGCGAGGATCGACGCCGTGCGCGTGCGTGCGTGGCGCTCGAGCCCGGCTTCGCTCGCGCCCTCGTGCACGAGGCGGCGCATCGCATCGTCGACGATGACGAGTTCGTACAGGCCGGTGCGTCCCTTGTAGCCGCTGGCGCGCGTGGCCCGGCCGGCCGCGCCGGCGCGCGGCCGGTACAGCGTGACCTCCTCGTCGGCCGGGCGGCCGAACGCGGCGAGTTCCGCCGGCGTCGCGCGATAGGCTTCGCGCGTGGCGGGATCGAGCACGCGCACGAGGCGCTGGGCGAGCACGCCGATCAGCGAGGACGAGAGCAGGAACGGCTCCACGCCCATGTCGCGCAGGCGCGTGACCGCGCCGACCGCCGAGTTCGTGTGCAGGGTCGACAGTACGAGGTGGCCGGTCAGCGACGCCTGCACCGCGATCTCGGCGGTTTCGAGGTCGCGGATCTCGCCGACCATGACGACGTCGGGATCCTGGCGCAGGATCGCGCGCAGGCCGCGCGCGAACGTCATGTCGACGCGCGCGTTGACCTGGGTCTGGCCGACGCCGTCGATGTAGTACTCGATCGGATCCTCGACCGTCATGATGTTGCGCGAGGCGTCGTTGAGTCGCAGCAGCGCGCCGTACAGGGTCGTGGTCTTGCCCGAACCGGTCGGGCCGGTCACCAGCAGGATGCCGTGCGGGCGCGCGATCAGGTCCTCGAGGCGCGCACGCAGGCCCTCGTCCATGCCGAGCTGGGCGAGGTCGAGCCGTCCCGCCTGCTTGTCGAGCAGGCGCAGCACCACGCGTTCGCCGCGCCCGGCCGGGATCGTCGACACGCGCACGTCGACCGGCCGGCCCGCGATGCGCAGGCCGATGCGGCCGTCCTGCGGCAGGCGGCGCTCGGCGATGTCGAGCTTGGCCATCACCTTGATGCGGCTCGCGACCGCGGCCGCGATCGCCTTCTGCGGGCTCAGCACCTCGCGCAGCACGCCGTCGATGCGGAAGCGCACGACGAGGCGGTTCTCGTACGGCTCGATGTGGATGTCCGACGCACCCTCCTTGACCGCCTCGGTCAGCAGCGCGTTGATGAGGCGGATGATCGGCGCGTCGTCGTCGCTCTCGAGCAGGTCCTCCGGCTCGGGCAGTTCGTCGGCGAGCGCCTTCAGGTCCATGCGCTCGTCGAGGTCGGACACCATCGCGCGCGCGTCGTCACCCTGCTCGTAGAGGTCGCGCAGCAGGCGCTCGAAGTCGCGCTCGGCGAGCGTCGTGAAGTGCAGCGGCGCGCCGAGGTGGCGGCGCAGTTCGGCCAGCACGTCGGTGCGCACCCCGGCGCGGCAGGCGACCTCGGCCGCGCCGTCCTTCCAGCCGGTCAGCGCGACGCCGTGGCGGCGTGCGTAGCCGAAGCCCGGGCGCGCGGGGCGTTCGCGCGCGCCGCCGGTCACGGCCGCCGCTCGCCCGCGCGCGCCGGCTGCGGGTCGGCCAGCCCCGGCCGCCCGTCCAGCGACGGGCTGGCGAGGAAGTCGTGCACCTCCGGCAGCATCGGCCGCTCCGAGCGCGGCGTGATCGGCCAGTCCTGCTGGCGCATCTGCAGCTGCTCGGTGCGCATGTAGTTGTACTTCTCGCTCGACACCGCCGCCTCGCTCGCCGCGTCGCGCAGGATCTTCGGGTGCAGGAACACCATCAGGTCCTTCTTGCTGCGGTCGTTGGTGCGGTAGCGGAACAGGTTGCCGATCAGCGGGATGTCGCCGAGCGCGGGCACCTTCTGCACGTTGTCCTTGGCCTGGTTGTCGATCAGGCCGCCGAGCACGAGCAGCGCGTCGTCCTTGACCAGCACGCTGGTGGTCAGTTCGCGCTTGTTGGTGACGATGTCGACCGCGCCGCTGACGTTCGGTGCGATCGACGACACTTCCTGGTGGATGTCCAGCCGCACCGAATCGCCGACGTTGATCTGCGGCTTCACCTTCAGCACGAGGCCGACGTCCTTGCGCTCGATCGTCTGGAACGGATTGGTGATGCCGTTGCTGGCGGTGCCGCTGGCGGTCGCGGTGACCGCGTTGGTCGAGTACTGGCCGGTCAGGAACGGCACTTCCTGCGCGACCTTGATCTCCGCTTCCTGGTTGTCGAGCGTGAGCACGGACGGCGTCGACAGGATGTTCGACTTGCCGTCGCCGCGCAGCGCCGTGACCAGTGCGCCGAGCTGGAACACGGTGTTGCGGCCGATCGTGACGGTGCCGTCGATGTAGCCGAGGTTGAGGCCGTTGCCGACGCCGAGCGGGTTCTGCGCCGCCGCGATGATGTTATTTCCGGGCGAGGTGCCGTTGAAGTTGGTGCCACCGACGACGTGGCGGCCTTCCTTGCCGAGCGGCATCTGCCACTGCACGCCGATCTCGCTCGCGGTCTGGTCGGCGACCTCGGCGATGACCGCCTCGATCAGCACCTGGTTCCGCCGGATGTCGAGCTGGCGCACGATCGCCTCCAGCGAGCGGAAGATCGCCGGCGGCGCGCTGATGACGAGCGAGTTGGTCTCGGCGTGGGCCTGGATCGTCGCCGGCGCGGCACTGCCGCCGCCGCCCTCGCCCTTCGCGCTCGGCGGCGCGACGCCCGTGAGCGTGGAGGCGACGCCCTGCAGGATCGGCACGAGGTCCTTCGCGCTCGCGTAGTGCAGGTAGATGACCTGGGTGTCGCCGCCGCTGTCGAGCGGCGTGTCGAGATGCGCGATCAGCGCGCGCAGCTTGAGCCGGCCGTTCTTCGCGCCGGACAGCAGCACCGAATTGGTGCGCGCATCGGCGAACACGCGCGCGCTCTCCGCGCCGGCCTGGCCGCCCTTGTCCTCGGCCAGCAGGGTCAGCGTGCGCGCGATCTCGGAGGCGTTCGCGTGCCGCAGCGGGATCACCTCGACCTCGGCGTCGGACACGGTGTCGATGCGGCGGACGATGTCGGCGAGGCGCTGCACGTTGCCGGCGCGATCGGACACGACCAGCGAATTGGACGTCGCATGCGCGACCATCTGCGCGCCCGGCGGCATCAGCGGACGCAGGATCGGCACCAGTTCGGCCGCGGACACGTGCCGCACCGGCACGATCTCGGTCACCAGTTCGTCGGTCGCGCGCGCGGCGAGCCCGTTGACGCCGGTCGAGCCGTCCTGCTGCGCGGTCGTCTCCTGCACGATCTTGACCATGCTGCCGGCCGGCACGGCGGCGAAGCCGTGCACGCGCAGCACCGACAGGAACACGTCGTAGATCTCGTCGGGCTTCATCGGCCGCGCCGACACCACCGTGACCTTGCCCTGCACGTTCGGGCCGACGATGAAGTTCCGGCCGGTGATCTCGCTGACCGTCGCGATCAGCGCCTGGATGTCCGCGTCCTTGAGGTTCAGCGTGTGGCGGCCGTCGGCGGTGGTCGAATGGCCCGGCGGCGGCGGCGAGCCCGGCGGCGGCGTCTGCGCGCCTGCGAACGGGCACAGCACGCCGAACAGCAGCGGCAAGAGGAGTCGGCGCATCGGGGTCGTTTCCTTGTCGGGGTTCGCGTTCATCGCAGGCCTACCGTGACTTCGGTCGGCTTGCCGCCACGCATCACGGTCACGCGCACGGAGGTCGCGCTGCCGAGGCTGGTCATGATCTGCTGGCCGCGCTCGAGCGAGTCGATCGGCATGCCGTTGACCGAGGTGACGACGTCGCCGGGCTCGAGGCCGATCTGGCCGAGCAGGCCGACGTCGGTGCCGGTCGACACGCGCACGCCGGCGAGCTTCGCACCGTCGAGCACCGGCACCAGCTTGACGCGGCGCGCGAGTTCGTCCGGGTTGCGGCGCAGCCGTTCGACCGTCTGCGCCCAGGTGGTCGGCACCTTCGGGGTGGCCGATGCACCCGCCGGCGCGCCGCCATCGCGAGCCGGCGCTCCACGCACGACCGGTGCGTCGCCGGGCAGCGGCGCCAGCGTCGTGTCGCGCGGCAGGCGCAGGGTCTCCTCGACCGTGCCGCGCAACACGACGACGCGGTCGGCGTAGACCGCGGCGAGGCGCACGCCCGGGCTGACCTCCTCGCCGACGCGCCAACTGCGTTCGGGCTGGCCTGCGTCGGCGATCACCGCGAGGCCGGCCCTGGGGTCCGCATCGGCGAGCGTGCCGCGCAGGACCAGCGAGGTCGTCGACGGGCCGTCGCCGCCACGCTGCGCCGGCGCGGTGCCGAACAGGTGCCATTGCGCGATCGAGCGCGACGGCGCGGATACCGTCGCGCCGGCGGCGGGCGCCGTCGTCGGCGCGAGCGCGGCGTCGTCGCCGGGCACCAGCGCCCACAGCAGGCGTACCAGCAGCCACAGCGCGAGCACCGCGAGCAGGGCGCAGCAGAGGTTCGCCGCCAGCAGGGCGAGGCGACCGCGGTCGTGGACGGGAAAGGCTACGGGCATGCGCAGGTGGCCGGACTTCAGTCGGCAAGGGTAACAAAACGCCGCACCGTGGCGTCGGCGATGTCCGCCCGGGGATCCATTCCGCGTACCCCCGCCGAAGCCGCCCTCTTGCCGGGCCGCAACGGAGTACGCCATGTCCCGCACCCTTCCGCCCGCCTGCCGCCCGGGCCGCACCGCCGGCCTGCTCGCGAGCCTCGCCTTCACGCTGGCCATGTCCGCCGCGGGTGCCAAGCCGCCCGTCGCCGACTCCACCCCGGCACGCCTGCCCACGCCAGCCGAGGAGGCCGCCTTGCGCGAGCGCCTCCGCGCCGAGTCCCTCGACGCACTCGCGGGCGGCGGCGGCGCCGCGATCGCGGGCGAGCGCGCGGCACTGCGCGCGGTCGGGCAGTCTCCCGACGACCCGGTCGCGGTCGCCGCCTGGCGCGCGAACGAGGCGGAGCGCGAGGGACCGGCGGTGAACGCCGCCGGCGACTTCATGCTCGACACCCGCTGGGGCAACGCCGGCATCGCGCCGGACCGCTACGCCGGGTCGAATGACGGAACCTACCGCGGCATCCAGTCCGCGATGCTGCCTGGCGGGGTGCAGGTCGTCGTCGGCGAAGTGCAGTACCCCGGCGGCAACCGCCAGCTCGGCATCACCAAGCGCGACACGAGCGGCACGCGCATCGCCTGGAGCGGCGTCGCGCCACCGTACAGCGCCTACGGCGGCCAGTACATCCTGTGGCCGTTCAACGATGCGGCCGCGCCGGACGTCTTCGCCGTGCACGACGTGCGGGTGCGCTCGAGCCGCATCTACGCACTCGTCACCGGGCATCTCACCTCGCCGCAGACCTTCGCGCCGGTCGTCGTCTGCTTCGAGGCCGACGGCGCGAGTTGCGGCTGGTGGTACGCGTACCACTCGCCCGAGTCGGGGGTCAACGACGCCGTCGCGATGGACGTGCTCGGCGACCGCCTGGTCGTGCTCGGCCGCCATTCGCTCGGGGAGACCGGTGGCTTCTGGACCGTGAAGTGGACGATCGCGGCCGACGGTTCGCTGACCAATGCGACCTTCGGCAACTTCCCGACGCCGGCCGGGCACACGCGCGCCGAACCGGTCGACATCGCGTTCCGCCGCGTCGGCCTGCTGCCGCCGGCGAACCCGGGCTACTACGTCCTGTACACGCGCAAGTACGATTCCGATCCGGCAAGCCTCGACTACGACCCGTGCGTGCTCGCGGTGACCGCGGCCCACGCGCCGGACACGAGCTTCCCGCTGAGCACGGACGGCGTGCGCTGCAAGCCGTTCGACCGTCCCGACTCGGACAAGACCGACCGTGCGATCGCGCTGTCGACCAACGGCTGGCAGGACTTCGCGCCGATCACCGTGCACGAGGGCGTGCAGGTCCTGGTCTCCGTCGCGCGCTCGAACCGCCCGGGCATCGGCGTGTGGTCCCTGCTCGACCGCGTCGACCAGTCGTCGTTCGGCATCCCCGGTGCCGACGAGCACGGTCTCGGCGGCGGGCGCGTGCTGTTCGGCGGCTGCGGCGCAGGCGTCGGCGAAGGCTGCTCGGTGCTGCCGCCGATCGGCCACAACGCACACGTGCCGAAGGACCTCGCCATCGTCGGCGACGACATCGCCGTGGTCGGCTATCGCCGCGGGCCGGGCTTCGTGATCGGCGCCGACGACATCGACGCGCCGCTGTTCGCCCGCGTCGACCGTGGCAGCGGCGCACTGCGCCAGCTCGCGACGTTCCCGTCCGGCTACAGCCAGGGGCGCTTCAACGCGATCGGCGTGCGCGACACCAGCCACGTCGTCGGCGTCGGCGAAGCGATCGACGCGTCGATCGCGACCACGACCGCGCGCACGCAGATCCACGTCGGCCTGACCAGCGACGACACGATCTTCCGCGACGGCTTCGACTGATGCCGCACGCGCAGGTCACGCGGGCGCCGGCGCAGGCCGGCGCCCCGGCTGGCGCCGCGCGGCGCGGCGCGCTACGTTCGCGGCATGGGAAGCGCACGCGACGACGGCGTCACGCAGTGGCTGCAACGATGGCAGGAGGGCGATGCGCAGGCGCTCGAACGCTTGCTGCCGCTGGTCTACGCCGACCTGCGCCGCATCGCGACCGGGGTGCTCAGGGCGACGCCCGGGCACGCCACGCTGCAGACGACCGCGCTCGTGCACGACGTGCTGCTGCGCCTGCTCGGTCGCGCGCCGGCGCAGTTCGAGAACACCGCGCACCTGCTCAACGCGTCGGCGCGGATGATGCGCCAGGTGCTGGTCGACCGCGCGCGCAAGGCGCACAGCGACAAGCGCGGTGGCGGCTGGCTGCGCGACGGGTTCGAGGCGGCGCTGGAGCTGCCGATCCCGGAGAGCACCGACCTCGTCGCGCTCGACCTCGCGCTGGACGAGCTCGAGACGGCGCACGGGCGCATGGCGAAGGTGGTCGAGCTGCGCTACTTCGTCGGGCTCGAGCTCGACGAGATCGCCGCGGCGCTCGGCGTCAACGAACGCACGGCGCGGCGCGACTGGGCGGCCGCGCGCGAGTGGCTGCGCGAACGCCTCGAGCGGCCGGCATGACGCCGCCGGCGGGCTGCGACGGGGGGACGGCGTGACGGGCACGTCCGAGGCGAGCGAACGGCTCGCCGTGACCCTGCTGCGCGCCGCGCTCGACCTCGACACGCCCGCCGAGCGCGCGCGCTTCCTCGACGCGCACTGCGGCGACGACGCCGCGCTGCGCGCACGCGTCGAACGCCTGCTCGCGCGCGCGCTCGAGGCGGAGGCCGAAGCCGGTCCGGCGCCAGCGCCGGCGCCGGCGCCGGACGACGGCGACGCGCTGGCGGGGACGCGGCTCGGCCCGTTCCGCGTGCTCGAGCGCATCGGTCGCGGTGGCATGGGCGTGGTCTACCGCGGCCGCCGCGAGGACGCCGACTTCGAACAGGAGGTCGCGTTGAAGCTGGTGCGGCGCGGCTTCGATTTCGACGACGTGCGCACGCGCTTCCTGCGCGAGCGGCGCATCCTCGCGCGGCTCGACCATCCCAACCTCGCGCGCTTCATCGACGGCGGCATCGCGCCGGACGGCCGCCCCTGGTTCGCGCTCGAATTCGTGCGCGGGCAAACCGTGACGCGCTGGTGCGACGCGCAGCGGCTCGACCTGCATGCGCGCGTGCGCCTGTTCCTGGACGTCTGCGCGGCGGTGCAGTACGCGCACGCGCAGCTCGTCGTGCACCGCGACCTCAAGCCGGCCAACGTACTGGTCGACGGCGACGGTCGCGTGAAGCTGCTCGACTTCGGCATCGCGCGCCTGCTCGACGACGACGCGGCCGCGTCGACGACGCTCGCGGGCGGCCGCCTGCTCACGCCCGAGTATGCCGCGCCGGAGCAGTTCCGCGGCGAGGCGGCCGGCGTCGCGACCGACGTCTACGCACTCGGCGTCGTGCTGCACGAACTCGTCGCCGGCACGCTGCCGTACGCATTCGAGCGCGGCGACCTGGTCGCGGCCGAGCGCGCGGTGCGTGAACGGCCGGCACAGTCGCCGACGCAATCGATCGCACGCGACGGCGCCGACGCCGCCGCCGCGCGCCTCGCCGCACGGCGCACGAACGCGCGCGCATGGCGGCGCCAGGTCCGCGGTGACCTCACGCGCATCCTCGACAAGGCACTGGCGAAGGAACCCGCGCGCCGCTACGCCAGCGTGCAGGCGCTCGCGGACGACCTCTCGCGCTGGCTGCGTGGCGAGGCGGTGCGCGTGTCCGGCGACCGCCTCGGCTACCGCGCGCGCAAGTTCGTCGCGCGCAACCGCGTCGCGGTCGCGCTCGGCACGCTCGCGGTGGCCTCGCTGCTGGCCGGCTCGGCCGTGTCGCTGTGGCAGGCGCGGCGCGCCGGGGCCGCGGCCGCGGCCGCGCGCGTGGAGGCGACGCGCGCGCTCGCCGCGCGTGACTTCCTCGCCTCGCTGCTCGGCAATGCCTCGCCCGAAAGCGGCGGCTCGCCGCGGACGACGGTCGGCGAGGTGCTCGAGCGCGCGCGCGCGCGCATCCGCGACGAGCTCGGCGCCGATCCCGAGCTGCGGCTGGAGATGTCCACGCTGATCGGGCGCACCTACAACGACCTCGGCGAATTCGAGCAGGGCATGGCGCTGCTGCGCGAGTCGGCGCGCCAGGCCGACGCGGACGCGACGCTGTCGATCGAGGCGCGCGCGGCCGCGCACGTCGAGTACGCGCGCGCACTGATGTCGCGCAGCGAGACCGCCGAAGCGGAGGCCGAGGCGTCCGCCGCGATCGCGCTGTTCGAACACGCGCCGCCGTCGGCCACGCTGGTCGTCGCCTGCAACGTGCTCGCGACCGCGTACTACCTGCAGGCGCGCTTTCCCGACGCGCTCGACGCGCAGCGCCGGGCGGTCGCGATCGCGGGCCGGGTGCACGGCAGCGGCAGCGAGGCGCAGGCCGCGGCGCGGATGGAGCTCAGCTATTTCCTCGCCGCGTCCACGGCGCCGGGCGACGCCGTCGCGGTGGCCGAGGACGCGCTGCGCGCACTCGAGCGCCTGCATCCCGGCGGCGACGCACCGGTGGTGACGCGCGCGCTGTGGGCGCTCGGCAACGCGCTGTCCGCCGCCGACCGCGACGCCGAGGCGGTCGCGCCGCTGCGTCGCGCGCGCGACCTCGTCGCGCGCATCTACGGGCGCGACGGCACCAAGTACATGCGCAGCCTGCAGCTGCTCGGCAGTGCCGAGCTGTACGGCGGCGAACTCGTCGCCGCGCGCGACACGCTGCGCGAGGCGATCGCGCTGGCACGGGCGAACGCGCCCGACCATCCGCTGCTGCCGATCATGCTGTGCGACCTCGCGTCCGCGCTGCTGCGCAACGGCGAATTCGCGGCCGCGCTGCCGGTGGCCGCGGAAGCGCTCGAGCGCGGACGGCTGGCGCGACGCACGGACGTGGAGGACAAGGCGCGCGTCCTGCGCATCCAGGCACTGGTCGGGCTCGGCCGCGCCGCCGACGCGAAGGCCGAGGCGATCGCGCTGGCGCCGGAGTATCGCGCGCGCGACGCGACGCAGCTGGCGCCGCTGCTGATCGCGCTCGCCGCCGCGCAACGCAACCTCGGCGAATTCGCCGACGCGCGCCGCTCGCTCGACGAGGCGGCGCTACCGGGGGATCGGCTCGGCCCGCGCGCGCGCGCCGGCCTGCGCCTCGAGCAGGCGCGCCTCGCCGTCGCGACGGGCGAGCACTCCGCCGCGCGCGCGCACGCCGCGGCGGCGAAGGCCTTGCTGGCTGCGCTGAACGCGCAGCGCGCGCCGGAGTTCGCCGAGGTCGAGCGCCTGCTGCAGGCGGACTGAACGCGCCGGGCCGCCTCAGTGGCGGCCGAACATGCGCATGATGCGGCGGAAGAAGCCGGGCTTGGGCGGATGCGCGTCGGTCGCCGCCGCCTGCGCCGCAGCCGCGTGCGGGTGCGGCTTGCGCTCGACGATCCGCTGCGGCTGCGGACCGCGCTCGCCACGGCCGCCCTGGCCGCGCGGCGTCGTGTTCGGCGCGGGCGTCGCGGCGGCGGCTTCGCCACCCTCGCGCCGCTGGTTGCGACCGCGGCCGCCACGACGGCGGCGCTTGCGCGGCGCATCACCGGTCGCACCCTCGGGCGCGGTGCCGTCAGCGCCAGGCACGCGCGGCGCCGCTGCCGCGGCGGCCGGCGCGGCCTCGACCGGCTTCGGCGATGCATCCTCGCGGCGACGCTCGCCCGGCGCGCGTCCTTCGCGGCGACCGCCACGTTCGCCGCGTTCGCCACGGCGCTCGCCGTCGCGACCCCGCGAGCGCGAAGGGCCGGCCTTCGGCGGCGGGCCGGCGGTGTTGCGCGCGTCGTCGGCGGCTTCGTCCTCGCCCTCGACGACCGCCTTCGCCGCGCGCGGGCGCGGCGTCGGCGCGACGAGCAGGTCCGGGGTGATCGCCGCGGTCGGGATCTTCTGCTCGATGTAGCTCTCGATTTCCGGCAGCGCCATCGCGTAGAGGTCGCAGGCGAAGCTGATCGCGTCGCCGTCGGCGCCGAGGCGCGCGGTGCGGCCGATGCGGTGCACGTAGTCCTCGGCGTCCTGCGGCAGGTCGTAGTTGAACACGTGCGAGACGTCGGGGATGTGCAGGCCGCGCGCGGCGACGTCGGTGGCGACCAGCAGCTCGATTTCGCCGCGCTGGAACTTGCCGAGCAGGCGCTCGCGCTTGGCCTGCGGCACGTCGCCGGACAGGGTCGCGACGCTGAAGCCGTGGCGTTCGAGTGCGTTGGTGACCTTCTCGGCCGCGATCTTCGTGTTCACGAACACGATGCTGCGGTGCGCGTCGACGCGCGAGAGCAGGTTGATCAGCAGCGGCTGCTTCTCTTCCTTGGCCGGGAAGTAGACCACCTGGCGCACGCGGTCGGCGGTGACGTTGTCGGCCTCGACGGTCAGCTTCTCCGGGCTGTTCATGTGTTCGTAGGCGAGCTCGAGCACGCGGTGGCTGAGGGTCGCCGAGAACAGCATGCTCTGGCGCTCCTCGCGCGGCGGCATGCGGCGGAACAGGAAGCGGATGTCCTTGATGAAGCCGAGGTCGAACATGCGGTCGGCCTCGTCCAGCACGACCGCCTCGATCGCGTTGAGCGAGAACACGTGCTGCTTGAGGTAGTCGATCAGGCGGCCGGGCGTCGCGATGATGAGGTCGCAGCCGGACTTGAGCAGCTCGCGCTGCTTGTCGTAGTCGACGCCGCCGTAGATCAGCGCCGAACGCAGGCCGGTGTCGCGGCCGATCGCGCGGAAGTCCTTGTCGATCTGGATCGCCAGTTCGCGCGTCGGCGCGATGACCAGCGCGCGCGGGTCGGTCAGCTTGCGGTCCACGTGCGCGGGCCGCGTCAGCAGGCGGTTCAGCACCGCGACGAGGAACGCGCCGGTCTTGCCGGTGCCGGTCTGCGCCTGGCCGGCGACGTCGCGGCCGGTCAGCGCGATCGGCAACGTCAGCGCCTGGATCGGCGTGCAGCGCGTGAAGCCGGAGGCGTGCAGGCCCGACAGCAGGGTCGGATGGAGGTCGAAGCTTTCGAAGGTGACGTCGGTGAGGGGATGCTTGGACATGTACTCGGGATCAGGTACGGCGGCGCGCCGTCGCGGGGACGGTCGTTGCACCGCGCTGGTGGGCGGCGCCGGGAAAATCGGCGCACGGACGGCCGGCGGACGCGAGCCCTGACTTGTCTCGTGGCGGCAGCGTCCCCAACTTGCACCGGTCGACCGTTTGGGCTGAAATGGGTCGTGCTTCCGCACCCCTTTTCGCAGCCCCGTCTGCACCGGCGCAACCGCGTGAGTGTAGCCGAAGCCCGCCCGACGCGCGCGGCCCGCTGCAAGCCCCTGAAATTTCCGGAGAAAATCCCGTGAGCGAACATGTTGCGCACGTCAGCGACGAGCAATTCGAGGACCACGTGCTGAAGTCGAGCGAGCCGGTGCTGGTCGACTTCTGGGCCGAATGGTGCGCGCCCTGCAAGATGATCGCACCGCTGCTCGACGATCTCGCGGCGAGCTACCAGGGCAAGCTGAAGGTCGCCAAGATCGACATCGACAAGAACCAGAAGACGCCGCGCGCGTACGGCGTGCGCAGCGTGCCGACGCTGATGATCTTCCGCGACGGCAAGGTGCAGGCGACCGAGATCGGCGCCGTCAGCCGCAGCAAGCTCGCGCAGATCATCGACAAGGCGATCGCCTGACGCGCCGGGAATGGGGAACGGGGGACCGGAGGCGGCGCATCGACGCGCCCGTTCGATCCCCATTCCCGATTCTCCATTCCCTTCAACCGCTTTACGCCCGCATACCGCGGTGCTAACGTAATCGAAGCGCCCGGAGCACCGTGCTGTTCCGCCCCGCTTCTCTCCGATCATTCCCTCCTTCCTGTTCCACAACGGCGCCCAGCGAGGATTGCCCGTGTCCGAAAACGAAACGAACGAAGGCGGCCCTGGCGCCGCCGCCGAAGGCCGTCCCGAGCCCCGGCAGCGTGGTCCGCGTGGCCAGCAGCAGAACCCGCAACAGCCGCCGCCGGCGCAGGACGCGGGCGGCGCTGAAGCGCGTGGCGATGCGTCCGGCGGCGAAGGCGACTCCGCGCAGGGCGGCGGCAACCAGAACCCGAACCAGGCGCAGCAGGGCCAGAACCCCAACAACCAGGGTGGTGGTCGCCGCGGTCGCCGCGACCGTCGCAACCGACATGGCGGCGGCGGCAACGGTCCGCAGAACAACCGCGCCGGCATGTACGACGACGAGGAGTTCGACGAGTCGAAGAACGGCGGCGGCAATGGCCCGCTGATCGACCTCAACGAACTCAAGCGCAAGAGCGCGGCCGAACTGCTCGCGTTCGCCGAAAGCCTCGGCATCCAGGAAGGCGTCGCGCGAGCGCGCAAGCAGGACATCGTCTTCCTCGTGCTGAAGGCGCATGCGCGCGCCGGCGGCGGGATCTACGGCGAAGGCGTGCTGGAGATCCTGCAGGACGGCTTCGGCTTCCTGCGCGGCTTCGATGCCAGCTACCTCGCCGGCCCCGACGACATCTACGTCAGCCCGAGCCAGATCCGCCGCTTCAACCTGCGCACCGGCGACTACATCACCGGCCGCATCCGCCCGCCGAAGGAAGGCGAGCGCTACTTCGCGCTGCTCAAGGTCGACCACATCAATGGCGAACCGCCCGAGGCGTCGAAGAACAAGGTCCTGTTCGAGAACCTGACGCCGCTGTTCCCGCGCAAGGCGTTCCACCTCGAGCGCGGCAATGGGTCGTCCGAGGACATCACCGGCCGCATCCTCGACCTCGTCGCGCCGATCGGCAAGGGCCAGCGCGGCCTCATCGTCTCGCAGCCGAAGGCCGGCAAGACGATGATGCTGCAGAACATCGCGCAGGCGATCGTGCACAACCATCCGGAAGCACACCTGATCATCCTGCTGATCGACGAGCGCCCGGAGGAAGTGACCGAGATGCAGCGCGGCGTGCGCGCCGAGATCGTCGCGTCGACCTTCGACGAGCCGGCGGTGCGCCACGTGCAGGTCGCCGAGATGGTGATCGAGCGCGCCAAGCGCCTGGTCGAGCACAAGAAGGACGTGGTGATCCTGCTCGACTCGATCACGCGCCTCGCGCGCGCCTACAACACGGTCGTGCCGTCGTCGGGCAAGGTGCTCACCGGTGGCGTCGACGCCAACGCGCTGCAGCGGCCGAAGCGCTTCTTCGGCGCCGCGCGCAACGTCGAGGAAGGCGGCTCGCTGACGATCATCGCGACCGCGCTGATCGACACCGGCTCGAAGATGGACGAGGTCATCTACGAGGAGTTCAAGGGCACCGGCAACATGGAAGTGCACCTGAACCGCCGCATCGCCGAGAAGCGCGTCTACCCGGCGATCGACATCAACCGCTCGGGCACCCGCCGCGAGGAGCTGCTGATCGACCCGGACCAGCTGCAGAAGATCTGGATCCTGCGCAAGCTGCTGCACCCGATGGACGAGCTCGCGGCGATGGAGTTCATGCTCGACAAGATGAAGAACACGAAGACCAACGACGAGTTCTTCGGCGCGATGAAGCGCGGCTGAGGCCGCGCGATCCGCTCGACGGGAGGCCGGCGCGATGCCGGCCTCTCCGTTTCCGGGCCGCGTCAGTCGACGCTGCCGAGGTCTTCCCCGGCGAGGCGCCAGGCGCCTTCCTCGCGCACCATCAGCACCCGCCCCGCGCGCCGGATGTCGTCGCGGTCGACACCCTCGACGCGCAGCACCGCGCGGTCGCCGCGCTGCACGCCCGAGACGATCTTCGCCGATACCGGCTTGCCGTCGCGCAGGTCCTTCAGGGCCTCCTTCGCGCTCGTGCCGTCGTCTTGCGGCAGCAGCCAGCGCCGGTCCTCGCCGATCATGCGCCGCAGCACCGGCAGGTCGCCCTTGGCGAGCGCCGCCACCCACGCCTGGTACGCCTTGCCCGGATCGCCACCACCGGCGCCGAGCGGGGTGCCCGCCGACGGCTGCGTCACCCGGGTCGCGAACGGCAGGTCGAAATCGTAGGTCTTGCCGAAGAAGTCGGCCGGCGTGTCCAGGTGCCAGCGCCCCTCGACCTCGGTCGGCGTCTGCTTCACGAGCCTGAACTCGCCCGATCCGGACAGGTTGAACGATTCGAGCGGCTCATGGTGCGAGAAGTACAGCCCGCATTCCTCGCCCTCGTGCGTGATGCAGATGCGCACGTAGCCGCCCGGCTTCGAACCGACCTGCCGGTCGACCTCGCTGCCGGGATCGAACGCGTCGGCGGCCTTCTGCGCGTCGAGCGCTTCGGTGGTCAGGAACAGGTGGATCGATGCCGGGCCGCGGCGCTCCTCGCGCATGAAGGCGTAGGCGTGTTTCGCCTCCATGCGCGTCTTCTCGTAACGGAAGTACGGCGTGGCGGCACCGGCGATGGTCGGAATGGCCGCCGCGGCCGACAGCGCGAGCAGCAGGCCGAGCGGAAGCGGATGAAGGTTCATGTACGGCTCCCGGCGCCACGGAGCGGGCGCCCCTGCTGGTCCTTAACGGAAAACGGCGGCGCGGGTGACACTCCGGGCGTCGCGCAGACCGTGGCGGGAAGGCACGGCCGCTGCGTGCCGCGTACCGCTCAGCGCGACCGGTGGTGCGGGACCCAGCGCGCGAGTGCCTCGCGCGTGCGCCGCCGGCCGAGCTCGATCAGCTCGCCGGCACGGTGGAACTCGTAGAACGCGCAGGCGTTGCGCGGGATCGTGACCAGCAGGTCCGGCGGCTGCGCGGCGAGCTTGAGGCGCGTGATCGTCTCCTGCACGACGTCGAGCGAGCGCGCGAACAGCTCCAGCGCGCCCGGTTCCTGCAGCGCGGCGCGCCGCCCGCGCCGCGCGACGAGGGAATCGAACAGCGCTGCGAAACGCCGGCGCGGCTGCGGTTCCGCCGGCGCCGCACCGTCGATCACGTCCGGCGTGGCCTTGCCCTCCTCCGACACCGCCGCGTCGCGTTCGTCGCCGAAGCTCTCCGCCGCCGCGTTGACGTCGACCGCGATCGTCCCCGCGGTCAGGTCGCGCAGCGTCGGCGACACCGGCAGCGGGTTCAACAGGCCGCCGTCGACGAGCAGGCGGCCTTCGTGATGGTGCGGGCGGAACACGGTCGGGATCGCGATCGAGGCGCGGATCGCGTCGAACAGCGAGCCGCGCGAGAACCAGACCTCGCGTTGCGCGTCGAGGTCGACCGCGACCGCGGTGTAGGCGATCGGCAGGTCCTCGATGCGCACGTCGCCGATCATCTCGCGCAGCACGCCGCTGACGCGCTCGCCCTTGATGAAGCCGCCGCCGCGCAGCGTCCAGTCGATCATGCGCAGCACGTCGTAGCGCTGCAGCGGCAGGGCCCAGTCGCGGTAGGCACCGAGCTTGCCGGCCGCGTGCATGCCGCCGACCAGTGCGCCCATCGAGCTGCCGGCGATCGAGCGGATCGCGTAGCCCTGCGCTTCGAGTTCCTCGATCACGCCGATGTGCGCGTAGCCGCGCGCACCACCCGAGCCGAGCACGAGCGAAATGTCGCGCTGCGCGGCCGCGTCCCCGGCCGGCGGCGGCACGGCCTCGAGGCCGTTCATGCGGGTGCCGGGCCGTAGGCGCCGAGGGCGAGCTGGAGCAGGATCTTCATCTCCTCGCGCAGCGACACCGGGGCGACGACTTCGGCGTCGGGGCCGTACTTGAGCACGTCCATCAGCAGCTCGCGCGAGTTCGAATACGGCAGGCGCAGCTCGTAGCGGCCGTCCGCCAGGCGCTCGCCCTGCTGCTGCGAATGCCAGTGCTCGTCGGCGACCCAGCGCGCCGCGTGCGGCGAGAACCGGATCGTCGCCCACGCCTTCGGCGCGCCGGAAAAGATGCCGTAACTGGAGGCGAGGTGGGCGTCGAGCTCGGCCGCTTCGCGGTCGAGCGCGTCCTCTTCCAGCGCCTGCGGCTCGCGCACGCGGTCGAGCGCGAAACTGCGCAACGCGTCGCGGCTGTGGTCCCACGCATCGAGGTACCAGTTGTCGCGGTAGTGCGCGAGCCGTTGCGGCGAGACGACGCGTTCGGTCGTCGCGTCGGTCGAACGGGCGCGATAGCGGAAGCGCAGGCGCTTGCGGTTCAGCAGCGCCGAAGAGACCGCGCGGAATACCGCCTGGTCGAGCCGCCGCGAGCCGCTGGCGAGCACGCGGATGCGTTCGATCGGCAGGCTGCGCCCGCTTGCCTGGTCCTGCAGCAGGCGCTCGATGCGCGCGCGGAACGGTGCCAGCGCGCCGGCCAGCACGCCCGGGTCCGAACGGCCGAGCAGTTCGTTCAGCGCGAGCAGCGCGGCGAGTTCCTCGCTGGTCAGCCACAGGCCCGGCAGCTCGAAGCGTTCGGCCTCGTCGGCGTCGTAGCGGAAGCTCGACTCCTCCTCGCCGTACTCGATCGGCGCGCCGAGCGCGTCGCGCAGGAACGCGATGTCGCGATACAGCGTCGCGCGCGAACAGCCGACCTCGTCCTTCAGGCGCGCGAACGAGACCGGATAGCGCGCCGACTTCAGGATGCGGTGGAGGGTCAGGATGCGTTCGTAGCGGTCCATCGGGCTATTGTGCCCAATCCCCACGCCGGGTGCGCATCGTTCCGACGGCGGTTGCAGGCCGACGACAACGCAAGGAAGTCGCCGCAGTCCGGGACATGGAGAAGGCGCCAATGCGGGGAGGAACGGGAGCAGGAGCGGGGAGAAGCCTGAAGCACCGAGCAAACGGTCGGAAATGCGCCCTGGGTTCGAGCAGCCGCGGCAGCGGAGGGTGCTTGCGCCCTTGCGCCTGCGCCGCTCCTGCAAAAGGCCATGCGCAGCGACTGCCCCCGGTCCAGGGGTCGGACGCAGCCGCGAAGCGGCGCGTCCCGCCGGGCGGTCCAACGTCGTGGCGCCGGTGCCGTGGCCGCCGATGTCCGCTTTCGCGAGCAGATTGCGTACCCTTGTCCGGCGACTTCCAGCCACAGGGGTATCCATGCGCTTCCCGACGATCCTTGCCATCCTCGCCTTCCTGTTCACGGCCACGCCGGCCGGGGCCTCGCCGAAGGACGAGTTGCACGACGCGTTCGTCAAGTTCCTCGCTGCCAAGAGCTTCCGCGCGACGATCACCGATCTCGGCAAGGGCGAGACGATCTCGACGCTGGAGTTCGTCGCGCCCGACCGCTATCGCGTGGCGAGCAAGGGCAGCACCCAGCTCATCGTCGGCGACGCGATGTACGTCGACATCAACGGCCAGCTCACGCGCATGCCGGTGCCCGGTGTCGGCAAGCTGACCGCGCAGTACCGCAACGAGGCATTCCTGCGCCAGGTCGAGGGCGGCATGACGGTGCAGGCGCTGCCGGACGAGTCCGTCGACGGCGAACCGGCGAAGGTCTATGCCTACACGGTCACCGAGCCGGCGAAGGCCGAGGCGAAGACGTGGATCTCGCAGCGCACCGGCCTGCCGATCCAGACCGATTCCAGCGGCCGCTTCATGGGCGTGAAGTCGAGCACGCGCACGCGCTACAGCGGCTTCGACGACCCGTCGATCCGCATCGACGCGCCCTGAGCCTCACGGCTGCGCCGCCGGCTGCCCGGCTGGCAGCGCGCCGACGCGCGCGAGCACCGCGCGCGCGATCGCGAGCCGCTTCGGCGCGTCCTCGCCGTCGAGCGGCATGTCGATCGTCAGCGCGAAGAACCAGCGCCGCCCATCGCGCAGGACCCAGCCGACGTACCAGCCGAGGTCGGTCTCCTCCGCGCTGGTCGATACCCAGCCGGTCTTCGCGTGCACCAGATGGCCGGGCGCGTCCTCGGTGACCGCGATGCGCCGCACCGCCTCCTGCACCTCGGCGCGGAACGGCAGCGTGCCGCCGGCGAGGCGGCGCAGGAATCCGACCTGCTCCACCGCCGAGATGCGCAGCGCGCCGTCGAGCCAGAAGCGGTCGATGCCGCCGCCGATGTCGCGGTTGCCGTAGCCGGCACGATCGATCCACGCCTGCATGCGCCCGGCACCGATGCGTCGTGCGACGGCCTGGTAGTACCAGACGACGGAATACTTCATGCCGCTGGCGAGCGTGTGATCGCGGTTCCAGTCCGCGATGCGGCGCTCGACGCCGTCCCAGCGCATGACTTCGTGTTCGTTCGCCACCGCGCCGGTTTCGAGCGCGACCAATGCGTTGAACAGCTTGAACGTCGAAGCCGGAAGGTAGCGCCGCTGCGCGCGCTCGCGGTCGAACGCGTGCCAGGTCCCACCGCGCTCGTCGAACACGACGATGCTGCCGGCGACGCCGCGCGAGGAGAACTCGGCGGACCATTCGGGATGGTCCTTCCAGGCCTCGCCGGCGCCGGCGATGGCAGGAGCGAGCAGCAGCGCGAGCAGCAGGTAGCGGGACATGCGGGCGACTCCGGCTGGCGGGACCGCCATCATGCACGTGCCGGCGCCGGGAGAAATGGCGCAGCGATGGCGGGAAGGGGTTGCGACGATGGCGCATCGGCTACCATTGCCGCGACCGCGCCCCGCGCGCGCACGCCCGACACCATGCCGCACGCCCATCTGAATCTCGACCAGCCGACCGGCGACGAGGTCAAGACGACCACGTGCTACATGTGCGCGTGCCGTTGCGGCATCCGCGTGCACCTCGAGGACGGCCGCGTCCGCTACATCGACGGCAACCCGCGCCACCCCGTCAACCGCGGCGTGATCTGCGCCAAGGGGTCGGCCGGCATCATGCAGCACTACTCGCCGGCGCGGCTGGCCAAGCCCCTGCTGCGCGTCGGAGAGCGCGGCGCGCGCGAGTTCCGCGAGATCGAATGGGACGAGGCGCTCGCGCTGGCGGCGCGCTGGCTCGGCGACATCCGCGCGCGCAATCCGGACGAACTCGCGTTCTTCACCGGGCGCGACCAGTCGCAGGCGCTGACCGGCTGGTGGGCGCAGCAGTTCGGCACGGTCAACTACGCCGCGCACGGCGGCTTCTGCTCGGTCAACATGGCAGCCGCGGGCATGTACACGCTCGGCGGCAGCTTCTGGGAATTCGGCGAACCCGACTGGGACCTCGCGCGGTACCTGATGCTCTGGGGCGTCGCCGAGGACCACGATTCGAACCCGATCAAGCTCGGCCTCGGCAAGCTGAAGGCGCGCGGCGCGAAGATCGTCGCGATCAACCCGGTGCGCACCGGCTACGCCGCGATCGCCGATGAGTGGGTGCCGATCAACCCCGGCACGGACGGCCTGCTCGCCGGCGCCCTGATTCGCGAACTGCTGCTCGCCGACCGCGTCGACCTCGACTACCTCGTGCGCTACACCAACGCGCACCACCTCGTGATCCGCGACCCCGGCGCGCCGGACGACGGCATGATCGCGCGCGACGGCAATGGCCGCCCGCTATGCGCCGCGCGCGACGACGGCGGCGGCGTGCACGTCGTCGACGCCGGCGCCGTCGGCATCGCACCGCTCGTGGTGGGCCGCCATGCGCTGCCGGACGGGCGCGCCGGCGTGCCTGCGTTCGAGCTGTTCGCCGAACGCTTCCTCGCCGACGACTACGCGCCCGAACGCGTCGCGCCGGCCTGCGGCGTCGACGCGGCGACGATCCGCCGCCTCGCGCGCGAACTGGCCGACGTCGCATTCGGGCAGGCGATCACGCTGCCACAGCGCTGGACCGACGCCTGGGGCCGCGAGCACGCGACGATGACCGGCCGCCCGGTCGCGATGCACGCGATGCGCGGCATCAGCGCGCACGTGAACGGTTTCCACACCTGCCGCACGCTGCACCTGCTGCAGATGGTGCTCGGCGCGATCGACACGCCCGGCAGTTTCCGCTACCAGCCGCCATACCCGAAGCCGGTGCCGCCGCCGAACCGGCCCGGCAAGGCGCGCCGTGCCGACGGCGTGCTCGACGCCGGCCCGCTCGGCTACGTGCATGCGCCGGACGACCTCGTCGTCGACGCCCGCGGCGAGCCGCGCCGGATCGACAAGGCGTTCTCCTGGCAGCACCCGTTCGCCGCGCACGGCATGCTGCAGAACGTGATCGCGAACGCGGTCGCCGGCGACCCGTACCGGATCGACACCCTGTTCCTGTTCATGGCGAACATGGGCTGGAACTCGGCGATGAACACCGCCGCGACGCGCGACATGCTGCGCGCGCGCGACCCGGCCAGCGGCGAGTACCGGATCCCGCACGTCATCTACGTCGACGCGTACGACTCGGAGACGGTCGCGTTCGCCGACCTCGTGTTGCCGGACACGACCTACCTCGAGCGCCACGACTGCATCAGCCTGCTCGACCGCCCGATCTCCGACGCCGACGGCGCCAGCGACGCGATCCGCCAGCCGATCGAGACACCCGCGCGCGACGTGCGGCCGTTCCAGGACGTGCTGATCGAGCTCGGCGCGCGACTCGGCCTGCCCGGTCTCGTCGACGAACACGGCGCGCCGCGATACCCGCGCGGCTATGCGCAGTACATCGTCGAGCACGAGCGCGTGCCCGGCGTCGGCCTGCTCGCCGGCTGGCGCGGCGAGGACGGCACGCGTGACGGCGTCGGCGCGCCGAATCCCGACCAGCTCGCGCGCTACGTCGAACACGGCTGCCACTGGCATCGCGCCGTGCCCGCGGCGGGCCGCTACTACAAGATGGCCAACCGCGACTACCTCGAATGGGCGAAGTCGCTCGGCTTCGTCGGCTCGACCGCGCCGATCGTGCTGCAGTTCTACGCCGAATCGCTGCAGCGCTTCCGGCTCGCCGCGCGCGGCCACGGCGCGCTGCAGCCGCCGGATCGCGAGCGCGCGCGCGTGGAGCGCTACTTCGACCCCTTGCCATTCTGGTACCCGGACCTCGACGATGCGGGGCTCCGTCCCCCGGCCCCCGGCGCCCGGCCCACGCTCGCCGCGATCACCCAGCGCCCGATGTTCATGTACCACGCATGGGGTTCGCAGAACCGCTGGCTGCGGCAGATCGCGACCCGCAACGTGCTCTACCTCCATCCGCGCACCGCCGCCGAACACGGCGTCGCCGACGGCGACTGGACCTGGCTGGTCGCGCCGCGCGGGCGCATCCGCGTGCAGGCGCGCACGCACGCCGGCACCGCGCCGGGCACGGTCTGGACCTGGAACGCGATCGGCAAGCGCAAGGGTGCCTGGAAGCTCGCTGGCGACGTGCCCGAGGTCGTCGACGGCTTCCTGCTCAACCACCTCATCGACGAATCGCTGCGCGATGCTGACGGCCGCGCGCGCTACGCCAACGCCGACCCGGTCACCGGCCAGGCGGCCTGGTTCGACCTGCGCGTGCACATCGAACGCGATCCGGCGCCGCGCGAACCCGGCCACCGCATCGAGCTGGCCGCCGCGCATGCACACGACGCACGCGTGCGCGTCCCGCACACCGCATCGACGCCATGACCAGCCTGCCGCCGCCCTCGCCGAAGAAGCTCGGCCTCGTCATCGACCTCGACACCTGCGTCGGCTGCCACGCCTGCGCGGTCGCGTGCAAGGAATGGAACGATGGCGGCCAGTTCGGCCCGCTGCCCGACGAGGATGCCTACGGCGCGCAGCCGCACGGCGTCTGGTTCAACCGCGTGCACGGTTATGCCGTCGACGGGCCGGGAACGGGAGGTGCGGCGGGCGCCGGGCGCCGCGCCGGGAATCAGGAAACACCCATCCCGGACTCCGGGCTGACCGTGCATTTCCCGCGGTCGTGCCTGCACTGCGAGACGCCGGCGTGCGTGACCGTCTGCCCGACCGGCGCGAGCTACAAGCGCGCGGAGGACGGCATCGTGCTGGTCGACGCGGACCAGTGCATCGGCTGCCAGCTGTGCGCGTGGGCCTGCCCGTACGGCGCGCGCGAGTTCAGCGTCGAGCGCGGCACGATGCAGAAGTGCACGCTGTGCGTCGACCGCATCTACAACGAGACGCTCGACGAAGCGGACCGGCAACCGGCCTGCGTCATGGCCTGCCCGACGCGGGCGCGCCATTTCGGCGACCTCGGCGACGCGCAATCGCCGGTATCGAAACTGGTCGCCGAGCGCGACGGCTATGCGCTGATGCCCGAGTACGGCTACCGGCCGGTCAACCGCTACCTGCCGCCGCGCCCCCGCAAGGCCGGCTGCGGCGATGTGCCGGCATGCGGCGGCGAGGGCGAATCGCTCGACCCGGCATCCCTGCCGGGCGTGCTGCGCTGGCTCGACCGCGTGCTGTCGCGCTGAGGACGGACGACGATGCGGCCGACGTTCTCGATCATCGCTTTCACCGTGCTGTCCGGCATCGGCTATGGCGCCTGGTTCCTCGAGGGCATCGGCCTGGCGCTCGGCATGGCCTGCCGCGCGCCCGCCTCCGGCGACGCAAGCCTGCGCGCGTGCCGGTTCGTGTTCTTCGACGGGACCGCCCTCGCGCTCGCCCTGCTGTTCGTGGTCGCCGGGCTGCTGGCTTCGCTCGGCCACCTCGGCAAGCCGACCCGCGCCTGGCGCGCGCTGTCGCAGTGGCGGACGTCGTGGCTGTCGCGCGAAGGTGTCGCCGCGCTGCTGACCTTCGTCCCAGCGACGATCCTGCTGCTCCAGCACGGCCTGGTGGTGCTCGACGGGTCCGCGCAGGTCACGCCGCACGGGTGGAACGCCGACGCCTGGGGCTCCACGTGGCAGCCGCTGCTGGGCGGGCTGCTGGCCGTCGGCGCATGCGCGACGGTCGTGTGCACCGCCAATATCTATGCCAGCCTGAAGCCGGTTCCCGCCTGGAGCGATCGGCACGTCGTGCCCGGCTACCTGCTGCTCGCCCTCCTCGGCGGCAGCGCGCTGCTGCTGGCCTGCGGCCCACTCTCCGCGGCGGATCGCCGCACCCTGGTCGCCGCCATCATCGTGCTGTCGATCGCCTGCGCATGGCTCAAGCTGCGCTACTGGCGCGCGATCGATGCCCAGTCGGCGCCGGACCCGGGCCGCGCGACCGGCCTTTCCGCCTTCGGCGAGGTGCACGCGATCGAAGCGCCGCACACCGAGCAGAACTACCTCACGCACGAGATGGGCTTCGTGCTCGCGCGCAAGCATGCACGCAGGCTGCGCCGCATCGCGCTGATCCTCGCCTGCGGCGTGCCAGCCCTGCTGGCTGCGCTGTCATTCGCCGTGCCGGGCGTCGCGACGGCGTTCGCAGGGATCGGTTTCGTCGCGGTCCTCGCCGGCCTCCTGGTCGAACGCTGGCTGTTCTTCGCCGAGGCGAGGCACGCGGTGATCGCGTACTACGCGCGCTGAACGCAGGCTGGCTCCAGCCTGCGTGTTTCACCGCGCATTCACGCTCGTTCACCGCTGATTCAATCCCGGCCCCTACCATCCGGGCCCCGAAAGCCGCCGATGCGGCTTTTTCTTTTCCCTGGCCCATGGAGAGGTAGACACGATGAAGAACACCCTGCTCTGCGCCGCCGTGCTGGCGGTGCTGCCGATGGCCGCGTTCGCCGACGACGCCGGCTGGTCCGGTTCCGGCGAGCTCGGCTTCGCCGCCGCGCGCGGCAACGCGAAGTCGGAGAACCTCAACGCGAAGCTGACGTTGAAGAAGGAAGACGACCAGTGGAAGGACCACTTCTACCTGACCGCACTGCGCAGCAAGGGTGAGGTCACCGAGACCCGGCTCGAACCGAACGGCCTGCCGGTCTCCGTGCGCAAGTTCGAGACGACCGCGAACCGCTACGAAGCCGGCGCTTCGGTCGGCTACAAGTTCGACGAGCGCAGCTACATCGTCGGCGCGCTGCGCTACGAGAACGACGACTTCTCGCCATTCGAGTACCAGGCGGTCGCGTCCGTCGGCTACGGCTACACCGTGCTGAAGAATTCGCGCGACGAGCTGTCGTTCGAGGTCGGCCCGGGCTACAAGCGCTACCGCCCGGTCGACACGATCGATCGCAGCGTGACACCGCCGCTGGTCACCCGGCACGACGCCGAAGGCGAAGTCGTCGGCCGCGGGCTGATCGCCTACCGCCACGCCTTCACCGACTCGACCTCGTTCGTCGACACCCTGCTGATCGAAGCCGGGAGCGACAACACCTTCGCGCAGAACGACGCGGGCCTGCAGGTCGCGATCAACAAGGCGTTCGCGCTCAAGGTCGGCTACCAGGTGCGCCACAACTCCGACGTCGCGCCCGGCATCAAGAAGACCGACCAGCTGTTCACGACGAACCTCGTCTACAACTTCGGCGGCGGTTGAGTTCCACCCCGGGGCCGCTCCTGCGGCGCCGGGTGGGATCTTCGTTCGTGTTTCAGCCTTCGGCTTGCGATCGCGCGTCGTTGCCGGACCCTACGATGCGGAACCCAGGATCGCATCCGCGCCGCGCTCGCGCAGCATCGCGGCGACGCGGCGACCGAGGGTGGCGGGGTCTTCGCGCGCGCCTGCGGCATCGGCGCGGACGAGGCGACCGGTTGCGGCGTCGCCGACGAGGCCCCAGAGCATGAGGCCGGCATCGGTCTCGACGCAGTAGCCGGCGATCGGCACGTTGCAGCTGCCGTGCAGCTCGAGGTTCATCGCACGCTCGGCGGCGACGCAGCGGTGGGTGTCGGCATCGTCGAGCGCGGCGACCCGTTCCAGCACTTCGACGTCGCCGGCGCGGCACTCGACCGCGATCGCGCCCTGCGCGACGGCGGGCAGCCAGTCGGGCGCGGCGAGCCGCGCCGCGATGCGCGTGCCGAAGCCGAGCCGCTCGATGCCGGCGCAGGCGAGGACGATCGCGTCGTAGTCGCCGGCGTCGAGCTTGGCCAGGCGCGTGTTGACGTTGCCGCGGAGGTCGACCAGTTCCAGGTCCGGCCGCAGCGCGCGCAGCTGCGCCTGCCGGCGCAGCGACGAGGTGCCGACGCGTGCACCGTGCGGCAGCAGGTCCAGGCGCGCATGGTGGTTGGAGATGAACGCGTCCGCCGCGTCGGCGCGCTCGAGCACGGCACCGATCGCGAAGCCATCGTCGAGCTCCATCGGCACGTCCTTGAACGAGTGCACCGCGAGGTCCGCGCGCCCTTCCAGCATCGCGACCTCGAGTTCCTTCAGGAACAGGCCCTTGCCGCCGATCGTCGCCAGCGGCCGGTCGAGGATCTGGTCGCCGCGCGTGGTCATCGGCACGAGCTCCACCGCGAGGCCGGCGTGCACTGCGCGCAGGCGCGCCGCGACGTGCTCGGCCTGCCACAGCGCGAGCGCGCTCTGCCGCGTGGCGATGCGCAGGATGCGTTTCACAGGGTGCGGATCAGCTTGCGCAGCGCGGGCAGGTTGCGCCGGCTGACTTCGAGCGCGGCATCGACGCCCTCCACGTTCGCCAGCAGGCGCCCGTCCGGCGTGCGCGTGAGCCCGGCCAGCTTGGCGCGCGCGACCAGGCAGTTGCGGTGGATGCGCACGAAGCGGTGCTCGAACTCCTCCTCCAGCGCCTTCAGCGGTTCCTCGATCAGCACCTCGCCGCGCGCGTGGTGCACCACCACGTACTTGTCCTCGGCGAGCAGGTAGTCGACGTCCGCGATCGGCACCAGCACGAGGCTGCCGCGCACGCGCGCGCACAGGTGCGTGCGCGCGCCGGCCGGTTCGAGCGCGCGGGTCGCGGCGCGCGCGCTCTCGCCACCCCAGCGGCGCGCCTTGGCGAGCGCGGCCTGCAGGCGCTCGGCGCGCACCGGCTTGAGAAGGTAGTCGACCGCATTCGCCTCGAACGCGTCGACCGCGTGGTCGCCGTAGGCGGTGCAGAAGATCACCGCCGGGGGCGTCGGCAGCGCGGCGAGGTGGCGCGCGGCCTCGATGCCGTCCATCACCGGCATGCGGATGTCGAGCAGCACGACATCCGGCGCCAGGCGCTCGACCGCGTCGAGCGCGTCGCGGCCGTTGCCGGCCTCGCCGACCAGCTCGACCTCGGCGACGTCGCCGAGCAGCGCCGCCATGCGCTCGCGCGCGAGCGGCTCGTCGTCGACGACCAGCGTCTTCATCGCACGATCGCCTCGGGCAGGTGCACGGTCACGGTGTATCGCTCGCCTCCGGTCTCCACGCGCAGGTCACCGCGCGCGCCGAAATGGTAACCGATGCGCGCGCGGACGTTGGCGAGCGCGATGCCGTTGCGGCGCGCCGGCGCGCCCGGCGCGAGCGGGTTCGCGATCGTGATCTCGATGCCGCCGGCGACGCGCCGCCCCTGCAGCTGCAGGGTGCCGCCGTCTGCGCGTGGCTGCACGCCGTGGTAGATCGCGTTCTCGATCAGCGGCTGCAGCAGCAGGCGCGGCATCGGGAAGTCGCGCGGCAGCCCGTCGAGGTCGAGTTCGAGCGCGAGGCGGTCGCCGAGGCGCAGCTTCTCGATGTCGAGGTAGCGCAGCACGAGGTCGAGCTCGTCGCCGAGGGTCCCTGCCGCATCGTCCGCGCCGAGCGCGGCGCGGAACAGTTCGGACAGGTCCTCGACCGTGCGCTCGGCCTGCTCCGGCCGCGTGCGCACCAGGCTCGCGATCGTGTTCATGCTGTTGAACAGGAAATGCGGGCGGATGCGCGCCTGCAACGCCTCGACCTGGGCCTTCGCGGCCGCGCGCACGCGTTCGCGCCACTGTTCGAGCACGTAGAGGTAGCGCAGCAGCGCAGCGGTGATCAGGGCGCAGATGGCGGCGTTGGCGAACACGAAGCGCGCGGTTTCGCCGCGCGGCACGCCGAAGCCGAGGTCGAGCGCCTGGTCGATGCGGCTGACCACGACCGCGCCGAGCGTGGTCACCGCGACCGCGGCCGCCCACGCGACGATCAGTCCGTTGCGCGCTCCGAGCCGCTCCAGCAGCGGCCGCAGCGAACACAGCACGACCGCGCCGACCAGCGCCAGCCACTGCACGTAGACGCTCAGCACGGCAAGGCGCGGCAGCCACGGCCGCGGGCTCGGCTCGGGCGCCAGCACGACGACCAGCGCGACGAGTTCGGCCACCACCATCAGCGCGAACAGGGTCGGCCCGTCGCAGAACTGCGGCAGGCCGGTCGTGCCCTGTGTCGACGGGCGCGCCGAGGCGGTCATCGGGCCGAGTATAGGGCGCCGCGGCGACGGCACGCCCCGCTGGCGCTCAGGCGATGCGCGCGCCGATCCACGCGCGCAGGTCGGCGATCTCCTGCGCGCAGACCTGGTGCGCCATCGGGTAGCTGTGCCAGTCGACCGGATGGCCGAGCGAGCGCAGCACATCGCGGCTCATCGCACCGAGCGGTTCCGGCACGACCGGGTCGTGGCTGCCGTGCGCCATGAAGATCGGCAGGCCCGCGCTTTCGGCGCTGCGCTCGGCGGCGGTGAGTTCGTGCAGCGGCAGGTAGGTCGACAGCGCGACGATGCCGGCAAGCCGGCGCGGCTGGCGCAGGCCGCCGGCGAGCACGATGGCGCCGCCCTGCGAGAAGCCGGCGAGCAGGACGTGTGCCGGCGCGATGCCGCGCTCGCCTTCGCGCGCGACGAGCGCGTCGAGGTCGACCAGGGACGCGCGCACGCCGGCTTCGTCCTGCTTGTCCTCGATGCGCGCGCCGCGGATGTCGTACCACGCGCGCATCGGCATGCCGCCGTTGATCGTGACCGGCCGCACCGGCGCGTGCGGGAACACGAAGCGCAGCGCGGGCCAGGCCGGGTCGACGAGTTCGGGCACGATCGGCGCGAAATCGTTGCCGTCGGCGCCGAGGCCATGCAGCCAGAGGATCGAGCGGGTCGGGTTCGGCGCGGTTTCGAGTTCGACGCAGGGCAGGGCCAAGGCGCGTTCTCCGGCAGGGGCGAGCCGCGCAGGTTGCCCGCGCCGGCGCCGTTTGCCAAGCACCGCGGGCAGGCGCGGTCCTGCGACGCAGTGCCGGAACGCGCGCCCGCGCCGTGCTAGCGTGCGCTCCGTCCCTGTGCGAGGCACGCCGATGTCGATCCGCGCCGCCACCGCCGCCCTGCTCGTCCTGCTGCCCGCAGCGGTCGGCGCGGTGTCGCGCGACGATTTCCTCTACGGCCAGGCGGCCGACGGCAGCGCGCTGCCGTTCCGCTATTTCGTGCCGCCCGCCTACGACGCGGCGCAGGCGTATCCGCTGATCCTGTTCCTGCACGGCGCCGGCGAGCGCGGCAGCGACAACGAGGCGCAGCTCGACAACGGCGCCAACGGTGCGATGAAGCTGCTCGGCGACGAGCAACTCGCCCTGCAACCGGTGTTCTTGGTCGCGCCGCAGTGCCCGACCAACGGCTGGTGGAGCGGGGCGACCCTGGCCAGCGCGATCGGCCTGGTCGACCAGCTCGCGGCGGAATTCCACATCGATCCCGACCGTGTGTACGTGACCGGCCTGTCGATGGGCGGCATGGGCACGTGGAGCGCGGTGACCGCGCAACCCGGCCGGTTCGCCGCGGCCGTGCCGATGTCCGGCAACGGAGCGACCGGCGCGGCGGCGTCGGTCGCCGGCCTGCCGTTCTGGTTCTTCCACGCCGTGAACGACCCGACCGTCGGCGTGTCCGGCTCGGACGACCTCGTCGCGGCCCTGCGCGACGCCGGCGCGAACGCGATCTACACGCGCTACGCGACCGGCGGCCACGCGATCTGGCGCAACGCCTATGCACACCCGCTGCTGTTCCCGTGGCTGGTCTCGCAGCGGCGTGGCGCCGGCGCCTCGACCGCACCGCCGTCGCTGCGCATCACGGTGCCGACCAGCGCACCCGCGTGGACCACGCAGGACCCGCTGGTCGACCTCGCCGGCGTCGCCGGCAACGGCGACTACCCGATCGATGCGGTCGAGTGGCGCCGCGTCGGCGGCGATGGCGGCGCCGCCCTCGGCACCACGCAGTGGAGCGCGTCCGGCATCGCGCTCGCCGACGGCGTGAACCGGCTGCAGGTGACCGCGACCGCGCCGAGCGGCCATCCGCCGTACGGCGGCAACACGAGCTTCGCCGATTCGCTGCGCGTGACGCGCACCGGCCCGCCGCCCGAGCCCGGCACGGTCGTCGCCGCGATCAACGCCGGCGGCGCCGCCTACACCGCCTCCGACGGCACCGCGTACGCCGCCGACACCGCGTACGCCGGCGGCAGCGTGCAGGTGTCGAACCGCCCCGTCGACGGCACCGAGGACGACCCGCTCTACAACGACTGGCGCTACGGCAACTTCGCCTACCACGTGCCGCTGCTGGACGGCCCGTACGTGGTCGAGCTGCAGTTCGCCGACACCTACAACAGCGCCGCCGGCCAGCGCGCCTTCGACGTCGCGATCGAGGGCACGCCGGTGCTCGACGACTTCGACATCATCGCGAGCGTCGGCGTCGACACGGCGACCGTGCGCCGCTTCGAGGTGATGGTCGTCGACGGCGTGCTCGACCTCGTGTTCTCCAACGGCAACGCCGGCAGCGCGCGCCTCGACGCGTTCCGCGTCGTGCGCGGCGGCGGCGAGCCGCTGTTCGCCGACGGTTTCGACGGCTGACAGCGGCCGGCACCGGGCCTCCGGCACCACCCTTTGCACGGCCTTACTTCCGGGCCGGGCCGGCGCTGGCGCGAGCCGCTATCCTGTCGGCCTCGCGCAGCCCGGAGTTCCGCATGGACCGTTTCGCCGTCGCCAGCCTCGTCGCCCTGCTCTGCGTCGCCGCCGCGCCCGCGCAGGCCGCGCCGGCCATCACGCTCGAACAGGCGATGGCCGACCCCGACTGGATCGGCCCCGCGGTCGAGCGCCCGTACTGGAGCGCCGACGGCCGTAGCCTCTACTACGACCTCAAGCGCACCGGCTCACCCGTGCGCGACCGCCACCGCATCGACCTCGGCGACGGCCGCGACACGATCGTCGACCCCGCGGCGATGGCCGGCGCCGACGGCAGCGACCCGGTGTACGACCGCGCACGCACGCGCGCCGCGTTCGTGCGCAACGGCGACGTGTTCGTGCGCGAACTCGCCAGCGGCCGGCTCGTGCAGGTCACGCGCAGCGCCGAGAACGAAGGCTCGCCGCAGTTCTCCGCCGACGGCCGCCGCCTGCACTACCGCAGCGGCCAGGCCTGGTACAGCTACGACCTCGCCGGCGCGGTCGCCGGCCCGGCCGCGATCATCAAGGCCGAAAAGGATCCGGCGGCGGCGAAGCCGGACGACCTCGGCCAGGACCAGCTGCGCTGGTTCTCGGCCCTGCGCAAGGAAAAGGCCGACCGCGAGGCGCGCAAGCGCCACGCCGACGAGTTCGCGAGCGGCGACCCGACGCGCGCGCCACTGCCGTTCTTCCTCGGCGAAGACATCAAGGTCGAAGGCACCTCACTCTCGCCGAATGGCCGCTGGATGGTCGTCGTGACCTCGCCGAAGGGCTACGACGAGGGCCGCCAGGGCAAGCTGCAGCGCTTCGTGACCGAGTCGGGTTACGAGGAGCAGGAGGACGAGCGCACGCGCGTCGGCCGCAACGACCCTGCGCCGCAGTCGCTGCTGCTGCTCGACCTCGCGCGCCACGCGAGCCAGCCGCTCGCGCTCGATGACCTGCCCGGTATCCACGACGACCCGCTGAAGGCGGTGCGCGAGGAGAACGCGAAGGAGGCGCTGCGCGGCGAGCCTGCGCGCACGCCCAGGCCTGCGCGCGACACCGCGAAGGCCGACGCGAAGGCGCGCGCGGTGCGCATCGTGTCCGACGCCGACGACGGCGGCGGCGGCGGCATCGCCTGGAGCGCCGACGGCGAGCGCGTCGCGATCCAGATCCGCGCGATCGACAACAAGGACCGCTGGATCGCCAGCGTCGATTTCGAGCGCGCGCGGCTCGTGACCGAGCACCGCCTCACCGATCCGGCCTGGATCAACTGGAACTTCAACGAATTCGGCTTCGCGCGCGACGGCCGCACGCTGTGGTACGTGTCGGAGGAAAGCGGCTACGCGCACCTGTACGTGAAGGCACCCGGTGCGAAGGCGCGCGCGCTGACCGAAGGCCGTTTCGAGGTCTCCGCGCCGGTCGAATCGCCCGACGGCCGCTGGTTCTACCTGCGCGCGAACGCGGAGGCGCCGTACCGCTACGACGCCTGGCGCGTGCCGGCCACGGGCGGCAAGCTCGAGCGCGTCACCTCGCTGCGCGGCCTGCAGCAGTTCACGCTGTCGCCCGACGGCACGCGCCTGGCCGTGCTCCACTCGTCCGCGTACGTGCCGGCGCAGCTCGCGCTCGTGGATGCCGGCGGTGGCACCGCCCGTGAGCTCACCGATACGCGCACGCCCGAATACAAGGCGCGGCGCTGGATCGAGCCGCGCATCGTCGAGGTGCCGTCCTCGCACACGCGCGAGCCGATCTACGCCAAGCTGTACCAGCCGGACGGCGACGCCGGCGCGGGCCAGCGCCCGGCGGTCCTGTTCGTGCACGGCGCCGGCTACACGCAGAACGTGCACGAGCAGTTCCCGTACTACTTCCGCGAGCAGATGTTCCACAACCTGCTCGTGTCCGAAGGCTACGTCGTGCTCGACATGGACTACCGCGCCAGCGAGGGCTACGGCCGCGACTGGCGTACCGCGATCTACCGCAACATGGGCCACCCCGAGCTCGAGGATCTCGTCGACGGCGTGCGCTGGCTCGAACGCAACGCCGGGGTCGACCCGCGCCGCGTCGGCCTCTACGGCGGTTCCTACGGCGGCTTCATGACCCTGATGGCGATGTTCCGCGAGCCCGAGGTGTTCCGCGCCGGTGCCGCGCTGCGCCCGGTCACCGACTGGACGCAGTACAACCACGAGTACACCTCGAACATCCTCAACACGCCGCAGGTCGATCCGATCGCGTACCGCCGCTCGTCGCCGATGGAAGTCGCCGAGGGCCTCGCGGGCCCCCTGCTGATCGCGCACGGCATGATCGACGACAACGTGCTGTTCGCCGACTCGGTGCGCCTGTACCAGCGCCTCGTCGAGCTGCACAAGGACGACTTCGAACTCGCCGGCTACCCGCTCGACCGCCACGGCTTCAGCCATGCCGATTCGTGGCTGGACGAGTACAAGCGCATCCACAAGCTGTTCCGCACCCACCTGCAATGACGCGCCGTCCCCCGCCCGCACTCGCCTCGCTGCTGTGCGCCGCCGCGCTCGGCGGCTGCGCGGCGGCCGGCTACCGCACCGAGTGGGTCATCGAGCATCCGCTCGGCTGCCGCCTCGACGAGCAGCGCCTGGTGCGCGACACGCTGTACTTCGGCCGCTCGATGCCCGCGGGCGGCGAAGTCGACGAAGCCGCGTGGCGCGCGTTCGAACACGAGGTGGTCGCACGCGCGTTCCCGCAGGGCTACACCCTCGTCGACGCCGACGGCCGCTGGCGCGCCGCGGACGGGAGCATGGCGAGCGAGCGCAGCCGCGTCCTGCTCGCCGTGCACGCCGACGACCCGGCCAGCGAGGAGCGCGTGCGCGAGGTCGTCGCGCGCTACCGCGAACGCTTCCGGCAGGAGTCGGTGCTGCGCGAACGCACGGCGGTCTGCGCGTCGCCCTGACCGGGCGGCGCATCGGACGGCCGCGCGCGGCTACCCCGCGAAGAACAGGCGCGCGAGTTCCGCACCCGGGTCCGGTGCACGCATGAACGCCTCGCCGACGAGGAACGCGTCGACGCCGGCCGCGCGCATCCGCGCGACGTCGGCCGGCGCGTGGATGCCGCTTTCGGTGACCAGCACGCGGTCGTCGCCGACGCGCGGGCGCAGGCGCAGCGTCGTGTCGAGCGAGGTCGCGAACGTGCGCAGGTCGCGGTTGTTGATCCCGACCAGCGGCGCCGGCACGTCGAGCGCGCGTTCGAGTTCGGCTTCGTCGTGCACCTCGACGAGCACGTCGAGGTCGAGTTCGGCCGCGAGCAGGGCGAGCTCGAGCAGGGTCTCGTCGTCGAGCGCGGCGACGATCAGCAGGATCGCGTCGGCGCCGATCGCGCGCGCCTCGTGCACCTGGTACGCGTCGATGGTGAAGTCCTTGCGCAGCACCGGCACGGCGCAGGCCGCGCGCGCCTGCTGCAGGAAGGCCTCGCTGCCGTGGAAGAAGTCGGCATCGGTCAGCACCGACAGGCACGCCGCGCCGGCCGCTTCGTAGCTGCGCGCGATCGCGGCGGGGTCGAAGTCGGCGCGGATCACGCCCTGCGAGGGGCTCGCCTTCTTGACCTCGGCGATCACCGCCGGCGATCCGGCTTCGATCTTCGCCTCGATCGCGGCGGCGAAGCCGCGCGTCGGCGGCAGGTCGGCGTTGCGCGCGGCGAGTTCGGCCAGCGGCACGCGCGCGCTGCGCGCGGCGATCTCCTCGACCTTGCGCGCGAGGATGCGGTTGAGGATGTCGGTCATGGCGTGGACCCGGCTGGGAAATGGACGTGGCGGTTCGCCACCGGTGGGGCGCGCCGCGCTAGGGCTCCGCGCCGGCGAGCCGGCGCGTGATGGCGACGAAGGCATCGAGCTGCGCGCGTGCGGCGCCGCTCGCGATCGCCGCGCGCGCGCGGTCGATGCCGTCCTGGATCGAACCGGCGAGGTCGGCCGCGTACAACGCCGCGCCCGCGTTCAGCAGCACGATGTCGCGCGCGACGCCGGGCGCGTCCTCGAGCGCCTCCAGCAGCAGCGCCTTCGACTCGTGCGCGTGCGCGACGCGCAGGTTGCGGCTCGACGCCATCGCGAAGCCGAAGTCCTCCGGCTCGATCACGTACTCGCGCACCTCGCCGTCGCGCAGCTCGCCGACCAGCGTCGCCGCGCCGAGCGAGATCTCGTCCATGCCATCGCGCCCCCAGACGACCAGCGCGTGGCGCGCGCCGAGCTGCTGCAGCGCACGCACCTGGATACCGACCAGGTCGGGGTGGAACACGCCCATCAGGATGTTCGGCGCGCCGGCCGGGTTGGTCAGCGGCCCGAGGATGTTGAACAGCGTGCGCACGCCGAGCTCGCGCCGCACCGGCGCGACGACCTTCATCGCCGGATGGTGGTTCGGCGCGAACATGAAGCCGATGCCGGTCTCGGCGAAGCAGCGCGCAACCTGCGCCGCGTCGAGGTCGATCGCGGCGCCGAGCGCCTCGAGCACGTCGGCGCTGCCCGACTTCGACGACACGCTGCGGTTGCCGTGCTTGGCGACCTTCGCCCCCGCCGCGGCGGCGACGAACATGCTCGCGGTCGAGATGTTGAACGTGTGCGCGCCGTCGCCGCCGGTGCCGACGATGTCGACGAAGTGCGACGGCGTGCCGACCTCGACCCGCGCCGCGAGTTCGCGCATCACGCGCGCGGCGCCGGCGATCTCGCCGATCGTCTCCTTCTTCACGCGCAACGCGGCGATGATCGCGGCGACCAGCGTCGGCGATACCTCGCCGCGCATGATCTGCCGCATCAGGTCGACCATCTCGTCGTGGAAGATCTCGCGGTGTTCGATCGCGCGTTGCAGCGCTTCCTGCGGTGTGATCGGCATGGCGCTCAGCGCGTGCGGTAGTGGATGGAGTGGATGTCGGCGAGGCCCTGCCCGCCGGGACGCACGCCGGAGAACAGCAGCGTGCGCGGTCGCGACGGATCGGCCGCGGGCCCGAGGATCCAGCCGCCGTCGACGTTCACGCGCGCGTCGAGGCGCGTCGCGCCGACCCAGCGCCCGCCGTCGCGCACGGCCGCCCACAACGCGATCGGCGCCTGGGTGACGTCGTCGCTGCGCGCGAACACGAGGACGCGACCGTCGTCGAGCAGGGCCGCATCGAAATCGTCGCCGGCGCCGTTGACCTCGCCCGCGAGCGCCCGTGCCGGCTGCCAGGCGCCGTCGCGCCAGCGGCTCTCGAACAGGTCGTGGCGGCCGGCGCCGCCGCGGCCATCGGTCGCGAACAGCAGCAGCGTGCCGTCCGGCGACGGCGTCGGCGCCCATTCGTCGCCGGCGCTGTTGATCGCGGCGCCGGCATTGACCGGCGTGCCGAACGTCGCCGTGCGCGGGTCGAACGAGACGAGCCAGATGTCGTCGCCACCGAAGCCGCCGGGCCGGTTCGAGAAGAACCACACGCTGCGGCCGTCCGGCGCGAACGCCGGGTCGAACTCGTTCGCGGGCGAATTGAACGCGACGGCAGCGGGCTCGCTCCAGCGCCCGTCCACGCGACGGCTCATCCAGATGTCCCAGCCACCGGGGCCGCCGGGACGGTTGCTGCTGCCCCAGAGCACGGTGTCACCGTCGGGACTCACCGTCGCGCGCACCTCCGAATACGGTGACGACACGATGCCGGGCAGGAACAGGGCCGCCTCGCCGTCGAGTTCGAACGCCACGCGCCGCGGCTGCGCGGCGCAGCCGGCGAGCAGCGCCAGCGCCGCGGCGACGCCGGCGTTCGTGCGCCGGCGCATCATGCCGCCCGCGGCAGCGACTGCGCGAGGAAGTTGCGCAGCATCGCGTGGCCGTGCTCGGTCAGGATCGATTCGGGGTGGAACTGCACGCCCTCGATCGGCAGCGTGCGATGGCGCAGGCCCATGATCTCGTCGATCGACCCGTCCGCGTGCTCGGTCCACGCGGTCACCTCGAGGCAGTCCGGCAGGCTCGCCTGCTCGACCACCAGCGAGTGGTAGCGCGTCGCCTCGAAGCGGTCCGGCAGGCCGGCGAAGACGCCCTTGCCCGCATGGCGGATCGGCGAGGTCTTGCCGTGCATGATCTCCTTCGCGCGCACGACGCGCCCGCCGAAGGCCTGGCCGATCGACTGGTGGCCGAGGCAGACGCCGAACACCGGCACCTCGCCGCCGAGCCGCTGCAATACCTCGAGCGACACGCCGGCATCGTCCGGCGTGCCCGGCCCCGGCGAGATCACGATCGCCGACGGCCGCAGCGCGCGCAGCGCGTCCAGCGTCATCTCGTCGTTGCGAATCACGCGCACGTCCGCGCCCAGCTCGCCGAAGTACTGCACGAGGTTGAACGTGAACGAGTCGTAGTTGTCGATCATCAATAGCATGGCGCGTCTATCATACTGATTATAAAGACATAGGTGGCGCGAACCTTATGGATACCCGCTCCGATACCCGCTAATTCGCGGCCTGCCCCTATCACAAGCCGGTCATTCTGCAGTTCGAAGAGATGGATGTCGCATGCGACGGCCGGCGGCGGTTCGGCAGCGAGCTTGACGGCGTGTCCCAGTACCACATGGCAACAACCCGTCAGGGCGGAGTGTCGAGGAGACGGCGCGCCGCAGCACGCACCGAAGCCGACGGATGGTCACGCATCGGCTCGATCATCGCCTTCACCCAGTCGGGGCAACAACTGGTCAGCTCAGTGACAAGGGCGCGCGGCGCAAGGACGCTCCCGTCGGCGCAGATGCGCGCCACAGCCCGACGCAGAGTTGGGGTATTGGCACCACCTTCCGCTCGGCGCGCTACAAACCGAGCAGCCGCGTCACGGACGGAAGGGTCGTCATCACCAAGGGACTGGAGTGCAAGGAGGTCGTAGCCTAGCGGCCTCAGCTTCCCAAGTACCCACCAAGCCATCTGGCGATCGCCGCCCTCTGTCGCAAGCGCAGAAGAGACGAACGCCTCGACATCAAGGTCCGACTGGCCACCGAGGCTAAACTGTAGAAGATCAGCGAGCCCAGCTGCCGAACGCCGCTCTGCCCGAACATCAAAGAGGTTCGCTGGAAGAAAACGACTGGTCCTCAGCCCCGGAATCTGTAGCGGGAGAAGTCGCGCAGCCTCATCTGGCAACTGGCTCAGTGAATCGCCCCGGGTTTCATGGACACCTACGAGCCTGAGAGTCCCGCACGCCTCTCGAACTCTACCGGAGAAACATCTCCGGCAGACCCGTGCCGACGCTTGGGGTTGTAGAACATCTCGATGTAGT